>Ga0116193_1001897_pt1 | contig 16542 bp, 12 predicted proteins | sample AD_UKC115_MetaG_FD_89892 | JGI IMG/M metagenome (GOLD analysis project Ga0116193, IMG submission 89892) | Active sludge microbial communities of municipal wastewater-treating anaerobic digesters from Hong Kong - AD_UKC115_MetaG | ecosystem: Engineered > Bioreactor > Anaerobic > Digestate... | reverse complement strand
TGAAGCGCGCGATGACCCCGAAACCTCTGGTCCTGTTGCGTTGCCTGCGGCCGCGGCAGTGGACGAAAAACCTGCTGCTATTCGCCGGGTTGGTGTTCACGGCGAAATTTACTGATGCTGCGGCAGTCCTGCGCGTCGTCGCGGGATTTGCCGTATTTTGCGCGCTGGCGGGCGTGGCTTACCTGCTGAATGACCTGCGCGATGTCGAGCAGGACCGGCTGCATCCCGCCAAGCGCCACCGCCCCATTGCCTGCGGGTTGATCTCCCCGGCCGAAGCGCTGATCTATGCGCTTTTCCTCGGCGCCGCGGCGATGACGGCTTCGTATTATCTGGGGTTGCCCTTTGCGCTGATTGCCGCAGCCTATTTCGGCATGAATGTGCTGTATTCCATCTGGCTCAAACACATGGTGATTGTGGATATCTTCTGCATCGCCACGGGATTTGTGATGAGAGCCTTGGCTGGGGTGGAAATTCTCAAGGCGATGGATCCCAAGGTCTATATTACGCCCTGGTTTTTACTCTGCGCATTCTTTCTGGCGCTGTTCCTGGCCATCTGCAAACGGCGCAACGAGGTGGTGATGGTGCAGAGCAATGGCGGAGGCGCCGTGACGCGGCGGGTGATCAGCGAGTATTCCCCGGCGCTGCTCGACCAGATGGTCTCGATCACCACGACATCGACAATCCTTACCTATGGACTATGGGCGAAGCTCGGGCAATTCCAGAACACACATATGCTCTACACGCTGCCGCTCGTCGTGTTCGGGGTGTTTCGCTATCTCTACCTCGTTTACAAGCGCAATGAGGGCGGCGAGCCGGAGACCCTGCTGCTGAGCGATGTTCCGCTAATCCTCTGCGTCTGCGCCTGGCTGGTCATGATTGTGGCCATCTTGTTCCAAGCAAGCCATTCAGGCAGCTTGCGCGTCCATTAAAACACAACCCCGAAAACATTTTATCATCCCCTTTTTATCGCCATAGTGAAATTGTTTCTCAAATGGAAACAATTTTTGCTTTTGCAATTTATTGCCGATTTGGCTGCGGGAGATTGCAATGGCAGAGGTTCAAAATGAACGAGTTGGGGTAGCAACAATTCACAGAAAGCGTATCGCGCCGCTTCTGGCGGTGCTCACAATATGTTTTTCCAGCTGCGCCACGTTGCCGCAATATCGGCACGTCAAAGCCACAACCTCTCCGGCGGCGCATGCTGTTATTGTTGAGGGCAACGACGTGATCGACGGGCACAGCGCCAATACCGTTCTGGATGAAATGGTGGCTGAAGGAAACCTGACCGAGCACCTGAAGGATCACGTCCGCTTCATGCAGGCCATCAGCGGCCGACCGCTCATTGCCGGCAATGATGGTCACCCGATCGATAGCGGCGCCAAGGCATTTGCCGAGATGCTCAAAGACATGAACGCCGCGCGGCATTACATCCATCTGGAAACCTATATTTTTTACAACGATGACGTGGGGCAGAAGTTCGCCGAGGTCATGAAGCGCAAGGCACGGCAGGGAGTCTCCGTGGCGGTTATTTATGACAGTTATGGCAGCACGCAGACGCCACGCTCTTTCTTCGATGATATGCGACAAGCAGGCGTGCAGGTGCTGGAGTTCAATCCGTTCAACCCGCTGCGGCGCGAACGCGGCTGGCCCAATTCGCGCGATCATCGCAAAATTTTGATTTTGGATGGCAAGGTGGCGTTCACCGGCGGGGTAAACCTTTACGGGGCATATATGCCCAGTTCCATCGGCAAGTCCAATTATGGGAATGTCGAACTGCCCATGAAGGATATGCACGTGCGCATTGCCGGGCCGGCGGCTGTGGAATTCGAGCGCCTGTTTGAGGAGACATGGGGGCGCAAGAACGGGCCGCCGCTGCCCAAGCGCAATTACCTGCCCAAAGTGGCGCCGCGAGGCGATGAATATGTGCGCGTAGTGGACAATAGCCCCGGGGCCAAGAATCGCGCGGCTTACCTCATGTATCTATCGGCTATTGATGGCGCGACGCATTACGTGCACATCACCAGTCCCTATTTTGTGCCAAGCAGCGCCATCGTGGAGGCGATGCAGCATGCCGCCAAGCGTGGCGTGAAGATCCGCATCATTGTGCCGGCGGAAAGCGATTCGCGCCTGGCGCTGTGGGCGGGGAAACACCGGTATGGCGAATTGCTGGAGCATGGCATTGAGATATACGAACACCATGGGCCAATGCTGCACGCCAAGACCATTGTGGTCGATGGGGTATGGGCCACGGTGGGATCGACGAATATGGATCTGCGCAGTTTCGCGCTGAATGATGAGGTGAATGCCATTGTGCTGGGGCGCGATTTTGCAAAAGGTGTGGAGCAGGCTTTCCAGCGGGAAAGGGAGAATTCCACGAAAGTCAGTTTGAACGAATGGAAGAAACGAGCGCTGAAAGATCGGGTGCTGCAAACCTACTCTAATTTGCTCAGGCCGCTGTTGTAAAAACCTGAAATAACCGCGAAGGCGCGAAGAACCGCAAAGACAGAAGAGAATACACCCAGAGCGAAACTGAATAGCACCAAGTAGTTGCTGTTCTTTGCGTTTTTTCGCATCTTTGCAGTTAAAGAATTACTCCGGCAGCCCGTTAACAACTCGGCGGATGCCATCTTTCATTTTGGCCACATTGAAATTCAATAAATAACCCAACTTGCATTGTGAAAGACGGAGATAGGTAATAATTTGGGCCATGTGAATGTCATTCATCTTTTCGACCGCTTTTAACTCCAGCACGATTTGGCCATCGACCAGCAGATCAAGTCGATATCCTTCATCCAATTGCAGGCCCTTATAACAGATCGGCAGCACGGCTTGCCGGCGCGTTTGAATGCCACGCAATTTCAGTTCATACTCCAGACATGCTTCATAACTGGATTCGAGCAGCCCTGGGCCAAGTTGGCGATGCACTTCAATGGCCGCACCCAATATCTCTTTGCCAAGCAATTCGATATCCATAGCAATGCCTCTTCGTTTAATAACCGCAAAGGCGCAAAGAACCGCAAAGAACTACCAAAATCCTTTTCTTCACTTCGCGGTTCTTCGCGCCTTCGCGATTTAATCAAGGGTTTGGATTTTATTCCTCCTCCGCATGCACCAGCACGGCATCCGGGGAGATCACTTCCTTGATCTTCTTTTCAATTTCCTTGGCGCTTTCGGGGTGATCGCGCAGGAAGGCCTTGGCGTTCTCGCGGCCTTGTCCCATGCGCTCGCCATTGTAAGAGAACCATGCGCCGGATTTCTCCACCACCTTGTTCGCCACGGCCAGATCCAGCAGGTCGCCTTCATAAGAAATACCGGTGCCGAACATGAGGTCGAATTCGGCCTCGCGGAATGGCGGAGCCACCTTGTTCTTCACCACGCGCGCGCGCACGCGGTTGCCGATGTTGTCCTGCCCCTCTTTGATCGAGGAGATGCGCCGCACGTCGATGCGCACGCTGGAATAAAACTTCAATGCGCGCCCGCCGGTGGTCGTCTCGGGGCTGCCGAACATGACGCCGATCTTTTCGCGAATCTGGTTGATGAAAATCACGCAGGTGTTGGACTTGCTGATCGCGGCGGTTAGTTTGCGCAGCGCCTGCGACATCAAGCGCGCCTGCAAGCCGACGAACGAATCGCCCATTTCGCCTTCGATTTCGGCCTTGGGCACGAGCGCCGCCACGGAGTCCACCACGACCACATCCACGGCATTGCTGCGCACCAGCGTCTCGCAAATATCGAGCGCCTGCTCGCCGGTGTCCGGCTGCGAAATCAGCAGTTCATCCAAATTGACGCCGAGGTTGCGGGTGTATTTCGGATCCATCGCATGCTCGGCATCGATATACGCCGCAATGCCGCCCAGTTTTTGCGCCTCGGCCACGATGTGCAGCGCCAGGGTGGTCTTGCCCGATGATTCAGGCCCGAAGATCTCGACGACACGCCCGCGCGGCACGCCCCAGACTCCCAGCGCATAGTCCAGCGACAAAGCGCCGGTGGAAATAACTTCAATGCCGTTGGCGCTATCGTATTCGCCAAATCGCATGATCGAGCCTTTGCCATGCGCGCGTTCGATTTGCGTCAGCGCCAACTGCAATTGTTTGACTCTGTCTTCTGCCATGTTCTCCATTCCTTCGCCTCGGCTGGCGTGTCATCGCGCCGGAGATTGTGAATCCGGCCCGGCGCATAATGGCGCACACATAAACTTAGGCTGTATGGGGTGATTTGCCGCGGCTCAGGCCTCGGCGTTGTGCATTTCTTCTTCTATATGGGTGATCAGTGATTCGATCTTCTGCGCCGCCATCGAGCATTCCTCTTCACTCATGCCCGATTGTTCATTCTTTTCCCTAACTTCATAGGCGAACTGAAACGCTGACATCAATGTGGCGCGTTGCAGCGTCAGCGCCCCGCCATCGCGATGCAAGGCTTGGATGCGCTCATTCACCATCTGGGCCACTGATTGGAGGCGGTCGTGACTGGCCAAGGGCGCCTTCAGGCGAAACTTCTCCCCCATGAGCGTCAGTTCAAGGTGCTCATCGGCGGCGGCCATTACTGAAAGCCTCCCAAATCGGCGCTGGTTAGTTCTACCTCAAATCGGCTGAGACGATCGAGTATGCCGCCCAATCGCTCGCGAATCTCCGTTTCGCGCGCGGCATTGTTGTCAATCACCTGCTGCAGTTCGGCATTCTCATTTTCAAGGATCCGAAGCTTGTCGCGCGTGTTCTCCAGTTCATGTTGCAACTGATGCTTTTCCTGTTCGAGGCGTGCCGAGGCCTCGCCACGCTCCTGCAGGAGCTTCACCAACGCCAGCACTTTCCCTTCCAATTCCTCGAGTTTATCCAGCATAAGGGGAGCCTTTCGGACCGTGCAGGCATCGCGCAGATGATAGCACCAAAGAGAACTTACGGGGGGGCGAAGAAAAAGACAAGCTTTTTCCGCTCAACGTTTGGTGGGCCCACCAGGATTCGAACCTGGGACCGACCGGTTATGAGCCGGCGGCTCTCGACCGCTGAGCTATGGGCCCTGGAAATGAGTCTTGTAGTTTGACGTGTTTTTAAGCAGTGTCAACTCTGTTCCGAATGAGAATCAGGAGTAGGGACTTTGGACGGGCACGGACTCGCTGGACTGACGCGGCGGTAGAAGAGGGCAAGCAAAGACAGCCCAGCAGCAAGACAGAGCAAAACATAAGGCCAACCTATCCACCACAAATCCGTTCCCATCAGCCGAACTGCCCAGACAGCTGAAAAGGAGTGCGAAGTGAGGTGAGCCGTTGCAGAGTCGGCCAGATTGAGTCGCCCGGCAATAAGTGCCCCAACGCTGGGACCGCGCGTATAATCCAACGAGGATTCGAATGCATTCACAACGATGCCCGCCGAGCACAAACTCCACCAAACCATGCGATAGGCGCGTGAGGACCATTCCCGCGCGGCTTGCGTTTGCAGTGGGATGAATAGCAAAGGGTATAGAATCAGAAAAAGACGCGGACCCGGATTCACGCCGCCGAAGTAAAGTTCATACGTGCAATAAAAGAATAAATACGAGAAAGCGAGCGCCAGTGATAAGGCGACCAGCGGCGAAGGCCGCCAGGATCGCGGGCGCAGCAATAAGAGCACAATCAACGGGCCATACAGTAGCACACTACGATGCGGATTGAACAGCAGATCGGGCAATGTCTTCAGCGGCGATAATGCAAACGGTCGCTCAGGGCGCCGATTCAAAAACAGCAACGTCCCGGAGCGCAAATGATTATGCCACAACTCAATGCCAATAAACGCAACGAGAACCAGCCCAAACAGCACCAGCAGTTGAAGGCGCTGAGCGCCGCGCAAGGGAGACCTGATTAAATATAGGAGAAAGAAAACGATGATAGCAGGCCATGCGACAACGCCATCAATTCGGTTTAACAGCAAAAGCCCAAGCAATGTCGCCGACGTAAACGTGCAGCGCATGGGCGCGCGCGGCAGGCATTCCACTGCATCGATGCAGCACAAAAGCAATAACGCGGCAAGCGGCTGCACGAACCAATCCCGCGAATAGGGCAGCACAAGCGTGGAAAAGCACAATGCCATAGAGCCATACAGCGCCAAACGCTCCGGAATACGCCTGCGCATGATGCGAAAGAACTCCACGCCAATGGCGGCACAGATAAGCGCATTCAACAAGGGAAGAAAAAAGATGCCTGCGTCCTGACCATTTGCAATCGCGGCAAATGTTTTTGGAGCGAGCAGTTTTTCCACGCCCCATCCCAACCAAACCAGCGGCACGCCCAATGCCGGTTGCACAAGTCCATAGACGGAATACCAGCGTCCATTGGGCGCCTGCATCGCATTCTCAAACGATGGGCCATGCAGCGCCAGGCCATGGAATCCCGCCAGCGCGCGCGCCGTTTCCGACATCGTCCAGCTGTCGCGCGTGAATAATCGCCCTGAAAAGAAAACGGCGTTCAGCAAAAACAAGGCGGCAAAGAGCAGCCACAACTGCGGTTCTCGGCGCATGGTTCAGGCAAGCGGATGGAATCGCGGCAATGCATGACATTGTTGCACATTGGCCGCGCAAGGCCTACACTCTGGCCTAAGCTTTAGCCGGTGTCACGAGAATCGAATGGAGAAATAAACATGACAAGCAACTTGATCATTCCCCGCCGTGCCTTGGGGCAAACCGGCGAGACGTTGCCGGTGATCGGCTTTGGCGGCATCATTGTCGTCGGGGCCGAACAATCCGAGGCCAATAACTATGTCGCCGAAGCCTTTGATCATGGCGTGAATTATTTCGATGTGGCGCCTTCGTATGGTCGCGGCGAGGCAGAAGAAAAACTTGGCCCGGCGCTGCAGCCGTATCGTTCACGTTCGTTCCTGGCATGCAAGACGACTGAGCGGGATGCGGCCAATGCCCGGCGCGAAATGGAACAGTCGCTGCGGCGCCTGCGCACCGATCACTTTGATTTATATCAGCTGCATTCGTTGACGCATGTGGAAGAGGATGTGGAGCGGGCGCTTGCTCCCGATGGCGCGCTGCAAGTGGTGCTGGACGCGCGCGAAAAGGGAATGGTGCGCTACATTGGATTCTCCGCACATTCCGTGGCGGCCGCGCTGCGCGCCATGGAAACCGGCCTCTTTGACACAATCCTGTATCCAATCAATTTCACCTGTCATTTCGAGGGGAATTTCGATCAGGCGCCGCTGGAAGAAGCGCGCCGCCGCGGCATGGGCATTCTGGCGCTTAAAGCCATGGCGCGCACGAAATGGCCCGCCGAATTGAAGAAAGAGGACCGGCCCTTTAAGAAGACGTGGTATGAGCCGGTGGCTGATCCGGAAATTGCGGGATTGGCGTTGCGTTGGACGTTGAGCCAGGGAGTGACGGCGGCGATTCCTCCGGGAATGATTGATTTGTGGCGCATTGCGTTGAATGCCCCGCGCAAGGAAGAGCCGCTCAATGAGGAAGAACTGCAACGGCTTCGCGCAACGGCACAGGAGTTGGAACCGATTTTTGCGGCGCCATGAGCAGCATACTCAGCCTGAAGGCTGGTATGACTGTTATATGTGATTTCCGGGCAAGGTCTCTATGAAAGTTTCGCCCCCGTTAGGGGGCAGCATTAATAGATCTATGCCTTTCACATTACAAACGGCTCCATAGGGGTCGAGCTGTTTGACCCCTGACGGGGCCGAAATCTTATATTTGGTGTGTTGTGCTATTAATGCTTGCCTCCTCCGGAGGCAACGACTCCTCTGGAGGCAACGACTCCTCCGGAGGCGACGACTCCCCGTTAGAGTCAGGCTTTAGCCTGCAAGACTGTAAAGCTAATGCCCCATCCCGACTGGTTGATCCGCATGGCGCTTGGTCTTCATCATCAATACCAGCGGAATGAGCAGCAAGAAGGCAAACGCCAGCATTCGGAAGCCATCATTGAACGCCATCATGCGCGCCTGGCGAAAGACTTGGCCGTAGATCGTCCCGTAAGCCGATTGATAAGCCGTAACGCTGGAATAGCCTTTCTGAATCATCGAACCGACCAGTTGCGACAGCCGTTGCTGAAATGCGGGATCATAGGGGCTGGTATGCCCCGCCAGAATAGTCTGGTGCACTTGCGAGCGGCTGGCCAGATACGCCGCCACAAAGGCAATGCCCACCGACCCGCCGACATTTCGCGCCAGGTTGATCAATCCCGTGGCGCTGTTTGTCTTTTCCTTGGGGATCGAGGCAAACGCCGCCGTATTGATCGGAACAAACAAAAAGGCCAATCCCAGCGATTGAAATACTCGCGCCCACATGGCCGTGCCAAAGTCGATGTTGGCATTGAATTTTGACATGTGATACAGCCCCGCGGCGGATGTGAACAAGCCAACCATGATCAGGAAACGCGGCTCATAGCGGCTGAGCAAAAACCCCACCAGCGGCATCATGAAGATAACCGCAATGCCCCCGGGTGACAGCACCATCCCGCTTTGCATGGCGGTATAGCCCAGCAGGGTTTGCAGCAGCATGGGCAACAGCACCGTGCTTCCATACAGCACACCGCCCAATACGAACATCGTTATGGTTGCCAGCGTAAAGTTGAAGATCTTGAACAGCCGCAGATTAACCACCGGCTCCTCAATGCGCAGTTCCCAGAACACCAGCCACACCAGCGATACCAAGGCAATGACGGCCGACATTTGAATGAATCGCGAACTGAACCAGTCGTGCTTCTGGCCCGTGTCGAGCATGATTTCGAGGAAGCCTAATCCCAGCGATAGCAATCCCAATCCGAGATAGTCGATCTTCACTTCCCTCAGTTTTTTGCGCACGAGATAATGCGGATCATGCACAAGGACCTGCGTGAGCATGACAGAGGCGACGCCCACGGGGATATTGATGAGAAAAATCCAGCGCCAACTGAAATTGTCGGTGATCCAGCCGCCCAGCGTGGGGCCGATGATTGGCGCCATGACCACGCCCATGCCATACACCGCCATGGCCATGCCTTGCTTTTTGCGGGGAAAACTCTCGATGAGAATGGCTTGCGCAATGGGCTGCAACGCCCCGCCGCCAAGCCCTTGCATAATGCGAAAAATAATCAGCAACGGCAGGTTCGGCGCCATGCCGCAGAGGAAGGAACTTAACGTGAAAATGAACACGCAGCCCTGGTAAAACTTCTTGCGGCCGAAGATCATCGAAAACCAGCCGCTCAGCGGAAGAACAATGGCATTGGAGACGAGATAGGAGGTCAGGATCCAGGTGCTTTCGTCCAAGCCCGCCGAGAGGTTGCCGGCAATATGCGGCAACGCTACGTTGGCCACGCTGGTATCGAGCACCTCCATGAAAGTCGCCAGCATGACTGTGCCGGCGATGATCCATGGATTGACGCCATGGCGCTTTTGAAGCGAAAGCGGACTCACTTCACGCGAACCTCAGGTTCCACCGACATGCCAGGCACTAATCGATGTGATGGATCCAGTTGATCGAACACAATCTTGACCGGCACGCGCTGCACCACCTTGACGTAATTACCGGTGGCATTTTCGGCTGGCAAGAGACTGAATCGCGCGCCTGTTCCCGATTGAATACTCTGAACTTTTCCGGTCAGGCGCATATTGGGAAATGCATCGATGCGTATGTCCACCGGTTGGCCCGCATGCATGTGCGTCAATTGCGTTTCCTTGTAATTAGCAACAACCCACATCTCATTCGTCACCAGCGCCATTAGCGGCTGACCGACCTGGATGAATGCGCCTGCCTCGACGGACTTTCGCGTTACGCGCCCATCTTCTGGCGCGCGAATTTTTGTATAAGAGAGTTGTAGAAGCGCTTGCTCCAAATTTGCCTGTGCAACAGCCACTTCCGCGCGCGCCGAGACGAGTTGCGCCTGCGCCAAACGCACCTGCTCAGGGCCGGTTCCCGCCGTGCTGACATGGCTTTGCGCCTGCGCGATTTTTTGTGTGGTCTGTTCCAGAGCTGATTGCGCCTGCGCGACCTGCTGCGCCGCCACTTTCGCGGCCAATTCAGCCTGCTGTATTTTCGTCACATCCTCATCATATTGCTTGCGCGCAGCAGTCAGCTTCGCCGCCGCTTCCTGTGCCGTTGCCAGTCCCTTGTCATATTCCTGCCGCGAAACAGCGCCCGTTTTGACCAATCTTTCCAACCGCTCCAGATCCTTGGTCGCGCGCGTGGATTCCGCCTCGGCCGTGCCAATGCCGGCCTTGGATCGTTCCGCCGTGGTTTGCGCCACGTCCAATCCGACCTTGGCTTGCTGCTCCTGCTGCTGGGCGGCATTCACCGCCGCTTGGGATGCTTCCACTGCAGTCTGGCTTTGTGCCAATCCGGAGGACGCCTCCTCCACCCCCGCACTGGCCGTGACTTGCGTGACACCCACCGAAATTTCGGCTGAATGCTGGCGGGCCAGTGCCACATCCAGTGCGGCGCGCTTCTGGTCAACCTGCGCCTGGTAGTCGCGCGGGTCAATCTCCAGCAACACCGTGCCCGAAGTCACTTCCTGGTTGTCATCCACATACAAGCGCAGCACATGGCCCGATACCTTGGGACTGATGCTGATGACGCGCCCCTCGACGAAGGCATCATCCGTCTTCTCATAGGCCATGCTGTGCAGCAGCGTGGGCACACCCCATGCCGCAGCTACCAGCAGCACAATGGCAAGGATCACAAAGCGAATGATCTTCTTGCGGGGAGTGACCTCCTCCTCGTCATTGTCATTGGCGGCGCCCTGCTGTGCATCCGCCCCGGGTGTGGCAATTTTGTTCTCTTCGCCTTCTGTCGGACGTTTCGGTTCCATGGAACAACAAGTTCCTCATAATTCCTATCAGCCGTGAGGCCGATTTCGGTTTGGATCGGATGAGCCTACGGCTTCCAAAAAAGCAATCGCGACAAAAATCAAGATTACCAGCGTGATTTGATAGATGGCTTCCGGGCGAGGCAGAATGCGCAAGGGCAATGCGCCCAATCCCATGGCCAGCGTGATCAGGTAAATAAAAAGCACCGCCTGTTTTTGCGTCATGCCCAACGCCACGAGACGATGCGAAAAATGGCTTGTATCGCCCACCCATAGCGGACGTTTCTCGCGAAGGCGAATGGCGAAGACGCTCAGGCTGTCAAAGATAGGAAGGCCCAACACAACAATGGGTGCAAGGATGGGCAAACTCGTCGGTGTGTCTTTGGTATAGTAGGTGGAAAGAATGCTCATCGAGGAAATCAGATACCCCACACTCAGCGCCCCGGCATCGCCCATGAAGATCTTCGATGGAAACCAGTTGTAGCGCAGAAATCCAGCAAGCGCCCCAGCCAACGCGACATAAATCGCGACAACGAACCATTGGGCACTGAGATAGGATAAGACGGCGAAAACAATGAGGCTGAGCATCGCCACCCCGCCGCACAGCCCATCCATATTGTCAATGAAGTTGAAGGCATTGGTTAGGAACACAATCCAAAACACCGTTAGCACTGCGCCGGCGGGCAACGGCAAAAATCCCTTAATCTGCACGCCTGCATACAGCAGCGGCGCCACTGCAATGATCTGCGCAAGGAACTTGATTCCTGGCGGCAGCGGACGCCGGTCATCAATCAGCCCGACGCTGAACACGATGAACGAGCCGCAAAGGATAGCCAGCAACTTCCGGCCCACGAATTGAATATTGTGCAAGGGAATGGGGAAATAATGACTGACCCATTGCAGCGGGTCCGCTTTGGCAATAAAGACATTGCCCGCAAGCACCAGCACGAAAGCCAGATAGATGCCAACTCCGCCCAGGCGCGGCTTTGTCTGCAAATGAACCTTGCGCGTGCCGGGGCGATCCATGAATCCAAATCGGGGAGCTAGTTTCAAGGCCAGAAAGGTCAGTGCCCAGCCAAGCGCCAGGGCCTCGAGGAACAGACAAATGTAGAGAAACGGCAACATAGTAGATTTAAGAAAAACCCCGCCTGCCAGCAAAAGCAAACGAAATCTTCATACGTAAACAAAAAAGGGATTATTCCGGCGAACCATTGAAATCAGGCTCCACTGGATCATGGCGCATGGGCCTGAATGACGTGGGCAATTTTTCACGGCGAATCCAGTGCCACAACGCCTCGCCAAGGGATTGCAGCGCGGAGAAGAACCCGCCGACGCGATTCGCGCTTCCGCAGAGAAGTTCAATGAACGCCGCGCCCATGCAGGCCTGCGCAAATGACAGGATTTGCCAACGAGTGCGCCGCGCGAAGTATTCATGCTGCCAATAGGCGCTGACAATTCGCTGTTCCACTGGCGCAACCACTCCCCTGCCTGCCAAAGCCCGGGGTTCCAGCAGCATCCGCTGATGACGCGTAAGGCTGAGGCCATGGAAAACAAGCCCATCTCCCCCAGTCAGGTCATACGATTCGGGAAATGGATGCTTGCACAATGCATCGCGCTGATACAGCGTGACGCCAAAAGGCGGCGCATCGACGTCAAAAGGCTCCAGCCCCAGTTCATCCAAATAATCCACGGGCGTACAGAACCCCGTTTTCCCAAGGCAGCCGATCAATTCATTCTGGCGCAGGCCAAACGAAACTTCGGATTTTAGACGCAAGCGCTCGCTGAACGATAAATGCTCTCGTGGATGCGGCGCCGCGCTCACGGCAACCACGCCATTGCGAGCATTGCGCACAAGCGTCTCGGCCAGACGCTCCAGGCAATCCGCCGCCAGTTTCGCCTCAGGATTGACCAACGCCACGAGATCTTGTGAGGCAGCAGCTACGCCCCGATTCCATGCCTGATTGCGATCGACAAAGTCCCCCGCGATCAGGTCGATCCTGCAATTGGGAAATGAAGGCAGATCAAATCGAAGATTCGTTCCGCAAAGCACAATAATCTGCTTTGGCGGCAGCGATTGGGCAATCACGCCTTCCACAACAGCAGATGCGTCGCGATTGTGGAAGTAATCCGGAATATAGCAAACAGCAGTGATATCGCAATTGAACTCACGCGCAGACATTAGAAGCCGTGCTCAGTGGTTGTGGTTGGCATGCGAGCCGCCATTCTGCCGGGGCGGCGCAACAGGTGTTTCTTCGTCATCTGCTTCTTCTGGCGAAGGCTTAGGTTTGGGGTGCATGGAAATACGCTGCAAGCGCCCATTTTCCGTGGATTCAACCGTAAAGATGAACCCATTGCTTTCAATCGACTCCCCTTCATTGGGCTGGCGGCCAAACAAGCTGAAAACGAATCCGCCCAGCGTTTCATAGTCATCGCTTTCGGGCAGTTCAATATCCAGTCGTTCGTTGAGTTCCTCGATGTCCATGCGTGCATTGACCACGGCATGATCCGGACCGCGCACCTCCATCATGTTCTCTTCAATGTCGTATTCATCCATGATGTCGCCGACGATCTCTTCCAGCAGATCCTCCAGCGTCACCAATCCCGCCGTCCCGCCGTATTCATCGCGCACGATGGCCATCTGGTTTTTGCTGCGGCGAAACTCTGTCAGCAACTCATCAATCTTCTTATTTTCCGGGATGAAGTAGGGCGGGCGCATCAGTTTCTTTAGGTCAAACTCCTGTGCCGTCGGACCACTAATGGCAGGCAAAAGATCCTTGGCATGGACAATTCCCACAATGGTATCCACTGTATCGCGAAACACCGGAATGCGCGAATGCCCATAGCGCATGATGACTTCCAGCAGTTCGTGGATGGTTGAATCAACGTCCACGCAGCGCATATCGATGCGCGGCCGCATCACTTGCCGCACGACCGTATCGCCAAACTCGAAAATCGAGTGGATCATCTCCTTCTCGTCGTTTTCGAGTACGCCCTCTTCCTCGCCAGCCTCGACGAGGATCTTAATCTCCTCCTCGGTCATGACCGGCACGGAATACTTCACGCGCCCCCCCAGCGGCCGAACGAGCAGATTGGCCGAAAAACTGACAACGGCCACGGCGGGATGGGCAATGATGGAGAGAAAATTGATGAACGCGCCCGTGGAAAGCGCGATTCGCTCGGCATGCTGCATGGCCAAACTCTTGGGCCCAATCTCGCCCACCACCAGCGTGACGAATCCCACGCCTAAGGTGACGAGGAAAACGGCAATCGCCAGCGCATTATGCGCCACAATGGGCACGGGGACTCTTGCCAGTATGACCGCAAATGGCTGCGCCAAACTGACGGCGCCAACGGCCGAAGCCAGCAATCCCACAAATGTCACAAACAGCTGCAACGTGGACAGAAACCGCGTGTTATCTTCCAGCAGTTTCTGCACACGCTCGGCGCGCGCGTCGCCCTCTTCGGCCAATTGCCGAATACGCGAACGGCGCACGGAGACCAGCGCAATTTCGGCGGCCGCAAAAAATCCATTTATGAGAATGAGGGCAAGAATGAAAAGAAGTTGAGGAAGGTCCTCCAAGATGCCACACCCCTGCCGCTTCGGTCTCCTGGTGGGAGAAGAAAGTAAGTGGACCGACTCGGCAACCGGCTATGAGCGCAAAGAACAACGCTCCAGCTCACAGAACCTTTCTGAAAGAATTATCGCGCAGCCTCCGGCGCCATGCCATGGCTTCGCGTTCAACTCATAATTGAATGATAAGTGCATGACGCGCAAATTGCAATAGAGAGCATACCGGTGCGGACGCGACGGCGAGCAGGATCACGCTGGCCAAGTTTCTTCAATCTGGTGCCGGAGATGGGAATCGAACCCATACGAGAGTCACCCCCCACTGGATTTTGAGTCCAGCGCGTCTGCCAGTTCCGCCACTCCGGCACATCACTGACCTAAGGGAGGCAAAGCATGCCCCGAAGGCAAATCAGCGTCAAGTGCGAGTTTATGCCGTTCTGAGGCGAGTTGATACTGTTTGTCATTTCGAGCGAGCGCAGCGACCGAGAAATTTTATATCGCATCAAAGATTTCTCGCTGCTGCGCAACTCGAAATGACAAGCGGATAAACACGCCTGAACACCGAGTCCTTGCTCTGCGAGTCAAGCCTATGCTATTCCAAACCTGCATTCCTCCACCGGATCACAATTGTATGCTCTCCCCTGAACAGGCTTTGAAGCAGCATTTTGGCTACGACAGCTTTCGTCCCGGGCAGCTCGATGTCATTGAGCATCTGCTGGGAGGCGAATCCGTGCTGGCGGTCATGCCCACGGGCCAGGGCAAATCGCTGTGCTATCAATTGCCTGCTGTGATCAGCGAGGGCGTGACAATTGTCATCTCGCCGCTGATTGCGCTCATGAAAGACCAGGTGGATGACCTGACGCGCCAGCGCATTGCCTGTACCTTCATCAACTCCTCTGTTAAGTATGAAGAGCAACGCGAGCGGTTGCTGGCCATGCGCGCCGGGCATTACAAGCTTGTTTACATTGCCCCGGAGCGTTTTCGCAATGCCGCCTTCTGCCGCGCCATTGAGCTGACGCGCATCAACCTGGCCGCCGTGGACGAGGCTCATTGCGTCTCAGAATGGGGGCATGATTTTCGTCCCGATTACCTGCGCCTGAAGGACGTGCTGCAGTCGCTTAAACCGCGCGCCGTAATCGCCCTGACCGCCACCGCCACGCCCAATGTGCAGAAGGATATCGTAAAGCAACTGGGGATGGAAAAGGCTCGGTTGGTGGTCACCGGATTTGATCGCCCGAATCTGCGCCTGTCTGTAAAAAGTTTCGAAGTCGATAACGACAAGGAAAAAGCGTTATCTCAGTTCCTCAAGACGCATTCAGGCAATGGGATTATTTATGTGGGCACGCGCAAGCTTTCAGAACGCATTGCCGATTATGTGTTCAGTCTGGGCCGCAAAGCCGATGCGTATCATGCGGGGCTGGATGATAAGAAGCGCCGCGAAGTGCAAGAGCGATTCATGACGGGCGAATCGCGCATCATTGTCGCCACCACGGCCTTCGGCATGGGTATCGACAAGCGCAATGTCCGCTGGGTGTTTCATTACACAATGCCCGGCAGTCCCGAGGCGTATTACCAGGAAGCCGGACGCGCCGGCCGCGATGGCGAGCCCGCCGAATGCCTGCTGTGCAGTTCGCCCGCCGATTTCCGCCTGCAGCGCTTCTTCATCGATGTCGGGTTTCCTGGCAGGCACATTATCGAAGCCGTTTATCAGGCGCTGTGCGAAAAACACAATTCACTGGACCATATAACCCTCGAAGCTATCGCCCAGAGCGCCCAAATAAAGGCCGGCGAACGCATCAGCACCGGCCAGGTGGAATCGGCGCTGCGCGTGCTCGAACAAGCCCAGGCCGCCGAGCGCGTGGACGCATCGTCCGGATCATGGGCGGTCATGGTGACCAGATGCAGCGCTGCGGAAATTGTCCGCCACGCTTCCAAAACGCAGGAGCGCCGCGCAATTGAGGCGGTTGTCGAAATGGCTGGTATGGATGAACCTGGCGTCTATCGTTTTTCGCTGGAAGCCATTGGGCGGCGAAGCGGCATCGACTCCGCACTTTGCGGCAAATTGCTGCAATACATGAGCAAGCCTGATTTGTTCGAGTTCCATCCGCCGATCACCAGCGCAGGGGTGCGACTGCTGGGCGGCGTGCGCAAGTTTTCTTCATTACCAATTGACTGGCAAACCTATGCGAAACAGCGCAAGGCTGAGTTGGACAAACTAGAG
>Ga0116193_1001895_pt1 | contig 16555 bp, 14 predicted proteins | sample AD_UKC115_MetaG_FD_89892 | JGI IMG/M metagenome (GOLD analysis project Ga0116193, IMG submission 89892) | Active sludge microbial communities of municipal wastewater-treating anaerobic digesters from Hong Kong - AD_UKC115_MetaG | ecosystem: Engineered > Bioreactor > Anaerobic > Digestate... | reverse complement strand
GACATAGTCGTGTTCATGGATGCCGACGGACAGCACGATCCAGCCGCGATCGGAACGCTGCTGCGGCGGCTCGACGACGGTTACGACATGGTCGTCGGTGCACGCGACTGGGATGGCCAGGCGGGCGTCGGACGCGGCCTCGCCAATACGCTGTACAACTGGCTCGCCAGTCGCATGACCGGCTTCGCGGTGCTCGACCTGACCTCCGGCTTCCGTGCCGTGCGCGCCGAGAAGTTCCGCGAGTTCCTGCACCTCCTGCCGAACGGCTTCTCGTACCCGACCACGATCACCATGGCTTTCTTCCGCAGCGCCTACGGCGTGGCCTACGAACCCATACAGGTCGCGCGCCGCGTCGGCCGTAGTCACATCCGTCCGCTGCGCGACGGCATCCGCTTCCTGCTGATCATCTTCAAGATCGCCACGCTGTACTCGCCGCTCAAGCTGTTCGTGCCGACGAGCCTCGTGTTCTTCCTGCTCGGTGTGGCGAACTACGCCTACACCTTCGCCCGCTTCGGCCGCCTGACCAACATGAGTACGCTGATGTGGAGCGCCGCGGTCATCGTTTTCCTGATCGGACTGGTGTCGGAGCAGATCACCAGCCTGACTTATCGCAAGTAACGGCGTGATGACGAATGCGCGCCCGTTGGTGTTCGTCGTCGGCACGCGTGCGCAGCTGATCAAGGTCGCGCCGGTGCTGTGCGCCTGCGATGCCGCTGGCCTGAGCTACGAGCTACTGCTGACTGGACAGCACCGCGAGACGATGGTCGACCTACTTGAGGAGTTCGGTGTACGGCAGAAGCCGTGCGAACTCCTCGAGCTGCGCGAACGCGCATCGATCCTTGCGCTGTGGCTCTGGCTGCCGCGCGCGCTGTGGGCGACCTGGAATCGCTTCCGTGCATTACGCCGGCAAACCGGTGCACGGCCGGATGCGATCGTGCATGGCGATACCCTGTCCACGCTGGTCGGCGCATTGGCCGGCTGGCTTGCGGGCGCGCGCGTGGTGCATCTAGAAAGCGGCCTGACGTCCCGACGGCTGCTCGATCCGTTTCCCGAGGAGTTCGTCCGCCGCCTCGTGTTCCGTTTTGCCGATATTGCTTTTTGTCCAAATGCGCCAGCGGCGGAGCTGATGCGCAGGCGGGCTCATGTCAAGGTGATCGACACGCGGGAGAACACCATCCTCGATGCTGTACGCATCGCCTTGCGTCGGGCTGGCATTCGACCGACACCCGTCGAGCCGCGTTACCTCGTCGCGTCACTCCACCGTTTTCAAAACATCTACGATCGCGAACGGCTTGGTACGTTGGTTGAAATTCTCATCCGTCTGGCGAAGGACTTCAGGGTCGTGCTCGTGATGCACCCTGCCACGCGTAGTCGCCTGCAGGTGACTGGCCTCTTGCCGCGGCTCACCGCCACGGCTGGTCTGGAGCTGAGCCCGCGTCTGCCATACACAAGCTTCCTCACCCTCGCCGCGCAGGCTCATGCGGTGCTCACCGATGGCGGCTCGAACCAGGAGGAACTCGCCTTCCTCGGTGTTCCCACGGTGGTCATGCGTCCGCGCACCGAGCGCCCGGACGGGCTCGGGCGCAACGCGATCCTCGAGCCTGACCTGCCATGCCCGGTTGAGGCGTTCATCATGTCGGACAAAGTCGAGACGCTACGCGGTCACGGTCAGATCGGTCTCGCCGCGCAACCGTCCGCATGCATCGCCGCTGTGCTGGGCGGCAAGGGCGAATGAGCGCACTGCTCAGGTACGTGCCGACTCTATTGGCGTAACCATGTCCTTCCATGCCCGCTGCGCGATTTGTGCCCAAGTATGTTCCTCAGGTCGTGAGACGACATGTCGTGCAGCCAACTGCCAGCGGATCGCACGGGCCAGATCGGCCGGATCATTCGGTCGGCAGAGCGCTGTCCCGAGTTCGCGGGCCTGCCGCGGAAAATTGCTGACCAGGTTTGGCGTTTGCGTGGCAACGACGGGCCGTTCACACAGCAGGTATTCGGCGATCTTGCACGATGAGGACATGTCGAGCAGGTGGCTCTGCCGGTAGGGCAGAGCGACAATGTCGCAGGCGTTGACGAAGGCAGGTATCTCGTGATGCGAGACCGGACCGCGGAAATCGACCCATGGCAGGTCGAGAGATAAGCCGCGCCGCGCCGGCCCGCATACCAGCAGACGGAGCGGGATGCCTGCGGTCCGCAGCAACGCGGCGGCAGCGAGCAGATCATCGATGCCGCGCGCGGCATCCAGGCTGCCGAAGTAACCGATGAGAAATGCACCGTCATCGGTCAGCCCGCAGTGCGACCTAGCCGCATCTCGTTCCCACGGCCGGAACTGTTCGGGATCCACCCCATTGGGTACCGATGTGGCCGGTGTAGTGAAGTTATCGGCGAGGCGCAACGCCTGGCTTGCGTAGAACAGTCGATCGGCACGCCGCGCGAGGAACCCGTAGGCATCCCAGCCGAGGAACAGCCGGTAGGCACCGAAATGACGGTAATCGTCGTAGATGTCGAAGACGAAGCGCGCACTCAGAGAACGGCTTACGCGCCACGCGAGCAGGCCCACGAAGCAGTCGCCGCTCGCGACGACGATCTCGGGCGAATACGTCCTCAAGCGTGCGTACAGAACGGCAAGTGCTCGCGGTGAACGGGTCGGCGTACTCGCAAGAGGAAACGGCGCACCGTCGTCGTGCTCCGGGGCGCGACCGTAGTAGTCGAGCAGTTCTAGGCGCGGCGCCGCGCCGAGGCTCATCCAGTGGTGCGGCAGCTCGTAGACACGTCCGTAGCGCTCGCGCAGCGCATCCTTGTTTGTGTAATGCCGCTTGGCGAGAACGACGACGCGCCGGCGCGGGTCACGCTCGGTAACAACCATACCGATCCGCCTTCAGAGCACCAGCATGGCCTGATGCCAGGCCTTGCGCAGGATCTCACGAGTCGAAGCGAGACCAATACCGGTACCTCGGATGAACCTGTCGCGCATTGGCCGTTCGATGCCAGTCTTCTCGAGTAGCCAGCGCCGCGTGGCACGCAGGTGACGCACATAGCCCGCATAGAGCCAGCGGCGTATGCGCCAGGGCATAAGGCCCCAATCGAGCAGGCCATTGGAGATCAGATGGTGACCGAAGATCTTTACACCGTGGTAGTGATAGAAAACCAGAGGCTGTCCTGCGACTTTGAGATTCCCTGCATCGAGCGAGAGAGGAAGGGTTTCCCAGTTCCACGGGGCGAGCCCGGCGCCAGGATGTTGCGCAATCGCAAGCCGTTCGCCATACAGTGCTGGCCATTCGTCCAGGTACTTCTGATCTGCGTAGCGGTCGCCCTCGGCGTGATCGCAGCACCACTCCAGGCACTGGTCGCGCCAGAGAGTGAGGCAGGCCAGGCCTGTCTCGTCACGTCGAAACGTCTGGAACTGTACGTTGAAGCGGCCATAGCGCAGTTTGTCCACATGGCGCGCAGGGTAGCGGTGCTCACAGACCAGCACCGAGCGGTCACCGAGTTCGGCGAGGACAGTCTCCGGTGAGGAGTAGAACAGTAGGTCCGCGTCCAGATAGGTGACGGCATCGAGCTCCGGATGCGTGGCAAAGAGATACAGAGGCAACACCGGGCTCAGGGTGAAATAGTATTCGACGCGGCTACGATTGGCTTTCGCTGCTGTGAGAGCAGGCAGAAAGCTTTCCACGGCATTGAGGGCGATCGGATGCAGCCCGGGCAGCGCAAGTGCACGCAACGCTGTGAACGCATCCTCGTCGAGGCATAGCGCATGCAGAACGCTCGGGCCGCCTGCAGCCTGCAGCGAGCGGTACATCGATAGCCCGCGCAGCAGGTAGTTCGAGTCGAAGTAGGTGCAGTAATGGCGCATCGCCGTAGACCTCAAGCCGGACGTGCCGTATCGCACCAGTCCCGGATAGAGCCCGCCACGCGATGCGCCTCCTTGTCCGTCAGTTCCGGATAGATTGGCAGGCTGAGGATGCGTTGGATGGCGGCCTCGGTATGCGGCAACGTGACGTGTCCTGCCGCTTGGAAGGCTGCCTGCTGATGCAACGCGCGAGGGTAGTGCACCAGGGTGCCGATCTCTGCCTCACGCAGCGTAGAGCGAAGTGACTCGCGGTCTACACACTCGACAACGTACTGGTGATAGACGTGCAAGGTTCCCGGATAGCGCGCGGGAAGCGTGAGACCGGTTGCCGCGAGTTGCTCATCGTAAATCGCTGCGATCTCACGGCGACGGGTATTGCCGGCCTCCAGGGCCGGTAGCTTCGCACGCAGGATGGCAGCCTGCAGTTCGTCGAGGCGCGAGTTGCAGCCCGCGGAGTCGCTGATGTAACGCTCCCGCCAGCCATACTCGCGCAGCTCTCGAATGCGCTCATCGAGTTTCCGGTCTGCGCCGGTGACCGCACCGCCATCACCGATCGCACCGAGGTTCTTGGTCGGGTAGAAGCTATAGCAGGCAAGCCTGCCGCACGAACCGGCAGGCCGATCCGGGCCACGCGCGCCGTGCGCCTGGGCACAATCCTCGATGACCGGGATGCCGTGGTGATTCGCAAGTTCCATGATGCGAACCATGTCGGCGACCAACCCATACAGATGCACGACGATGATCGCCTTGGCTTTGGCACCAGCGCCCGTCGTTAATACGCGCTCAAGGGCTGCCGGGTCTAGCGTATAGCGACCCGGCTCGATGTCGGCGAATAGTGGAATCGCGCCGGCGCGCAGGATCGCGGCGCCGGTGGCCGAGGCCGTATGCGAGGGAGTGATGACATGATCTCCCGGCCCGATATCAAGCGCGCGCAGCGCGAGTTCGATCGCATCGGTGCCGTTGGCCACGCCGACCGCCCAGGACGCGCCAACTGCTGCGGCGAACTCCCGTTCGAACGCTTCGACCTCCGGACCGAGGATGTAGCGGCCGCTCTCGAGACAACGGCGGATCGCGCCGTCGATGGCCTCGCGCTGGGCAAGGTAGGAGGCGAGCGGATGGGTTTGCGGAATCATGTGTAATCGCCGAGTTTGTCGCGAAAATAGGCGACGGTCCGCGATAGCCCTTCGGCGAGACGTGTTTCCGGGCGCCAGCCGATCAGGCCATGGATCTTCTTGAAGTCGGAATAGTAATCGCCGATGTCGATCTTCTTGCGGTCGGCCGGGAACTGGCGCACTTCGAAACGGCCGCTACCGGCGACTCGTACCAGCGCCTGGGCAAGTTCCTCAAGGCTGACCACCTCGTCCGAGCCCAGATTGAAGACCTGCCCGAAAGCGCGTGGCTCCTCGGCGATGGACAGAAAGGCCTCCACCACGTCGTCTACGTAATTGAGATCACGCAACTGCGTTCCGCCCCAGACCTCGAATGGCTGGCCCTCGAGCAGGCGCCGGATCCAGATCCCCAGAAACGTTTGTCGGGCATCTTTGATCCGCATGCCTGGTCCATAGGTATTGGTCAGGCGCAGCGCGCACGTCTGCAGTCCATAAACGTCGTGGTAGAGCAGGTGGTAGTCCTCGCCAGCGATCTTGTTGATGCCGTTGACGTCCACCGGGCGCTTCGGATGTGCTTCGTCGACTGGCAGGTAATCCGGGCGGCCGTAGATTTGTCGAGTACTCGCGAACACGATCCGCGCTTCAGGGTTGTAATGGCGGATGGCCTCGAGGATGGCGAGCTGCGCGCGGGAATTGATTTCGAGATCGGTGAATGGGTCAGCCATCGAGTCCATGTGGCTCGTCTGGCCGGCCAGGTTGAATATCAGATGCTTGCCCTGTACCAGGAAGCGCATGCCGTGCGAGTCGCGGACATCGGAGATGTTGAGATGCACCGCATCACGGATGTCCGCGAGGTTGGCCAGGTTGCCGCCGTATTCGGGCAGTAGGGAATCGATCAGGGTGACGTGTGCGCCGAGCCGCACCAGTCTCCTAGCGATGGCCGAACCGATGAAACCGGCGCCGCCGGTGATCAGGACTTCGAGGCCTTGATATGACATGGTCCGTACCCCCGCGGATCAACGTTTTCGGGCGACGATGAAGTTGTCGAGGAAGATTGAGGTATCGGCGGACGCTAGTTGGGCGAGAATGCTGCCGACGAGATTGAAGGGCGTGACGAGCAGCGCGCGCAGCATCATCCGCAACAGGCGTGGCAGTCGACTGAATGCAGCGTTCAACCGGTCTGCCGCGATCGCCGCTAGTGCCCCGCCACCACCCACCAGCTTGGTATGTGAGAGTAGATCGAACGAGCCGCTAGCCAGCACGTGGGTGAGGCCGAAGCTGGTGAATCGCTGGCTGTCGCAAGGTTGCTCGTGCTCGGGCCAGACGAAAGGCACGGAGAGGACGAGGATCCCGCCGGGGCGCAGGACACGTGCCAGCTCGGCAATGAAATCGCGTGGCTCGAAAACGTGCTCAAGCACCTGGTTGCATAGGATTCCATCGAACTCGTTGTCGTCGAATGGGAAGCGCGTGCCGTCGTAGTAGATGTCGGCACGCTTGCCGCTCGCGCGATTATCCGGTGTGTCGAGCTCCAGTCCGATGACATCGTCGGCTGCAAGCATCGCCCGATAAGGCTGCACGCCACAGCCGACATCGAGCACGCGACCGGCGAGTTGGGCACCCGCTTTGCGCATTGCTCGGGCGAGTGCCCGCCGTGGTAGGTAATGCGCGTTCAAAGCGACCGCCCACCACGGTGGATTGAACATGATTTGGCGGCCGATCTCGTTCATGGCTCGCGCCGTTTCCAGAAGCTGCCCACGAAGCTCGACCCGAAGCCGAAGCCGCGTATTGGCGGGTCTTTCCCAGGCCATTCAAATACGCGTTGGTAGCGGTCGCCGAGCTGCTGTTCGAGCCAATCCGCGGCAAACAGCCAACAGGGGTAGCTGGCCGAATAGAGGCTTCGCGGCACAGTTTGTACAGTGAGCCGGGGCGACGTCAGCGTGACCGGGTGTCGGTCGATCACCAGATATGGCAGCCGTGCCGCGACGATCTGCTCGAGGATGGCCGCTGGACTCTCGATGTACTGTAGCGTAGCTGAGAACAATGCGACATCCGGCGCTTCGGCGGCAAGGCTGTCCTGGAGCGAGTCATGGAAGTGCAGCTCAGCGGTAGCGAAATCGCGTGCTCCGAGCCGGGCGATTGCTGGCTGTTCGACGATGTGCCAAGACCATTCGCGGGTGCCATGCAGGTGGCGACGGCACTGGCGGTAGGTGCTGCCGAGGCCACCGCCAAAGTCCAGCACGCGTAGGCGCCCGCTCGTCGCGAGCACGACCTGGGCGAAACTTGCCAGCAGCGGGTAATCAGGTGGAACGACATCGCGCGTGACGCCGTCCTGTTCCCAGGCGGCTTTGCCTTGATGCACCGCGAGCGCCGCCGCATGCAGGCGCTCGATCAAGTGGTTCTCGGCATAGCCGTCGGCAGCAGTGAGTGCCGCCGACCAGTTTGCGTAGTGGCCTGAGTAATAGATCGCGTGGCCAGTCGCACGGTTGAGCAGGTCGCGCACTCCCTGCGGTACCCAGCGTCTCAGGAAGGTCTTCAATGGGGGTGTCAGCATCGACATCGTCGCATTTCAGACCAGTTCGGCCGGGATCGCGGAACGACAAGGCCTGTCATTACCGATGAAATAGGCGTCGAAGATCGCCAGTGCGTCACCGGGATGCACATGCCCACTCAGTACCAATGGCCAGAGTCGCACGTGGTGACGCGAGGTGACGGCTAGGCGATGCTGCATCACTTCAACCTCGGAGTAGCCTAGTGCTGCGAGTGCGCTCAAGCGATGGTTGCCGTCGATGACGATATAGCGTGAGCTGCTCGCATGGCGCAGCTCGTGAACCTGGATGTAGGCATGCTCGGTGGGCCGATAGCCTTTCTGACGGATCGAATCCCAGGCGCGCTGCAGCCAGTGAAATTCGTGCTCGACCAGAGAGCGTGGAATGCCGATCGAACTGAATTGGGTCATGACATCAATGACCTCCGCCGGCGTGTCGTGCCAGCCCTCCCGCTTCCAGAGTTTCCGCCATGACTTCCATGGAAGCCACCACAGCGGCACCGGTGAGCGGGTGATTACCCCGAGTGCGGTGCCGAGATCGGCGGGACGATAAAAGCGCAGGAATTCCACGAAGGATGCCTTGAGGGCTTCGACATCCATGCCACGCGACAGGCCGGTGATGAAGTTTTCGTAAGGATTGAAGGCGTTGCGACCGTAGGGAAATCCACAATAGTGGACGCAGTCACCGATTGCGATCCGACGGATCCGGGTCAGTAGCCCGCGCATGGCCGGCTTATGGTTCCAGGATCAGTACGTCGACGCCATGTCCTTGGTAATGACACAGCCGAGTTTGCTGAGCCACGCGCCATCCACTTGCCGTAACCGCCGCATGCAGGTCGTGCGCGTCATGGAACCAAGCAGGGATGTGCGACCAGGGCGCCGTGCTGCTGTGGCTTGTAGCCATGACGCGACGAAGGCGAGAGGGCAGGCGCGCGAGTCGCGACAGCGACCGGCGTAGCCATGGACCGCGGATGTAAGCCTGCAGGATGATGCGCTGCCGGGTGACACGGGTCAGCTCGCGCAATGTCGGGGCGAGCGACGCGGGAGGCAGGAGGTGCAGGAAGCGCCAGCACACCGTGACGTCGACGCTCGTATCAGCAAGTGGAAGGGCAAGCAGGTCGGCTGCCTTGAGCTCAACGCCCCGCAGACCTTCCGCATCGACGCGCCGTTGCGCCATGGCGAGCATGTCGGGCGAGGCATCCACGCCGATTATTGACGTGGCTTGGCGGTAGCAGGGCAGGAAACGTCCCGTGCCAACGGGTGCGTCGAGGACGATCTTCCCGGCGGCGCCGTCGGCGAAGGCTGCGGCGATGAAATCGTTCTCGAGCGCCCAGTGCGCTTCCTGCTCGCGTGCGATGTCGTAGGACTCGGCCTGGTCCCGGTCGTAGTACTGGTGGGCATCATGCATCGCAGGAGGTCGCTCGCAGGCTTCAACTCGAGAGTGCGAAGGCCCGCAACTGCTGGATGAACAACGGACGCGTGGCTCGCAGGGCGAGATTAGACCAGAACGCGGATATCGAATAGGTCAGCACGGTCACGCCAGCAACACCTGTGGCGCCATAGTGCGGCGCGACGATCAGATTGAGCGCGACATACAACACCGCCGCCATCACAGTCTTGGGCAAAATGTAGCGCTGCAGACCATGGCCGACGAACCACAATTCGCTGACGACGCTCAGGTACACGAACGGCACCGTCCAGGCCAATATTGCAATCAGCGGGCCGCTGGCTGCATAGCGCGCACCGAATATCAGCGGAATGAGGATCGGGCCGAGCAATGTGGCTCCCGCTGCGAGCGTCAGTGATGCCAAGCTGGCCAGCCGCATGAGGCGACGCAGTTGCTGGCCGAACTCGGCAGGATCATCACGTAGAGCAAGTAGAATCGGGCCATACGAGGCCGCCACGGCGGTAGCGGGGGCATGCAGGGCCTCGGCTACAACGTTGGCGACGCTCAGCAGGCCCACATCCTGAGTGCCATGACTATTGCCGAGAATCAGATAACCGAAGCGCACGTAGATCGATACGGCAGCGGCGGCGGCAATCATCGGCCCGGCCTCGCGCAGGATACGTCGGCAGCGCGGTACGTCGATTCGCCCAATGCGCAGATGGAGTCCTGTATATCGCGAGGCGAGGTACATACCGGCGGCGACGAGCGCCGCTTCAAATACCATCGCTGCCGCGAGCGCGACGAGTGGATCGGGCGCGAGCAGGGCCGCGAGCCGCGCAGCGCCACCAAGCAAAAGGCCCGTGATGCGGGCGATCACGCCGTAGCGAGACTTCAGTTGCAGACGCAGCCAATATTCGACCACGTCGAAAGCTTGCAGAATCGTGGTTGCTGCGATGAGCGGCGCGATGACGGCAGCATCATGGGGCGCGGCCACGAGCCTCATCGCGATGCTTACGACGAGCAGGGTCAATAGGCCGCCGCCGCCGCGCAGCAGCAGGGCACTGCCGAGGATCTGCCCGCGCTCTTCCGGATGATCGACCAGCATTCGCACCAGGATGGCTTCGATCGCAGCGAGATTCAGGAAGCCAATCACGCTGACGGCAGCCTGCGCGTAGCTAAGCGCACCGTACTGCTCAGGGCCCAGCACGCGGGCAATCCAGGCGTTCACGCCAAATGCGATTAGCAGTCGCGCGCCACGGTCGGCGATCAGCCACGCGATGTTCGCGTAGAGCGAGCGTCTGGTCATGGTCAATGCGCTACCACCCGGAATCGGCCTGCTCGTGTGACAGCGTACCGGCGCGTTGGGTCTCAGGATACGATCGTACCGGTCATTGGTGCGTAAAGGCTTCCAGACATGCCGTGTCTGGCGGCGCATGCCGGCACATGCCGGCTTCGCTATTGCGATTTGGGCTCATCGCCCGATCGACTGGCTTCGCGCTGGCGCAGTCGTGGTCTCCTGTGCTTGGCCGACCTCCCGCTGCACATGCTCATGGTTGCGGACCAGCTGTGGATCGCGTGGATCGATCGCCAATGCGTCGCCGGTGAGGCGCAGGGCGAGTTCGGCATCGCCGAGTACGCCGAGTGCATAGTCGGCGTAGATCGACAGGAGCTGGGTCGAACGCGGGTTGCGGTCGAGGGCCGCGAGGAACGTGGCGACCATGTCCTCGGGCGGGAATGCGCAGTCCCGGCTCGTGGCGCAGTTGACGAGCGCGCGCAGCGCCGAGATGTCCTGCACCCCGAGCGCGCGTCGGCGCAGCTTATCCTGCAGGCGGGTCCACCAGGCTGGATCGAGCGGCAGGCCGCTGCGCGCGGCGAGTATCAGAAGCCCCTGATCGGACAGGGCGCTCGCGCCGGCCAGGGCTGCGGTCCGGTCGAGCTCAGCCATGGCCCGCGCGGTGAATGGCGAGGTGGCATTGTATTGCGAGAGCAGCACGTAGCTGCGGCCGAGGTCGTAGCCCGCGCGTGGCGAGGACGGATGGCGCTGGGCCTCGCTGAGCGCGAAGCGGATCGGATCGCCCCACTCCTGGGCGCGCAGCGTGGTGGTCAGCGCGAACATGAAGATCAATCCTGCCGCGAGTGCGCGCCTGGCATGTGGCAGGATCGGCGGTGCCAGGCACATCAGCAGATCGGCGGCAGCGAGGTAGAGGCCGAGGCTCGCGGCGTAGTTGCGGTGTTCGTAGACCAGTTCCAATGGAACGATGGTCGCGGTCAGCAGGTGCGCGGCGAAGAACCATGCCATGCCGAGGGCGGCGAGCGGCACCCGGCGGCGCAGTAGGACAGCCGCGGTGAACCATGCCAGCCAGCCGAATGCCGCGACGAGTGTGGTCGGCGGGGCCATCCAGCCGGTCGAGACCAGGTAGTCGTCGTGAAAAAGGCTCAACGATGTCAGCCGTGGCAGCAGACTCCAGCCCACGTAGTCCCACAGTACGCGCGCTTCGGTCAGTAACCGCTCGCCGAGATCGAAACTGCGGCTCGCCCATGCGCCGGGCGTGAGCACACGCGGCAGCAGCCAGGCCAGACCGGCGAGACCGGGCAGCACCAGCAGCACGCCGAATAGCACGAGCAGGCGCCGATCGAGCCGGCCCTGGCCATCGCGTAGACCGAGCACGGCGAGCTCGATCAACAGCGCATACAGCGGCAGCAGAATGGCCGATTCCTTGAACAGCGCGCCGATTCCGGTGGCGAGGGCGGTCGCCATGCCGGCACGCCATGCGCCGGGCATGCCGGCGAGCAGGCGCCGGCGCGCCGCGAGATAACCGAGCAGACCGAGCAATACGGCGGTATGCGCGGCGATTTCCATGCGCTGCACGATCAACAGCACGCCCGAAAGGTTGATCGGCGCGAGCAGCCATGCCGCCGCCACGCCGGTGGCGAGCCATTCGGTACGCACGATCGCCGCCTGTTCCGCGCGCCGCAGGGCGGCCATCTCGAACAGACGCCGCAGCACGAGCCAGGTCAGCACGCCGTTCAGCAGGTGGATCAGCAGGTTGATCACCTTCATGGGCACCGGGTCGAGTCCGGTCGTGGCGATCTGCGCAGCGAAACTCAGCATCGCGAGCGGTCGACGCAGTTCGGCCGAGGGCGAGGCCATGGCCGCGTCCCACCAGGCTGAGGCCGGCTTGCCGCGTACGTCGAGCGCCTTGTTGTCGACGATGTTCGGGTAGTCGTCGAACTGGAAGCTGCCGCGCAGGCCGGGCAGATAGATCAGCGCTGCGATCAGCAGCGCGAGGCCGAATGCAACCCGGGCCCGAAGTATGTCGCGTCTTGCGATCACGGGACTTGCCCCGCCGGTTGATGCGTCGTCATGCTCATGGCTTGGGGCTCTGTGTGGCGGCGAGGTCGGCCTCGACCTGCCGGCGCAGGTAGGCGATTTCGTCCTGCCAGAAGGTCTGCTTCGCGAGTAGGCGGCGATGCACCCAGCCCATGTTCGCCTCAAAGCGTTCGGGTGGCTGGTTCTCGAACGAGCGATGGTCGAGATGGCGCAGTGCCAGTTGCAGATGGCCAGCCGAAGCGAGACGGGCGGCCTGGGTCAGCACGATGTTCGGCTTGGGATCGACGTCCAGCGCACGATCGAAATGCGCGAGTGCAGCAGGGCCATCGTTCGTCGCGAGGGAGAGTACCCCGCGCAGGGTCTCCACGTCCTGGCGGCGCCCGCGGATGGCCATGAGTGTCGGGTTGGACGCTGCAGCATCGAGCCAGGCCCCGATCAGCGGCGCGTCGAGGCCGGCACAGCGCCCGCTCTGCAGCGTGCCGATGGCCGATTCGAACCAGTTGTATGAAAACTGAGCCGGATTCGTGGACCCGCGCAAGGCGCGATTGAACCGCTGCGCATCCGCCGTCGGCAAGGCCTGCTGCGCACAGCCAACGCCGACGAGGTTAGCGGCCACCGCCATGTCGTCCGGATGGCGATCGAGGAAGCCACGCTGGCGGGCCGTGGCGGCATCAGGCCGGCCGAGTTCCAGTTCGCGATTCGCGGCGAACAGCTGGGCGCGCGACGAATCGGGATTGCGCCGCGCCCAGATCAGGGCCTGCTGGTCGGGATTGCCCCACAATTCTGCGGCCGTGTGGGTCATCCAGGCGAGTCCGACCGGGAGTGCCACGAGCAGCACACGGCGCAGCCCGCGCAGCAGGCCGTCGCCGCACAGCAGAAGGCCGAGTGGCCAGAACAGCGGCATCGCCGGCAGATAGTTGCGGTGTTCGAAATAGAGCTCGAGCGGCACCGTCGTCGATTCGACGAGATGCCCGGCGAGATAGAACCCCAGCGCGAAACTCAGTGCCGGCACGCGCCGGCGCAGACCGATGGCGAGAACGACGATCGCAGCGAGGGCCAGCAGGGCGGGCAGGGTCGTCAGCGGGTCGAGCAGACCAGTCGAAACGTTCTGCGCGTCATTGAACAGGCCACGCGAATAAGGGCGCGGTAGGGCGAGCTGATACAGGTAATCGACCAGCACGCGCGCTTCGGTGAGCAGCCGTTCGACTTCGGTCCACGGACGCAGGCCGATCCGGCCGGTACCGGCCAGTCCGATGCCGATCTTGACGAGATAGGCGATCAACAGCATGGACGGCAGAACGAGCCACAGCGCGATGCCGAGACGATGCAGGCCGCGTGTGCGCGCATCCCGCACCGGCATCTGCGGTGCGAGGAGCAGGCTCTCGGTGATCCAGGCGAACAGCGGCAGCAGCACACCGTTCGCTTTGCTGAGTGTCGCGAGCAGGGTGCCGATGGCGATCGACAGAGCGACGAGCACCGCACCGTGACGCTGGCCGCGGTGCAGCCGATCGCGTCCGCTCAGATAGCCATGCAGACCACACAGCACGAATGTGGCTGGCAGCATCGCTTCGCGCTGCACGACGTACAGCGTGGTGGAGACGAACAGCGGGTGCAGTAGCCACGCGGCTGCGCCGAACAAGGCGGCCGACGCGGCGCGCGTTTCGTCGAGACGCAACCGGCGCCCGAGTCGCAGCAGCAGGCCACAGAGCAGCGCGGCGTTCAACAGGTGTAGCAGGATGTTGGTGCGCTTGAACGGCTCAGGATCGGCCGGCCAGTCGTTCGCATTGAGGAGGAAGCTCGCCATCGCGAGCGGGCGCCCGAGCGGATCGGCAATGCCCGAGGTCACATACAAGAGAAAGCGCGACCAGCGGTCGACACGCCCGAAGCCGCCAAGCGCGGGGAGATTGCCGAAGTCGTCGAACAGAAACGGCCCGCTGAGCCCCGGTGCATAGGCCCACCATGCCGCGACCAGGACGGCGACCAGGAATGCCGGCGGAAGGATCAGACGGATCCGCAAGAAGGCCTCCAAAGAAAAGGGCCGCGCATCAACGCGGCCCTCTCCCATCCGAACCTGGCGCCGATCAGCGGCAGGAGGTCGGAACGTACTTCGGCAGAATGCCGGCTGCAATTTTGCAGCGCCATACCACACTACCGACGGTCGGATAAGCTGACAGGTACATGGTGCCGCCAGCAATCTTGGCGTTGACCTTGTTGCCGTAGGTGACCGTGACCAGGCCGCTGGCATTGCTAACAGACGTTACGTAATTGCCTATGATCGACGCGGCAGTTGCCAAGCCGGCCGAGGCATTGTTCGGCGGCATGTTGCCGACGTTGGTGTAGTACTCCGCAATCGCCGTCTTGGTGCCGTCGGCGAGCGTCAGGCCTTCGGAGATCTGCGAACGGATCGTGTAGTCCTGGTAAGCCGGCAGCGCGATGGCCGCCAGGATCGCGATGATCGCCACGACGATCATCAGCTCGATCAGGGTAAAGCCCTGCATGTTCTTCATGGTCTTTCCTCTTCTTCAGTTAGCTAACTACGATGAGACATTGCCCCTGAGTCCCCCGTGTCCTGGCTGGCCGGCGTCCTTGACCAAGGTTCAGGAGCCGGGACTCATCGCAAGAATTAGCACGTTCTGTGCCATCTTTTCATGACAGCGATCAACTCATTCCGTACCCATGCACGATTGATGATGCGCCTTCCTTTTTGACTTCTAGGGGGCTTCATGACGGCCAGCGGGATGCTGGCATTCCAGCGGCGACGTGACGGTACGGGTCACGTCAGGTGACCGTGCGCGTCACCCGGTGGTTGCAGCGGCAGGCCGCATCGCAGACACGGATGCCATGGCTAGTTGCGGCAGTTCGAGGGCGCATAGCGCGCCTGCATCGTGCCCGGTTTGCAAGTCCATTGAATGCTGCCGCTGGTCGGCAAAGGGGACAAGAGCAGCGTAGTGCCGGCGACCTTGAGATTTGCCCTGCCACCAAAGGTGATGGTCACCGCACCGCTCGCGACGTCCACGCTCGACACGTAGTTGCCGACGATAGAGCCCGCTGATGCGAGGCCGGCCGAGGTATTGTTCGGCGGCAGTCGACCGGTGTTCGAAATGAAATCCCAAACCGCTGCTTTCGCGCCCGTCGAGAGCGACAGGCCATCCGATACCTGCGCGCGGATCGTGTAGTCCTGGTAGGCCGGGAGCGCGATCGCGGCAAGGATCGCGATGATCGCGACGACGATCATCAGTTCGATCAGGGTGAAGCCCTGACTATGCGGCGGAAAGGTAGAAGACATGGAAGCCCCCATCGACGGATGGCGGTCCCTTTGCACGAAGCGTACCAGCCTCGGCAGGGCGTGGATTCCCGCCTGGTCATGCTCGGGATGGAGGCCTTCGCTCCGCCGCGCGGCGGAAATCAGTCGATGCCGAGCTTCTTCAGCTTGTAGCGCAGGGCGCGGAAGGTAATGCCGAGATTCCGGGCTGCGGCGGTCTTGTTGTAGCGGGTTTCCTGCAGCGCCTTGAGGATGGTTTCGCGCTCGACGGTGCTGATGTAGTCGTCCAGGCCACGCGGCGGCTCTTCGCGCGCGGCCGGAGGTTCCGGCATCGACTCGATGGTTGGGCCGCGTGCGGCAAGGCGTAGATCGGTCGCATCGATCGCACTGCCGTCGCAGAGTGCCATGGCACGTTCGAGCACGTTCTCCAGCTCGCGCACGTTGCCCGGGAAATCGTGGCCGAGCAGGGCTTGCAGGGCAGCGGGCTGGAGCGTGGCCGTGCCGTGGCCGGAGCCTTCCGCGAGCCGCGCGAGGATCTGCCGTGCGAGCAGCGGGATGTCCTCGCGCCGTTCGCGCAGCGGCGGCACGCACAGTTCGATGACGTTGATTCGGTAGAACAGGTCCTGGCGAAACTGCCCCTGCTCGACGAGCCGCGCGAGGTTCTTATGCGTGGCCGAAAGAATGCGCACGTCGACCGCGGTCTCGTTGCGTGCGCCGATCGGACGCACCGATTTCTCCTGGATCGCGCGCAGCAGCTTGACCTGCATGTGCAACGGCAGCTCGGCCACCTCGTCGAGGAACAGCGTGCCGCCGTTCGCGGCCTGGAACAGGCCGTCCTTGTCCGCATGCGCACCGGTGAAGCTGCCCTTGCGGTGGCCGAAGAACTCGCTCTCCATGAGCTCCGACGGGATCGCGCCGCAATTCACCGGCACGAACGGCCCGCTCGCCCGCGGGCCGAGTTCGTGGATCTGCCGCGCGACGAGTTCCTTGCCGACGCCGGACTCGCCGGCGATGTAGACCGGCGCCTGGTTTCGTGCGAGCTTGGCGATCGTCGCGCGCAGCTGCTGCATG
>Ga0116193_1001893_pt1 | contig 16565 bp, 9 predicted proteins | sample AD_UKC115_MetaG_FD_89892 | JGI IMG/M metagenome (GOLD analysis project Ga0116193, IMG submission 89892) | Active sludge microbial communities of municipal wastewater-treating anaerobic digesters from Hong Kong - AD_UKC115_MetaG | ecosystem: Engineered > Bioreactor > Anaerobic > Digestate | place... | reverse complement strand
TTACTATCGCCCGGCAGCCGACTGGCCGGCCGGCACCCTGCTCGACATCTACGAGTGGGACACCGGAAAATTTATGGGCCGTATCGAACAGGTACCGCACACCTACAGCGTGGTGGGCAACATGAACGAACACCAGCTCGCCATTGGCGAAACTACTTTCGGCGGACGCGAAGAGTTAGCCAAACAACCGGGCGCCATCATGGATTATGGCAGCCTGATCTATGTTACGCTCCAACGCGCCAAAACAGCCCGCGAAGCAATTGGTGTGATGACTTCGCTGGTTGAAAAATATGGCTACGCCAGCTCGGGCGAATCGTTTTCCATTGCCGACCCCAATGAAGTGTGGATTATGGAGATGATCGGCAAGGGCGAAGGAGAAAAAGGCGCCGTGTGGGTTGCCCTCCGTGTTCCCGAAGGTTACATCAGCGGACATGCCAACCAGGCCCGCATCACCACATTCCCGCTCAACGATCCACAAAACTGCATTTTCTCGAAGGATGTCATCTCTTTTGCCCGTGAAAAAAACTGGTTCGACGGAAAAAACAAGGATTTCAGCTTCTCCGATGTATATGCTCCGGTCGATTTCAGCGGCGCCCGCTTTTGTGACGCCCGCGTGTGGGCCGGCTTCAATAAAGTTGCCGACGGAATGGACGCCTACACCGAATATGCCAAAGGAAATATCGTCCACGGTGGCGAGAACAATTTCCCGACCAACCGGATGCCGTTGTGGGTAAAACCCAACCGCCAGCTTTCGGTGAAAGAGGTAATCGCCATGATGCGCGACCATTACGAAGACACCCCGCTGGACATGAACAACGACCTGGGCGCCGGACCTTACCAGCTCCCCTACCGCTGGCGCGGAATGACCTGGAAAGTTGACTCGGCAACCTACCTCCACGAACGGGCGATCTCGACCCAGCAAACCGGATTTTCGTTTGTGGCACAGTGCCGTAGCTGGCTCCCCAACCCGGTTGGCGGAATCCTCTGGTTTGGCGTCGACGACACCTACAGCACCTGCTATGCTCCCATGTACTGCGGAATCACCCAGATCCCCGAATGTTTTGCCGTTGGCAACGGCGACATGCTCACCTACAGCGAAACCTCGGCGTTTTGGGTTTTTAACCTGGTGACCAACTTCGCCTACCTCCGCTACAGCGATATGATCAAAGACATTCAGGTGGTACAGAAAGACCTGGAAGATAAATACCTGACATTTGTACCGGTGATCGACAAAGCAGCCCAAACGCTCTACACCTCGGCCGGACCGGAGGCTGCGCGCCGCTTCCTGACCGAATATTCGGTGAACGAAGCCAACGCCATGACCCAGCGCTGGAAACAGCTGGGAAATTATCTGCTGGTTAAATATATTGACGGCAATATCAAAAAAGAGGAGAATGGCAAATTCCTGCGCAACGAGTACGGCGAACCCGCTGCCCCGCTGCACCCGGGTTATCCCGAATGGTGGTACCGTGCAATTATCAACAGCACAGGCGATCAGTTTAAAATTCCGGAAGGCGCCAGCCATTAAAACCGAGTTGGCGAAAAACCTTTCGGTAGAAATAACGAACAAATAATCAGCCGATTGAAAAAACAAGTTGCGCAGAATAATAATTTTACTATTTTTGCGCCACTAAAATTCATGCAATCTCTTACACAACCACAACGTGTAACATTGCCAACCACTTAAAACTGAAAGAAATGGATTTGATTAAAGTAGCCCAGGAGGCATTTGTTGTTGAAAGAAATGAGCTGGCTAAGTTTAATTCGGGTGATACCGTCACCGTGAATTACAAAATTAGAGAGGGTAACAAAGAGAGGATTCAGAGTTACCGCGGGGTTGTGATCCAGGTGAAAGGAACCGGGCAAACCAAAACCTTCACCGTTCGGAAAATGTCCGGCAACATTGGCGTTGAACGTATTTTCCCCTTGTATTCGCCTTTCATCGACAGCGTCGAAGTGAACAAACGGGGTAGCGTACGCCGCAAAAGGCTCTATTACCTGCGTAGTCTTACCGGTAAAAAAGCCCGTATCAAAGAAAAAAGAGTGTAGGCAATTATCCTGCAATACAAAGGCTTCCGCAAGGAGGCCTTTCTTGTTTCTGCCAAGTTGAAAAAATGCGTACTTTTAACACCAAACCTAAATCTGGATATCTATGCGAAACCTGTTTTACCTGATCCTTCCGCTTCTGTTAACCCTCTCCTGCAAACAAACTCCTGATACCGAAAACCCTTTGACCCCGGTTGACTTTGTGAACCCGCTGATGGGAACCGACTCTGAATTTATCCTCAGCAACGGGAATACCTACCCGGCGATTGCCCGCCCGTGGGGGATGAACTTCTGGTCGCCACAAACCGGCAAAATGGGAAACGGCTGGTTTTACAGCTATGATGCTTACAAAATAAGAGGATTTAAACAAACCCACCAGCCCAGCCCCTGGATCAACGACTACGGACAGTTCAGCCTGATGGCCGTCACCGGCCGGCCGGTTTTCGACGAAGAGAGGCGGGCAAGCTGGTTTTCGCATAAGGCCGAAGTGGCTAAACCGTACTATTACCAGGTGTACCTGGCCGACTACGACGTGACCGTTGAACTGACCCCCACCGAGCGGGCCGTCATGTTCCGCTTTAACTTCCCCGACAACGACAGCTCTTTCGTCCTGATCGACGCTTTCAACAACGGCTCCATGGTACAGGTGATCCCCGAAGAGAACAAAGTGGTGGGGTACACCACCAAAAACAGCGGCGGGGTTCCGGCCAATTTCAAAAACTGGTTTGTTGTGCAGTTCGACAGGCCTTTCAAGGCTTTTTCAACCTGGGAAGGCGAAGAGCTGGTGGCCGGCCGCAACCAGATTGAAGGATTTCACACCGGCGCAGTTTTACAGTTTTCAACCCGGAAAAATGATCCGGTACAGGCCCGGATCGCCTCTTCCTTCATCAGCCGGGAACAGGCCCAGTTGAACCTGGACCGCGAGATCGGCGGAAAAGAGTTCAGCCAGATCTGCCAGGAAGGCCGCGAAATATGGAACCGCGAACTGGGAAAAATCGAAGTGTCCAAAGAAAACATCGATCAGGTGCGCACCTTTTACAGCTGCCTCTACCGGGTGCTGCTTTTCCCCCGCATGTTCTACGAATTTGACAAAGACAACAAGATGGTGCATTACAGCCCGTACAACGGCGAAGTGCTCCCCGGTTATCTGTATACCGACAACGGTTTCTGGGACACCTTCCGGGCGGTTTTCCCCTTCTTTACCTGGATGTATCCTGAACTGAACGCCCAAATTATGGAGGGGCTAGTCAACACCTACCTCGAAAGCGGCTGGCTCCCCGAATGGGCCAGTCCCGGCCACCGGAACTGTATGATCGGCTCCAATTCGGCCTCACTCATCGCCGACTCCTATCTGAAAGGGATCCGCGGATACAACATCGACACCCTGTATGCCGCCATCCTGAAAAACACCCGCGGACACGGCCCGGTACACTCAGTAGGCCGCTATGGCGCCGAATATTACAACCAGCTGGGATATATTCCTTACAATGTGGGGATCAATGAAAATACGGCACGCACACTCGAATATGCTTACGCCGACTACTGTATTGCCGAACTGGCCCAGGCGCTGGGGCGGCCGGCAGAAGAGGTGGAACTCTTCCGCCAGCGGGCACAAAACTACCGTAATGTTTTCGATCCGGAGAGCCGCCTGATGCGTGGCCGCAACGAAGACGGCACCTTTCAGTCGCCGTTCAGCCCCTTTAAATGGGGCGACGCCTTCACCGAAGGAAACAGCTGGCACTATACCTGGAGCGTTTTTCACGATGTGGAAGGGCTGATCGGGCTGATGGGCGGCCGGGAAAACTTTACCGCCATGCTCGATTCGGTATTCCACGTTCCGCCGGTATTCGACTGTTCGTACTACGGATTTCCGATCCATGAAATCCGGGAGATGCAGATCGTCAACATGGGAAATTATGCCCACGGCAACCAGCCCATCCAGCACATGATCTATCTGTACAACTACGCTGGTCAGCCCTGGAAAACGCAACAACGGGCACGTGAAATCCTCACCAAACTCTACCAGCACACGCCCGACGGCTATTGCGGCGACGAAGACAACGGCCAGACCTCGGCCTGGTATGTCTTTTCCGCACTTGGTTTTTACCCGGTTTGCCCCGGAATGCCGCAATATGTAATCGGATCGCCCCTGTTTGAAGAGGTAAAAATTCAGCTTCCGAACGGGAAAAAACTGGAGATCAAAGCTCCCGGTGCGGCCGCTACACCTTACATCCGGTCGGCCCGGCTCAACGGAAAACCGTTGCAGAAATCCTGGCTGTCGCACGAGGAGTTACAAAGTGGCGGATCACTCGAATTTAAAATGAGCAGCGAGCCGGTTAAAAATCACTGGAACACTCCGGTCAGCTTCCCGCATTCGATGACGGAAGCGACAAAATAGATCTGGACATTCAAAAAAAACAACAACAAGTATGGTATTTCTGGCAAGAGAAAAAATTTTCAGCCGCAAATGGTTTTATGATTATTCGCTGATCCTGATCGGATCATTTATCCTGGCCGCAGGATTTGTCTATTTCATCACTCCACACCGGATTGTTCCGGGCGGGGTTTACGGTATTGCCATCGTGGTGCACTACCTCACGCAGGGAGTTTTCAGCTTCTGGCCCGACGGGGTTCCGATCGGGCTCTTCGGGTTATTGCTGAATATCCCGCTCACCTATTTTGGGATCAAAATACTGGGACCAAAGTTTGGCGTAAAAACCATCACCGGTTTTGTGCTCACCTCGGTTTTTATCGACGGGATCAGCTTTTTACGTCCCGAAGCCGACGCTCCGCTGGTGGCCGACGTTCTACTCTCCTGTGTTTTCGGAGGCGTCCTGCTGGGATTCGGCCTGGGACTGATATTCAAGTCGCGCGCCACGTCGGGCGGATCAGACATTGTTGCCATGATTTTGGCCAAATACACCCGCATATCGTTGGGACGACTGATGATTTATGTCGATTCGGTCATCGTACTGCTGGGGCTGATCTCCTTCCAGGACTGGAGCATCCCGCTCTATTCGTGGGTGGTAATTTACATCACCGGCCGGGCCATCGACATCACCCTCGAAGGGGCCGACTACAACAAGGCGCTGCTGATTATTTCCAAAGAATATGAAGCCATTCAGCAAAAAATACTGGTCGACCTGGAGAGGGGCGGAACCCTGTTACGTGGAAAAGGACTCTACACCAACGAAGAGAAGCAGATCATCTACACGGTGGTCAGCCGCCGCGAAATGGCCATCCTGGAAGAGTTTATCAGCAAAATTGACCCCGACGCCTTCATCACGGTAATGGATGTCAAGGAGATTCTGGGAGAAGGATTCCGTTCGTTAAAAATGAAAGTGGAAGGACACTAAAAAGAAATTGGGCTATTCCCTCACTTAAAAAAGCCGGCGTTTGTCTTTTACCAGACATTTTGCCGGCTTTTAAAATTTTTCCAGCCCCAAACCGTGGAGTACCCGGCAGGAAATTAGTAATTTTAAAGCTGTTTCGAAAAATCCTTTAGTAAGCCATGAAAAAAGTATTCCTTGTTAACCTGGTTATTCTGCTAACCCTGTCGGCGGGCGCACAGCGTGTAGGATTGGTGCTGAGCGGAGGAGGAGCCAAAGGGCTGGCCCACATTGGGGTAATCAGGGTACTCGAAGCCAACAACATTCCGATCGACTACATTGCCGGCACCTCCATCGGCGCAATCGTGGGCGGACTGTATGCCGCCGGTTATTCGCCCGACGAGATGGAGGAGCTGTTCCGCTCCGATGAATTCTACTTTTGGTCAACCGGCAAAATCCAGCAGGAGTATCGCTACTATTTTAAGCAGCGGGAAGAGGACCCCAGCTGGATCGAACTGAAAGTTGACCGGCGCGAAGACAAGCTGAAAATACTTCCTCCCACCAATATTATTCCGCAGGAACAGATGGATTTTGCTTTTATGGAGATTATGGCTGCCACCAATGCCGTGTGCCGGAACAACTTCGACAGCCTGATGATTCCTTTTCGCTGTGTGGCTACCGATGTTTACAAAAATGCGCCGGTGGTGCTTTCGTCGGGCGACCTGGGCGAAGCCATCCGCGCCTCCATGACCGTCCCGCTCTATTTTAAGCCGATCGAAATCAATAATGTGCTGCTGTTCGACGGAGGAATTGTCAACAACTTCCCGCACGATATAATGAAAGAGGTCTTCAAACCCGACATCATCATCGGGCACAAAGTGGCCGACGAACCCAAAGCCCCCTCGCCCGACGACGTGATCGAGCAGATCCTGAACATTGCCATGCGCCCAACCAATTACGAAATAACTCCGGAAGAAGGAATTTTGATGGAGACCAAACTGAAAGATGTCGGCCTGCTCGACTTCAAAAAAATTGACGACATTATGATGCGCGGGGCACAAACCGTTTATCCGATGATCGACAGTATCAAAAGCCGTATCAAACGGCGGGTAAGCGTCGAAGAGGTCACCCGCCGGCGGGAAGCTTTCAACGCCCAGAAACCCGCCCTGCTGTTTCAGAATATCCAGGTAGAAGGTATTTCAGATGCCCAGCAGCGCCGGTTTATCATCAATTCGATCAAACACCGCCAAAATATTTTCACCATCGAAAACTTCAAAAAGGAGTACTTCAAGCTGGTTTCGGATGAACAGATCCGGTCGATGCGCCCCATCGCCCACTTCAACTACGAAACCGGCTATTTCGATGTTCACCTGAAGGTAGAACCGGAAAAAAAAGCGCGGATTAACGTGGGCGGAAATATCTCCACCAAACCCATCAACCAGGGATTTGCCAGTTTTGACTACCGGATTTTCAAAAATCGCGCATACACCTTCAGTTCCAACATCTACTTCGGCCGTTTTTACAGCTCCTTCAAACTGGGGGGCCGGATCAACTACCCCAGCAAAACGCCGTTTTACCTGGCCGGATATTTTACGCTCAACCGCTGGGATTTTTTCTCGTCGAGCAATGAACTCTTCTTCGAGAATGTGCGGCCTCCCTACATTATTCAGTATGAAAACAACCTGCGCACCGAAGCGGGTTTTCCGCTGGGGGTCCACAACAAAATAACCGGCGGGGTAGCCTGGTCGTGGTCGCGCGACGAATATTACCAGATCGAGCGGTTTAACAAGGAGGACACCCCCGACAAAACCAATTTCAACGCAATTGCTTCGCATGTCGGCTTTGAAAGTAATTCGCAAAATCAGCCGCAGTATGCCACCGAAGGTATTTTCAACAGTCTGACGGCCTGGCATATCGTCGGAAAAGAGCGGAACTTTCCCGGAAGCACCTCTGAAAGTCTTTCCCGGAGAACACAAAGCCACGGTTATCTGATGATCAAGGGAGTTTACGACCGCTATTACCCGCTCAACCGCAAGGTGACCCTCGGCAGCCGTTTTGAAGCGGTTTTCAGCAACAAGAAAAACTTCAGCAATTACACCTCGACGGTACTTTCGGCGCCGGGTTTTTACCCCACTCCGCACAGCAAGGCTGTTTTTGCAGAAAATTTCCATGCCAACAACTACCTGGCTACCGGGTTGAAGGGAATCACCCACCTCAACTCACAGCTCCATTTCAGGCTCGAAGGATATGCTTTTGTGCCGGTGCATGAAGTGCAGAAAACCCCTGAACTGCTGCCCAAAAAAGACAAACATGTTTTTGACAACTACTATCTGCAGGGTATGGCCGCAATGGTTTACAGCACCGGCGTGGGACCGCTGAGCGTTGCCCTGAACTATTACGACAAAACCAACAACAAATGGTTTATAACCCTGAATTTCGGTTATATCCTGTTTAATAAGCGGGGCATCTGGTAATCCGGTCCGGCGGCTACCGGACAAAATGCGGCAGGGGATGCGGTATTTCGAACGAAATCTCGACCAGCCCCCTGCAAACCTCCTGCTCCATCCACGGCGCCTGCATAACCAGGCGGTGAACGCCATTTTTCTCCGTGGAGTAAACATTCTTCACCGGCGATTTAAGCAGGGCAACCAGCTTGGAACGGGCCGGCTCGGGGTGGCAGTCGAGCAGGTTGCTCCCCAGCAGTTTTTCGCCGCCATATTTCTGAAACTGGCGGATCGACGCTTCGTTCATATAAACGATAATTCCCTCGCGGTCGCAAAGGGTGATGGCGCCCTCAAACTGTCCGGCCCAGCCAGGAACAGAAACTTCGCTCATGATTTGCGGTAACATTTAATCCAGGCCAGGTCGAAAGCTACCGGCAATTTGGAGTTGGGGATCTCGTTTACCACCAGGCTGGTGAGATTCAGGTGGGCCGGCTCATCAAAGCCTGCGACCGTCTGTTCGTGCACCAAACAGTCGTTGATCTTCCAGCGGAGCTGGCTCCCCTCCCACTCTAACCTGAAAATATAAAAGCGGTCGCTTTTCAGCCCGCTGAGTTCAACCCCCGAAAAAACAGCCTGGCCGTTATTAAACGAAAGGATTCCGGCCCTGTTTTTGGCTCCCATTTCGAGCAGCGTAACCTGCGGGGTCACTTTTTCGCCCAGCAGGTGGCACGAGCTCACCACCTCCTTTACCGGGGCAAAACGGATTTTAGCTTCGAAGATCCCTTCGCGCTGGCAGAAACTTTTGGCTGTCGAAAGGGTATCCGACGAGTAGGCAAATTCGGTGGGAACCATTCCGGCCGGCAGCTGCCACCGTTTTCCCATCACTTTTTCGCGGCGCACTTCAATGGTCAGTTTACCGTTGCGCACCACACTATTTTTTCCGCCGCTGTATCCCTGCAGGTCGCCGGGCTGCGAAAACGGTTCGCCCAGCAGGCGGTCGGCCCAGTAGGTACTGGTCATCCACTTGCCGTCGTCGGTTTTGTTGCCCTGAAATCCGTCGAAAAAGGAGACCTCCCAGGTTTTCAGGAAATCAAACTCCGAACTTTTACAATATTTATAATAAAGCTCCACCTGCGGATCTTTTTTCAGCTGCTGGTAATTCTGCAACCGGGCATATTCTTCCGACTTTTCCCACTTTTTGGAATCTTCGAGGTAGGCCTTGCGTTTCAAAAAAGCTTCGGAAGCGGTGAGCTGCAACAGTTCGTTGTAACGCTGCAGCTGGAAAGAATCTTTTACATCGAGGTAATTCCGGTAAAGCGCCGAGTTTTTATATTTCAGGTAGAACTTCAGGTCGGCATCGGCCTGCAATGTTTTGTACCGAAGATATTTTTTCCAGGCCTCGCTCTTTTCAAATTTCTTTTTGTCTTTCAGAAAGGCGACCCGCTGGCCAAAGGCTTCGGAGCTGATCTCCTGCTGGAGTTCCCCAAAACGTTCGGGCAGGTGGTTTCCCCGCATTTCGTGGTAATATTTCAGCTCCCGGGAGTTTTCAAACCGGAAGTAATTTTTGATTTCAGGGTCTCTTTTCAGCTGTTCAAACTCTTTGCGGAGGGGCTTTTCGTGTACGGCGGTGTTTTTCAGCTCCAGAAAACGGCGCAGTTTCTCCGATGCGGCAAACTGTTCATGTTTTTTCAGTTCGGCCGAATGCTGAAGCGCCAGGAAAGCTTTCAGCGCCTTGTTCTTTTTCAGCTGTTCAAATTCGTGCAGGCGTTTCTCTTCAGCCGAGCCGCTGAAACGCTGGCTCTCGGCCTCCCGTTTGAGGTTGGTAAATTCGCCGTTTTCTGTAAACTCTTTCAGAGCGTAATATTCTTTCAGTTTTTCTGACGTGTGGATGGCTTCGAAACGTTTCAGTTCGGGCGAACCACTTACCGTAAAATAACGGCGGATAGCAGCCGATTTTTTAAGCGTTTCCAGCTCTTTGAGCTGGTTGTACTCCTCACTGCCTTTAAAAACCTGCGCCTCAATTTCCTGTTTCCGGCGCCGGAAACCGTCGGAAGTGACCCAACTTTCCAACTCCTGAAAATTTTTCAGCTTTTCCGACTTTTCGGCTTCCAAAAAAGCCTGATAATTCTTTTCCAGCCGGGCACGTTCGGTTTCAATTTTTTCTACCGGTTTGAGTTTGCCAAATAACTGAAGGGTAAAAATTCTGAATGACATGGGCGAATAAGTTGGTTCAGATTATTTTTTCAAAATTAAGAAAACTAAACAACACGATTGACGATTGTCCAAAAATATGATAAAAGTTTATATGGCAAAGCGCCCCGGCCAAAAGAAGCAGCGCTGTTAAAGCTGACAAAAATAATTTCCCGATAAAGGCAGAATCTTATCTTTGAAGAAAAATCGAAGCAACATGAAACGACTTCTGCTGGTGCTGTCTCTGTCGATCCTGATGGTCAGCGGCTTTTCCCAGGATTTTTTCCGCGAACAATTTAAACCAAGGAAGCAGTATGTGATTTTGGTCAATCCGACAGCCGGCAACCTGGAAACCGTCAAATTCCTGATCGACCGGCAATTGCTCGACGTGCGCACGAGAAAGGTAAAATTTGTGGGAGTTTACCACCGCGGGCAGGCGTACGATTTTTCCCAAAGCCGCCGTTTCATTGAACAAAACAACCTTGGCCGCGACTTTTTCCTGCACGAGGTACGCAGCAACCTGCAGGAGGCTGACCTTTTCCGCGAAAACGGCTGCACCCCCGACCTGCAAACCATTTTTCGCAACTCCATCGGAGTGATTTTTTTCGGCGGCCCCGACATTCCGCCCACGGTTTATGGTCAGGAGAACACCCACTCGGAGGTGACCGACCCCGTACGTCACTGGTTTGAAACCACCTTCCTGTTCCATCTGCTGGGCAGCAGTCGCAATCCCGGCTACCGCGCGTTACTGGAGCAGAAGCCGGCCTACCTGGTTACCGGTTTTTGTCTGGGGCTGCAAACCATGAATGTAGCCACCGGCGGAACCCTTTACCAGGATATCCCGGCGCTGGTTTATGGCAAAAAAACAGCAGCCGAAACGCTTGAGATCGGGCGCGCCAACCTGCACCGCAACTACTGGCAGGAGATCAGCAACGACCCGCAGCTGATGCGGATCAACCTGCACACCATCCGCTTCACCGACCATCCTTTTTTTGTAAAGAAGGTTAAAGCCTGGAAAAACATGGAGCCCCGCGTGCTGAGCAGCCACCACCAGTCGATCGATCAGCTGGGCGCCGGCCTGGAAGTGACCGCCCTGTCGCCCGACGGAAAGGTAATCGAAGCGGTGGCACACAGCCGTTTTCCCAACGTTTTTGCCGTTCAGTTTCATCCCGAAGTGCCGGCGCTCTACGAACCCCGCGAGGCGCTGAAATTTCATCCCGACGACACTCCCCTTTCTTACGTTCAGATCATCGGAAAAACCAGCCAGAAATTTCACCAGAAATACTGGAAATACCTTTCTGCCATTATTCAAACAGCGAAGAACAGACCGTAAAAAAATTAATGTTGAAAGAACAGATTAAAAAAATCAGAAATCCATTAAAAAACTGCTTATGAAACTCCTCACACCTTTCCTGGCGGGGAGCCTGCTGATGTCCAGCGGCCTGAACGCCCAACCGCGCGAAATAAAAAGCGAGGCCAAAATCACCGAAGTAACCGTTTACACCAGCGGGGCGCGCATTTTCAGTGAAAAGACTCTGGAAGTGCCGGCGGGCGCCGGAATGGTTAAATTCACCGGTATCTCTTCTGAAGTCGATCCCGGCAGTATCCAGGTGTCGGCAACAGGCCAGATGACCATCCTGTCGGTTAACCACGAGCAGGATTTTTTGCAGAGCGCCGGGCCGGACAATACCATTCGCGAACTGGAGAACAAACGTAAAACCCTGGAAAAGAAAATTACCGAACAACAGCTCTACATCCAGGTGCTCGATAAAGAGATGCAGTTTTTGGAGGCTAACCTGAAAATCAGCGGCACGGCCAACGGCGCCAAAGTGGCCGACCTGATGGCGGCGAACGACTACTTCAAAAAGAAAAACATAGAAATCGTCACTGAAAAAAGCTGGCGCAACGACTCGGTTACCGCCTGGAACGAACAGATTGCCAAAATCAACGGACAGATCGGCGAAATGCAGACCAACCGCAATAAACCGTCGGGAGTGATCGCCGTGAGCGTGGATGCCCCGGCCAAAACCACTGTTCAGTTTAAACTCAGCTACCTGGTAAAAAATGCCGGTTGGTTTCCGACCTACGACATCCGCGTAAAAAATATTGACGAACCGGTACAGCTGACCTACAAAGCCAATGTACAACAAAACTCCGGCATCGACTGGAAAGAGGTGGCCATACGGTTTTCGTCGGCCAACCCCAACCAGGCCGGCATTTTGCCGGAGCTCACCCCCTACTGGCTCAATTACCAGGCCGCCAGGCCGCTGAACAGGCCCAATCTGCCGCAGGTAAACGGAACGGTTTTCGACGCGTCGGACAACCAGCCGCTGCCTGGTGTTACGGTGATGGTGGATGGAACTACGATTGGTACGGTTTCCGATGTCAACGGACGCTACTCCATTGCCATTCCGGCCGCCGGACAATACCTCAACTTTTCGTTCATCGGGATGGAAACCCAACGGATTTTGATTTCCAGCGCCACCCAAAATGTCTATTTGCAACCGTCGGTCCAAAACCTGGATGAGGTGATGGTGGTGGGTTATGGCGTGCAGTCCCGGTCTGCCCTCACCGGCGCGGCTGCAGGTGTTTCCGCCAGCCCGAAAAACATTAAAATAAGGGGAACCGCGGTTCAGCCGAACAGCATTCCGCTGAATGTGACCCAAACCGAACAGCAGACAACCGTAGAGTTTGCCCTCGAAAAGCCGTTTTCGGTTCCTTCCAACGGAAAAAACTTTCAGGTTGATATCTCCACCGTTGCTATTCCGGCTGAATATTCCTACATCTCGATTCCCAAAATTTCTCCGGCGGCCCACCTGAAGGCGCGCCTCATCAACTGGGAGCAGCTGAACCTGTTTGAAGGCGAAGCCAACATCTATTTTGAAGGTGCGTTTACCGGCAAAACACTGCTCGACACGCGCAACTTTACCGACACACTCGAACTTTCGCTGGGAACCGACCGCAACATCACCGTGCAGCGGACCCTCGAAAAAGAGTACTCCTCGTCCCGTTTCCTCGGCAGCAAGTCGGAAGTGACCAAAACCTGGAAAATTGCCGTACGCAACAACAAACAGCAAAAAATATCGCTTACCCTCACCGACCAGATCCCAATGACGGCCAACGCCGAAATTGAGGTGACCGACAGCAAAACCGACGGGGGCCGCGTGAATAGCGAAACCGGGGAGGTAAACTGGAAACTGGATTTAAATCCGTCGGAACGGACTGAGAAAAAACTCTCCTACACCGTCCGCTATCCCAAAGGCAAGAAGATAAATATCGAATAGCCCGTCAAAAAACAGATGCCCGGGCAGGGCATAAAAGTCAGCCCGAGTGGCTTTAAAACAAACGTTGCGTCTATTGAATAAAAATCCTTCAGCAGGTTTTACGCAATAAACGCAACGTTTTTTCTTTGACTGCCTTCATCGGGAAGCCGTGCTCCTGTTCCGGCCGATCAGGGATTCTGATGCTCCTCGTTGATCTGTTTGTTGGCATCGATCTCCGACTGCGGAATCTGATAAATCCACCGTTTATCTTCGGCCGGGACTTTCATGGCCGTCGCAGTGACCACTACTGCATTGTGGTTGCTGTTGTTGCGGTCGATCCCTCTCTTCAGCCGTTTCAGGTCCAACGCGGCAAAACCTTCGCCCCACAACTCGATACACCGTTCGAGCAGGATCTCCTCCACCAGCGCGTCGCCGGCAGCAGTAACCGTGACCGGCGTGTCGTACCGTTTGTCGCGAAGCTCCTTCAGCAGTGTGCGGGCAGCCGTCTCCTGCGACAGACGGGCGCGGGCTTCGGCTTCGATCAGCAGCATCTCTTCGGGGCGCATCATCACGTAGTCGGCCGAAAAACCTTTGCCGCCGCCGGCTGAAAATTTACGCGGAATAAGCCATCCTTTGGAAGCCCATAACGAGGTATCGACCAATTTCTTCCGGACATCGGCGTCGTTCATCCGATTGTAGAGCGCCAGACTGAATATTTTCCGGGAGTAGCCTGCGCCGCAATATCCCTGCACCGACCAGTCCATGTGGGAAAACCAGGATCCAAACGTGGTCGATTGTTCGTCGTTGATTTCGAAGCCCCACATCCAGTTCTGCTCGGTATAATTATCGAAACCGGCCGAAAATTTTTCGGCATTCATCAGGGTAGCCCCCTGACGTGCAGCAGCGGCCAGGGTTGCCGCGCTCTCCCAGTCGTTCATCACCAGTGCCACCCGCGCGCGGATTCCTCGGGCAACATTTCCGGTTACGTCGGAGATATGCCGGCGGGTCATCGGATTTTTATCGAACAACAGGATAGCTTCATCGAGGTCGGCAGTGATCCGCTGGTACACTTCGCTCACCTTGGCGCGTGGTTCGCCTTCCATGGTCGTTTCGGTATAAAGCGGCACGCCCAGGTCATTTTCGTGCCCGATGTAGGTATGCTGAAACAGCTGGATCAGCTGAAAATAGAAATAGGCCCGCAAGGTTAATGCCCTCGCCTTGAGGTTCCGGCGAACTGTTTCAGACGGAGCTTCGGCCCCGTCCACGTTGTTGATCACATTGTTGACATTATTGATCAGCCGGTAAAACATTGTCCACACATATTGTGGCCGGGGATAATTGGCCGTGCGGTTGTCGAAACGGTAGTCGTAGCCAAACCAGTGTATTTTTTCCACCACAATATCCTCGCTCATCACATCGATCGCCAGGTCGACCGATTTAACCCCAAACTGGTCGTGCGTTTCGTTGGTGGCGGGGTAATACGAACGCATATTGCGGGTAACCCCGTCCAGAACCGTTTGAATATTGTCGGTAGTTGAAAATACCTGCTCAAAAGAGACCTGCCGGGTTGGTTCGGTCTCCAGGAAATCTTTCTTGCAGGCAGAAAAGAGCAATAGAAGGGGTATCATTTTCAGGCACTTCATTTTCATTCGCGCACACATTTAAAAAGTTACGTTTAAGCCAAAGGTGATGGTTCGCACAGGCGTATACTCATCCAAAGGAGTACCGGCGATTGACTGGCGGGGGTCGAGACCGCGCCGGGCGGAGGCCAGCAGCAGGTTGTCGCCCGAAAGAAACAACCGGAGGCCCGAGACTTTCTTCTGCATCAGCAGGTTAGCCGGGAGCTGGTATCCGAGGGTGATATTCCGGAGGGAGAAATAATCGCTGCTGGTCAGAAAGCGGGAAGATTGGGCATTCGCATTCTGGTCGCGGTCAAGGACCGGAATCGTGGTCTCCCTGTTTTCCGGCGTCCAGCTCCCCAAAATATCCTGGTGCCAATGGTAAATCTGTCCGCTGTGCATAATGGACTGGTATCCTCTGTCCAGCACCTTTCCCCCCAGTGCATAATTGGCAAAAACCGACAAATCGAAGCCATGTGCCTGAATCGTACTGGCCACTCCCCCCATCAGACCGGGAAGGGAAGAGCCCTGATAATAGCGGGTTGCTTCTGAATATTTTTCTGTGAGGATACGGTTTCCGGTTCTTTCGGGAACACCTCCGGCGCCGGTTTTATATTCATCTTTGTACCAGCGTGATTTTCCGGTTTCCGGATTGACCCCGGCATACTCCTGCAGCCAGAAATCGTAAACCGATCGCCCCACCTCCCAGCGTTTGGTTCCGTTGATGATATATTGCTGCGATAAACTCATAATCCTGTTTTTCAGGTTCCAGAAGTTCAGCTCCACCGACCATTCCACCCCGGGGGTTTTAACCAGCCAGGTCGTGATATCGAGTTCAAAACCCTCGTTGCGCAGCTGGGCGATGTTGGCATCGACAGAGCCGAAGCCGGTAGAAGGCGACAGCGGCATGGCAAACAGCAGGTTGCTGTTGTCTTTGCGGTAATACTCCAGGTTGATCAGGAAGCGGTGCAGAAATTTCATTTCGGCGCCGATGTTGGCCGATTTCAGCGACTCCCAGGTGAGGTCGGGAGTGGGCAACCGGTTGGCAAGCATGCCCGGATAACTGACATTGTTCCAGCCCACCTCGTACAATCCCTGGTAGGCATAATAGGTGCCGATTTTATCATTTCCCTGTTCGCCATAGCTGGCTTTCAGCCGCAGGGTGTTCAGCCACGGCAGCTCGTTCAGAAACTCCTCCTCCGAGATCTTCCAGGCCACACCGGCCGACCAGAAATCGGCCCACCGCCGGTCCTGGTGGAAAATCGAATTGCCGTCACGGCGAATGCTGACATTGGCGTAATATTTTCCGGCATAGTTGTAATCAACCTTGCCCAAATAACTTTCAATCCGGTAGTTGTCTTCATAAGAACCCGATCCTTCCGATTTTGCCGCAGCATTCAGCTCAAAAAGCCCGGGCAGCGGAAATCCGGAACGAATCGCTTCCAGATGGTTAATCTTCAAACTGAACGACTCATGCCCGGCCATTGCGCCGAGGTGATGCTGCCCCCAGACAGTATCGTAGCGGAGCAGCTGATTGGCGCTGAAGGTAAGGCTGCGGTCATTCTTCCGGGTCGAACGTCCTTTAAAACTGGCAGCTGCCCCCATCTGGCTGTTTTCATGGTTCAGCACATTAAATGTCAAATAGTCCACACTTCCGCTGACGCTGAACTCCAG
>Ga0116193_1001892_pt1:10000-16566 | contig 16566 bp, 19 predicted proteins | sample AD_UKC115_MetaG_FD_89892 | JGI IMG/M metagenome (GOLD analysis project Ga0116193, IMG submission 89892) | Active sludge microbial communities of municipal wastewater-treating anaerobic digesters from Hong Kong - AD_UKC115_MetaG | ecosystem: Engineered > Bioreactor > Anaerobic >... | reverse complement strand
GGGAGTGGGGTTCAGCACCATAACCTACCAGGGAGTGACCCTGGACAAGAACCAGTGCCTTTACATCTTGGCCAAGGGCCTAACAATGATAAGCACCGGACAAACTGGTAATATTCCCATAAAACAATACAAAGGCCCGGACAATGCCTACGGAACAGTTACCAGTGCCACCATCGCCCAGGCGGATTATCTGAGCATGGCCCAGAGAACCGGTACCTGGATGGATAACAGTGGCCAGACACCCAACTACATTGGTATCACTGTATCTGGTCAACCAGATTTATCCCCGGATTCCATGTTGAACATGTATGCCAAGGTTCTAACCCAGTACAAATCAACTGGACAGCTACCCGCAAGTGTAACCATACCTTAAGGCCGGGAAAATCTAAGTTCAAAATAACAGGTTCTTGAAAATCTAGGAGAACTGAGAATGGGGAGAAAGCTTCAATTAATCCTGGTGTTAATCCTGGTGTTTGGTGCCGCAGTTCTATCCTCATTCTATTTATTCCCCTTCCCATTACTGGAGAAAAACTCCACAGCAACCACATACAGCAGGGTGGTCCTGGGAGAAACAGAATACGGGACAGTTACTCGAGAAGGACCCTACGGTAATCCTCGATCGCCCTATAAGATAGCCTACGTGGTGGGGGTGCACCCCCTGGAATACCAGGCCCACCTGGCCCTGAAGGAGGCCCTGAAAAACAGGAACCACTCCCTTAACTACTGCTACTATATTTACCAGGTAAACGTCACCCAGAATGCCGATAACTACGACCAGGGAAGGGCTAATGGTCAGTCACTGGCCTTCAACTACGCTGTCCCGGATATTAAAAACTCTTCCCTGGATCTGGTGATTGACGTCCACTCCAACGAAGGCCGTTACCAGGAAAAATGGTTCCTATTTGTCCCGGGACAATCCAGCAGGGCAGAATCAATAGCCCAGCAGATTAAAAGTCACGTCAACTGGTTAAAAGTGTACAGTCCACCCAATTCCACCAGCCCAGCCTATGTAACTCTTCCTCTAATACAGGCCGGTATTCCAGCCATGATCTATGAAACCTACACCTACCAATCCCAGAACCAAACTCAAAAACAGGCTAACCAGATGGTTTCAGTGGTGGATCAGTTGAGAATGAGTTGAATTAATTTTTGGGCGAAATTTAGGTTTGAAACGGTAGCCCTGTTTTTTAAGGGAGTTTGTGTGGTATTTTTTAGAAGTGGAAAAAGGGTAACTAAAATATAGTTAGTATATTTTGGTGACCATTAAATACATTATTCTATTAGGTGAATGTTAATGTAAAGACACATTACAGGTGATCTTATGGTAATGAACAAGGAAATGATGGATGCAATCGAAAGAAACAACATAATATGGTTAGCCACTGCCAATAACAAAAGCACTCCCAATCTGGTTCCAATTGGATTTGCCAGACCATTAGATGGTGAAACCATCCTAATGGTGGCTAACTTCATGAACAAAAGTTTGGAAAATCTTAGAAACAATCCCCAGGCCACGGTGGCTGTGGGGGACATATCAGAATGCCCCTACCAGTTTAAAGGCACGGTGGAAATACATGAGTCTGGTAAATACTTTGATGATGCAGTGGAATGGGCTAAAAGTGTCATGACTAAACTAGCACCTAAAGCCGCAGTCTTGCTAAAGGTAACTGAAATATATTCAGTGCAACCGGGTCCTGATGCCGGTAAAAGAGTTGATTAAAACAAGAAAGGATAAAATACTGGGATTTAATCCCATTTTATTCATATTTTACAAAAGTAATCCTTTAGAATGTTCCCTTTCTATTTTTAGGGTGTTCTCTTCGATTTTAAAATTATTTTGTTTTGAATCAGTGTTAAGGTTAAAAAGCAAATTCACAGACCAGGCAGCGGTGGTCTTTCTCGTAAGGGTCCAGATCAACTTTATCCACTATCCGGAAGCCATGCTCCTTTAAGAAAGATGCTTCCTCCCGGAATATCTGTTTGGGCTTGCGGGTGACATCTATGCTCCGGGCCTTGATCATGATCATGCCCTGTCCTTCTTCCCTCAAGAAGAGGCGCATGTTATCCATGAATATCTCAGTCTGGTTAGGCTGGGCCACATCAGAGTAAAGGAAGTCCACCTTCTCCAGCAGTCCCTGGTAATTGGCGGGTTTATGGGCATCTTCCAGCAGGGGGATCATATTCTCCCGGGCCCGACAAACAGTGAGGAGTTCCCTCATCATGCGGGGTGCAAACTCCACACAGTATATAACTCCCTGGGTGATGATATCTGAGATGTGGGAGGGAGTGGTGCCGGCCGAAGCCCCAAGGTAGAGTACTCGGGAATCATTTTTAACCGGGAAGGTTCCCAGTCCTTTAATAAGGGCAGCTGCCAGTTTAGAACGGCGGGGATCCCAGAGGCGATACTCTTTATCCTCATAGTCCACCAGCTTCTCCCCATAAACCCTTACATGAGGGTTGAGGTTGCAAGTGGCCAGGTGACCATCCAATTCGTACACTCCGCTGATTTTATCGCCAGATTCCAGTTCAAACTCCATTTTACATATCCCTTTGATGATTTTCGAAAATTAGTTTCCTCTCTAAATAACTTGCAGTTGGGAATATATTAAACTTTCTGGATTTAACAGTTCCTTCGGGTGAAGTTTGCACCGGTTCGCAGGTCTCTCAAATTCCACTGGAACCACTCTGTGTAGTGGGATTTTATCCCGTTAATAACTAAGAGGATTGGCCAGATCCGGGAAAAGTATGATTACCAATCCTGGCCTGTTTCCGAAAAGATAATTAAAAAAAGTATTACTGGCTAATTTGGGGGATTCCAGGCCAATGAATCCGGATTAATTCCAGTGGATTTTTGGAAGTTCGGAGCATCCCCAGGGAAATGAGGGTGAAAAAGCAATCTGAACCTATGTTTACAGTGCTCATCGATATTAAGGATGCGATTGTAGATGTCTACCACATAATGATCCCACTAACCAGATATCTTATTTTAACCACTCGCGGTGGGATTCATTGGCCCTGATCCTCTATTCTTGGTTAGGTAATATAAATATATCCTATTAGATTATTCCAGGGTAGGACTTAAACTGATATTTCTAATAAAATTTGCTCTAATGTAGAAATCCGAATCGCCAAAAATTGAACAGGTTCAAAGACAAGTTGAGATTAATAAGGGGGTAATGTGGGGGGATATATTATTTTCTGTAGAAAAAATAAGGGCCTTTTATCCGGAATTAAATGGGCCCGGTGGACTAGTTCAGGGTTGTTCATTTTTAAGGTTCTGGATGGTTTGATGAAGTTTCTCATGGGACTGGTCCACTGTGGTTTTAATGGCTGCTGCTTCCCGGTCAATATTGGAAAGACACTCCTGGGCCTGTTTCTGGTTGGCTTCCATGGTCTCCTTTAGTATGATGAAGTTGTTCTTGAGCCGTTCCTCCACTCGCCGGGAAAACTGTATGGCATACACTGCCAGAATAATTGAAAAAACACTGGATATTATGGATACTATGGCCACCACATCGGTCATTGCAATCACCCTCTACCTATTAAATGAAAGAAACCACTCAAAAACTCTCATACTATCCTGATAGATACAAGTCTCCTTCACCCTTATGGGGGGATGAATCCCCCCAAAGGTTCAAGCTTTTTACCAAAAATATTAGTACTGGTAGTCACCCTTCTTAAACCGGAATTTATCCTTTTTTTTCTTCCTTTTTTTGCCTTTCTTCTTCTTTTTAGATTTTTCGGTTCGTTTAGGGAAAGGATGTTCCTTGGTTATCTCTTCCACCCTTTTCTCAAAACCCTCCCTGACTGCAGCATCGTACTCCCTGGAGAAATAATCCTTCCGCACAGCCAGACTTATCTTACTGGCTAGTGCCCGGGCAATTTTTCCCCGAATCCACCACCGAGAGCCACGGACCGCAGGATGCTGATATATGAGACCATGCTTGGGTGGTCGCTCACCAGTCTTCAGATGACGGAACAGGGCCTTCTCTGCCCCCAGGATCTGCACGGTACTGGAGGGCAGGAGGGCCAGACGCTTAATACCTCCGGTGTGGGCGATGATCTTGGCCCCCAGCGAGGCACCCACCAGATCCCGGAGGTTGGGGGCCATCTCCTCCATCTTCACGTCAACATAGTCGGTGGTGGATTTCTTGGATTCCTGGATGGACTGGATAGTCCGGGCAAAACCCTGGATCACCTCCAGATCCCGGGGGGATAACTCGGCACCCAGACTAACCAACCCTTCATCCACCATCCCCTCTAGGGCACCGGAGTTTATAACTGATTCCCGGGCACCGTACTGAGCTACCAGTTCCACGTAGCGGGCATGGTCCCGTACATCATCCATTTCTGGGAAATGCACCGGGTACCACTCCCGTAGACGTTCCACTAGTTTAACCTCCGCCTCTTCCAGTTCCTCAATAGTGTGGATGGCCTGGATAAGCAGAAGATCCTGGGAATGGGAAGCATCCTTCAACCGCTTCTCGGTGATCTCCAGGGCCAGGTCCCGAGTAACACTCCACAGTTCATCCGGTGACTTTAAAAAACCAGTTTCATGGAGAACTTGGCCCAAATTACTTCTAAAATAATCCCCACCTTTACTGGGAAGTTGATAGGTGAATTTAGCATTATATTCCAGGTCCTGGTAGTGGGAACTTCTCTGTGCAGTTTCGATGATGATTTCCTGGCAAACTTTACCCACCTTTCCCAGGAGCCTCTTCTCCTCTGGAGTTTCCCCTTCATCCTCCTGTTCAAACCATTTTTCCCGGAGTTCCTGGTGTGGGAAAAGTTCATAATCCATCAAGTTAAAATCTTCATCCAGGGCTACAAAGCCTGCAAAACAACCAACTACATAACACTTCATAGAATTTAATGTGTACTTGATGGAATTTAAACCTTCTAAACTTAAGGTGTAATCATGCTGGAAGTGGAAATTTGCCGGATGAAAATGAAAAACCCCACTGTACTGGCGGCGGGCGTTCTGGGAAGTAATGCATCCTCCCTTAACTGGGCAGCCCGTAGTGGAGCCGGGGCAGTGGTAACCAAATCCTTTGGAACAGAACCCAACAAGGGTTACCCCAATCCCACCACCGTGGAAGTGGAAGGGGGGATAATAAATGCCATAGGACTGTCCAACCCGGGAGTGGAAACATTCCAGGGGGAACTGGAAAAGCTGGAGGGGCGGGTGCCCCAGATTGCCTCCATATATGGTTCCACACCCCAAGAATTTAGTGAAATTGCCGGTAAGGTGGAAAACCTGGTGGATGCCTTGGAACTCAACATATCCTGTCCCCATGCCCTGGAAGGCTGTGGGGCATCAATAGGTCAGGATCCAGATTTAACTCACAGTTTCGTTAAAGCAGTTAAAAAAACAGTTAAAATTCCAGTGATTGCCAAGTTAACACCTAACGTCACGGATATAGTGGAGATTGCCCAGGCAGCAGAACGTGCCGGGGCTGACGCCCTGACTTTAATCAACTCCCTGGGTCCAGGGATGAGGATCGACCTGGAAACTGGTAATCCCATATTATCCAATGGTTTTGGAGGAATGTCCGGGCCAGCCATAAAACCGGTGGCCCTGCGCTGCGTATACCAGGTCTACCAGAACGTGGACATACCCCTAATGGGTGTGGGGGGAGTTACCAACTACCGGGATGTGGTAGAATTCCTCTATGCCGGGGCAAGCTGTGTTCAAATTGGAACTGCTGTAATGTACCAGGGACTGGAAGTCTTCCCGGAGATAAACCAGGGCCTCCTGAAGTTTATGAAAGAAAAGAATTACCATAAAGTGGAAGAAATGGTGGGGCTGGCCCACCAGGGGAGGGTGAGGTAAATGTCCCGGAAAGAAATCAAAAACATCCCCCAAGTACTCCCCATTAACCGGATAGTAGAGGAAACACCCACGGTGAAAACCTTTTACCTGCCCTGGGATTTTGAAGGAGATATTCCTGGTCAGTTCTTAATGGTCTGGAATTTCCAGGATGAAAAACCAATGTCCATCTCCAGTCTAGACCCGGTGAATGGTGAGGTGGGTATTTCCGTGAAAATGGTAGGACCCTTCACCCAGGCGCTACACAAACTTCAGGAAAATGATAAAATAGGTTTAAGGGGACCATACGGGAGTGGATTTGAAATTGCCGGTTCCCGGGTCCTGGCAGTGGGGGGTGGCATTGGTATGGCCCCAGTGGCTGCCTTCACTGAAGAAGCCCACCGTAGAGGTGTTCAGGTGGATACTATCACTGCTGCCACCACTAAAGATGAAATACTCTTTGCCCAACGCCTGGAAAATGCAGGAGCCCGTGTATTTCCCACCACTGATGATGGAAGCCATGGTTTCTGTGGATTTGCCACGGAACTGGCGGAAAAACTCATCAAAGAAGAAGATTATGATATGGTGGTATCCTGTGGTCCAGAGATCATGATGAAAAAACTCCACCTCCTCACTGAGGAAAACCAGATACCAGCTCAGTTCTCCCTGGAACGCTACATGAAGTGTGCCCTGGGAATATGTGGGCAGTGCTGTGTGGATGATGTGGGCTGGAGGATCTGTGTGGAAGGCCCTGTAT
>Ga0116193_1001892_pt1:0-5000 | contig 16566 bp, 19 predicted proteins | sample AD_UKC115_MetaG_FD_89892 | JGI IMG/M metagenome (GOLD analysis project Ga0116193, IMG submission 89892) | Active sludge microbial communities of municipal wastewater-treating anaerobic digesters from Hong Kong - AD_UKC115_MetaG | ecosystem: Engineered > Bioreactor > Anaerobic > Digestate... | reverse complement strand
AGTGAACCCCCAGTTTGCTGCACTGTGGATGCGGGATGAACTCAAAAGGGTGCTCTACTACAACAAACTCAACTACAAGGAAAGTGAAATAACCACGGCTCAACTGGTGGAATTACTCCAGATGTTGCAGGATAAGAAGATCACCACCAAAGCTGGTCAAAGGATCATTGAAAAACTACCACAAAACCCCCTGATGCCTGCAGTAATTGCCGAAGAACTGGGACTGATCGGGGTAGTGGAAGATGACACCGTTCTCCAGGCAGTGAAACAGGCCATCGAAGAGAACCCGGAAGCAGTATCTGACTACTTTGAGGGTAAATCCAAGGCTTTAAACTTCCTGGTTGGTCAGGTGATGAGGATAACCCGTGGTAAAGCCGACCCGGCAAAAACCAACCAGATGGTGGTTGAAGAACTTAAGAACCGGGAATAAAATCCTATCCCGGTGGAGTTAGTCCCAATGGCTAAGAGAATTCTGGATATGCTTCACTGGCATCCAGAAATGGACATTGAAAAATGCCAGGTTACCTACCTGCACCGGGGAACTGAAAATAACCTTAAAACCATTCCCGCCACAGATATTGAAGGATTAAAAGGAGGATTTATGATCATGTTTGACGGATCCATGGTTCCTTATCACCGCGTAATTAAGATAGAATGTGAAAACCGATTAATATGGAAGAAAGGCCCTAAAAAGGGAGGTTCGGATGACTAAATCCACTCTGGTTAAGGATTACATGACCCGGGCGGTTATCACCGTCACTCCGGACACACCCAACGAGGAAGTAATCCAGCTAATGAAGAAAACCGGCCACGATGGATTCCCAGTCAAAACCAATGATGGAGTTATTGGCATGATAACTGCCTTCGACCTCCTCCTGAAAAAGTGGGCGGAAAAAGTGGAGGATATCATGTCCACCGATGTGGTGGTGGCAGATGAATCCATGTCCCTCAACGATGCTGCCCGGGTAATGTTTAGAATGGGAATATCCCGTATGCCGGTGATTAACGAAGACGGTGCCCTGGTGGGGATAATAACCAACACCGATATTGTGCGCTCCCACATCGAACGTTCCACTCCCATGAAGGTGAGGTACTTTAAGAAAACATTGGAAGACCTCTACGATATTAAAACCAAACTGGTCCATCAAATGGTGCCCATCGAACGTTTAAGACCCACCCAGAACAGGGTCTACGCTGATGAACTACAGGGGCGTACCTACGAACTCACCCGGGGACTGGCCGAGCCCACCATAGTGGTGAAAACTGGCAACCGTTACATCCTGGTGGATGGCCATCACCGTACTGTGGCCTCCCGCAAACTGGGCTACGATGAAATTGACTCCTACGTCATAACCCTGGACCAGGATATAAAACTGGGGATGGAGAAAACCGCAGACAAGGAAGGCATCTTTACCTTTGATGATATAGAGGTCATTGACGATGCTCAGCACCCATTAATAGCCATAACCGGCCCGTTACGAAAGGATGATAAGGTGATTAAGAAATGAATGATGAGATCATCAGGGAAGTTTACCAGGTCCTGAAGGGTAGAAGGGACCACCCCATTGACTCTTACACATCTCGTATAATGCAGGATGATGATAAAAAAAAGGCAGAAGACAAGATCCTGGAAAAAATCGGTGAAGAAGCAGCCGAGGTTATCATAGCCTCTAAAAACGATGAAAACCTGGTTTATGAATCTGCCGACCTTATATTCCACACCCTCCTGCTTTTGGTTTACAAAGGTGTGGACCTGGACGAATTATATCAGGAATTCGAGAGGAGAAGGGGTTAATTCTTTTTTAAGGTTAATCTTTTTTTTTTAGTTTGCATACCCTTAAATTTTTTCCATGCCCGACATATTATTACTGGACAGTGAAGGAAAAGGTGAGTAAAGCCTGGGACATAGGACGAGAGTTACAGAAATGAAGCTAATTAAATTTTTAAATGAGTTAGAGGGTAAATTGAATCATTAAAGGTAAATTCAATTATAGATATACATGTTCAAGTCAAATTTCCCATTCAGTTAGTTAGTTGAGGATATAATTATGCTGTACCGCGAAATGGGTCAAACCGGTGAAAAAGTTTCCATACTGGGCTTTGGATGTATGAGACTGCCAATTAAGGGTAGTTACGACCAGATTGACGTTGAAAGATCATCAGAGTTACTGGATCATGCCCTGAACCAGGGAATAAACTACTTGGACACGGCCTATCCCTACCATGGCCGGGGCACCTCCCAGGGTGGAGCCAGTGAACTTTTCCTGGGAGAATACTTTGCGGGAAACGGCCGCAGAGATGAAGTCTATCTGGCTACCAAATCCCCCACCTGGCTCCTGGAAGAAGAAGGAGACCTGGATCGTTTCCTGGATGAACAACTAAAAAGGCTACAAACAGATCGTATTGATTTTTACCTCCTGCACTCCCTTAAGGAGAGGCAATGGTTTGATCTGGAGGATTTGGGTGTTCTGGAATTTCTAGACCGGGCAGTTTCTGATGGACGTATTAAATACACGGGTTTTTCCACCCACGACACTACTCGCTTCTTTAAGGAAGTGGTGGACTCCTACCAGTGGGACATGTGCCAGATACAGTACAACTATCTGGATGAGAATATACAGGCCGGTAAAGAAGGCCTGCAATACGCAGCCAGCAAAGGAATGGGGGTGGTGGTAATGGAACCATTAAAGGGGGGTGTTCTGGCCAATCAGGTTCCCGTGGAGGTTCAGAAAATATGGGACGAATCTAAGTTTGAAAGAAAACCTGCAGAATGGGCCCTCAAATACCTCTGGGATATCCCTGAAATCAGTGTGGTCTTAAGTGGTATGAACACTATTGCACAGCTTCAGGAAAATTTAAACACTGCAGAGAAGGGGTTACCTAATTCCATGGCTCCTGAAGATAAACAAGTCATGGAAGAAGTCAAAGAGGTTTATATGGGGAAAATTGCCGTGGAATGCAGTGCCTGTGGTTACTGTATGCCCTGTCCCAGTGGGATAAATATCCCCCAGTGTTTCAGTTATTTGAACCAAGCAGAAATGTTGGAGGACTATTCTGAAGTAAGAAATCAGTACTACTTCATGTTAAAAGAAACGGAAATGGCAGGAAATTGTTTAGACTGCGGACTTTGTGAGGAAATATGTTCCCAACACATACCCATCAGGGAAAAACTAAAAGAAGTCGCTCGTAAAATGGGAAATTAGTTATTTTAGGATTTATTTTATTAATGATTTTTTTCAAAATTTTTAGCTATCATTTACTCATGAATGTTCTCTTCCAGTTTAGTTATCGTTTTATCAATGATTTCAGTTAATTCAACACCTTTTTTTTGGCCTAAAACTTTAGTATAACGTTTGTAGAGGTTGGCCCATTGGCTAATTTCAACTTGCAGATCAATTCCTTTGGGAGTGGGATAGAGGTACGATGATTTACCTTTAGTTTTTCGTTCTACCAGTCCCATAGTCTCTAATTAGTCAATAAAACGGATAGTGGCTGAATATTTAATATTCATAATTTCTGAAAGTTCTTTCTGGGAAAGACCCGTTGACCGGAAGGTCTTGGAAGAAGTTATGGACATAGTTCGCTACGCACAATCTGCTGGTAATGTTCAACCAGTAAAATGGGTGATATTCCACGATCCAGTTAAGGTAAAAAAAGTAACTGGTCTGACCATTGACGGGATTAAGAATGTCATTAGTAAGGCTCCCCCAGACCAGGACTTCACTGGATTTAATCTTTCTGGTTGAAGCCGGGGAAAATGGAACTGATTTAGTCTTAAGGGGCGCACCACACGTGGTTATTGCCTGGGCTGAATAGGATGAGAACAATCCAATGTCTCAGTTTATTAGTGTAGACGGGATAATTGCTTAACTCATCTTGATCCAGCACTCCCCTCCTTTGAATTAGGTTCATCCTGGGCTGGGGGTCTGTTTATGGCTTTAAATCAATGGCCACCCTGGCTGAAGAACGGGAATTACCAGAAGGACATACATTTATTGGTGCTATGATGGTGGGATATCTTCAATATCAATATCATAACATCCCTAAACGAAATAAGGCGGTAGTTGATTGGAAATGAAGTTTGGAAGTATTTTTTTCTAAATAGTCTAATCGCAATTAGGAAAATACGATTTAGTGGGGTAAAAATGATAAATAGGGAATTTAAAGAGGAATTATGTACAAAATGAAGTACATATACTTTTAATTGTCCACGGAGGTTAATCCGATATGATTTTTCAGAGATAGTGGAAGGATCATTCGTGAATGGCCTGATGATAATTTAGGGATTAACGGACAAACTGTGAAGGAGATAAAATCTAAACCCGCGAAATAAAATGCAAATCAAATCTTCAGGTATATAATCGACTTGATTACATAATTAATAGTGAAAACACGGTTAAGAATAGAATAAAATAAAGAACTAAACATGGGAAAAATCCAATAAAAATGATGATGGGAATGAGGAATATGGAATTTCATGATATAATTAAAAAAAGATACAGTGTACGTGGTTACCAGTCAAAGGAAGTAGAAAAGGAAAAACTGGAAAAAGTACTGGACGCGGCGCGACTGGCACCCACTGCTGTGAATAAACAGCCATTTCAGTTAATTGTAATTGAAACTAGAGGTAGAGAAGAGGAACTTAAGACCATCTACCCGGCAGAATGGTTTACCGAAGCTCCCCTAGTTATCTGTGCCTGTGCAGTTAAATCAGAATCTTGGACCCGGCGGGACGGTCGTAACTATGTGGAAGTGGATACAGCCATTGCCATGGACCACCTGATCCTCCAGGCCACGGAACTGGGACTGGGCACCTGCTGGATAGCAGCTTTCAATGTGGAAGCTGCCAGAGAAGTGCTTAAAGTACCAGATGATGTGGAACCACTATTATTCACTCCCCTGGGTTATCCGGATGCAGAACCAAGGGGTATGGGCCGGAAAAAACTGGATGAACTGGTGCGTTACCAGCACTGGTAAACTTTCTTTTTTAAAATAGGTGG
>Ga0116193_1001891_pt1 | contig 16583 bp, 6 predicted proteins | sample AD_UKC115_MetaG_FD_89892 | JGI IMG/M metagenome (GOLD analysis project Ga0116193, IMG submission 89892) | Active sludge microbial communities of municipal wastewater-treating anaerobic digesters from Hong Kong - AD_UKC115_MetaG | ecosystem: Engineered > Bioreactor > Anaerobic > Digestate | place... | reverse complement strand
TGGCCTAAATAACCTTGGCAAAGAACAGTTTGACAGTTACCGTAAGCGTTACTCCCCATATGGGTCGGTTGCGTCGTTATATCTTTGGGAAATTGCCCGGGAAAATTAGCGGGGAAAGGCAATAATAACGATGGATCATCCGCTGCTCGAGCGCGGAATACCCTGATAAAAAGGATTATTTAAAGAACATTATGACAAAACCAGAGTGAAGAAGAATTTTTTGAATAAACGATTTAGTTTGACTACGGAAATAACGATATAAATTAATTGGAATATTAAATAAATTGCAACATTAAATAAATTGGTATATTTTAAAGGATTTCTTATTAATATTGCGAATCTTAATTGATAAAATCGTTAATATCAATACAATAATTAAATATGCTCCGAGCCTTATTGCCTAAAGATTATCCATGGTATAAGGCCGATAGGGGTAAACGGGAAACGGTTTGCCCTTCTTTTGAAAAGGAGTTGAGTTAGCTATATAATTTGGCGAAAGTATTTTGCCTTATATCTAAAACACAAAGCAAAAAACTCCTGACCTGACAGGAGTTTTTTTATTTCCGAATTTTCATGGCGTTTAGTTTTATTTCATTAGCCAAGTATCCAGGGTTATATCGATACAAGACTAAACAATTGGTTGTTTCATAATATAGATCACAGATGATTGATTACAGCATATTTCTTATTACATATATCAAAGGAGCCGAATGAATATGCAAGCTGTAGAAAAGAAACAATGGGATGGGCTGATGCCTTTTCTGCTTGTCGTTTTATTCTTTGCCTTTTTCTTTTCCCTGCTGACAACTGCGCCTGCTTATGCTGCCGGACAAGGGCTTGTCATTTCAGGGCCGGGACTGAATAATCCGGAACCTGTAACGATTACACAGGACCAGCTATGTGGCTTGGAGCCATTGCCGCCGGATATTCAGACCATATATGGCAAGGAATATTTAGAACAACATGATGAATGGTACAGTACAATCAACACCTGGCCCACCAAGAGTTGGTATAGGGGCAAAGGTGTCAGGTTGAATGATCTGCTTGCGGCAGTTGGAGGTCTTAATGATCAGGCTGCACAAATAAGGTTTACTTCGGCAGATGGATTTGTGGCTGCCTTTTCTTTGCAAGATGTTTTAGGAGATAACAGATATAGATTCCCGCATTTTATGGACACAGGCCTGGCTGGCCATCTAATTGGTGATGCATCAGAGGCAGAGCCGGTTGACACGATCATTGCCTACTTGATTGGTTCTGGTCAAACTGTAGATGAAATCATGATAGACAGTTGGCTGAGCGGTGGAGATGCTAACCTTCTTATGTTCGGTCAACAAGCAGTGACCCAGCAGACCAATGCCAGATTTGTGAAATACTTAAAAAAGATTGAAGTACTCACTGATCCCATGCCTCAATGGGACGAACCTACTGCCTCAGTGGTGCCGGGAGAAGTTCCGTCAGGAACCAGAGTGGAGCTGAAAAGCGCATTTAATGATGAGGATAAAGTCCATTATACCTTGGATGGCAGTGATCCAACCATAGAAAGCCCCATGTATAACTGGATTGCCAGCCGCTGGTGGTCTTCACGGGCCGATGAGCTGGAAGAAATCAACCGTCCCATTGAAATAACCAAAGATACTATTATTAAGGCTTTTGTTACCGGCCCCGGCAGAGCAGACAGCGAAATCGCTGTTTTTGAGTATACTGTTTCAAACCCATCAGTTTCTCCTATCTCTATAGATCAGAATAATCCGGTCAATGCAATTTTAAACCAGGAGTATAACGGTCATACCTTTGCAGCAGCAGGCGGGGTAGCGCCATATACCTTTGCTATTACTGAGGGAGCGCTTCCGGAGGGGATGACTTTAACCGGGGCAACTCTGGAAGGTGCACCTACCGAAAGCGGCACCTTTACCTTTACGCTAACTGTAACTGATGGTGCGGAACCGGCAAATTCAGTAAGCCATGAATTTACCTTGATTGTTAATGAAGAACTCTTAACTCCTCCAACCTTGACCAGCGATAATTCTGGCAACACTGTGGGTAACGCCATAGAACTGACTTTTGAAAATGATGAGAGCTGGTGCCAGGCCATAACTGATGTGACGGTAAATGGAACCTCTATTGCCGGCAAATATAACATTGGTACTGGTGTAATTACTATCAATGCTGGTGTATTTACTGCTGCAGGCGACTACGCAATTCAGGTTATTGCTGCCGGTTATCTTAATGCCGTAATAAACCAGAGGATCATTGGAGGTGGAGGCACTTCTAACCCGCCAGTCGGGGACATTGTATTAAAAATATATGGAGACGGGGTGACGACTCCCCGTGAGTTTACCCAGTCTCAATTGCACGATATGCGTCAGTATCAGGATGTTTACAGCTGCATTAATACCTGGCCCTCCAAGAGGTGGTATGTTGGGGAAGGTATAAAATTAAGTGAGTTGTTGAACTCAGCCGGAATGAAAGGAAATGCTCAACAGATAAAATTTTATTCCAATGATGGTTATTACAAGACCTTTACAGTTCAAGAACTGCTGGAAGATGAGCGTTATCGTTTTCCTAAATTTAAAAGCGGCAATAGTGATGCCGATGGGCATATTAAGGGATCTTCATCAGGTGCAGTGCGAGTCGATACAATCCTTGCCCTGAAAAGTGCTGAGGGGACTGATAATCCAGCTTATATGAATGACAGCGATTCTTTGCTGCTGATGCTGGGTCAGCGGGCAGTTACTGAACAGACCGGTCCCCAATTTGTAAAATACATCAATGAAATTGAAGTACTAACTTCTTCTCCGAGCAGATGGGATAAGCCAACGGCAGTTCCGGCGGGGGGGACCGTTGCATCTGGAACGGCAGTAGAACTGCATAGTACTTTTGATGATGAGGATAAGGTTTACTATACTCTTGACGGCAGTATCCCCGATATGGATAGTCAAATGTATAACGTGGTAGCCAAAAGGTGGTGGTCATCAAGAGGGGAAGCAACCGTAAAAGAGATCAATAAGCCTGTTTTGCTGACTTCAGACACTACCATAAAAGCGATAACCATAGGCCCAGGCAAGTTGAGCAGTGATGTAGCCGAGTTCACCTACAAGGTAACAGGAACGGTCATTAATACCAGTGGTCAGATACGACCCAATGAAGGGGGAAAGGTAAGCCTGGGCGAGGAAGTCATTATTGATATACCAGACGGCGCCTTAACTGGAAGCGGACTTCTGGAAGTAAAAATCGAGCGGGTAAGTGAGCCTCCGACTGCGCCGTTAGGATATAGAATTCAGGGCGGTGTTTATGAGTTTAGCGTAGACGGAGACACCAGTTACAGCTTTAGCAAACCTGTTACTGTCAAACTGAGATTTACTGCGATGGAATTGGGCCCTGAGGAGACGCCGGTTGTTTACTATTATGATCAGGTAGAAAAGCAATGGATCGGGATCGATGGTGAAGTGTCCGGCGACTACGTCAGTGTTCAAATAGATCACTTTGCGATGCTTGCTGTTATGATTACAGAGGCTGCAGAAGTTGCAGAGGACGATAAAGTGGAAGTTGAGTTAACGGATATCAGCGGGCACTGGGCCGAAGCCAATATAAAAGAAATGGTTGCTCTGGGAGCTGTAAGCGGTTATCCGGATGACACCTTCAGACCAGATCATAATATTACCAGAGCGGAATTCACCTCCATTCTCGTAAAAGCATTTGATCTCAAATCCCAGAACAAAAAAGAATTTACTGATACATTGGATCACTGGGCGAAAGAGCACATAAGGACAGCAGCCAGCCATGGCATTGTGACAGGCTATGGTGACAACCGTTTTGGGCCTGATGAATATATTACGCGGGAGCAAATGGCTCTCATGATTGTGCAGGCGGCTAAGTTGACTCCGGTTTTAGAATCAACACCTTTCACGGACGACAGCGAAATCGCTGTCTGGGCCAGAGGGGCTGTAGCAACAGCTGTGAAGAACGGAATTATAAATGGATATCCTGATAACACTGTTCGGCCTCAGGGAAATGCTACCAGGGCGGAAGCTGTTACAGTTATCGTGAATACCCTGGATATCACGGGAACGGAAACTGGCATGAATTAGATTTATGATCCTTAAATTTTATATTGAATAAAGGTTATGATCTTCTTCCCGCAGTTTCGCTTACTTCGATGGATAAGCCTACGGGTATGGATGAAACCAGGATGATTGATATGAATTGCCTGGAGGGCAGGTGAGGTTGCACATGGCTGCACATTTTGCCGGGTTAAAAATTAAGAAACCCCTGTTGTTAATAATTGCATCGCTTTTATTAATGATTCCAATGACCCTGATATCTCCTGATTTTGCTGCAGCCGGGGCAGCAGATACCATTGAGATCACTGGGGAGGGTGTAGCTAATCCGCTTATTTTATCCTTGCATCAATTGGAAGCGATGCAGCAATTTGAGCACGTATACAGTACCATTAATACCTGGCCCACCAAGCGCTGGTATACAGCAAGAGGGGTGAGCCTTAGAGAATTACTCACCCAGGCAGAAATTAAGGATAATGCTACCCTGGTCAAGTTCATATCCAGTGATGGTTATGATGTGACTCTTACTGTCAAAGAACTAATAGAAGATAAACGTTACTATTATCCAGGTTTAAAAGAGAATCATCCGACTGATGGGAGTATCCCGGGGTCTCCGGAGGGGGCCGAAGAGGTGGAACCGATCCTGGCTCTATACAGTGCTGAGGGGACCGATGATCCAACAGCAATGAATGACCGGGACGCGCTATTGCTGGTACTGGGACAGAGGGCCGTAACGGAACAGACCAACCAGTTGTATCTAAAATATATCAGCAAAATTGAGGTCCTTACTGCTGCTCCTGAAAAGTGGGATAATCCGAAAGCCAATATCCCCAGTGGAACAGTTTTGCCGGTAGGAACTGAGATCGAACTAAGCAACAAGAATAACAATGAGGATAAAATTTACTACACTACTGATGGCAGCAATCCGACTATCAATAGTCCCATGTTTAACTGGAGTGCCAGTCGCTGGCGGGACCAACGCGGTGATGTTAAAGGCGTTAATAAACCTATTAAAGTGGAAAAAGACACGATCATAAAAATGATTACCATTGGCCCCGGCAAGCTAGACAGCGAAGTGGTCACATTTAAATTTACCGCCGATATGAGCGGCAAGGCAGTTGACCCGACCAAGATTCCGGGTGGGCCGCCCATCGGAGTTACTCTTGATCAAAATAGAATCGATCGACCGGTGGGGAGCACTTTCCGCTTGGAGGCCACTGTGACTCCCTTCAATGCCACTAATCAGGATTTGGTCTGGAGTTCCAGTGATACCAGGGTTGCCACAGTAGATAATCGCGGCCTGGTTACAGTTGTCGGTCCGGGTACGGCTGTGATTACTGTCACTACCGTAGACGGTAAATATACAGCCACCTGTGTTGTGAACGGTCCGGATGAGGAACAAGATGAGGGAGTAACCCCAGTAATAAATAGCTCAGAGCAAAACCCGCAGGAGCCTGTGCTGGAACAATTGCCGGAACCGGAGGTGGATTCTGCTCCTGATGCGAATACTCCCGAAATAGCACTCCTCTCTCCTGAAGCATCGATACCGGAAGGCCGAGGCCAATACCTGGCTAAAAAAGATGACATTGGCACAGATTTTAACGCTGACTTAGCCTTGCAGCAGTTGGGAAGTGAAAACTGGCAGGTATATGAAATGTCGGCTGATACCATACCTCTGCCGCTAATAGAAGCTCAGGATCGGATGGGGTTTTATACAACCATAATGTTAATAATGTTCTTGCTTTCAGGAGCTGGCAATAAATATGCCCAATATATAAAGGAGCGATTATAAAAATGACCATCTTACTACCCTTAAAAGAAATAATGCATGCTATCTCATCCGGTTTACTAATACCCACCATTGCCGTACTTTTATTTTTGTTGGTTTTGTCGGTGGTGGAATTTGGAGGACTACTGGTAGAAGCCTTTACCGAACGGCGCAAAATGAAGGTCAATGTCCCAAAATTAATAAATACGTTTCAAGAAAAGAATGTTGCAGAAATCATGAAGCAAGTTGAAGGCAGTCGGCTATTCCGACGCCAAAAGGCAGCAATCAGGGAACTTCTCAAAAATCAAGATCTGCCTGCGGTATCTTTACAGGCTTTGGCGCGACGACTGCTGGCTGAAGAGGAATTGAATTATGTACGTATCACGAATCGAACTGATCTGGTAACCCGTCTGGGTCCCATGTTGGGTTTAATGGCAACTTTGATTCCTTTAGGACCGGGTTTGATAGCTTTGGGTGAGGGTGACCCGAAAGCATTGGCTGATGCATTACTTACTGCCTTTGATGCTACAGTAACCGGTTTGGCTGCCGGGGGGATTGCTTTTGCTGTCTCCCGTTTGCGCAAAAGATGGTATGAGGATTATTTGAGTAACCTGGAAGCTTTAATGGAAAGTCTGCTGGAGGTGTTGGAACGTGGGCGGAGGATTGAGGAGAAAAAGCCGCTGGAGGCATGAAGAAATTAATCCCCTGGAAGGTGCTATAAATATCGTTGATGCCATGCTGGTTTTCGCCTGTGGACTAATGCTGGCTCTGGCTATTAACTGGAATGTTGATTTTGGTCAGGGGAAGAGAGTAAATCTGGAACAAGGGCGGGAGATGACCGGTGTTCCCGAGATACGTGAAGACCTGATCGAAACTCAGGGCGAAGGTGAGCTTTACGAAAGAATGGGAACGGTTTACAAAGACCCGGCAACCGGCGAGTTATTTATGCTTACCGACTGATATTGAAATAAAGTATATAGTTGACCTTTTAAAATAATTTAGACTTCTGTAGGAAAGGAGGTGTTTTACATATGCCAACCAGGGCAAGAAAAGGATTCTATGGTTTTACCATTGCCTTATTGAGTATTCTGCTGCTGTCGGGTGCTTTTTGCCTGACTCTACCTAATTCAGCGGCAGCTGCATCAGATTCACTGCAAATTACCGGAGACGGGGTAAGGAATCCGTTAACATTAACCTTGGATCAACTAGAGCAAATGGAGCAGCATCAGTATGTATATAGCTGCATAAATACCTGGCCTACTAAAAAGTGGTATGTAGGCGAGGGAGTAAAGCTCATTGACCTGCTCAAACAGGCGGAGATGACAGATGAGGCTACACTGCTTAAATTCTTCTCTGCCGATGGATATACCGTCTCAATGACAGTTAAAGAGCTATTTGAAGATAAACGTTATTGTTTCCCCAATTTCAAAGCTGGTAGTGATGCTGATGGACATCTGCCTGGAGACCCTGCGGGGAAGGTAGAAGTGGAGCCAATAGTAGGTCTGCTCACCGTAGAAGGCAGCGATAATCCCAATTATATGAATGATTTAAATTCACTGCTGCTGATGTTGGGCCAGCGCACAGTTACTGAGCAGACCGGCAATTTGTTTGTGAAGTATCTGAGTAAAATTGAGGTGCTTACCACTGAACCCGGGAAATGGGATGCTCCTCAGGCAAATCCTGATAGCGGCACAGTTCCTCCAGGAACCATGGTGGCTTTAAGTAATATACATAGCGACGATGACAAGATCCATTACACTACAGATGGCAGCATTCCGACCATGAACAGTCCTGTATATAACTGGATCGCCAGCAGATGGTGGGCAGCTCGGGGTGATGTATTAGGTACTATCAACCATCCGTTAGGACCTATTAACGAGGATACAACCATTAAGGCGATTACCATCGGTCCCGGTAAATTAAATAGTGATGTAGTTACCTTTAACTACCAGGTTGTTGATCAATCACCAGCTGGTTCAGGGTTGGCCATTGATCTTGCTATCGGTATGAAGGAAGCTCGTGTCAACGGTGTTCCGTATACGCTTGACGCTGAACCTTTCATAAACACTGAAGCCGGTCGTACACTGGTTCCGGTACGTTTCGTAACTGAAGCATTAGGCGCTGAAGTGGGCTGGGACCCTGAAACCAGAAGGGTAAACATTAACCATGGTGAAAAGGAGATTATTCTTACTATTGGTTCTTGTGAAGTCCAGGTCAATGGAGAAAAACAGATTATTGACTGTACTCCGGAAATTATGCCACCCGGCCGTACTTTTGTACCCTTAAGGTTTGTAAGTGAGACTTTGGAAGCGGAGGTGATATATAACCCTGATAATGGTCAGATACTTATTACCAGATAAAATAATATTGCTCCGAGCCTGATATACCTAAGGTTAATTCTATGGTTGACAGGCCGGTAGGGTACACCCGGAAACAGGTGCGCCTCCCATGTTGGAAAGGAGCCTGAATCGGATAAAACATCCGGCTGGTTTCTTGGTAGTCGGATTTTTTATTGTCTGTAAAAAAGGCAGAAACGGGTTTTGAGCAGTAGCCAAAGGAGGGAATGTTGGGAGAAGACACTTGGGGGAACGAAACTAATTAGTCCAAACAAAAATGGGAAAGGAGAAAATGTATGCTTTTCAAGAAAAAAGGTGGGGGGAAGTTTTTAGCCATCGCGCTAATATTTACCTTTCTATTCCAATGCATGGGCTTGATGATGCCTGAACCAGCCAGCGCAGCAACTACATCACTAACTATTACGAAATACGCTGTTGATGGCACCACCGTATTAGCCCAGAAAACGGTTGATTATCAATGGCTGGAGGATCCAGATAATATACCTGTCATGGGGGATGGGGTGACCCGTTATTATCATCAGGGGCCGGTCTTTATTGATGACACTGACCCGGAAACCCAGGAACTGCTTCGTTGGAACCAGGCAGAAGACACCAACTGGGATACCAAGGATATGGGGGCTGTCAAAGGTAACAATGTGAAAGACCTCTGTGAATTGGTAGGAGGCATGGCAGAAGGCGAAGAATTAAAAATAAAAGCAAGCGATGGTTTAGTAAAAACCTTTGCCTATGAAAACGTTTACCAATATGATCCAGAGCGGGAAGGGCCGATGGTAGTGACCTGGTATAAGGATGGGTTATACCCGGATACAGGCTATACTGACGGCATGCGCCTGGTCTGGTTTGCGGAAGCTACGTACAAGGAAGGACCGACCAGTATTGAGGGGTTACCCTCAGGAGATTACCACGTTTTCGGCAACTGGGACTGGCGAGTAGCTGCCGATTCGGATTATTGGTACTATTGGTATGATGGTCTAAAAAAATATCCTACTACTACCGGGTTGTCGGTACGGTATGTTTGTGAGTTGAACATATACAGTAATGAGCCGGTACCGGTGGCTTCCCCTGTCTTGACTGCCGATACAACTGAAAATATAGTCGGTCAGGATATCGATATCAGCTTCACCGATGATGCCGATTGGAGAACAGCGATTACAGGCATAACCGTAGATGATAGTAATTTGGCCGATACCCAGTATACGGTGACAGAAGGCAATATTAACATTGCTGCTGAGGTGTTCGCTGCAGCCGCAGACTATGAAGTCATAGTTAAAGCCACAGGCTACAGTGATGCGACCGTGGCCCAGAGCATCAACCCAGCGTCACCGATTGCGCTGACCATTGATGGTAATGTTGTGGGAACATCAATCAGCTACACCCTGACAGAATTGCAGGCCATGCCGGTCAGCAGTGTAGTAAACGGTGGAAGAACTTATACCGGTGTAGCGGTAGACTACCTGCTTTCCACCCTGGGTACGGTAGAAGATGATTGGATTGTAACCATCAAGACCAAAGACTTAGCTCCTCTCAATCTTTCCAACTACAATGATCCTATCTTCGCCTATGAGAGAGATGGGGTACTATTTGATGACGCTTCCGGTGGGGAGACCACATATTTGCGTTTAGCCAATGAAACCACCAATTTTAAATATGTGTATGGGATGAACGTATCAGAAGCAGCATCGGTACAAGTACCGGAAGCAGCGTTCACAGCTGATAAGACCAGTGGGGATGCACCGCTAAGCGTACAGTTTACCGACCAGTCCACCAATGAACCTGCTTCATGGGCCTGGGACTTCAATAATGATGGTACGACAGACTCTACCGAGCAGAACCCAGCCTATACTTTTAATACTGCAGGAACTTATACGGTTAAACTCATAGCAACCAATAGTGCCGGCAGTGACGAAGAAATAATAACGGACTACATCACAGTAACTGAAGCAGGGCCTCATACCTGGTATGTGGACGATTCCGGCGGAGCCGACTTCACTGCCATACAGGCAGCAGTGACGGAGGCTAATGCAGGTGACACCATCATCGTAAAAGATGGCACCTATAACGAAAACATAACTGTAGACAAAAGCCTGGTAATCGAGTCTGAAAATGGTGCTTCCCAGACCATAGTTCAGGCAGCTGCTACTAATGCTAATGTATTCAATGTAACAGCCGGGAACGTTACCATTGATGGGTTTACCGCTTCTGGTGCAACAGCAATGTCAGGCATCAGAATCTTAGGTTCCTCCATCGGCACCTGCACGATCACAAACAACTACTGCAGCGGAAACGATCTGGGAATATCAATCGAGGTAACTAAAGACAACACGGTTTCCGGCAACACTTGTACTGCCAGCGGCAGGTACGGAATTTATCTGAGCAACACGACCGGCAACTCAGTGATCGGAAATACTTTCTCCAATAACCCCGGAAGTTCATATGGTTATGGTATCTGTTTGTTTGATAATGCTAATAACAATACATTTAGCGGTAACACAGCAGACTCCAATAATATGGGGATAAGAGTTAAGAACGCCCATAATAATACCATTATGAATAACACCTTCTCCAACAACACCAAAGGCCTGGAGATAGCTACAGGTTCTGTTGGCAATGTTTTCTACCTGAACAACTTTGCCGGCAATACTACCCAGTTATCAGCAGGATATGGAGCTAAAGCCGGCAACTCCTGGAACTCGGCGGCAGCACAAAGCTATACTTACAAAGGAAGTTCTTATAGCAGCCAGGCAGGCAACTATTGGAGCAACTATACCGGAGCGGATGCAGATAGCAATGGTATAGGCGATACACCGTTCGTGACCATCTTGACTGACAGCGATAACTACCCCTTAATGGGAGCCTGGCAGGATGGTGTCATCGTTGCACCAGTAGTTGCACCGGCAGCAGCGTTCACTGCTGATAAGACCAGTGGTAATGCACCACTTAGCGTGCAGTTTACCGACCAGTCCACCAATGAACCTGCTTCATGGGCTTGGGACTTCAATAATGACGATACGGTGGATTCTACCCAGCAGAACCCGGCCTATACTTTTAATACTGCAGGGACTTATACGGTTAAACTCACAGCAACCAATAGTGCTGGCAGTGACGAGGAAACAAAGACAGACTATATCACTGTAACTGAAGCACCAACCATGGATGTTCTATATGAAGGAACAGTAAGCTTAACGCCTGAAGAAACCTTCAGTGTGACTGCTTACAATTCCAGTGTATCTTATACAGTATCCGAGACCACTCCTTTGGGAGCATTGCAGGCAACCGGCTTAACCTATGGAGTAACAGATAAGAACTACGCAACATCGGGAGCTGTTCTTTTAGACAATGTAGGTACTTACTTGCGTGATAAAACTAACAGCAATTACTGGTACGCCTACGTCAACGATGTTTATAAAGATGGCTACAACAATGCTCCGGATGCCTTGAATCTAATTGAACTGGTAGATGGAGATAAGGTTGAGTACTACTATGCTGCCGGCATTTCTGACCCCACTGACCTTAATGCAGTGAAGGCAGCAGCTACAGCGGCAGTTAAAACGATAGCATCCATTGAAGTTCCTTCGACCATGGATGTTTTATATGAAGGAACAGTAAACTTAACGCCTGAAGAAACCTTCAGTGTGACTGCTTACAATTCCAGTGTATCTTATACTGTATCCGAGACCACTCCTTTGGGAGCATTGCAGGCAACCGGATTAACCTATGGAGTAACAGATAAGAACTACGCAACATCGGGAGCTCTTCTTTTAGACAATGTAGGTACTTACTTGCGTGATAAAACTAACAGCAATTACTGGTATGCCTACGTCAACGATGTCTATAAAGATGGCTACAACAATGCTCCGGATGCCTTGAATCTTATTCAACTGGTGAATGGAGATAAAGTTGAATACTACTATGCTGCCGGCATTTCTGACCCCGCTGACCTTAATGCAGTGAAGGCAGCTGCTTCAGCAGCAGTTAAGACAGTTGCCGCTACTGGTGTAGCGCCTACTGACTGGACACTGCAGCTCTCCGGAGCCAAGGATGAGAGCGTTACCAAGGCTTATTTCGAGCAAGGTTTGGCGTGCCCTTCATCAGGACATCAGGTAACCTGGACCGATGATAAAGGAACCCCTGAGGATACCAGCGATGATGATGTCTGGGGTGGAGTACCGCTCTGGCTGCTGGTTGGTATGGTAGATGATGATCCAGACGTTGGTGATGAGCACTACAACTTTAATGATGACTTGGCTGCAGAGGATTACGAGGTTAAAGTAATCGCTGGTGATGGGTGGTCGACTACCCTGAGTAGTGCAGCGATCGCTCGCAGCGGCGCATATATCGTTGCCAATACCCTGAACGGAGAACCCCTGCCGCTCAAGACCGAATCAGATAAAGACTGCTGGCCGCTGCAATTGAAGGGCTCAGCCATAGCGGGCGGACAGCAGGTTGGCAATATAGTCCGCATTGAATTGTCCGGTCTGCCTGAACCACCTGCCGGATGGACCCTGGAAATGATTGGAGAAGTAGGGGACACTATCACTCAGGAAGAGTTTGAAAACGGACTTGCCTGTACGGGTTCAGGGCATTACCAGGAATGGACCGATATAGATGGAAAAGTTTGGTCCGGGGTTCCGTTATGGGTGCTCTTAGGTGTGGTAGATGATATTGAGAACGGTACTCACTGGACATTTGATGATACCCTGGCTGCTAGCTACAATGTAACAGTAATTAATGGAGATGGTACTTACTCCAAGACTTTCGCCGGTTCCGATGTAGCCAACAGCAACGATTATATCGTGGCGAATAAATATGATGGTGCACCACTGACCGACAGTTCAGCTCCATTGCGGTTGGTCGGGGCAGGTGTTACGAAAGCCGATGGTACCCTTGGAGGTTCTGCTATCGGCAATATAGCTAAAATTGAGATTCCTGAACTGCAAACACCGGTTGCTGAACCTGGCAGTTGGAACCTTACTCTGAACGGAAAGATAACTGATGTCATTTCCCAGGCGGAGTTTGAAGCTGGTCTGGCATGTCCAAATTCGGGGCACCTGAAAGAATGGACTGACAGTGATGACAATGTCTGGTCAGGTATTCCCCTCTGGTTTTTGGCCGGCTGGGTAGATGACCGGCAGCCTCACGATTACGATTTTAATCAGGCTGTAGCCGGTTACAAAGTCCTGGTCAAAGCGTCAGACGGATATAGTGTTGATTTTGACAGTGCGGATATCAATATGAACAGCAATTATATAATTGCTAATAAATGCAATGGTGCTGCACTTACTGATTCAGCACCGCTGCGACTGGTAGGCTCCGGTGTTGCTAATGAAGGAGCTCTTACTGGTAAAAGCGTAGGACAAGTAACAGAAATCGAGCTGACCTCCTTCGAGACTGGCGGCAGTGGCGACATCCCCGAACTGCGCATAATCAAATATGGAGATGATGGCACTACTATAATTGACGAAGAGACCCTCACTTATATCGATATGCAGAGTCTGTTTGATGTGATTGGTGATGGGACTACCGTTTACAAGTACGAAGGAATAACTAATAACGCATCTGATATATGGGATGCAGATGAGACCTATCCTGGTGGTTTCAAGATAGAAAATGCGGTTAAAGGTACACTTGTTAAAGATCTCGCGGAACTGGTAGGCGGCATGGGAACTGGTACTGATATCGTGTTCAAAGCCAAAGACGGTTGGGAAACCAAACTGCCCTATTCCTCAATATATACAGATCCTTCCGTTCAGGCACGCCAGGGAGATGCTATATTAGCCTGGTATGCTGACGGTAAATATGTTCCTGAGTATCAAGATGGCATGCGCCTGTTCTTTACTCCGGATGATCATGTTTATGGTCAGTGGGATATGCATGAGACTTTGTCGGAGGCTTATTGGCACTACTATTACGGCGATGTCATGTATCCTTCTTGTGCTGGAATTTCCCCCAAGTATATTACCGAGATCAAGGTTTACTCTAAGCCGGCGGAAGATTGGATACTGAATCTGGATGGACAGGATCTTGGCGGGTTGGTTAAAGACATTAGCAAGACTTATTTTGAATCTGCGCTGACCTGTACCATGGGTGCTAATCATAAGGCAACCTATACCGATTCTGAGAACCGGACCTGGGAAGGCATGCCCTTGTGGTTCCTGGCGGGCTTCGTGGATGATGCCGACCAGCATTCGGACAATGCCTTTAACAATGACTTGGCGAACGCTGGATATCAGGTGGTACTCACAGCTGAAGATGGATATTCTGTAACGATCGATAGCCAGGATATTATTCGTAATAATGACTACATTGTAGCTAACACCTTAGATGAATATAACATTCCTGAAACAGATGACAACTGGCCGCTGAAACTGGTGGGACCGGCAGTGAACGGCTTAAACTCTATTGGCAATATAGTAAGTATTGAGTTAATACCTGTTGTAGCAGGTGACCCGAGCTACACTGTAACACCACGGTCAGATTCAGCTTATACCATAGGCGAAACACCGGCAGGCATCAAGACCATGACTGTTAGTGCGGGGACTTCCGGATTCAAGTATTTCACAGTCAATATTGAGCCGGTTGTCTCTCATAGCGGAAATGAAACTGTAGTCTTTACCCATTTGAGAAATGGCAGTCAGCTACAGATCAATTCGGCCGTAGCTGACTTTGACCAGGTGGGAACTGCTCAGGCTGGTTTCAATGTACAAGCCGGGGATGTGATCAAGGTCTATATCGTTGATGTGTTGACCAATGCCCTTGATCAAAATCCGGTGATTTTTCAATAGTGCTTCCAAGCGTAAATATTGCTAAGGAGTGAAGATGACGGGCAAAACCTCAAATAGCCTCTGGCTTAAAAGGTTTTGCCCACACTCCTGGCAGAGGTTTATGAATTAAAGGAGCAACTCGTATGTTATTTAAATTCGGCTTAAAAAAAATAAAGATTTCCGAAGCTTGCAGGATAAGCTTTTTGTTAGTTGTTGTCATGATTCTGACTTGCTTCTGCTTTGCTCCAGCAACTGTCTGGGCTGAGGAAATGTCTGGTCCTGATCAGGTCATTCTGACCTGGTCTCAGGACCCCACTACGACCCAGACGATAACCTGGCTATCACCAGACAGCAATACCAATAAAGTTCAGTATATCGAAGCTGCAAATTATAATGGCGATTTTGCCGTTGCCGGGCAAATCAATGCTATCCTGACGCCTTTTGCCGGAACGGATCATTATCGCTGTACAGCTACCCTTACTGAGCTGACACCTGATACCCAATATATTTATAGAGTGGGCAACGAAGCAGCCTGGAGTGAAGAATTGTCTTTTACAACTTCTGCTGATCCCGAAGCGTTCTCATTCTTATATTTGGGCGATGTTCAGGAAGGACATGCGGGGTGGGGGAGCATGCTGAGTGAGTTATACGATGCCAACCCCCAGCTCGAGTTTTCCTTGCTGGGAGGAGATTTGACCAATGAGGACAAAGACTTTACCGAATGGGAAGAATTCCTTGGAGCTGCTTCAAGTGTTTTTTCCCGGATACCCATGATGCCTGCTATTGGGAATCATGATGGGGAGATGTTTTTAGAATTCTTTGCTCTGCCGGATAATGGGCCTCAGGGCTTATATGGCAACTGTTTTTATTCTTTTGATTATGGTGATGCCCATTTTGTGGTTTTGGATACCAGCAATGTCATTACCGATACTGTTAAGCAATGGCTGCAGCAGGATCTGCAGAACACAACCAAGCAGTGGAAGTTTGCCGTCTTTCATCATCCCCCCTATCAAAACTTTGATGATAATAAAACCATAGATGATGCACTGCGTGAACACTGGGTGCCTATATTTGAGCAAAATGAGGTTGACATGGTTTTTGTCGGCCATCAACATGTCTATATGCGCACCCATCCCATTTACGAGGGAGAAGTAGCGGCAGATACCTATGGAATAGTCTATGTGATGGGAAACTCAGGCACGAAATATTATAGTACCGGGCAAGGCTTTCCCTACATAGCCAAAGAGGAAACTGGCAGCAATTATCAAATTATTGAACTGAAAGATGATATTTTGACGCTCACCTCCAGAAAAGCAGATGGTGAACTGATCGAAACCTACATGCTGAACAAAGGTTGGTTTGAAGAACAAGATCCTCATTATCAGATAATTAATGATGAGGGCAATACAGATTTTACCCCGGGCGTTACGCCCGAAGGCATTTTTACGCTGACTGCTGAAAGTGGTATTTCAGGATTTAAAGATATTAGAGTCAGGGTTGCTTCGCTAGCTGCTCATGATGGTGAGGAAACCATAATCTTTGCTCATTTCAGAAACGGCAGTCAGCTTCAGATCAATTCAACCAGAGCTGATTTTGATCAAGTTAATACCGCTCAGGCTGGATTTAATGTGGCAGCTGG
>Ga0116193_1001890_pt1 | contig 16596 bp, 11 predicted proteins | sample AD_UKC115_MetaG_FD_89892 | JGI IMG/M metagenome (GOLD analysis project Ga0116193, IMG submission 89892) | Active sludge microbial communities of municipal wastewater-treating anaerobic digesters from Hong Kong - AD_UKC115_MetaG | ecosystem: Engineered > Bioreactor > Anaerobic > Digestate... | reverse complement strand
TAACCCGGCTCCTTTCAAGGATTTGACAGCTATAAGCAATACGGATTGGCAAGATTATATCTTTAGGTCAAATGTTCCGGTTACAGATCATAACCTGAATATTTCAAGGGCAACAAAAGATGGAAACTATTTTCTGTCACTTAACTATTATAATCAGCAAGGTACAATGTACAAATCTAACTTTGAACGTTATCAGATTCGTTTTAATGTAGATCAGAATATTGGAAAATATATCAAAATTGGAGCAACTTTGACAGCTTCTCTTTCCAATCGTGAAAATCCGATGTTGGGAGGAGTGGATTTGCTCCCTACAGCTCCTGTTTATAAAGAAGACGGTTCTTATTTTTCAATTAACCAGGTTAGCGGAAACGTTTATGATAACCCTATGGCTCAGAGAAATGGCATGCAAGATAAAACCAGAACATGGAGAGGCTTGGGAAATATCTATGGCCAGTTGACTCTTTTCAAGGATTTGAGTTTAAAGACATCATTTGGATTTGATGCCATTAATACGAAACAGAATATTTATTATTCATTGAATTTACCTTCTCGCGTGTTTAATAAAACCGGTGGTTATGCATCTGTAGGAACAACATTTCCAATTACCTATCAGAATGAAAATACTTTAACGTATCATCATACTTTTGGAGATCATTTTGTTTCAGCAGTTGCCGGTTATACTTGGCAGAAATATACTTATGAAAGATTAAGCGGGGCAGCAAGCGGGTTTAAAAATGATGTTACTACTTACCATGCTATTCAAACAGGAACACCAACTACCCGTGATATACAGACAGGGGAAAGTTCGTGGGGACTTATGTCGTATCTTTTCCGCGTAAATTATTCTTATAAGAACCGATATAATATGACTGTATCAGGACGTGAGGATGGATCTTCAAGATTGGCTAAAGGTAACAAATGGGCGTTTTTCCCATCTGTAGCTGTAGCTTGGAATGCATCTGAAGAAAAATTTATTCAGGATTTGAATGTGTTCTCTAGATTAAAAATAAGAGCAACTTATGGTACATCAGGCAGTCAGTCCATTAATCCTTATTCCATTATCGATAAACTGCAGAGCGGTTCTACAGTTATAGGAAACCAAGAAGTGATTACTTTTGTTCCTGCAAGTTCTGCTAATAAAAATTTAGGATGGGAAAAAACCAAACAACTTGATTTGGGTCTTGAAGCTGGTTTCTTTAACGGACGATTGAATGTAGAAATTGATTACTATCATAAAAAGACAAGTGATTTATTGTTATCGAGAGAATTGCCATACCAGACAGGTTTCAGTTCCATTCTGGAAAATATTGGATCTTTGAAGAACGACGGTTTTGAAATTACGGTGAACTCAACAAATATTAAAACAAAAGATTTCACTTGGTCCACTAATTTCTCTATTTCAAAAAATATTAATAAAATATTGAATCTTGGCGGTCAGGACTATATAGAGAATGGACGTGGTTCACGCTTGATTGTCGGCGAATCAATCGGTTCATTCTGGGGTGTAAAATATTTAGGAACCTGGAAAGAATCGGAAATAGCAGGAACAAATCATAAAGCCGGTGACCCTAAATTGGAAGATTTGGATAACAATGGAATAATTAATATTCTTGATGGACAAATAATAGGCAATTCAGAACCTAAATTTTATGGAGGTGTTGGTAATGATTTGACTTATAAAGATTGGACATTAAGCATGTTTTTTGACTACAGCTATGGTAACAAAATCTATGATTTGTCAGGACGTTTGATGGAAACAGGGTTGAATACGAATGTTTATGGCAGGAATAGAGACCGTTGGAGTGAGACTAATCCGAATGGATGGTTGCCGAGAGCCGGAAGTGCATACAGGAATATTATGGATACTTATGCAGGAGGTGAATATAACGGAGGTTGCAGTTTATATGTTCATAATGGTTCTTATCTTAGACTGAAGAACATTAATTTACAATATAATGTTCCTCTTCGCAACAAGAACATCTTAAAGTCTCTTCAGATATATGGAACAGTTTCTAATCTGTTTACTTTGACTAGTTACATGGGATATTCTCCAGATGCAAGTGCTTATTCCGATGCTACACACCGTGGCTTCGACAGCAATGTTTATCCGCAAAGCAGAACCTATCTGCTAGGAGTAAAAGCTCAGTTTTAACAATTAAACGAAAAATATATATGAAAAAGATTTATATAGCTTTATTGACATTAATGGCGTTGACTCTCAATTCTTGTAGTAATATATTGGATGAGAATCCCAAAGGATTCGTATCTCCACAAAATTTCTTTACTACTGAGGATGAAGTTACTTCTGCCCTTTATGGTGTGTATGGAAAATTGCACGATATGAATATAGGAGATTATCAGAGAATTTTTCTTGCAGATATTGGTGTGGACGAAATGATTACACGCCAACAGCCTCGAATTGATGTGTATCAGTATTATACCATGGAAGCACCAACCGTTGATTATTCGGGTATGTGGGAAAGTTATTATACTGCAATTGGATCTGCTAATATGGTTATAGACAGAACAAATGCATCCAGCCTTAGTGATGCATTTAAAAATAAAATTATGGGTGAGGCACGTTTTGTGCGTGCATTCTTGTATTATAGTTTAACTCTGATATGGGGAGATGTTCCAATGTGGACAAAAGAGTTGGATGTCAATGAAGTGTCTGCATTACCACGTACTTCTAAAGCAGATGTAATCGCTCAAGTAATTAATGATTTGGAATTTGCATCTGCAAATCTTCCTGCAACTTGGGATTCTTCTAGTAAAGGTCGTGCAACATCATGGGCAGCCAAAGCTCTTTTGGCTCGTGTTTGCATTTTGAACGATCAATGGCAGAAAGCATATGACAATGCTTCAGATGTAATTAAAAATTCACCACATAAATTATTGGCAAACTATAATGATGTATTCTATTGGAAAAATAAGTTCAATGCTGAATTGATCTTTGTCATTCCTTGTTTAAAGGATGTAAGTGGCAGTTTGATTCATTCTTTTACAAATCCAAGAGGAAGAGATGAAGCCAGTAAATTTACTGCAGCCTTGGCAGCAGGTAAAAAAGCTATTCGTCCGGATGGAACTGAGGTGACTTCTACAACTCAGTTGTTTCAAGGATGGGGTATGTATAGTACGTCAAAAGGACTGTTGGCTTCATATGAAAACGGAGACAAGAGAAAGGAAATTATGGATTGGAGTGGATTGAAAATGAGTGACGGTACTTTTATCAGCTTTAGTGGCGGTGATGGTGGAGGTTCTGGTCATTATACTCTGAAATGGATTGCATTTGATGAATCGGCAAATAATGGCGGACGTGATCTTCATCAGCTTCGATTGGGTGAGATTTATATTATTCTTGCTGAAGCCGCTAATGAACTTGGAAAAACTGCCGAAGCCATTAGTGCTTTGAATACTATCAGAGAAAGAGCTTTTGGAGATCAGCTTCATAATTATCCTACAACTCTAGGAAAAGCTGAAATTAAGAAGGCTATTGTCAATGAAAACAAATGGGAATTGGCTGGTGAAGGTGTTCGCCGTTGGTATTTGAATCATTGGGGATATGACTATCTTTATAATGCAGTTCAATCTAATAAAGTAGAGAATCCAAAGGCTGCAGCAAACATCAAGCCTAATCATGTTTTGTTCAAAATTCCTGATGCTGAATTTGTAAAGAATCCTAATCTGGGTAAGAATAATCCTGGATATTAATTATTCAGCTACATTTATTTTGAGTTTCACTTGCAATATTGCAGGTGAAACTCATTAATATATATATATATGAGAGTGTTGTTCCTTTTCTGTTCATTGTTCATGTTCTGCACATCTTTGCAGGCACAGGTTAAGATTGAAACGCCAAGTTATCAAGTAAATATTTCTGCTCAAGGAAATATTTTGTTTTATGTTAATAAAAAAGGTCTGCAAAATGATACTGTTTCTTTTCATTCAAAAGATTATGCTGGTCCTTCATTCAAAGATGTTAATTTTTCTCTTTTGAAAAAGAGTAAGAATCAGGCTTCTTTTTATGGAATAAAGAATAATGTCGTTTATAATATGGATTATTCTGATCAGAATGGTATCTTCATGATGAAAATTACTCTTTTCAACAAAGGAAACAATACATTCATTCCGTCAGAAGGAGTAGGACTTCGTTTGGGGTTGAATACTTATATGATTGGATATCCTCAGTGGAATAAAATATACTTCCCGACTTTTTTGAGAAGTGAGAAAACTCATTTCTTTTCTTATTTTATGACTCCTCAAGGAAAAATCTTTACGATTGTCTCACCCGATCCTATAGCTTCCTGGCATTGTGATTATCAGCAGATTCCATTAAAAGACGGAGATAAAACGATTTTAGTATCCGATCATCGTATCTACACTGTTTATCTGGATTTGTTGCACCGCTTGCCGTTACCACAGAGACATCCTCAGAATATGTATTCACTTCAGCCAGGCGAAAAAAAGGTTTTCAGACTGCTTTTTAAATCATCAGAATCATTAAACGAGGTGTATTCAGATTTTTACACATTGACGCAGGCACCGGTTATATCAGCCAAATACTATACACTCCCTGTAGGGAAGACTTTTGAAGGAAATATTCGGAGTGAACAATTGGTTCGGCTTGAAATCCGTACACCAAGAAACGAGGTGGATACTTTACAGTGTAAAGATATGGGAAATAATCAGATAAGATGGCAATATAGTCCCTATTCAGGCGAAGGTTTGTATGTGGTTACAGCAACAGATATTCACGGAAAAATTTCTGAAATGAATTTATTTGTCCGGCCGGATTACTCTGAATATTTGACTATGGCACGTAAAGAGGCCTTGCGTTCACAGCCTACACACATTTATCATGCAGAGTGTTTCTATCCTTTGTTTACTTATTTCTTGGCGAGACGATATCTTCCTGATACTGAAGATGATGCTTTAGCAGAACAGGTTTATGATAGAATATTCCCGGATCTTTATGATGATAAAACGGGAGAGATGAGAGAAGGAAAGAATAGAATTCAGGATGCAGCTTCTATGGCGGGAATACTAACAGATCGTTATCAAGTGACGCACGTCGAGAAAGATTTAGAACAAGCTTCTCTTTTGGCAGATTTTTTGATTCGTTGCCAGCTTGAAGATGGTGCTTATTATAATCTCGATCATAAGACTCATTACACATCTGTGATATATATTGCAAAGTCTATCATGGAATTATTGACAGAAGAGCAACATCTTGCTACGACAAGCGATAAGTGGGAGAGACGTTACAGACGTCATTTGAATTCCATCACCAAAGCATTGGATAATCTGGCTCTTTTTGGTGATAACATTCAGACGGAAGGACAGATGACTTTTGAAGATGGCATGATTTCCTGTTCAATCACCCAGTTGGCTTATGGGGCTTTGCGTGTAAATGATCCTATACGTGCAGACAGATATCTGCAGAGGGCCGTTGAACTGGAGAAAAAGCACCGATGTCTTACACAACTATTAATGCCAGATTGTCGGACCAACGGATCGACTTTGCGTTTTTGGGAATACCCTTATACAGTTAATCTAATGCACGGAGCATTCAATTCCCCATGCGGATGGTCTTCTTGGAAAATATATGGATCTTGGTATTTGTATCTTCTCACGGGTAATTATACCTATATGGAGAATGTTGTAAATGCAATGGGTAGCTGCCTGCAATTGATGGATATCAATACGAAAAAATTGAATTTCAGTTTTCTTCCCGACCCTTTTATTGATTGCAATCAATATGAAGAAACTCCTTCGGGCTCGGGTATACCGAAGATTCAGCATGTGATTGTAGGAGAACAGTATGTTCCTCAGATAAGTAACTGGCATAAGGAACCTAATCAAACATGGAGACAAAAATGGGGTATCGACAATTTTGTGCATGAGATTTTTAAATGCATGACCGAAATTTTTATCCAGAAGGCATATATTCATGAAAACGAAAATGGTACGTTTGAATGTCTCAACTGTGAAGTGAAAAATAAAAATGGAAGATTGGAGATCCAATATGATCCTCAACAGATACAATATGTTCATACTTATTTTCAGAAAGATCGAACTGTCTTGTTCCGAAACGAGAGTATTGTGCAACCTAAAGGCTCATCGTGGGTAAAAGGAAATATACCGGAGGATTTGGTCCCTTATACAAAATAAGAAATCCGCTTTTTTAAAATAGAAATAATATAAGGTTCAAAGAGTTTCTGGAATATTTTGTTATATAATGACGAATAGATTTCAATGATTCGGAAATGCCTTCCTGAACTGTAGAAACCGAGATGTTCAGTTGGAATGCAATTTCTTTGTAGCTCAATCCATCTATTCTACTCATATTGAAGATTTTTTTTCGTTGTGGAGGAAGATTTTCAATTGCTTTCAACAGAACGTCCTGAAGCTCAGAATTTAAAAAGGCAGTTTCCGGAGTGTCTTGGTACTTTTCTTTGGCTAGAAGAATCTCGCGTACTTTAGATTCCACATCAATATGTTTGAAATAATTAAGTATTCTGTTCCGAGCCATAGTGAAAAGAAGTGATGAAAAAGATAAGTCCGGATTAAGGAATTGACGTGATTCCCATATCTGAATAAAAACTTCCTGAACAATGTCGGATGATTCATTCTGATCCTTCAATAACAGGACACAATATCTCAAAAGTCTGTCCTTGTATCGAACATAAAGTTCTTCGAATGCTCCTGATTCATTTTCAGAAAGCAGTCTTACTAAATCAGAATCCGTTTTACTGGTATATTTCATTGAGAAATGCAATGCATTATATCTTTTACAAATATAGAAATAATAATTGAAAAAATAACATAATTTCATAAATATCTCATATTTGTATGAAAAGGTTTCCTATGCTGTTGGTTAATTGTTTTTTGAACAATCGTTATTATTCTTTCTCTGTATTATTTGTCAATTCATAAAAAAAGCACATCCATTATGAATGTGCTTTTTATTTAGATTTCCGGTATTTTTATCTTGCATTCATTTCTTTGAGAAATTCGTCTGTTGTATAGACTTTACTTGCAAGAAGGCCGAAATTGATTTTTGCTGCATCATCTGCATTCATTTGTGGGAACTTGGCTGAAGCAGTAGCATCAAAAATAATGGCTGCTTCGAATCCACGTTCTTGAAGTTCACGAAGATGAGATTCAGCGCAGAGGTTTCCACTCATACCGCAGATAACTACTTTGTCAATGCCACGTTTGCGCAATTGCAGAATCAGATCATTATTTTCAGGTCCGAAGAGTTTGTGTGGAGCTGTAACAATTACTTTCTCAGTATCATTTATATATGGCTTGTAAATATTAAGCCAGTCGGCTCCTGAACCTTCAAATCCTTCACCGGTAAGTTGCCCTTGTCTTTCGAACATTCCGTTCTGATGCATCATTTTTTCTACAGGACCTTCGAAAATCCAGTGATGATCATGTTTGTAATAATAATGTGGGGAAATGAACGTCAGCATATTCTTCTTTGCAGCAACCTGGAAAATTTGTAGCAAATGTTCTACAGTACCGTTTTTTGTGATATTTTCGCCAAACAGTCCCCAGCCTTTGCCGTCCTTGCTCAGAAAGTCATTCTGAGGATCGGTCATGACAATAGCGGTGTGTTCATCAATCACAAAATTCTTTTCACTTCCGTTGTTCTGTGCGTAGATCGAAACGGACATCAATGCAGCGATGGCTGCAAGAAACATGTTCTTTTTCATACTTTTCAATGTTTTGTTTGTAAATTAATATATGCTTGCAGATTTCACTGCCAGTTTTTCTAACATATTTTGCATTTTCTCAATAACTGGATTGTTTTCTAATCCATAGCGTGATGCCAACTTTTTCATTTGTGGGAAGGTCACCCAAACACTGCCTGTTGCATCTTGCCACACGGAGATCTTAAGAGGTAGTTCTATGGAGATGCTAGGGTTCTGTTGCATCAGTTGTGTTCCAACTTTAGGAGCACCAAATACGATTACCTCTGTAGGAAGAAGCTCCAAACCTGCACTTTGGGCATTTGCACTGTGATCAAATTTAGCAAAAACAGGTACTCCGTTTTGTTTCAGATTGGCTTCTATGTTTGCCATTGTCTCTTTTACGTTCAGTTGGCTTTCGAAAGTATACAATTCATTATCATTGGAACCGGTTCCCAGTTTTCCATTGTCGAAAGCAGCTGCAATTCGTCTTGCAAGATTGGTTAAATCTACTCCTTCCTTATTGGCTAGCAAAGTCACACAAACCAATTCCGACGAATCAGTAAATCGACTTAGGAAAGCTGAATGGCCGGGTGCATTTCCTTTTATATCCATCAATCCTTTGTGTGCGTAGAACTGCCATCCTGCCATAGCAGGAACTACACGGCCGTTGGCTAGGCTTGTAGGCTTGTAAATTATATCACGATTTTCCGGTTTTGATATCAATATAGAGCCTGCAAGAGCAATATCCCAATGGCTGATATTTTCCGCTGATGACCATATGTCCGAAAATCCTTTCAAAGCATGTGAGGCTTGTCTGCCGGTAGCAATCAGTTCACCGTTCTCTTCTTTGTAACCGGTTGACGGTTCCATAGGATTAATGTAATCTTTGTCGCGGGTGAATATTTTGTGCTTTCCTCCATTCTGAGCCAAATCTTCATTTTTTACTTGATTCAACTCATCAGTGAAGAATATTTGCTTCAGTCCCAGATAATCCAGCTGGTTTTTTCTTACAAATTTTTCATAAGGCATCTTGCTGACTTTTTCCACAATATTGGCCAGTAGCAGGAAATTGGTTGCACTTTGTTTCACGTCAGTTCCTGGTTCAAAGCTCAATGGTTGACTGTATGCATATTTCAGAAGTTGGACTTCTGAAATTTCCTTTGTTACATCAAATCCCGGCATCTGTCGGTAGTCGATAATACCAGAACTGTGTTGTAGCAATTGCTTGATGGTGATTCCAGTCCATGCTTTAGGCATGTCTTTCAGATATTTGCTTGCAGGATCGTTCAATGACAGCTTTTCCCGCTCATATAGTTGCATAATAGCTACTGCAGTGAATCCTTGAGCTATGGGTCCGACATTCCATAATGTCTTTTCTCCCGCCAGCTTTTTGTATTTAAGTTCAGTTATACCATAACCCACAACCCGGGGTATGTATGGAGCTTGTACGATCGCTAAAGTCATTCCAGGAATACCTTGGGATTCCATAAAATCATAAATCATTTGGTCAACCGATTGGCTTTGATAAGCCACATGAACATTGCCTCTTCCTTGAATAGGCAATTGATTTTCATACTTTCTCATAATAGATGTTGTTTGAGCTGATGCTATCAAAGTGATAGCAGATAACAGCAAGATTGTGATTCTTTTCATTTTATGATCTGTAATTATTTGTTTTTTTATAATGCAAAGATACAATGTGTCAGAGCCTCTTTCAATAGCTATTATTCATACCTTATTGGCACTTTTCCCCGATTTTAATTTTTTCCCCCTTTTTTTATAGGCTAAAGGCAAAATTTACGAGTATGTTTGTGGTCTGTTTCCCGCTTTTTAATTTTGGATTGGATATTTGGATGTTGGGTGATATGGCTATGCCCTTGACCGGAAAAAATTCCACACCGGCTGCGTAGGTTTGCCCATCTTTGGTTCCATTCCATGATTCACCTTCTCCGGTCGTTTTGTCAGAAACTGTGTAATCATATCGGGCAAAAATGCCTGTGGTATGACTGGCTCTAAAAGCTCCCCAAATAGAGAAATCATGGAAATTGTGTCCTTTAATCATTTTATGTCCCTTTTGATAGTCATACTCTCCTCCTAGTGTCAGCCGTTCGTTTTTATAGGCAACCATGGCACTAAAGGATGATTGTTCTGTATTTTTTTTCATATAGTCTCCATACAATCTGAAAAAGAGATGTTTCACCGGTTCATAACTGATTCCTGCCGATATTTTCACTGTACTGTCTGCTTGAACTTTCTGATAGCCTTCTCCATTTACTATTTGGGCGTCGAAGCTAAGACGTGGTGAAGCCTGAATTTTCACACCTACACCTAGATCCGCCCTAGAACCAAATTCATTGATGTCCAAAATCGCTTTCATGATATATCGGCGGCCCCACATGGTTTCTTGTATACCAAAGAGATTCGTGTCAATCATACCGAAGTCAACAGTAAATATTTTGTTTGTATATTCTCCAAACGCATATTTGATGTAGGCGGAATAGGCTGAAGGAAACGTTCCACTCTTGTTGTTGCTGGTTACGTCCAGCAGAACTTTTGTTGAAAAGTTAGGAGTGAAGTTGTAGATATATCCAAAATAGGCTCTTGTCACTTCAAATGCAGGATTGGTTTTTCCATCCTGAATGGAATATCTAAAGTCGGTGAAAATATTGACTATGGGTTTTCCGTTCGCTTTAAAAGAGGTCCCGTCTTCATTATTCTGAGCGAAAGTAGAAAGAGAGGCGCACACAACCAAGGCTGTGAAAAACATTTTTCTGATCATAATTTTTTCTTTTTATTGTTGGACAATTGGTTTTTTCGGTTGCAAAGAAACAAGAGTTTACGTACTGGGGCAATGGCTGGAATACATGAATACATTATTATTATTCCCGATTTTGATTCGTCAATTCTAAAAACGAAAATATTTTATATTTAGGAGTTGTGAAAGTGGGTTGATATTTATTTTATTTTATATATTTGTGAAAACATAAAAGAAATATGGAAATAAAGCATGATACAGCAGGTCATAAGGCTTGGACAGAGATTGACGGAAACATGGCTTCTGTAGAGTATATATTGAACGAGGGTGTGCTCGATATTCAGCACACTTATGTTCCTGCTCCTTTGGAAGGAAAAGGGATCGCGTCTCAGTTGGTGAAGTTTGTTTATGACTATGCTTGTGAAAATGGGTTGGAGCCTGCTGCTACTTGTTCGTATGCACAGGCATGGCTCAAAAGACATCCTGATTATGAAAAATGAAATTAATTATTGATTCGTTTTAGTATTAACTATTTTAAATGAAAATTTATGACTAAATTAAAAGAAATTTATCGTTGCGCATTATGCGGAAATATTGTAGAAGTTGTGCATGCTTCAGGTGGAACTCTTTCCTGCTGCGGACAACCTATGGAACTTTTGGTTGAGAATTCAAAGGATGCTGTTGTAGAAAAGCATGTTCCGGTTATCGAAAAAGTGGAAGGTGGCTATAAGGTAACCGTCGGAGCCGTAGAGCATCCTATGCTCGAAGAACATCATATCGAATGGATTGAATTGATTACAGATAAGAAAATCCTTCGAAAATATCTTAAGCCAGGTGATAAACCGATGGGCGTTTTCAAGACTGATGCGACAGCTGTTTATGCCAGAGAATATTGCAATCTTCACGGACTTTGGAAATCCGAATAATTTTTTAAGCATTTGGAATGAAAATTTTTATAATAACAGGGGTCATGTCACTTTGGGGCATGACCCTCTTCGCACAAAGTATGCCTCTTCTCAATCCGGAGAGTTGTACTAGCATTATGGTGGGGCGAATGGCATCAACGGATGGATCTGTCATAACAAGTCATACATGTGACAGTTGGTATCGCACATGGATGACTGTAGAACCTGCTATAATTTGTGAGAAAGACACAACAATGAGTATATATCAAGGTCGCATGCATACTGAATTTGCAAAGGACCAAAGCGGAATAAAGGAAAAAGGTGTCATTCCTCAAGTCCGTAAAACATATCAGTTTCTCGATACCGCTTATCCTTGTTTGAACGAGAAACAACTTGCCATGGGCGAAACGACTATCAGCGGACGAAAGGAATTAGTCAACCCTAAGGGTATGTTCATGGTGGAGGAACTCGAAAGAGTTGCACTGCAGCGTTGCACTACTGCCCGTGAAGCGATCCGTTTGATGGGACAATTGGTAAAGCAATATGGCTACGGCGATTGGGGTGAATGCCTCACTGTTGCAGATACCAAAGAAGTATGGCAGTTCGAAGTGTTCGGTGAAGGTAGGGATAAGATTGGAGGCGTTTGGGCGGCGGTCCGCATTCCGGATGATGAGGTAGGTATTTCCGCCAATATTCCTCGCATTTCAAAGTTAGACTTGCACAACAAAGATTATTGTATGGCATCTGACAATGTATATGAAGTTGCAAAGAAAATGGGTCTGTGGAATGGCAAGGAACCTTTCTGCTTTTGGAAGGCTTATGGGGGAGGTAAGAAAGCTTTTAGTATCAGAGAGTTTTTTGTTTTAAGTATGTTGGCTCCTTCCCTGAACTTGGATTACGAGGCAGAGGAACTCCCTTTGAGTGTAAAGCCGGAAAAGAAACTTTCTGCATGGGATGTCGTTTCATTTCTGAGACAAACCTATGAAGGAACAAAATGGGACATGATGAAGAATCTGAAAGTAGAGAACAAAGATCCCAAAACAGAGAAGGTAGATACAATCATCAGTCCTGCTGCCAATCCGTGGATGCTTCCCAATGAAGTGGCCATGCTGAACGCTCAGAATAAGAATGCCGTGGAAAGAGTCCGTAATATAGCTGCTCCACAGTGTGCTTATAGTACTGTGATACAGTTGCGTGCCTGGTTACCCGATGCCATTGGCGGTGTCGCATGGATCTCATTGGACAATCCCGGTGAAAGTCCTCGTATACCAGTATTCTGTGGCACGACAGATCTTCCGGAATGCTATAAAATATGTGGTAATCATCGTTTTCGTGAAGATGCTGCCCTTTGGCGCTTTCGCAAAGCCAACAAACTGGCTACAGTGAAATGGGGCAACGCAAGGGCTTCTTTGCAAGGTAGCCTTAAATACTTCGATGAGAAAGGACAGCGTGAGCTTCCTTTTGTGGAATCACAATATCAGTCCATTCTTAAAGAAAAAGGAGAGAAGGATGCGAATGCATTTCTTACCGGCTATACAGCTGATTTTGCCGCAGCTGCCATGTTGAAATGGGAGGAATTGACAAATAAATATTGGTATGACAATAAATTTGGATTTTAAAATATGTAGATATGAAAAATATTGCTTTATCATTTGCTCTTATCCTGTTGTTGCCGGCTATAACTTGGGCACAGTCCGACTCTGTAGGATATCGGTTTACTGATGTGGTCCGTCTGAAGGCTACGCCGGTAAAGAATCAGGCGGCTACCGGAACATGTTGGTGCTTTGCCACAACTTCTTTCATGGAGTCCGAACTTCTTAGAATGGGAAAAGGGGAATATGATTTGTCCGAGATGTTCATCGTGCGTCAGAAGTATATGAACCAGTTGAAAGATAATTATTTACGTCATGGAAGAGGTAATATCGGCCAGGGAAGTTTATCACACACATGGATGAATGCGTTTCGTCAGGTTGGCATTGTTCCTGAGAGTGCTTACCATGGCATTAATTATATTGGAGAGAATCATAATCACGGTGAAATGGTAGCCTATTTACATGCTATAGCCCAAAAGGCGGTGGATATGAAAAAGTGCAGTCCTGAATATGATAAACTGATCAACAGTCTCTTTGATATCTATCTGGGGAAACTCCCGGAAAAATTTAAATATGAGGGTAAGGAATATACTCCGAAGAGCTTCGCCGCAAATTTGGGACTGAATATGGATGATTATGTGGAACTTACCAGCTTTACCCATCATCCCTATTATCAGCTTTGCGACGTGGAAGTGCCGGATAATTGGGAACATCAGTTGATGTACAATCTTCCCCTTGATGAACTCATATCTGTAATGGACGGTGCCTTGAAAGCCGGTTATACAGTGGATTGGGATGGCGATGTGAGTGAAAAAGGTTTTGCATTTAAATATGGCGTAGCCATCAATCCTGAGACAAAGGATTTGGAGGACTGGAGTGGTACGGATCGTGCTCGCTTTGAGAAAATGGATGCCGATAATCGTTTGGCAGAAGTCTATAAGTTCAAGCAACCTTATCCGGAAATAAAAGTGACTCCGGAAGTGCGTCAAGCCGGTTTTGAATCATTTGTTACTACAGATGATCATCTCATGCATATCATAGGGATTGCCAAGGATCAGAACGAAAACAAATATTATATAACTAAAAATTCCTGGGGTACCTCTCGTAACAAATACGATGGTTATCTCAATATGAGTGAGAGTTATGTGCGTGCAAAGACCATTTATTTCATGGTTCACAAGAATGCTCTTTCCAAGGATTTACAAAAAAAACTAGGGATACGTTGAGTTTTCTTTCTTTATAAAAAAAAGCCCGATTGCTGATGTGCAGTCGGGCTTTTTATGGGAAATTGTGGTTTACTTGTTCTCAGAATCCGGAGCTTTGTCAATCAAGTCCATGAACTGGTCAAGTTTCGGAGTCACGATAATCTGTGTCCGGCGATTACGCTGTTTGCCTATGGCAGACGTATTGTCAGCAATCGGATTGTATTCTCCGCGACCGGCGGCAGTCAGGCGTTTCGGGTCAACACCGTAATTGTTCTGCAAAGCCTGTACAACCGATGAAGCTCGCAATGTACTCAAGTCCCAGTTGTTACGTATGTTTGGCCTTGTAATGGGCACATTGTCTGTATTGCCTTCCACTAGAACGTCATAATCGTTGTAGTCCTTGATGATTTTGGCAATTTTGCTAAGGGTTTCGCCCGCACGGTCATTGATTTCATAGCTTCCCGATTTGTAAAGCATATTGTCTGCCAAAGAGATATATACTACCCCCTTTAGCACTTGTACATCAACCTCCTTCAATTCGTCACGGCTCAGCGAGCGGGTCAGGTTGGCTGTAAGGACAAGATTTAGAGAATCAGATTTACTCTTAGTCTCAACCAACTGCTTGATGAAGCGGTTGGAAGCATTGATTTCGTCAACCAGTTTGGAAATGTTGACGTTTCCTTGTGAATTCTGTTGCAGACTCTTGTCAAGAGATCCTTGCAAGGTTGCGTAACTTGAGCGAAGTTCTTCGTTTCTGCGTCTTGCATCAGCCAGCATATCTTCCAAGCTCTTTACCTTGGTCCTGCTTTCTGCCAATTGCACTTGAGCTTCTTGCAAAGATTTGTTCAAATCAGTATTCTCGATTTTCAGTTTATCATAATCGGATTGCAGTCCGACCAGGGCCTTTTTGCTGACACAACTAGTGAAAAACAGAGTCCCCGTCATCAGTGATAGCATAAATAGATAACGTTTCATACTTTTATAATTTTTAGTTGTTTATAAAATCAAATGCAATTTACGTCTTTCTGTTTGATTTTAAAAAGATATTATTAATAAGTAACAATCTATTAGAATAATTAAAAGGCGTCTTTATTGTTAAATTCTTGATTTTCTGCAAAAAAAAATCGTTTTCATGTACTTGTTATGCCAAAAGCAAATACCTTTGTATGAACGTAATAAAGATTCAACGGCTGATTTTAATGATTGCTGGAGAGAATATCTTTGCTAAATTTAGATTTTAATGGAAGAAGACACTTTGATCCGGCGCAAATGCCGGCGAGATATTGATCGATATCGTGAGATGGCGAGATATTCTCAGACAGGTTGGTGGGAATTTAATTGTTCGAAAAATACCTATGTATGTTCCGAGAATTTCTATCAATTATTAGGTATAGAATGTAAAGAACTTTCAACAACAGAATTTTTGAATTTTGTCCGTGAAGATTACAGAAAGACAATCAGTAAGATCTTTTATGAGAAATATTATTTAAAGACAGGTTTTCAGTCGAAAGCATATCCATTGATTACTTCTCAAGGCGAAATATGGATTCGTTCGGCAGCTGCCTATGAGAACCATGAAGATGGGGATCCTTGGATTTTCGGAACCTTCGAAATTGTGCGAGCGGAAGTTATTGCAGCAAAGGAAATGGACATCAGCCATTCCGATCTTCGTTTGGTCGAGGAAGTGAACAAAGTTACTTCTTCCATGCAGGATTTTCTTACAGAAAAAAAAGAGGGTGTCATTATACGAGATTTGCTGCAAGGACTTTTGAATTTCTATCAAGCTAGTGATGTTCTTCTGTTTGAATTTTCTGAAGATGGGAAATTCCAGACATGTACTTATGAAGTTTCCGAGGATGAAGTCCTTTTTCCCGTCGACCGTTATTCTCTTTTTGAAAATGCCCGTATTCCTTGGTTTTGCAGTCAGATTCAGTCCAATAAGGTAGTAGTGTACAGCATGAATAATCCGGTGCCGGAGAGTGCCGAACTGGATTATAAATATTTTATGTCTATTGGGCTTACTTCCTTTGTCGGTATACCTCTCACCAACGACGGTAAGGTTTGGGGATTTATCGGTATAGACATTCGCAAGCGTGTCAGACTATGGAATGACGAAGATTACATACTTCTTCATTCTATGAGTAGAGCTATTGGTATCTGTATTTCCCTAGCCCGAATGAAAAAAGACAATGTATTCAATAAACATCAGAAAGATATTTTGCTGAAACATGTTCCTATTGGATATGAGATGCTTCAGCTGATAAGAGATGATAATGACAATATTATAGACTATTGTGTGAAAGATTCCAATCTGCTTGCATCTATGTTTTTAGGCAAGCATCAGGAAAGAGTGGGCTGTATGGGCTCAGAACTTCATGACGAAGTTTTTTTGAGCAAAAGACTTGCTTTTTTCAAGGAGGTGGTCGAAAAAGGTTTTGC
>Ga0116193_1001889_pt1 | contig 16597 bp, 7 predicted proteins | sample AD_UKC115_MetaG_FD_89892 | JGI IMG/M metagenome (GOLD analysis project Ga0116193, IMG submission 89892) | Active sludge microbial communities of municipal wastewater-treating anaerobic digesters from Hong Kong - AD_UKC115_MetaG | ecosystem: Engineered > Bioreactor > Anaerobic > Digestate | place... | reverse complement strand
GACTATTGCCGCGACGGTGCTCCCAACGGATATCAGGTGTTCCAAGGCTACGGCGACAATCTGTCGTGGTACTATAAATCGACAGGTAAAGACCGGAAATTCCAAATGACCCTATACCCTCAGGGAAGCATTATGGATAGACCTAATGCCGTAGTAGCCAAAGTGTGGAACTGGGACGATGCATGGAAAGTGCAATGGTACGAAGACGACAAGTTCATGGGTGCCATGTCACAATTCTATTCCTATGACCCCGAATATCTGAAATATCTTAACGGACGTCGTGCTGTCGAGGACTATGACCCTCCGCGCACACTCCATTTTTTCTCAGCCGTTCCGTCATTACAGGCCAAGGAAGTCAAGGTAGAAGTGGTGGACCGTTTCGGCAATGTCTTCACCGAAAAAGTAAACTGTAAATAAAAAAAGACTGAAAAAGTAAAACTAATGATATAATTTCGTAATTTTGGGCTCGATAAATCCCAACAATTATGAAATTCAAATCGAAAAAAATCGCTTTTTCAGTCTTTCCTGTCTTGTTTTTCGCTTTTGCTACTCTGGGAACTATTTGTGCGCAATCACTGCCCTCTGACATGCCACATCTGATAAAAAAGGATGGGCGCCATGTCCTCATAGTCGACAGCGAACCGTTCCTCATCCTTGGTGGACAATGCGGCAATTCTTCCGCGTGGCCGGAGATGTTACCCAATCTGTGGAAAGTGATGGAAGATATGCATGCCAACACTCTTGAAATTCCTATTTATTGGGAGCAGTTGGAGCCCATTCAGGAACAATATGATTTTTCCATGATACAGACACTACTCGACCAGGCACAAGAGCATCACATGCGCCTCGTATTGCTTTGGTTCGGCACGTGGAAAAACGGCAGTAACCACTACATGCCTGTGTGGATGAAAAAAAATGCTGCCAAATATCCAAACATAACAGGCAAAGACGGCAAGCCAGTTGATTCACCGTCACCTCATTCGCAAGCTACTCTCCAAGCCGACTGTCATGCTTTTGCTCAATTCATGGGGTATTTGAAGAAGGCTGACACTCACCACACAGTCATCATGATGCAGGTGGAAAACGAGCCAGGAACATGGGGCAGCATGCGCGACTATTCCGCCAATGCACAGAAATTATTCGAACAATCTGTACCCAAGACTCTGCTCAATTCAGCAGTTCTGAAACAACTAAACATCCCTGCCGGCACCAAAGGCACATGGAGTGAGGTATTCGGCAATCGTGCCGATGAATATTTCCATGCATGGTCCGTTGCCAGCTTCATCGAGCAAGTGGCAAAGGCAGGCAAGGCCGTATATCCCATACCCATGTATGTCAATGTAGCCTTACGTGACCCTCTCACTAATCCCATGGCAACAGAATATGAAAGTGGAGGAGCAACGGATAACGTTATACCCATTTGGAAAGTAGCCGCACCTTCCATTGACTTATTAGCCCCTGACATATACCTTCAAGGCGATGAGAAGGTACTGAAAGTCATCGACCTCTATGCACGCGACGACAATGCCTTGATGGTACCCGAGACCTATAGCAATACAAAATATCTCTACAGTATCATTTCTAGAGGCATTTGTTATTCACCATTCGGTGTTGACACACGATGGAGACAGGCCGGTAACATAAAGAATTCAGTTGCCGATGAATACAAGATTCTTTCGCCCATGTCAAGGCAACTGGCCAAATGGAGCTTTGAAGGCAGAACTTATGCTGTCATCGAACCTCAGGACCATTCCGAACAAAGAATCGGTCTTGGCAATTGGGAAGCTGTCATCACTTTTGAAAACGGCGGACATTTCGGTCCTGCCCAAGACAAATCCAAACTTCAATCTGCTACTGGCAAAGTCCTGATTATAAAGCTGAACGACGATGAGTTCATCACTACCGGCATCAACTGCCACATCACTTTTGTCCCCATAGGTATAAACAAGGGCAAGGCATGGCAATACTTACAAGTCAAGGAAGGTCGCTATGAGGAAGGGCAGTTTAAGGCGACACGCATTCTCAACGGTGACCAGACTGACTGGGGCGGCCCCTCCATAGGCGAAGAACCTGTTCTGCTCGACATCACTCTGACTACAAGGTAATACATATATATTTTTAAATCATTTTATAATATACTATCAATCATGAAAAACAGATTATTGTTTTTAGCATTACTGCTTCTTCCGGCTTTTGGCGTCCAAGCGCAGCACATCACCGAGTACAAAACCATCAGTGGAACACAGCGGCTAGTGGCCAACGGGAAGCCTCTATTGTTGCTCAGCGGAGAGCTCCATAATTCGACTTCTGCATCCGAAGAATCATTGGACGCAGCCATGAAAACAGTCAAAGCCATGGGCCTCAATTCAGTAATTTCGGCCATCACTTGGGAACAGCTCGAACCCCAAAAAGGAAAATTTGATTACACCGTAACCGACTATACCGTGAAACTTGCTCAGCAATATGGCATGCGCGTAGTCGTATTGTGGTTTGGCACCTGGAAGAACGGTGAATCATCCTACGTACCGGTGTGGGTGAAGACTGACAGCGAGAAATATTTCCTTGCACGCAAGGCCGATGGGACCAAGACCACTACCATCTCTCCATTTTGTGAGGAAGCCTGCAAAGCTGATGCCAACGCTTTTGCCAAAATGATGGAACGTATCAAAGCCAAGGATACCCAAGGCCTCATTTCTGTAATACAGGTAGAAAATGAAACGGGTACCTTCGCCGACATCGACCATAGCAGCGCTTCGCTGAAAGCCTTTAGCGGTGAAGTCCCTGCCACCCTCATCAATTATATGAGCGCGCATAAGAACAGCCTTTATCCACGCCTCCTCCAACGTTGGAACGAGAACGGTAACCGCAAGAACGGGACATGGAAGGATGTATTCGGCGACAACAATGACTCTCGTCAGTTCTTCATGACATGGGCCTATGCCACCTACTGCAACCGTGTGGCCAAGGCAGGCAAGGATGTATATCCGCTGCCTATGTACATGAATTGCTGGCTTGCCAATGACGATGACAAACCTGGATCCTTCCCTTGCGGAGGCCCCGAAGCCAAAGTGCTCGACATCTACAAAGCTTTCGCCCCAAATATAGATTGGCTTTCCCCAGACATCTATGTACCCGATTTCCGCAGCATTTGCGGCAAGTATCACCGAACAGACAATCCTCTGTTCATTCCCGAGACGCAGCGTGAAGCAGGACCAGCCTACTATGCCTTTGGGGAGCACAACGCTATCTGCTATGCCCCTTTTGCCATAGAAGAATCCTACAATGACAAGTATCTGCTGGGCGAATACCGTGTGCTAGGCGAATTGCTGCCCTTCATAGCGGCCAATCAAGGCACCGGGCACATGCACGGCTTCATGCGTCAGGAAGGGACGGATGCTCAAAATGATTCTACAACCTTCACCATGGGTGACTACCGCATCATGGTGAAATATATCAAAGGCGAGCATCGTGCCCACGGACTTATCGTGCAAACCGCAAAAGATGAGTTCATTGTAGCAGGAGTTGGTGCTTTCCTCAACATCCACAGCCTTCAGAAAAACAGAGTATGCCGCCTCGCTTATGCTGAGGAATTGAAGTTCGAGGGCAATACGCCCCAAACCCTCCTCGTGCTCAATGGCGACGAGACTGCTCACCATTCCATGCTCTACTTGCGCGGACGCATGCCCAATGCCGACTATAAAGAATATGGATTCGATATTCCCGCTCCCTGGACCGATGTATCTTCCTTTCGTATATATGTGGAAGATTGGCAGAAACGCTACAAGGTATCGGGCATTTACAGAATCAAAGTTTACAGTTATCCGGAGAAATAAAAATGACATACTTTGCTGACTATCAAGAATGACTTCTCTTGAATCAGAGTGAATATATTGTTTTAAAATTATACTTTATTGCCTAAAAGAGCATTCCTTGCCTAAAATTGCCTCAGAGCAATGTTTAGGCTTGGAATTAGGCTCTGCCTTAAATTCTAGGATTTCCATTGTTTGAGTAGCATTCCTAAGCATATACCTTCCACCTTTCCGAGTTTTAAAAGAAATTACATCTTGTTTATCTAAGGTAAAAGGTACCGAATGATCTTCAGAAAAAAGTATGACTTTTTGTTTTGGCCATGGATTCTGAATACGACATACATTTCCCAATTCACTCTCTATATCTGCACCTGCAATAAATCCTTCTTTGTTCTTACAAGCTGAAACTCTAAAACCACCTCTTGCAAGCAGTGTAAAAGCTGTAGCCCAATCCTTTGGAGTAGCCGGAAATAGACGAATTTTGTTTTCGTGACTTTGTAAAAGCATTTCATTGACAGCAGTTCCAAATATTCCGATTGTTTCCATTCCACACTGTACAAAAGGATAAGTCCACAAACCTGAGTTTCCCGTACCTGGCTTATTATAACGAGTGCGTTCATCAAAAATATAATCCCGTTGATCTGTAAGTTTATCCTCTCCCAAAAGAGAAGAATAACGCGATAGATTATTCCAATGATCAAGATTGTAAAATAGTCCTTGATTAAAGTGCTGCAGATAGGCAACCATATTGTGAAGCCTTTCTACAACTTTATCTGCAAGACCAAGTCGAGCAGAGACTATTGCTCCGGGCGTAATCGCATTGCGATAAGGAGGATGACGCAATGCTATCCTTTCTGCAATTGTAAAATAACGGCTACCTTTTTGATCAAGCCCTAGCAAATTTGCCGGAAAAACGGCTGTGGTATGTGCATCAAAATGATAAAATTGCATTTTCCCATAATTTTGAGGTGAAGGATAAAGTGAACCATCCGGTTTAAAAGCCATACCGAACATTTCTCCAACTCCCGGTACTTCGAGTATCGGTGGCTCCCACAAATGTTCCACCACATGCTTCCATTGCTTTATCTTTTCACGATCTTTACCAAGAATTTCTGCCGCTTTCATACAATTTTTGAACAAAGATTCTATCATATAGCGATCTGTAATGCAATTTTTTAAACCGTTATTATATTCATGTTCATAAGGTTGTGAAGGGTATATACTATATTCATTTTTAGCGGTATCCCACTTAAGATACTGGAGATAGAACTCTGCCGTTTTCTTCATAAAAGGATAAATAGTATCCGTAAGACATTTTTTATCACCCGTATATTCATAATAATCCCAAAAGATTGCTGCCATCTGGCTCGCGGGCGTAAAATTATTTACCATATTGTTCCATTCGGCACTCACCATTCTACCTGAAAAATCATGAGCTTCAGTCCACAAAATAGCATTTTTCACACCCCTTGCAGCAGCATAGGCTTCTGCCTGAGGCATAAGCCTGGCATAAGTTTTTATATACGGTTTTATAAGATCACAGTCATTTTCAGGAGCTAATCCCCAATAAGATTCTTGAGTATTCCAATGATGCGGAGTGACCCATTGACGAATATCATGATTCCATACCCACAGACTCCCATTAAAGGGAGCCAGGTACTGCCCTCGTGAAGAGCTGGCCATCAGATAACGTCTTAAATAGTAAATATTTTCCAAATAATCGTCGGCAAGATGCACAAAAGATCGCTTCCAGAAAGAATTCCACCATGACAAATGCTCTTCCTTTATCCGATCAATACCCTTCTGTTCAGCTTTATCCAACAAACTGACAGCAGCCATTGCAGGTGTCTTATCTTCACGCGAAGTAACTACAGAAATTAAAATTTGAAAATGACTGGATTTACACGTTCCTATATGGAAGGAGGCCGTTCGATCATTCAGGACACTAGGAACAGTTTCTGATTTTAGAATACGACAAGCCATACAAAAAGAAAGCCCTCCGGAAAAAGTATCAGTAACAAGAATATCGCGTTTCCATACTTGAGCTTTTGCTAAACCAAGTCCTTCAGAAACGTCCTTGCTATAGCCTCCATACCAACCGCCAAAATCACGACTACCCCATCGTCCCAAGGTTACATCCATTGCAGATCCGGTTGAAGAAGATTCAGTATTACTGACTTCACAATCAAGAACCCAAACATTAGAACCAACATCAAGCCAAGACTCTACACGGACATTCGAAAAAGGTGTTTTGCTTTCAATGGTAGCCAAAGCATGACGAAGAGACAATCGTGCCTCGAAATTTTTCAGATAGAGATAATCAAAGCAAGGGATACCGAAATCTACATTCAATTGTCCAGCCGAGCGTAACGTCATGCGCCCTTTTTCCGGAATATCATATAAATCGATCTTATTAACCTGCATTTCAATCCCATGATTTGTCAGCCATAACATGCCACCCAAATCACCGTTACCCAAAGGGAATCCGTTATAACCGTTATAATCCGGTTCCAAATAAACAATATCATGGCCGGACAAATAGTTATCCTCCACAGAAAAAAGAGAGTTTTGTATTTTTGCTGTAATACTCAATGAAATAAATGTAACAAAAAATAAGAGTGATTTTTTCATATTTATTCTAGGTTTTATATCTGTCCCAACCACTTTATTGTTTATATTTAAAGAATCAATTCATGATCATAACTTCATTCAGTTGCACGTTTTCCTTCTTATTACTGATTGTCAACCTTAACCTTTGTGTGTTCACAGGTTTAAAAGGTGCAGTGACCCCCACTCCCTGAGAAACCCATTGTACAACCGGAACCCAAATTCCATTCTTAAAAGCCTCAAGATTATAAGTTTGTGACTGATTGTCCCAAGGGGCCCATGGTTCGACAATTGAAAGACATTGTACAATTTGTGATTTAGGCAGAGTTATTTCCAATTCACAACGCTTGTCCTTAGCCGTCCAAGAAGTTTGAGGATCACCATCACTGAGATTTAGAGCAGACTCAGTTCCATCCATCATTTTAGTACCCTGGGAAGGAACAATCTGAGTAGGTATCGCATCACATTCCACCACCAAAACCGCATCGTTTTTATCTGGGGTATAAGCAGGCAATATAAAATAAGTGTATCCGTCCTTCACATAATTTTTCACAGATATATTTTTATCAGCCAACAAATAAGCCTTTTTCACTTTTGCAATATAGGGAATTGCAATTTTGGGCATCCAATCAAAAATATGTAAGTAAAGTTTCCCATGATGTTGTGTTGCGCGTCCAAAAGGCAAGAATGGGAATGGAGAACTATCCACTCCATAAACGGATTCACCGTTAACGTCCAGCCAAGCGCCCATTTCTTTCAGTTCATCTTGACATACTTGAGGAATTTCGCCGTATTGATTCGGTCCCACATTTAGCAAAAAGTTACCTCCCTTGCTAGCGATATCCACTAACTTACGAATAAGTTCTTTAGTCGGTTTCCAATGCTCATCATAAGCATTATATCCCCAATTATTATTCATCGTCATACACACTTCCCAATTTTTCCCAGGGAAACCCGTTGCCGGAATATATTGTTCTGGCGTTTCCAAATCACCTGGAATACCCCCTCCTAACCTATTATTGGTAATAATTTTGGGATATTTCTTAGTCAGGTCGTAGAGCCGTTGTGCCATATCCTGAGTCATTTTGAAAGGAGTGTCCCACCAAAGGATATCCAGATTTCCATAATTAGAAAGGATTTCTTTTACTTGGGGAATTGCAATCTCATCAATATATTTATCCATATTACCTTTATGTGTTTCATCCCATTCCTCACAGCTCATAGAGCCTCCCGGATGATACCAATCCTGAGCTTCTGAATAATAAAGGCCAAATTTCATACCATATTTGTGACAAGCATCGGCCAATTCTTTAATTATATCCCTATGAAAAGGAGTCGCATCATATACATTATATGGACTGGCATTCGATTTAAACATTGCAAAACCATCATGATGCTTGGAAGTAATTACAATATATTTCTGTCCAGCTGCTTTGGCTAACTTTACCCAAGCCTCAGCATCAAATTTGACGGGATTAAACTCTTTGGCAAATTGAGAATATTCGGCTCGAGATATTTTAGCTGAATTCATAATCCATTCACCATAATCAGTATGATTTCCCCATTTCCCTGCAGGAACGGAATATAATCCCCAATGGATAAACATTCCAAATTTAGCCTGTCGCCACCAATCCATTTTTGAGTCATTTGTCAAAGCCGGTTGTGTTCCTTGAGCGAACATTTTCGGTGTCATTACCAAAGCCAATAAACAAACTAACAAATATTTTTTCATAAGTTTATTTTTTTAATGAAATCAATTCTTTTATATCCAAATATTCATCATCTTGAGAACTATACAATCCGTCCAAAATATAATTTGCATCGGAATATGCTGTCAAAATTTTTCTCAATTTTTCCTTGTCTGCATATTTAAATATTGGCAGATTAGCATCAAATAGTTGATTGTGTATATCAAATTGAGGAGCAGCCAAAAACAAAGTCTTTACACCAACAGTTTTCAAAGCAGCATAATTTGATGCAAAATTCTGATAATCCATCAATAACAATGATATGGAAGGAACCACTTCAAAATTAGGACGATTTACATTCTGAATAAGTTTGCAAATCGAAGCTATATCATCAGGATATCTTTTATAGGAGGGGCGCAATAAAAGTTTGATATTTCTCTCTGCAGCATAATCACTCAATAACTGCAAAGTATTAATCAAGGAAGCATTGAATTTCTCCATCGTAAAATTGTTTTCGATGGTACGTTGGGAAGTGACAATTAATTGATCTGCACCCAACATAACCATTTTATCCATAATCTTCTTAATTCTATCCATACTCTTCGGATAATATATAGAATCATTAGCCACTATTCGAAGATCCGGATATAGGTTGATGCCGGACGTAAGGTCTATTGTGATACCAAGCTTTTGACGTTTTATCCACCCGCTTTCTTCCTTCATTACATCTTTATCTCTATTCTCCATATAACTCCAATCTATAGTCACTCTATTGAAATGCTCAAAGAATGTAGGACGTAAAAGAATTTCCTCCTTGATATTACGCGTATTACGAAGAGTCAGTGTAAGATCGGTACGATTTGGGACTTCATAAACTTTATCCATCATCGCCACCGCAGGATGCTTCAATTTAATATGAAAAGCCCTAACTCCACCTCCTGCTATTATATTTACCTTATTACTACCCGGATTAGTTTCTACAGTTTTAGGCATATATCCCAAAGCTTTCATTTCATCATCATTAATGTTCATTTCTGTAATAGAAGCAATATCACCCACATTGGATTTTATGTGAAAATTTTGTGGATTCCACTCATTGTTAATTACAAGAACATTATATTCATTTTTATTCTTTACGCACGTTACCGTACTTAATGTAGAAGAAACGTCGAACACTTTGACCTGAGAAAAAATATCATGCATGAGTGTTTTTACATGATTTAAGATAGGATAAGGTTTACCAAGAGGTTGATCTTCCTTAATCTTCACGGGTAAAGAGCATTGAGCCTCTTCTGTAAGACAATAGGGTGATGCGATAACTGTAACTTGCCCCGATCCATAGTTTGAACGAACCACTGCTGGCATTCCTTCACACTGCTGCAGAATTTTAGCCTCTTGCGGAATTTGGAGACCACACAACAAGAATGGCTGACTTTCTTGAATATTTCTTCCATTATACTCAACGCTTGAATTCATTTTCCTGCACTCTGGTGTAACATTAATACCAGCCAATCCCCCCTGTACATTTTTCAAAGATGCTGCAGTGATTACAAGGTGTCCGCCGTTTTTAATATAATCATCTAATTTGTCTTTTAATTCCAGGCTAGGCTTGATTTCATCGGCAATCACCAAAATAGGATACTGACGAAGCAACCATAAAGGTGCATCACTTAGAATACAATCAGCTATGTCCCCGTATGGTGTCGGCGAGATGAAACCCCTCTCGTCATGATAAAATGAAGAATCCTGATATCCCGGATAAATAAGATTTAAAAAATTATCTGTCATATAATCAGATTTTTCATACGGAAGATTACCCCATACTCGATATGCATTTCCGGAATAGAGATGCCTCGGGAATGACCATCCCGACAAGAAGTCCGTCATAAAGGCAACAGGAGTATACATCACTCCCATGTTTCCATATTTATCATTCCATTTTACAGCCTGTTGCTGTATCTTGCCTATAGGACTCAGAGTCTTATCATCAAGTTCCATAGAACCCTCAAAGCCTACTGCGGAGCAATTATAAAACAGATGTGTATAAATAAGTCTCTTAAGCAAGCTAAGTGATGTACCTTTTAAGGGATTGCCCGCATCATAGTCATTGTCATCATATTTAATTGCTTTTTTCTCGTAAACCTTCCACCCCCAGCGATTCCATACAGAAGCATTTCCAAACCAATGTACTCCATATTGCTTGCCTGCGCCTCGAATGAAAGAGTAATAAATTTGAGAATTTGGAAGACCTTGAGCTGTTTCTGCACCAATCATGGTATAGAGTCCTTCTTTCAAAAAATAATGTCCGAAATTGAGGGATACCAGTGTGGCTAGCTTATTTCCCATCTGATTGCCTAATTCTTCAAAATGCCTCTGGAAGTTAAAGTATTGCTCTTGTCTGCCTGCACCTAGCGGATACATTCTCGGAGCAAAGCTACCCACATAGCGGCCATCTTGCTCCCCATTATCCATACCCAACCATCTTTCACCAAGCTCTTGTTGAAAATAATCAGTCACTCCTGCAGGTATGCTGAACTGTTGCCAATATCCGCCAGGACCTGAGCCCGGAATATATCCCCAAAGATCAAATAAATAAAGATTCCTTTTTTTAATTTCAGCTACGACCTCTTTCAAATTCTTCTGATAAATTAATGGGTAAGAGACCCACATTATATCTCCTAATTTAAATTTATTTACCCACTGATCTATCCTATTTCTAAAGTCGGAACCATCCAAATTACGTAATGAAATGAAATGAACCTTATTGCCAAACAGCGAATCGGAAGGTGCTTTCACGTAATGACGAAAATGATCAGGGTGGTTGGTTACTTCCATTTTGTACGGGTAAATCTTTATCGTTCCTTGTGAAAAAGTCCCTAGTACAACCATAAACAGAGAGAATGCAATCAAATACTTCTTTTTCATAATTAAATCGAAATTAAATCATTGGTTAAACAAAAACTAAATAATTCTTTTTTAAATAAATCATTCGTTCTTACAATTTATTTGCTACATGAGCTAATAATTTATTTAAGGTTAAAACCGGTGAAACAATTCTTTTCTGTAAAAATGTCCAACTGTGCTGAACTGTCCTTTTTAATTTCAAAAAAAATAGCTTGCAGCAAAGTATAAATATATTTACGAAAGGAACTCAAAGGCCTATATTATCAAAAAACATTTTGCTTCATTGCAAACCTAGATAAAATTTTTTATTAATCAAAATATTTTAATGAAATAATTTGATAATCTTGTATTAATTATAGAACATCATAAAAGTGGAAATATCTGAATTAAAGCAAAACTCCGTGAAATTTATAAGAAGCAATATTCACCTGTACATTTCGTTTGAAACTTAAAGAAACTTTTTAAGTGTAAACCACATGCTATATTTACCATTCGCTGCTAACACTATTCCCGTTTTTTCGTTTATTCCTAATTCTTAGTACATCTTTTTCCCATGAATGATTAAAAAAGATCGAGAGCATCAAAAAACTGGCTCCCCCATTACGGAGGAGCCAGATGAATATATTAAAATGCTTTATATACTATATTACTATATTAATAGGTATATCCTGCAGTTTTCTTTAATAAACTATTTTGAAGAATTGCCTGTGCAGGAATAGGCCACCAATACTGATAATCATCAAACGAACGTTTAGGATCATCTGCAGCAGCTTTTACCATTGCAGCTTTCATATCTTTCCAACGCAGCAAGTCGAGATAACGTGTTCCTTCAAAAGCAAGTTCAACGCGTCTTTCATGTTTAATGGCAGTACGGAGTTGGGCTTGTGTCAGCGAAGTTGATAATGCCGGCATATTAACTCCCTTTCTTCCACGGATCATTTGAATGGCGTTCACAACAGCTGCATTTTGTCCGCCGTTTTCATTAAGAGCTTCTGCATACATCAAGACAACATCAGCATAACGCAACAAAACTGCATCTCGTTTTGGAACATAACCATGTTTGATAGGAAGATCAGAATTCAAAAGGTATTTCTTGATAACTGTTGTTTTTTTCGTAACAGAAGGTATATTGTAAATACTACCATCAGCTGTTTGAAGAACAGGATCTAAAAACACCATACTTAAACGAGGATCTCGATTATTGAAAGCATCCGTTGCATCGTACAAAGGATTGGTTTTAGAGAAAGGAGTTCCATCCTTGAATTCATATTCGTCCACACAATTCTGCATTCCAATAAAATCACCCCAAGAACACGTTACCAAGATAACATCATTGATAGCATTCCAGCCTAACGAAGTACTGGTATAATCTGCAGCATAGAATGAATAAATGATTTCGGGATTATTTCTCTGGTTGTCACCCTTGAATACATCTTCATAATTAGAGGAAATAGAGAACTGGTTTTCGGCCGTACCAAAATATTTATTCCAGCAATCTATAACGGTTGCATAATCCTTCTTATATAATGCTACTCTCATCTTCATGGCATAAGCTGCGCCCTTTACAAAGCGGCCACCTTTAAATGCTGTATTGGGTAAATTCGCGATTCCGTAGTCCAAATCGCTAATGATAGCAGCCAACACATCCGCCTGTGATGATTGTCCTACCTTGATATCAGGTGTGGATGATGTCAACACCAGTGCAACATCTCCCCAAAGATAAGTAAGATTGAAATAACTCCATGCTCTCACGAATTTTGCTTCAGCAATGTATTGTTTACGTGAGCCGTCCGACAGAAAACTAACTTTATCACTCTCCATTGTCTGAATAAAGTCATTACATTTAGCGATGGCATCGTACTGGAATTTATAATAATCCTGAATGTAGCCGTTTGAAGGTACCATAGTACCCCCCTGAGTTACATTGGCACCCCAACCCATCTGACCATTGTCTGTACAACAATCTAGTGCAACAATTCCCGAATAAATAGAAGTTGCTCCGGGAACATCAGCTCCTCCGGCCCAACCAAAACCCATTCGACCATAGAGTGTAGTGAGTGCACTCTTTACCTGATCTTCATTTTTATAGAAAGTTTCCACAGTGGTTGAATCAAGTGGATTCTTATCCAATAAATCACTGCATGACGTAGCAAAAGATGCTAAAGCAGCCAATAATAATAAATATTTATATTTCATTTTTTTATTCTTTATGTTATACAAAAAATCTGTACTAAGAATCATTAGAATTTCACATTCAATCCCAATGAATATACACGATTCTGAGGATATGTTACATAGTAACCGCCATTACCGGCACGTTCGGGATCCAATCCCTTAAACTTGGTGATAGTAAACAAGTTTTCTCCTGCAAAATATACACGAACAGAATTAAGCACATTCTTTGTAACCTTAGCCATATTGAAAGTCCAACCGATATTCAGGTTTTTCAATCTGAGGAAAGAATTATCCTTCAAATTATATGTGCTCGGATAAGTATTAAAAGCAGATCTATAGTGTTGAGCATCATAAACAGCAGGCATGGTATTACTCTTGTTCTCAGGTGTCCATGCATTCAACCATTCTTTTGTCGGAATAGACTGCAAGAAGAATGGTTCGTAGCCTGAACCGTAGACGAATATCTTCTGACCAAATGTTCCGTAGAAGAATGCTGTAACATCCAATCCCTTCCAGTTAGCTGATAAAGTAAGACCGGTAGAGTATTTAGGGAATTTTCCGTCTACGAGTATTTTATCTTCAGAGCTTATTCCGGCTTTTCCGTCATGATCTTTGATTCTTATATCGCCGGCCTTCGGCTTATTTGTCTGGCCGGATGCATCAGCTTCTGCCTGTGTCTGGAAAATTCCGTCCCAGTCGTAGAGATAGAAGCTACCGTAAGGCTTTCCTTCCTCAATAATAGATGGAATTGCTTCACCATTAGATGTAATTTCAGGATTACCAAATTTCGTTACCTTATTCTTGAATGTCTGAATGTTCCATTTCACACCAAAATTAACTTTATCTATCTTTCCTCTATATTCAGCACTCAACTCGAAACCGGTATTCTGCATAGCACCGCTATTAATATATGGAGAAGAACTTGAGTATCCACTTTCAAATATCATTTGCTGTTTGCGCAAAATGCCTGTAGTTTTCTTATTAAAATAGTCGAATGTCAGGAAGAATTTATTATCGAGAAGAGTTACATCAAATCCCAAATCAAAAACTTTTGTTACTTCCCATGAGATTGATTTATTTACCAAACCGTTTACAGCCATACCACTGCTGATGGTAGAACCATCATACGAATAAAATCCGTTTGTAGACATCACTGATTGATAAGGATACAAACTGTTGCCCAAGTTACCCAAAGATCCGTATGAAGCTCTTAATTTAAGATCATCCATCCAGGAAATCTTAGGAATAAATGTCTCCTTGAATGGTCTCCAGCCCAAAGATACTGATGGGAAATATCCCCAACGGCTGTCTTTGGCAAAGCGGGAAGAAGCATCCGCACGCATATTGAATTCTAAAAGATACTTGTCTTTATAATTGTAATTGATACGTCCGAAGTAAGACAACAGCGAATTTTCGGAAGCGGTTCCGCTATTTGATATGCTTGAAGAACCTCCGGCATTGATTTCTTGTGTATCAGCTGTTGTATAAAGCTGACGTCCGGCTCCCAACGATTCTGATTTTGAATACTCTATTTGCGTACCAATCATAGCTCCTATGGAATGATCACCAAAGGTTTTATTGAACTTCAAAGTAGAGAAGAGAAGCGGGCTAATGCTATTGGCATCAGTTACTGAAAGTCCTTTGCTTGTTGTCGCGCTTCTGTTCGTAGACATTACATTTGTTACGAAATTATAAGTATTCGCATTGAATCCGAATTGTTTGTTTTTGGAAAATGAATAAGTAAAACTTCCGTTAATATCCCAACTTAACCAATCCGTCAATTGTACCTGTAAATATGGATTTACCTGTGTATAGAAACTGTTATAGGTCTTTTTACTCAGATCCAAGGTAAGCATCGGATTTGTTTTGAGGTTGTATTCACTCGTCGGGAATGCATTTTCTGTATAACGTCCTGAACCATCAGCCAAATAAGGACTGAATGTAGGAGCTTGTGACATAAACTGCTGGAACAAAGAATTCTGTCCGCTATCTTCGGAACCCGGTGATACCCTATGACCATAATTAACGGCAATATTCAAACCGGCCTTAATTTTTTTGTTAATTTGGGTTTCTATATTCGACTGTGAAGTAAATCTGTTAAAGCTATATCCTACTTGAACGCCTGGCTGATCTACATAATTAAAATTAAAGCTATAAGTTGTTCTATCACTACCACCGGATACAGTCAACGAATGAGTTTGAGAAATAGCTGTACGGAACAACAAGGACATCCAGTCTGTATTGGGATACATCGGATTGCCAACATTATTCCTGTATTTATCAATATCCGCCTGTGAATAGTTACGTCCGGTTATACCCGAATGATCATTCGCCTGGTTATATAAAGTCATATAATCAGCTGCATTTGTTATCAAATCGGGAATTTTTGTAGATTCATTAAAAGCAATATTGAAATTATAATCTATATTAGCTCTACCAGACTGACCTCTCTTGGTTGTAATCAATATAACACCACTCGCGGCACGTGAACCGTAAATAGCTGCCGAAGATGCATCTTTCAGAACCGTAACCGATTCAATATTATCTACAGACGGCATTGTACCGGTAGGAATTCCATCAACTACAATCAATGGAGTATTGCTCGAACCGAAAGAACCGAAACCTCTCACTTGCATGTTCACGCTTTCCGCTCCCGGCTGACCTGATCCCTGTGTAATCTGCAAACCAGGAAGCTGTCCCTGCAATGCTGAAGCTGAATTAGGCGATGTGTACTTCTGCAAAGTAGCACCTGAAGTAGTAGAAATAGCACCTGTAAGATTTACTTTCTTTTGTGTACCATAACCGACTACCACAACTTCATTCAAATTCTGAGAATTTTCTTTAAGCGTAATATTTAAAGGAGCATTACCGGCTTTTACATTCATAGTAGCGTATCCAACATAAGAAATCTCCAGGGTTTCATTGCTGCTTACGTTCATAATAGAGAAATTTCCATCAACATCAGTAATACTACCTCTGCTGGTTCCTTTTACACGAACCGAAACACCAATTAAGGCTTCTCCTGATTCGCTCTTTACAGATCCGGTCACTGTGTGACCTTTTGCTTGCTGCATAATAGCTGACGCTGCATTTTGTTCTGTTTTTGCAATAGCCCCCTGAGCCACTGTACAAAATGAAAGGAAAGATAATCCTATCACTTTTAATAAAACATTCGCATGAGACTTGTGCAGACTCTGATTCAATGCTTTTTTCATAAAAATTATTTTAGGTTAGACAAAAAAATAAACTGGATAAATCCGTTTTATAAACGAACTAGTTAATTCCGTTTTTTTTAATAAAAAATTTTGTTTTTGTTCTTTTAAATCACTTATTGCATTGGCTAATAAATTATTTAAGGTTAAAATTACTGTTAACGATCTCTTCCATTTACTGACGCTCAACTGTGCTGAACTG
>Ga0116193_1001888_pt1 | contig 16602 bp, 18 predicted proteins | sample AD_UKC115_MetaG_FD_89892 | JGI IMG/M metagenome (GOLD analysis project Ga0116193, IMG submission 89892) | Active sludge microbial communities of municipal wastewater-treating anaerobic digesters from Hong Kong - AD_UKC115_MetaG | ecosystem: Engineered > Bioreactor > Anaerobic > Digestate... | reverse complement strand
CAGAACCTGACCGAGGACGCCAGCCGCACCATCCGCCGCCTGGACCGCATCGCCAACACCCTGGGCGAGAACCCGCAGGCCCTGCTGTACGGCAGCGGTGCCATCGCGCCCGGCCCGGGCGAGCCCGGCTTCGTGGCGCCGGCCGCCACGGGCATGGCTTCACACTGAACGGAACTATGAAATTAATAGCTACTGTGGCATCATCCATGCGGGCCAGCTCTGTTTTTTTCTCAATAACCTTGCTGCTCGCCGGCTGCGCCCTGCCGCTGCCCGACAAGCCGGTGCGCCCCGCCGCCTATGACCTGGGCCCGCCGCTGGCCATGCCCGCGGCCAGCGGCAGCGGCGCGCCCCTGGCCTTCGAGCGGGTGCAGGCACCGGCGGCCATCGACACCAACGCCGTCATCTACCGGCTGCTGTACGCGGGCGGCGCGCAGCAGCCGCGCCCCTACGCCCAGGCGCGCTGGAGCATGCCGCCGGCCCAGCTGCTGGAGCAGCGCCTGCGCCAGGCGCTGACCGCCACCCACCCGGTGCTGGAGCCCGGCAGCGGCCTGGCCACCGTCGAGCTGCGCGCCGAACTGGACGAGTTCGACCAGGTGTTCAGCGCGCCCACGGCCAGCGAGGGCGTGGTGCGCCTGCGCGTGACCGCCACGGCGCCGCTGGCGCGCCAGGGCCGCCTGCTGGGCCAGCGCAGCTTTGTGCAGCGCGTGCCCGCGCCCACGCCCGACGCGGAGGGCGGCGCGCAGGCGCTGCGCGAGGCCAGCGACGCGCTGGTGCGCGAGGTGGCGGCCTGGGTGGGCGCGCTGCCCGCGCCGCAATAACCCGGAGCCCAGCGCCATGTTCCAGCTCAGCGTCCCCTGGTGGGAGTTCATCGTCCGCGGCGTGGTGGTCTATCTGTTCCTGCTGGTGTTCCTGCGCCTGACGGGGCGCCGGCAGATCGGCCAGTACGACCCGTTCGACCTGGTGCTGCTGCTGATCCTGTCCAACGCGGTGCAGAACTCGATGAACGCGGGCGACAACTCGCTCATCGGCGGGCTGATCTCGGCGCTGACGCTGATCGGCTGCCACGTGCTGATCTCGCGCCTGGCCTGGTCCAGCCCGCGCCTGGCGCGCTGGCTGGACGGCAAGCCCCGCGTGCTGATCCGCGCCGGCCAGCTCGACCAGGCCGCCATGGGCGACGAGCGCCTGACGCCCGACGACGTGCACGCCGCGCTGCGCGCCGCCGGCTGCCTGCACACGCACGAGGTGGAGCGCGCCACCATCGAAACCAACGGCCAGATCACCGTGGTGCTGCGCAACCGCGCGTCGGCGCAGATGCCGCCGGGCGAGTCCTGAGCCCAGGTTCTTTCACGCCGCAAAACACAGCCGCACGCGGCAGCCCCGGCCCGGCGCGCTGTCCAGCGTCAGCGCGGCGCCCAGTTGCTCGGCCTGCTCGCGCAGGCCCTGCAGGCCGAAGTGGCCGGCGCGCGGCGTCGCGGTATCGAAGCCCACGCCGTCGTCGGCCAGCTCCAGCCGCCAGCGCGCGGGCTCGTCGCTGTCGGGCGCGGGCACGTTCTCGGGCTGCAGCGTCAGCGTGAGCTGGCGCGCCTGGGCATGGCGCTCGGCGTTGCGCAGCGCCTCGCGCGCGATGGCCAGCACGGTGGCCGCGCGCTCGTCCACCAGTTCGGCGGCGGCCGGGTCGATGTCGGCCGTCACCGCCACGCCGCTGCGCTCGGCCAAGTGCTGCAGCAGTTGCTGCAGCTCGGGGCCCAGGCCGTTGTCGTGCACGCCGGCCGCGCGCATCTGGCCGATGGCCGCACGCGCCTCGGCCAGGCCGCTGGCGGCGGCCTGCTCGGCCGCGGCCAGCTCGGCGCTCCACTCGCCCTGGCTCCAGCGCGCGCCCAGCTTGCGCATCAGCCGGATCTGCGTCAGCAGCGCCATCAGCGAATGCGCCAGCGTGTCGTGCAGGCCGCGCGCCAGGCGCAGGCGCTCGCGCGTGACGGCGGCGTGGCGCGCGTCGCGCGCCAGCCGCTCGATGCGCGCGGTGCGCGCCGCCACGCGGGCGTCCAGCTCGCCGTTGAGCCGCGCCAGCGCGGCCTTCTCGGCCTGCAGGTGCTCGATCAGCTCGGCCAGCGCCTGGCCGATGGCATGCACCTCGTCGCGCCCGGCCGGCACCGCCACGCCGGCGCGCTGCCCGCCCTGCACCGCCCGCGCCTGCCGCGCCAGCGCGCGCAGCCGGCGCAGCGGCCGGTGCGCCACGCCCACCGCCACCAGCGCCGCCAGCAGGCCCATGCCCAGCACGCCCAGCAGCACGGCACGGCGCGTCTGGCGCGCGCGCGCCAGGGCGCTGGCGGCGTCCTCGCGCACCAGCAGCCGCCAGCCGGCGCCGGCGTGATCGACCGGCTGGCCCACCAGGTAGCGCCCGTGCTCGCCCGGGTCGGCCAGCGCCGCGCCCTCGCGCAACGCGGGCGGCCCGGCCAGCAGCCGCCCCTGCGCGTCCAGCAGCAGCAGCTCCAGAGGCGCGCCGCCGGCCAGGGCGCGCAGCCGCGCGTCCAGCTCGGCCTGCAGCCACAGCCAGGGCAGCTGCGCCACCAGCACGCCGGCCGGTGGCGCGCCGGCGCCGGCCAGCGGCACCGTCAGCACCAGGGCGTCGTCCCCGCCGGCGGCGCGCGCGCGCTGCACGATGAGCTGCGGCGCGCGCAGCGCCTGCGCCATGCGGCCCTGCAGGGCCGCGGGCGGCGCGCCGTCCAGGCCGTCGGTGGCGGCCAGCAGCTGGCCCTGGGCGTCGCGCAGGCCGATCCAGCCCAGCACGGGCTGCGCGCGCTGCAGCGCCTGCAGGCGCTCGGCCAGGTCGGGCGCGGCGGCGCCGTCGTCCAGCCGCCATTGGGCGGCGCTGGCCTGCATGGCGGCCAGCAGCACCTGCACGCGCGCGGTCAGCGCGTCGGCGGCCTGGCCGGCGGTCTGGCCCAGGCGCGCCTGGGTGTCGGCGCGCATCTGGCGCGCCACGGCGGCGGCGGCCAGCTCGGCGGCCACCAGCGCGGCGACGAGGACCAGCACGAACACCGCCCAGCCGACGGCGGCGGCGATGTGGCGGCGCGGGTCGAGCCGCCGCGCCAGCGGCTCGCGGGGCGCGCCTTCGGGCGGCGCGTGGGCTTGCGATAAGCTTGCTGTCATGCCATGCCAGGACCGAACCAGGGTGGATGCATTGTCGGCCAGCGGGCCGCGCCGGAGCTCCCCGTGAACGCGGCGCCGCTGCGCCTGCTGGTGGCCGACGACCAGCCCATCATCCGCCGCGGCCTGGCGCTGATGCTGGACGCCGAGGACGACATCGCGGTGGTGGGCCAGGCGGCCGACGGCCAGCAGGCACTGGAGCTGGCGCGCGCGCTGCGGCCCGACGTGGTGGTGATGGACCTGCAGATGCCGCGCCTGGGCGGCGTGGCGGCCACGCGCCAGCTGGCGGCCGAGCTGCCGCGCGTGCGCGTGGTGGTGCTGACCACCTTCGACGACGACGAGCTGGTGTACGAGGCGGTGCGCGCCGGCGCCCACGCCTACCTGCTGAAGGACGCCGCCGAGGCCGAGGTGCTGGAGACCGTGCGCGCCGTGCACCGCGGCGAGTCGCGCCTGTCGCCGGCGGTGGCGCGCAAGGTGCTGGAGCAGTTTCGCACCCTGGCGGCCAGCGCCCGCCACGCCGGCAGCCCGCCGCCCTACCCCGGCGCCGCCCACGTGCCCACGCCGCCCGCGCTGGACGAGCCGCTGTCGGACAAGGAGGAGCGCGTGCTGGCCCTGCTGGCCGACGGCCTGTCCAACCGGCAGATCGCCGAGCGGGTGTTCCTGGCCGAGGGCACGGTGAAGAACTACGTCAGCCGCATCATGGACAAGCTGCACGCGCGCAACCGCATCGAGCTGGCGGTGCTGGCCCAGACCCGGCGCGGCTGAGGCCCCTACTGCATGAACCAGCCGTGGCTGACCACCAGCGACTGGCCGGTGAGCGCGTTGCTGGGCCAGGCGGCGAAGGTGAGCGCGGCCTGCGCCACGTCGTCGGTGGTGGTGAACTCGCCGTCGACGGTGTCCTTGAGCATCACGGTCTTGATGACCTCGTCCTCGCTGATGTGCAGCTCGGCCGCCTGCTCGGGGATCTGCTTTTCGACCAGCGGCGTGCGCACGAAGCCCGGGCAGATGACGTTGGCGCGGATGTTGTGCGCCGCGCCTTCCTTGGCGATGACCTTGGCCAGGCCTTCCAGGCCGTGCTTGGCCGTGACGTAGGGGCTCTTGAGCTTGGAGGCCTCCTTGGAGTGCACCGAGCCCATGAAGATGATGCAGCCGCCGCGGCCCGAGGCGATCATCTGCCGCACCGCCGCGCGCGAGGTGAGGAAGCCGCCGTCCAGGTGCACGGCCAGCAGCTTCTTCCAGTCGGCGAACTTGAAGTCCTCGATCGGCGCGACGATCTGGATGCCGGCGTTGCTGACCACGATGTCAACCGCGCCCAGTGTCTTTTGCACCTGCGCGAAGCCGGCGTCCACCGCGGCCTCGTCGGTCACGTCCATCACGATGGCCAGGGTCTTGACGCCCTTGGCGGCGATGGCGTCGGCGGCGGCCTGCGCGTCGGCCAGTTTCAGGTCGGCGATGACGACGTTGGCGCCGGCGTCGGCGTAGACCTCGGCGATGCGCTTGCCCAGGCCGCTGGCGGCGCCGGTGACGAGGGCTGTCTTGCCCTTGAGGCTGAGGGTGGTGCTGGCCTGGACTTGGGGGTTGCTCATGATGATGCTCCGGTAGGTTTTTAAATGAAAGGGGTCGTTGGCGGGCGCCAATCAAGCGCCACAAGCTATTAAATTGATACTACTTCGCATGCTTGCGCGCCGCGGTGCCGTCGGCCAGGTAGTCGTGCACCACCTCGCCCAGGCCCAGCGTCAGGTCGGTCAGGATGTGCACCGCGCCCACCACCTCCAGCACCGGCAGGCGCGCCACGGGGGCCAGCGCGTGCTCGAACAATTGCAGCGCGGCCGGGCCTTCCCAGGCGCCCTTCACGGTCACGTCCTGGCAGTGGTAGCGCACCAGCTCGCACACGCGCGGCGTGCAGTCCACGTGCGGCATGATCTTGAGCAGGTAGTTGGCGCCGGTCACCGCGGCCAGCGCCTGGTCGTGGTCGAACGGGCGGTGCTTGTAGCCCATGGTGCCGGTGGCCACGCGGATGTCGCCGTAGTCCAGCGTGCCCACCAGCACGTCCTTGTCCACGCGCAGGCTGGGGCCGGCCAGCTTCTTGGGAAAGCCCCAGATCTCGCGCCCGCCGGCAATCGGCGCGTCGTCGTTGAGGAACATGTTGTGCGAGTAGGTGCCGGGCGCGCCGTTGAAGCTGACCGGGATCACCTGGCCCGACTCGGTGTAGTCGCCAAAGCCGGTGGAGTCGGGCATGCGGATGAACTCCATCTTGTCGATGGCGCCGGGCGCGGGCTTGAGCGGCGCGGGCACCACGGCATCGAGCAGCGCGGGGTCGGTGCGGTAGCTGATGACCATGAACTCGCGGTTGACGAAGCGGTAGGGCCCGCGCGGGTAGATCGGGCTGGTCAGCGGCATGGCCCAGGCCTGGGCGCGAACGTCGTGCTGATTCATGACGGGTTTTCCTTGGAAGTGACGGCAGGAGGGTGGCGCGGCATGGGCGCGTCGGGGTGCGCATCGAGCACGCGAAACTCGCCCGGCCGCGGCGCGCCCTGGCGGCCCAGCAGCTGCAGCGCGGCGCCCATGTCGGCGCCGCCGGCCTGCCAGTGCTCGGTCATGGACAGGTGGGAGAACTCGTAGTCCTTGGTCTGGGTCTCGCTGTTCTTGCGCCGATGGATCACGTGCACCAGGGTGACGGGCGCGTCCAGCGTGCCCGCCAGCAAGGCCTGCACCTCGGCGCTGGCGCGCCGGGCCTTGGGCAGCAACGCCGCCAGGCGGCGCAGCCGCGCGTGCAGCTGATGGCGCGCGCGCACCTCGTCGCTGACCAGCCGGGTGCGGCTGGAAAAGCGGATGTCCTTCTCGCGCTCGGCCGCGTCGGCCAGGGTCTGCGGCACGCGGCCGCGGGCGCGAAACAGGTCGATCTGGAACACCGTGACCGGCCGCGCGGCGCCGGCCGGCAGCTGGTCCATCACATAAGCCAGCGGGGTGTTGGACACCAGGCCGCCGTCCCAGTAGAAATGCTCGCCGATGGGCACGGCGCCAAAGCCCGGCGGCAGCGCGCCGCTGGCCATCACGTGCTCGGGGCCGATGCGCTCGCGCCGGTTGTCGAAGTAGGTGAAGTTGCCGCTTTGCACGTCCACCGCGCCGACCGAAAAGCGCATGGGGCCCTGGTTGAGCAGCTCGAAGTCCACCAGCTCCAGCAGCGTATCGCGCAGCGGCGCGGTGTCGTACCAGCTGGCGGGCGGCTGCGGCCACCAGGCCAGCGGCGGGCGCGGCGCAAAAAAGCCCGGCACGCCCACCATCGCGCCCCACAGGGCCATGGCGTTGTCCCACCAGCCGCGCACCGGCGCCACCCACTCGGCCTGCGGGCGCAGCGGCAGCGCCAGGCTGACGCGCTCCCAGAAGGCACGCAGGCGCTCCACGCGCCGCCCCGGCGGGTTGCCGGCGATCAGCGCCGCGTTGATCGCGCCGATGGAAATGCCCGCCACCCAGTCCAGCGCCTGCGCGCGCAGCGCCAGCGCCTCGTAGGCGCCAGCCTGGTACGCGCCCAGCGCGCCGCCACCCTGCAGCACCAGGGCGGCGAGGGGGGCGTTCGATGAGCGGGGGCTTGCGGCATGCGGCATGAAGGGCTCAGCTCATCCAGTGGAAGTTGGCGTCCATGCCCTTGGGGCCGATGTGGATCTCCCGCGTCAGGGTGTCGCCCTTGTACGCGGCGGTGACGCGGTAGTCGCCCTGGGGCAGCTGCACGTAGGTCATCGGGCCGGCGTCCTTCAGGCGCAGCACGGCGCGGCCGCCGTGGTCGAAGATCTTCAGCTTCACGTCGGCGACGAACTCGTTGCTGGACTTGTCGGAAAACGTCAGGCGCAGCGGCCAGTGGCGCGCGTCCTTGTGCATGCGCTCCTCGCTCAGCTGGCCGACGCCGCCGTTGAGGTAGGTGGTGCCGGGCACGACGTCGAACATCGTCACGTCCTCGTCGACCACCACGGGCTTGCTGGCCTGCGTGGCCTTGGCTGGCGCGGTGGCGGCGGGCGCGGCGGCCCAGGCGGGGGCGGCCAGCGTGCCGCCCAGCGCCAGGGCGGCCAGCGCCACGGCCGTGCGCAGGCCGGTGCGTTGGAGGGTGGGTGTGTTCATGATGGGCTCCATGTTCATCGGCGCTCTTCGGGGATGCCTGCGAAGAACCGTTGAGATGACAAGCTGTCATCAGGCATGGGGCCCACTCTAGGCGCCTGGGCGGCGCGTGCACAGTGCCGGTCGTCACGACTTGCCCGTGACCGGCGTCACACCCTCGGCGCTGGGTCAGAAGGTGTGAATGAATCCGGCGTGCCCGAGCAGACCGCCCCAACGTGGCCGATCAAGGCGCAAAGCGCAGACGTAGCTCGGGCTACGGCGAGCATTTGCAACACCGAGCGGGCGCGTTTGGGCGGGATGAGCGGGCATGGCGGGTTCGTTCGCACCTTCTCAGCCGGCGGCCGGCGTGCGGCGGCGGAACATGCCGTAGCCGTCCATCATCAGCACCTGCTCGCCGCGCTGGTTGAACATCTCCCACTGCGTGCGCACCAGGCCGACGTCGGGGCGCGACTTCATCGGCCGCGTCTCGGTCACGCGCTGACGCAGCGTGAGCGTGTCGCCGGGGAACACGGGCTTGAGCCACTGCAGCTTTTCCAGGCCGGGCGAGCCCAGGCTGGACGACTCGAGCAGGAAGTTGCGCACCATCAGGCCCATGGCCATGCTGCAGGTGTGCCAGCCGCTGGTGGCCAGCCGGCCGAAGATCGACTGCGCGGCGGCCTCGTCGTCCAGGTGGAAGGGCTGCGGGTCGTAGCGGCCGGCAAAGGCCAGCGCCTCCTCGCGCTCGACGGTGACGCTGCCCAGCTCGATGGTCTGGCCGGCGTGCAGGTCTTCCCAGTAGTACTTGATGGTCTTGTTGGCCTTGGCTTGCGACATGTTGGTTTCCATGAAAAATCGGCAGCGGCCCCGCCGCTCGCGCGCGCGGCCGCTCTCTGCTACAACAGGCCCATTATTCGCAAGGTACGCCATGTCCCGCCCCGTCGACTACTTTTTCACCCCGCAAAGCCCTTGGGCATACCTGGGCCATGCCCGCTTCGTCGAGCTGCTGCGCGCCAGCCGGCGCGCCGTGCGCGTGCTGCCGGTGGACTATGGCCGCATCTTCCCGCTCTCGGGCGGCCTGCCGCTGGGCCAGCGCGCGCCGCAGCGCCAGGCCTACCGGCTGGTGGAGCTGCGCCGCTTTGCCGAGCACCTGGGCGTGGCCCTGCACCCCGAGCCGCGCCATTTTCCGGTCGATGGCGCCCCCGCCGCGCGCCTGATCACCGCCGTGGCGCAGGCCGACGGCGCCGACGCGGCGCTGCGTCTGACCGGCGCCGTCATGGCCGCCTGCTGGGCCGAGCAGCGCGACATCGCCAGCGCCGGCACGCTGGCCGAGCTGCTGGACGAAAGCGACCTGCCGGCCGAGCGCCTGGGCGCGGCGCAGGCACCCGAGGTGCAGGCACGCTACGAGGCGCAGACCCAGTCCGCCATCGACGCCGGGGTGTTCGGCGCGCCCACCTACGTCATCGAGGGCGAGCTGTTCTGGGGCCAGGACCGGCTGGACTTCGTGCGCCGGGCGCTGGGCTTGTGAATCGACCAAGGAGCAACGCATGGGACACTGGCTTGAACTGAAGGCCGCCGACGGCCAGGCCGTCACCACCTGGCTGGCCGAGCCGGCCGGCGCGCCGAGCGGCGCGGTGGTGGTGCTGCAGGAAATCTTCGGCGTCAACACGCACATCCGCGCGGTGGCCGAAGGCTACGCGGCCGCAGGCTATCTGGCGCTGGCGCCCGCCACCTTCGGGCGGGTGCGGGCGGGGGTCGAGCTGGGCTACGACGAGGCCGCCATGCAGGCCGGCATGGGCCTGAAGCGCGCCGCCGAGGCCCTGCCCGCGCCCGGCGTGCTGCCCGACATCCAGGCCGCCATCGACCACGCGCGGCAAGCCGGCGCCGGCAAGGTGGGCGTGGTGGGCTTTTGCTGGGGCGGCCTGCTGGCCTGGCGCGCGGCCAGCGGCTGCACGCACCTGAGCGCGGCCGTGTGCTACTACGGCGGCGGCATGGCGGCGCCGGCCGAGCTGGCGCTGCAGCCCAAGGTGCCGGTGCAGGCCCATCTGTCCGACCACGACAAGTCGGTGCCCATGGACGGCGTGGCGGCGCTGCGCCAGGCCCACCCGGCGGTGGACGTGCACCTGTACGCGGCGCCGCACGGCTTCAACTGCGACCAGCGCGCGGCATGGAACGAAGCCGCGGCCACGCTGGCGCGCGAGCGCACGCTGGCGTTCTTTGCCCGGCATCTGGGCTGAGTGCCCTCAGCGCTCCAGCCCGGCGCGGTACTTCTGGTAATGAATGGCCGACACCACGGCGATGCGGCGAATGGGCTCGGGCGGCAACCAGGTCGGACGCTGAAAGCCCAGCGCGTCGGCCAGCTCGGGCGATTGCGCGCCGCAGGCCATCTCGCCCAGCAGCTTGCCGAACATGCTGCCCTTGAGCAGGCCGGCGCCGTTGCAGCCGACGGACACGTACAGCCCCTCCTCGACCCGGCCGAAGTACAGCGCGCCGTTGCGAGTCAGGGCCGTTACGCCGCCCCAGACCTGCTCGAACGCGAAGGAGCGCATGGACGAGTAGCGGCGGCGGTAGCAGTCCTGCAGCATGGCGCGCACCGACCCCATATCCAGCTCCGACTCGTAGGAGTAAGCGCTGCGTACCATGAATCGACCCGAGGCCGTGCGGCGCAGGGTCGTGCCCAGGCGATTGGCCGGGATGACGCCCCACTCGGGCGCATCGCCCAACTGGGACAGATCGTCCACGGGCAGCTTGGGGGTCAGGGCCGCGTAGGTGTAGATCGTGAACACCCGGTCGCGCGCCAGGCCCAGCCGGGTGGCGAAGCCGTTGTTGGCAATCACGACCCGGTCGGCCATGAGGGTGGCCGAGCGCGTGCGCACCTCGAACGGGCGGCGGCCGCGCGACAGCGCCAGCACCGGCTCGCCTTCCCACAACTGCACGTTGGCCGGCAGGTGATCGGCCAGGCCCCGCACCAGCGCGGCCGGCTGCACGAAGATGTTGTTGTGGGAGTGGTAGCCGTAGTGGTAGTAGCGCGTGCCGAGGGCGGCCTGCAGTTGATCGGCGCCAAGCTCGCGGTACGCCACGCCCCACTGCTCGTATTGCCGCAGCGTCTCGCGCAGCCGCTTTTCGCCATCGGGCGTGGCGGCGGCGTGGTACTTGCCCACCGGGTTCCAGCCGCAGTCGATGCCGTGCTGGTCGACGAGTGACTTGAGCCAATCGATGCCGGTGTTGTAGAGCTTGATCTGCTTGCGCGCCACCTCCACCGGGCTGCCGTGGCCGGACATGCCGGTGTTGTGCGGCAGGTTGATGAGAAACCCGGAGTTGCGCCCCGACGAGCCCTCGCCGATGGTGCTGGCGTCGATCAGCAGCACGCGGGCCTGCGGCTGCAGCTCGGCGATGCGCCGCGCGGCGGCCAGCCCGGTGACGCCGGCGCCGATGACCACGGCCTCGAAGTGCCGCTCCTCGGGCGCCGCGGTGCGCGCCTGCCGGGCGGGCAGCAAGGCGTTCCAGCCGGACGCCGCCTGGTAGCGCGGGTAGGTGATGGGGTCGGTCATCAAAAAACTTTCAGCCTAGAAACGGCAGTTGGATGCGCTTGCCGGTGCCGCTATCGGCGTGCCAGGCAAGGCGCGACAACGCAGCGGGCTGATGCCCGCAAGGCGGAGCAACGCCGCATGGCGCGTCGAGAGCGGTGCCGGCAAGTGCATAGCGTGCTCACCCGATAGGTGAGCGTGATCGGAGTTAGTGAAGTCAAGCATGGCGCTGCTTTCGAGAGGATGGCAAGCGGTCAACTGCCGTTTCTAGGTTCAGTGGGACGTGGCTTCGAGGCTGCGCATCACCTCGGCCTGGACGGTTTTCCAGATCTGAGACTTGAGCTCGTTGTAGCGCGGCGAGAGCTGGACTTCGGCGTTGCGCGGCATCGGCAGGTCGTTGCGGATGTCGGTCACCACCCGCCCGGGCCGGGCACTCATGATGAGCATGCGGGTGGACAGCAGCAGCGCTTCATCGATGGAGTGCGTGATGAAGACGATGGTCTTCCTGCTCTTCTCGTAGATGCGCAGCAGCTCGTCCTGCAGCACCTGGCGCGTCATCGCGTCGAGCGCCGCGAAGGGCTCGTCCAGCAGGATGACGTCGGGGTCGTTGGCCAGCACCCGGGCGATCGACACACGCTGGCGCATGCCGCCGGACAGGGCGCTCGGGAAACGGTCCTCGAAGCCCTTGAGGCCCACCATCTCGACGAAGCGCTGCGCCACCTCGTTGCGCCTGGCCTTGGGCACGCCCTTCATCTTCAGGCCGAAGCCGACGTTCTCGAGCACCGTCAGCCAGGGAAACAGGGCGTACTGCTGAAACACCATGCCGCAGTTGGGATCGACCTTGTTGACCGGCCTGCCGTTGACCACGATGCGGCCGGACGTGGGGTGGTCGAACCCGGTGATGAGGTTCAGCAGCGTGGATTTGCCGCAGCCCGAGGCGCCCAGCAGCACCACGAACTCGCCCTGGGCCACGTCCAGATCGACCTGCTCGAGCGCCTGGAAGCTGCCGTAGTGTTTGGAGACGCCTTGAATGGAAATCATGGACGCGTTGCTCATTTCTGCCACCTCAGCACGCGGTGCTCGATCTGCCGGAACACGAAGTCGGTGATGAGCACCGTGACGCTGATCAGCACCATGCCCAGCACCACCACCTCGGTCTGGAAGAATTCCTTGCCGTTCATGATCAGAAAGCCCAGGCCCTCGCGTGCGGCGACCAGCTCGGCCGAGATCACGCAGGTCCAGGCCAGCCCCAGGATCACCTTCATGCCGCTGAGAATCTGCGGCAGGCTGCCCGGGAGAATCACTTCCTTCATCACCTGCCATCGGCTGGCGCCCAGGTTCTGGGCGGCGCGGATGAGCAGGGGGTCGATGTTGCGCGTGGCCTCGATCACGTACACCAGCGCGGGCGCGAAGGTGCCCATGAACACGATGCTGTACTTCTGCGTCTCGGTGATGCCGAACCACAGCAGCGACAGGGGAATCCAGCTCATGGAGGGCAGCGGCCGCAGGAACGACAGCAGCGGGTCGAACGCGGCGCGGGCGTAGGTGGAGGTGCCCAGCACGATGCCCAGCGGGATGGCCACCAGGGCGGCGGCGAGAAAGCCCGTCATCACGCGCCGCGCCGACGCCAGCACCTGGCCCAGCAGGGTGCCCTGCTCGGCCATGGCCCACCCCTTGGCCAGCACGGCGCTGGGCGGAGGCAGAAAGATCGGATCGACCAGCCCGGTGCGGCACACCAGCTCCCAGATGGCCAGGAAGACAAGCACGGACAGCGCGCTGGTGGCCAGCAGGGACGCCCGGGGCGGGTTCTTGGGGTTCACCTTGTGCTTCCCGCCGCGTCAGATGAAGGACGCATCCACCCAGTCCTTGACCTGGGGCGCCTTGTCGATCTGCTTGTGCTGCACCAGCATCTCGGCCAGCTGCTGCAGGCCATCGACGAACGGACCCTTGAGCAGCTCCTGCTGGCGGGCGGCACCATACCAGTCGGCGCCCCTGACGGCGGCCAGCTGGTCTTCGGCCGACAGGTTGGTCAGTTTCATCAGCGGCTGCACGGCCGCGTCCGGCTTGTCGCGCAGCAGGTCGCAGGCCTGGAAATAGGCCTTCAGATAGGTCTTGACGAGCTCCTTGTTGCCGTCGGCAAAGGCGCGGCGCACCACCAGCACGTCCGGCCCCGGCGTCACGTGGCTGGACTTGTAGAGCGAGAAGGCCGTGTCGTCGGCCAGCAGGCTCACCCCGGGCTGCTTGCGGATGGCGTCGAACTGCGGCGTCCAGGCCGCGGCGGCGTCGATCTGGCCGGCCTGCATGGCCGCGGGCAGCTCGGGGGCCGGCACGTTCAGCACCGTCACGTCGGCGTCCTTGAACCCGGCCTTGCTCAGCACGTCCAGCACCAGCAGGTGCGCGCTGGAGGCAAAGGTGACGCCGACCTTCTTGCCCTTCAGGTCGGCCACCGACTTGATGCCGCCGCGCCCCAGCAGCCCTTCGACACGGCCGAAGGACTCGGGAATGCCGATGATGGAGAACTGCCTGGCGCCGCGCGCCATCAGGGCCATGGCCGAGACGATGCCGGTGCAGGCGATGTCGATGCCCCCCGACATGAGCGCGGTCAGCCGCGCCGACGAGGTGCCGAACGACTCCCAGCTCTGCTCGATGCCGGCGCTCTTGAAAGTGCCATCGCTCATGGCCAGGTACGCCGGGTAGTGCCCCAGCCAGGCCGAGCCGCCGTACCTGACGGCCTGCGGGGCCGCCCATGCGGGCAAGGGGGCGGCGCAGGCCAGGCTGCCGGCGGCGCAGGCGCCGATGAAATGGCGGCGGTTCAGGGTCATGGTTGTCTCCTTGGGTGGTTAAAACTCAGCACAGGGCGATGCTGTTGCGCAGCCAGGGGATGTGCCCCCGGATGGCGGGAAAGATTTCGTCGTCCAGCACCTTGCGGCTGGCCTGAAAGAAGGTGCCCGCCATGTCCTCGTACTCGCCTTCGCGCGAGAGCTGGTGGATGGTGCGGCTCAGCGGCGGGCCGGGCAGGGGCAGGGCGGCCACCTGGCCCAACCAGGCGCGGCCCTGCAGCACGCACAGCGGCGTGGTGATGCTCCAGCCCAGGCCCGCGGCCACCATGGCCATGACAATGTCGGCCGAATCGATCTCCAGCGACGGCAGCGGCGTGTGGCCCACGCGCCGCAGGTGCCGCTCGATCATGGCGCCGAAGTGCGAGCGCGCGCTGAAGCGGATGAACGGCGCGCGCTGGGCCATCTGGATCAGATCGATTTTTTCGAATTCCTTTTTGCGCGCGGCCGGCACCACCACGATGAAGGGCTCGGTGAAGATGGTGCGGCGGATGATGCGATCCACGTCCTCGAGCGTGTCGGAGGTGACGATCAGATCGAGCTGGCGGCTCAGCAAGGCCTGCGCATGACTGTTCGCCAGACCGGACCACAGCAGCAGTTGGCTGGCCGCCGAGTTGACGCACTTGATGATGCCCGGGCCCGCGGTGGCGGCCACCGAATCGATCATGCCCACGCGGATGGCGGGCCGGCTGGCCAGGTCGGCCTCGCGCACATGGGCCACCAGGCGGTCCATGTCGCTGACGATCAGGCGCGCGCGCCGGCTCAGGGCAATGCCGGCCGCAGTCAGCTTGAAAGGACGCTGGGAGCGGTCGAAGACCTGCGTTTCCAGGATCTGCTCGATCTGGCCAATGGCTTGCGAGACGGCCGACTGCGTGATGCCGAGCTGGCTGGCCGCGCGCGACAGCGTCCCGCTCTGGGCGGCTGCCTCAAAGATGCGCAGGACACGGACGTCGAGCCCGCTGGCAGTTTTCAACTCGTCTCCAATCGATTATCAGAATTTATTCTGATGCTATCGAAACGAGGTTGAATTGGATATTGAATTAATTAAAACTAATATTTAATATCAAAAATGGGAACAAACCGCGCCATCAACGGCAATCGGCATGACGCGCCGGCTTGGCGTCCTCGGCCTGCCTGAAGGCCTGGGCGAATTCCTCCAGGTGCGCCAGCAGCGCGCGCAGCGCCGCGCTGTTGTGGCGCCGCTGCATGTAGACCACGTGCAGCCAGACATCGGCGGGTGAGAACGCCTCCAGCGCGCTCTCCAGCTCGCCGCGCTCGAGGTGCGGCGCCAGCGCGCGGCGCGCACCCCAGATCACGCCCAGGCCCTGCATCGCCAGGGCGATCAGGGGGGTTTGGCTGGTGGCGGCAAAGCGCGGCTGCAGCGCCAGCTCCAGCGGCTTGCCCTGCACGCTGAACTGCCAGCGCGGCGCCTCGCCGTACAGGTTGTGGGCCAGCTGCGCGTGCGTGAGCAGATCGCGCGGATGGCTGGGCTTGCCGTGCTCGCGCCAGTACGCCGGCGCGGCGGCGGCCACGAAGTCGATCGGCACCAGGCGCCGCACGATCTGGTTGGCGTCGTCGATCGGACCGATGCGAAACGCCAGGTCGACTCCCTCCTCGACCAGATTGAGCACGCGGTCGGTCACGTGCAGGTCCAGGGTCACCTCGGGGTACTGCAGCATGAACTGGCCCAGCAGGGCCGGCAGGTCGGTCTGCATCAGCGCGTGCGGGGCCGTCAGCTGCAGCCGCCCGCTGGGGCGCGTGGCGCGCTGGTGCAGCTCGCCCTGGGTCAGGTCGATCAGCTCCAGCAGCGCGCCGCTGCGCTCGAACAGCAGCTGCCCAGCGTCGGTCAGCGACACCTTGCGCGTGGTGCGGTTGAACAGGCGCAGGCCGAAGCGCGCCTCCAGCTGCGCGATCGACTTGCTGACGCTGGCCGGCGACACGCCCTGCGCGCGCGCCGTGGCCGAGAAGCTGCCGCGCCGGGCGACTTCGCGGAAGGTCTGGATGAGGTCGAGGGAGTCCATGGCGACATTATTTCCGATCTGGAACAAGTGAAATCGTTCTGAAGGGCTTTTTTAAACACCGTGATCGGCACAAACTACGTTCCATCGAAGGCCGCAACACACACACCTTCGAGCCCCGCACGGCCGGTCGGCCGCGGGGATCAACGTACCGATATGAAGGAATGCATCATGAAAAAACTCAACGCCTCCATCGCCGCCGCCGTCCTGCTGCTGTCGGGCAGCGCCTTTGCCGGCTCGCTGCAGCCGGCCGCCGGTGAAGCGCCGTTTGCCGGCCAGGCCGTGGTGTTGAACAGCTCGCTGCAACGCCAGGACGTGCGCGCCGACGCCGCGCGCCAGCTGCCGGCCGCCGGCGAGATGAGCGCCCAGGCCACACCCGAGCCCACCAGCACCGTGACGCGCGCCGAAGTGCGCGAGGCCACGCGCCAGGCGCTGGCCAACGGCTTTCACCTGGCCGTCGGCGAAGCCGCCTGATGCCGCACTCCGGCCTGCGGGCCGGAGATGCTGTTGCCCCAACCCCGCTGGCACGCCCGTGCCGGCGGGGTTTTTGACTTTCGGGCGCTCAGAGCCTGTTCACGATCTCAGCGCGCAGGCGCCGGTCAGACTTTGCGCCAGCCGGTGCAGCGCCTGCCAGGGGTCGGTGGGCCAGCCGGGGTGCTGCAGGCCCTTGACGATGCCGTCCACGCGCCAGGCGGCTTCCAGCAGGGCGTCCAGCTGACGCTCGGCCAGGCGCGGCAGCACGCGCTCGAACAGGCGCTCGCGCAGGCCCCACACGCGCTCGCTGCGCAGCGCCAGCGGCAGCGGCTTGCCGGCGGCCATGGCGTCCTGGATGCGCTTGAGCGCGCGGATGTCCTCGGCCAGCGCGTAGTGCACCAGCACGGGCGCCTCGCCCTCGGCCTGCAGGCCGTCGATCATGCGCTGCACGCGCTCGCGCCGGCCGGCCAGCACGGCCTCGGACAGCTTGAACACGTCGTAGCGCGCCACGTT
>Ga0116193_1001884_pt1 | contig 16613 bp, 17 predicted proteins | sample AD_UKC115_MetaG_FD_89892 | JGI IMG/M metagenome (GOLD analysis project Ga0116193, IMG submission 89892) | Active sludge microbial communities of municipal wastewater-treating anaerobic digesters from Hong Kong - AD_UKC115_MetaG | ecosystem: Engineered > Bioreactor > Anaerobic > Digestate... | reverse complement strand
TCATTCCCCCTTGCTGGTAACAAGTACGCCAAGTCTGAATGCTATTAGGATTTACCCCCACTCGCTTGGCCAACTCATTTTTACTCAGCGCTGTAGGCGAATGTTTGATTTCTATAAGCATCTATTAGCCTGAGGCAAAGATGCTCCGGAACTTTTCTGAGTCGTTTACGTAACTCTTGCAGCAATTCTTTTATAGTGACATGTTTTGCGTTTGCCATAGGCAAATACATATAGCTTATATATAATAGTCTGATTTAGATCAAAAAAATATCCACACCTCATGTGAATATCAGCCTAATCTATATAAGCTAATTGTGTAACATTTCACTTCAGTATTATTTTTGCTGCATACGTTGTTGGTGAGGACAACAGTATTCATATCCGCTGCGGGTGAACAAGGGTTCAGCTCCTCTCCTCGCTACCGGAAAGCCATTTCATAAATGCAATGGCTTTTGTATTTCAACAAAATGTGGCATTAAAAATTCTCTTTGCTTCAGAAAGAAAGCCATCCTCTTTTAATTCCAACAAAAACACCTTCTTCTGTTATTTTAGTAGGATAAGTTTTTAAATAATAACCTTCTCCAGAAATGTTAAATCCATTATTCAATTTAAATCGGTACCGATGAAGTGGACATTCGATATTTCCGTTGGCATCAATAAAACCCGTTACCATTCTTCCACTAGCATGTGGACATTTAGCCGCACAAGCATATAATTGTTCTTGATGTAAAGCAATGCAAATTTTTTTGCCTTTTATTTCGATTTCTGTAAGATTATTAGGTAAAAATTGTATTTCTGCTATAGATGCTGCAATATAAATCCATTCTACACGTTCTTCTTTCATAGGGATTATCAATTAATAAAAATATTTTGTTTGATGCGGATAACGTTGCTGATATAAAGTGCGTACTTTTTGTAAAATAAATTTTCGCAACATATCAATATTTCTTTTTTCTATAGCTGAAATAAAAATGCAATTCCCTTCTGTTTTTTGTTGCCATTGGTTTTCAAGCTCTGTTAAAATATCTTTTTTTACTTCTATGCTTAACCATTCATCAAAGTTTCTTTTCTCATATTGATCTATTTTATTAAAAATAGTGATGATAGGTTTTTCAAAACTTTGTAGCTCTTGTAATGTTTTGTTTACCACAGCCATTTGCTCTTCATATTGTAGATGAGATATATCTACTACATGCAATAAAATATCAGCCTCTCTTACTTCATCTAAAGTGCTTTTAAAACTTTCTATTAAATGGTGAGGTAGTTTACGAATAAAGCCCACCGTATCACTCAATAAAAATGGTGTATTATCATATACTACCTTTCGAGTGGTAGTATCTAATGTAGCAAACAATTTATTTTCAGCAAATACAGTGCTTTTGCTTATTACATTCATTAATGTTGATTTGCCAACATTGGTATAACCTACTAATGCAACGCGAATAAATTCTCCTCGCTCTTTTCGTTGTGTAAAGGCTTGTTTATCTATTGCTTGTAACCGTTTACGCAACAAGGTTATTTTATCTTTTACAATACGACGATCGGTTTCTATTTCTGTTTCTCCTGGACCTCTAGTACCTATACCTCCTCCTAAGCGCTCTAAGTGACTCCACATGCCTTTTAAACGAGGAAGTAAATATTGATACTGCGCTAACTCTACTTGTACTTTTGCCTGTGCCGTCTTAGCTCTACTAGCAAAAATATCTAATATTAAATCAGACCGATCAATGGTTTTAACTCCCAATATTTTTTCAATATTGGTTATTTGTGAACCACTTAATTCATCATCAAAAATGGCTAGGTTAATACCATTTTGAAATATATAATTTTTAATTTCTTCTAATTTACCCTTACCCACAAATGTTTTACTATCTGGATGAGGTAGTTTTTGAATGATTTTTTTTTCTGTAATAGCACCGGCTGTTTCAGCTAAAAAAGCCAGTTCATCTAAGTATTCTAAAACTTGTGCTTCCGTTTGATCTTTTGTAATTAATCCCACTAAAACAGCTCTTTCTTTTTGCTGAATACGGCGTTGCTTGTCTAACAAATGGATATCATTTAAGTGTAAGATAGTTGTTCTAAACCTTAAACCATTTAACTGTGTATGTGCGATTTTATAGATGATTAATAAGAAGCAGTCTATAAACCGCTCAATGTTAGCCCAATGGTGAAGGGCTTAACATCTGGACCTGCACCAGATTTAAAAAATGGTGAAAGTTGGTAGGTTGTAAATACCGAAAAAACACCATAACCTATACGAAAAGTTCCAGAAAAACGAGTTCCATTAAAATAACGACTAGAAGTTGTTTTTTCCGTATAGCTATTGATTGTTTCTCCTGAAGCAGCCTCTAATGTCTTTCCTTTTGTATGTGCATTAAGTAACAAACCCACTTTAGCCCCAATGGCAATTTTTATGGCTTTATGTACGTTGTTTGTATTGCTTGTAAATCTTAATTCTACTGGAGCCTCAAGATAAGTGGTTACTAATTTAAATTTTTTAAAATGATCTGTATTGCTTTTGTCTATAAAACGCAGTGTAGGGCTTCCTCCTTTAACATCAGGTTGTATTTTGTCAAAAAACATATTATCTGACCCAACACCAGCACCTATAGATACACTAAATTTCGGATTGGTTTTGAATGGAATATTCCACATAAAATAAACATTAAAACTACGACTAGAGAATTTAGTTCTTATAGAATCTGGATTGTTCATCCATGCTAATCCGCCTAACTGTATTAGAAAATGATCTCCAGATTGATTGACTAAATCTTTTGGATATATGGCACCTTGTTGTGCTTGTAAGGTTATGGAACCGCTTAATAAAACGATAGTAGCAAACATTGCTTTCTTTATAATAGACACACTTTTTTTATTTGAGTGTAATTCAGGGTTACATTTATTTATAATAGAGCAATTTTTATTCATAGCCATTTTGTTTACAATAATTGCCACAAAGTAAAGAAAAAGAGCAATTGTTTTAAAAATTCATTTATTTGCTGACTGTAATAAACATGTCTAGTGCAATTATGATGAATAATAATATGATATCTAATTCCAAACCCTCTTTGCAAAAAATAAAAGAAAAACCATTGGTTATCATTACTGCTCCTTCTGGAGCAGGAAAAACAAGTATTACCCATTATTTACTGCAACAATATTCTTGGCTTGCTTTTTCTATTTCTGCTACTACACGAAAGCCAAGAGGTAGCGAACAAAATGGAATAGATTATCATTTTATAAGTGTAAAAGACTTTCAGCAAAAAATAAAGGAAAATGCTTTTATTGAATGGGAAATGGTGTACGAAGGAAAATATTATGGCACCTTAAAATATGAATTAGAGCGCATTTGGGCTCAACAGAAAATCCCTTTGTTGGACATTGATGTACAAGGAGCTATACATGTGCAACAACAGTACCCTACACAGTCTTTGTCTATATTTATTAATCCCCCTTCTATTGAAGAACTAAAAAAAAGACTACAAAACAGAGGTACTGAAACTCCTGAAGCATTGGAAACCCGTGTTAATAAAGCCGTGTATGAACTATCATTTAAACAGCATTTCAATACTATTGTTACAAATGATGATTTTAAGAGGGCGTGTTCTATGGTTGAAATAGCTATTCAAAATTTTTTAGAATAATCAATTATTTTAAAATGAAAATGTATTACAACAACAAATATGTCTTTCAAACACTTTATCACTCTTATTAAAAAAGATTTATTGCTGGAAGTTCGCCAACAGTACACCTTTTACGGTATAGGCTTATATGTATTTTCAACAGTGTTTGTGTTATATATGGCTATGGGACAGCCAGAAGCAATAGTATGGAATGGCCTGTTTTGGATGATCCAATTATTTATTAGCATTAACGCAATAGCTAAAAGCTTCTTACAAGAAAGCAAGTGGAGTCTGCTATACTTTTATACCATTGTAAGCCCACAGGTTTTTATTTTATCCAAATTGATGTTTAATGCTGCTCTTATGCTGTTGATGAGCTTGTTAAGTTTACTATTGTTTGTTCTGTTATTAGGTAATCCATTAGTGCATGTGGTATCTTTTGTAGGCATAACCTTGTTGGGGGGATGTAGTATAAGCCTTGTATTTACTTTTTTAGCTGCTATTGCGGCCAAGGCCAAACAGCAAACAGCATTGATGGCTATCTTAGGTTTTCCTTTATTAATTCCCCAGTTGCTTATCCTTATTAAAATATCTAATATCGCTTTTGCATCTGTGATACAAGGTGGTTTAACAGAGCTTGTATTAATGTTGTGTGGATTTGATGTTTTGGTAATTGCATTATCGATCATTCTTTTCCCTTTTTTGTGGAAAGATTGATTGATGGACAGATAAAATGAACATACCAAGTTGTTTTTCATTTCGGTATTTAAATTTACTAGTTCGTACATTCGCCATTCAAAATATCTACACATTCATAATTTAGATTATTTATGAAAAGAAATTGGTGGAAAATAGTATGTGTATTTTTGCTAACAGGAATATGCACTATAGGTTTTATAGGGCAAGTACCTGCAAAACCTATATTAAATGAAACCATACGCAATCTTTACTTTCACGTGCCCATGTGGTTTTGTATGATGATTTTCTTTATTACATCGGTAGTGTATGCCATAAAATATTTGCGCAACCCCAAAGAAACATACAACTTGCACAGTGTTGAATTTGCAAATACAGGTATTTTGTTTGGTATGTTAGGCTTAATTACTGGAATGATATGGGCTAATTATACTTGGGGTGCTCCTTGGAGCAACGACCCTAAGCAAATTGGAGCTGCTATAGCACTACTAATTTATTTGGCCTATTTGGTACTACGTAACAGTATAGAGAATCCGGAACATAAAGCAAGAATAGGTGCTGTTTACAATATTTTCGCTTTTGCCTTGCTTTTTCCAACTATATGGATTATTCCACGAATGGTAGAAAGTTTACATCCAGGCGGACAAGGCAATCCAGCTTTTAGCGCTAAAGACGCTGATGTTCATATGCGAATGATATTTTGGTTATTGGCCGTTCCTGGATGGATGTTGCTTGGATTATGGATAACCAACCTACATATTCGATTATTTAATGTTCAAAAAACCTAAGTTTCAATAATATCTTTCGTTGGCACATTTTTATATTTTCTTATTTCGTACATTAAAATGTTAAACATGTCCATTATTCAAAAAATATTTCTTTGCTTTGCAGCCTTATTCTTAACAACCATTAAAATAATGGCACAAACAACAAAACCAGAAATGGCCGATCAGCTACATAGTAATGGGAAAATTTATGTTGTTGTGGCGGTTGTGTTAACTATACTTGCTGGTTTGTTTTTTTATCTAATTAAGTTGGATAGAAAAATGCGCAAGTTTGAAAAACAGCAAAAACCCTAATTTTTTATATTAATTAAATGTAAATCGCAAAACAATGTCATATAGTTTTTTTGAAAATGTAACAAGAAGTTTTGATAAAGCTGCTATGTTTACTTCCTTCGAACAAGGTATTTTAGATCAAATTAAAGCCTGTAATAGCGTATATCGAATGAAATTTCCCGTTCGCATGAGTGATGGAAGAATAGAAGTTATAGAAGCATATCGTGCACAACACTCACACCATAAATTACCCTGTAAAGGGGGTATTCGTTTTGCAGCAGAAGTTGATCAAGACGAAGTAATGGCTTTAGCTGCATTAATGACGTATAAATGTGCTATTGTAAACGTTCCTTTTGGTGGAGGAAAGGGTGGTATTAAAATCAATCCAAAAAATTATAGTGTTGTTGACTTAGAAAGAATTACAAGACGTTACACTTCAGAATTAATCAAAAAAAATTTTATAGGACCTGGCAATGATGTTCCTGCGCCAGATTATGGAACGGGTGAACGTGAAATGGCTTGGATATTAGATACGTATGCAGCTATGAATCCTGGAGAAGTTGATGCGATGGCTTGTGTAACTGGTAAACCTGTAGCACAAGGTGGTGTAAGAGGTCGTAAAGAAGCTACAGGTCGTGGTATATTTTATGGTATTAGGGAGTTGTGCAATGTAAAAGAAGTAATGAATAAACTGGGCCTTTCAACAGGTATTGAGGGAAAGCGTATTGTGGTTCAAGGACTAGGAAACGTGGGTTACCATGCCGCTAAATTTTTTCAAGAAGCAGGGGCTATTATTGTGGGACTTGCGGAATATGAAGGCGCTATATGGAGTGATAAAGGGTTAGATGTAGAAGCTGTATTTAATCATCGTAAAAACACAGGATCTATATTAAACTATAGCGGTGCTACTAATTTTACTAAAAACACAGAAGCCCTAGAAATGGCTTGCGATGTCTTGATTCCTGCAGCTTTAGAAAATGTTATTGATGGCAAAAATGCATCTCGCATAAAAGCCAAAATTATTGGAGAAGGAGCCAACGGGCCATTAACACCAGAAGCAGATGAAATATTAAGTAAAATGGGTGTTGTAGTAGTGCCTGATACATATTTAAACGCAGGCGGAGTAACCGTTTCATATTTTGAATGGTTAAAAAATTTGAGCCATGTACGCTATGGTAGAATGGAAAAGCGGTTTACTGAAAATTTAAATACACAAATTTTACAACAAATAGAATTATTAACTGGGAAACAAGTAGGTTCAAAGGAAAGAGAATTAATTAAACATGGGCCCGATGAAATTGATTTAGTAAATTCTGGTTTAGAAGAAACCATGATAGGCTCTATGTATGAGATTATGGAAGCATGGAAAAGCAATCCTAAAATACCAGATATGCGTACTGCTGCTTATGTGGTGGCTATTAATAAGGTAGGAACTTCTTATAAAGAATTGGGAATATTCCCATAAAATATGCAGAATGGAAACAACAAAAACGCCCAGTATAACGTCTAGTTTAATAAAAGGTTTATTGATAAGTTTGGTAGTGATAGCTATACAAACAACAGCACAATTGGCAAATTTTAATGAAGCATCCTGGTTTAAGTTTGCTCCTGTTGTAGTATTAGTAGTAGCTTTAGTACTAAATGGGGTACATTATTCTAAACAAATGTCCAATAATGTTATTTTTGGAAAAATATTTGGTTATGGATTTAAAACCACTGCTGTTATAGCTTTAGTAATGATGGCGTATTCTGTTTTACTTTTCACCGTTATATCTCCTGAATTAAAAGAACAGGCTATACAACAAGCTCGTGATCAAATGGAAAAAGAAAATTTTTCTGAAGAAAAAATCAAAAGCGCCATATTATTTCTCAATAAGAATTTTATACTGATCACTTCTGGCACGTCTTTATTTGTTAATGTTTTTGTTGGTGCAATTGCATCATTGTTAAGCGCAGCAGTAGCTAAGAAAAAGCCTATTTACACATAATATTTCTTCTAAAATGGATCTTTCTATTGTTATTCCTTTAATTAATGAAGAAGAATCATTACCGGAATTGTGTCATTGGATAGAAAAAGTCCTCACGAATCATCAATGGAAATATGAAATCATTTTGATAGATGATGGGAGTACGGATAATGGCTGGAGTGTTATAGAAACATTAAGTGTACAAAACACCAATATTAAAGGCATAAAATTTCAGCGAAACTATGGAAAATCTGCTGCTTTAAATGAAGGCTTTAAAGCAGCCCAAGGAGAGGTGGTTATTACCATGGATGCCGACCTGCAAGACAGCCCAGAAGAGATTCCAGACTTGATGCGCATGATTATTGAAGAAGGATATGATTTGGTAAGCGGTTGGAAAAAGAAAAGACACGATCCTCTATCCAAAACTATTCCTACCAAACTATTCAATTTTGCTACCAGAAAAGTTTCTGGTATACGCTTGCATGATTTTAATTGTGGCTTAAAAGCATATAAGAAAAAAGTTGTTAAAAGTATAGAGGTATATGGCGAAATGCATCGATACATACCCGTTTTGGCTAAATGGAGTGGATTTCGAAAAGTTGGTGAAAAAGTAGTAACCCATCAAGCTCGTAAGTATGGTAAAACAAAATTTGGTTGGGAGCGTTTTATAAATGGTTTTTTAGATTTAACCTCTATTACTTTTGTTGGACGTTTTGGCAAGCGTCCTATGCATTTCTTTGGATTATGGGGCACACTTACTTTTTTTATTGGTTTTTGTATCTGGATATATTTAGCTATTTCTAAGTTCATATATCTTCAATATAATATGACAGAGCGACCTCTGTTTTATGTAGGCCTTATTGCGATTGTATTGGGTATGCAATTATTTTTAGCTGGCTTTTTAGGAGAATTAATTGTACGCAATGCAATAGAGCGTAATCACTATCTTATTGATAAAACAATAAACGTATAGATTGTGCTATTTCCTACAGCAACCCCTATTAGAATTAAAATAGCAAAAAAAATTTTGTCCTTAACGTATTTTGCTATTATTTCACCATACTAAATAAGATAAATTAGTTCATCAATAATGAGTAAAAAGCAATTATACACCTTAGAGTATCCTGTGCGTTGTTCTCCGAGCATTTTATATGAATTTCTTTCTACACCAGCAGGGTTGCAAGAATGGTTTGCTGATAAAGTAGATGAGAAGGATAATATATTTATTTTTTCATGGAAGGAATCTTCAGAAAAAGCAGAAATTGTCGAAAAAGAACAAGATAAATCTATTCGCTTTCATTGGACTACTTCATCTAAAGATGAATTTTTTGAATTCAGTATAGACAAATCAGAAATAACCAATCAAACCATATTAGTTATAAAAGATTTTGCTAATAAAAATGAAATTCAAGACCAGAGCCAACTTTGGGAATCTCAGGTAAAAGACTTGTTTCATAGGCTGGGTAATTAATAATCAATAATTAATGATTCGTATTATTGAAAAAGAAATACCTAAAATGTATTAGCTGTTGGTCGTTAATGGGAATATGTGTTTAAACAATTAGACAAACTTATTATTCGTTCATTTATTGGTCCTTTTATTGCTACATTTTTTATAGCAGTATTTGTGCTAGTGATGCAATTTTTTTGGTTGTATATTGATGATTTGGTGGGAAAAGGCCTTAGTTTTTTTACAATAATGCAACTAACTGCTTACTTTGCAGCTACTATAGTTCCATTAGCGCTACCATTAGCCACTCTACTCTCTTCCATTATGACAATGGGTAATTTAGGAGAGACATTCGAATTGGTTGCTATAAAATCAGCAGGTATTTCATTGCTTCGCTTTATGCGCCCATTGCTAATTATAAGTGTTTTTATTGCAGGCATTTCTTTTCTTTTTGGCAATAATATTATTCCTATAGCCAATCTTAAATTCAATACACTTAAATATGATATCTTAGTATCAAAACCGGCATTTGATATTAGAGAAGGCGTTTTTTATGATAAGATTGATGGCTATATAATAAAAATTGGTAAAAAAGACGCTGATGGTAGCACCATTCACAATGTTATTATATACGAAAAGGAATATGGACTTCAAGATAACGTGCTGCTTGCTCAAGATGGTAAAATGAGCGTTACGCCAGATAAAAAATGTATTGTGTTTGATTTAATAAAAGGTTGGCGTTATCAAGAAAGAGCTACTGATGTTAATGGACAAACAGATTTAGTACGGCTAAACTTTAAAGAATATAAAAAGGTATTTGATTTAAGTTCATTTAAGCTTAACAAAACATCAGACAGTGCGTTTAAAGACAATTATAAAATGCTTAGCCTACGCCAATTAGATCAGGTGATTGATTCACTTCAAAAAAAGAATAACAATCAAATTCAAAAATCAAAAAAAGAAACGATTAGTTACATAACCTTTGCTAAATATTTAGGAACTACAGGTACGACCATTGCCCAAATAAAACCGTCTACTCTTAGTTCTTTCAACAAGCTAATACCAGACACTACATTAAAGAATGTACATGATGCAGCATTAAACAATATTAATGTATTAAAGAATATAGTAGAATTTTCTGAGACTGAAAGTAAATCTGTAACAGAAAATTTGACATTAAACTTAATAGAATGGCATCGTAAATTCTCGCTAGCTTTTGCTTGTATAGTGTTGTTTTTAATTGGCGCTCCATTAGGTTCTATCATTAGAAAAGGAGGATTAGGAATGCCATTGGTTTTTGCTATCTTTTTTTTTATTGCTTTTCAAAGGATTGATACTTTTGGAGAAAAATTAGTTAAGGAAGGCGTGTTAAATCCACTATTAGGAATGTGGTTATCTTGTATTATACTCATTCCTATGGGCATTTTTTTGACATATAAAGCCATGCATGATTCTCAATTATTCAATAAAGAATATTACCACCGATTTATAAAACTATTTCAATTGTGGCCTTTCAAAAAGAAATAAAACAGCGTTTTATACAATAGACATAATGCTAAACGTTTGCTCTAGCGTGAGCGAATGCTTAACAATAGCATCAATAAAATTACTACCCCATTTGGCATAGTAGGGGATTATGTTGTCGACTCTTTCTTGCAATGCATTGTTAGGAAAAACAACCTCTCGAATTTGAACAAGCTTATTTTGAATATCGCTATAGTGTTTTTTTTCAGCCCTAAGCATTTTTTGTTTTAATAACTCCAATCGCTTAAGTGACTTAGCTTCTAAGGCTCTTACATGTTGAGATAGTGTCACATCTACTTTATCTGCTTTCTGCTCAAGCTCATTATACAACTGAGCATGTTGTTCAAGCACTTTCTTTAGGACTAAATCATTTTTGCTATTTATTCGAACATAATTACTAGTCTGTTCTTCTATGCTACTGAACAAAGAAGAAGGGTTATCCAACAATGCCAATGCATTTTTATACCAAGTATTTTCTACTATTAAAAATGAATTGCGTAATAACAATAAAGGATATGGGATTTCGCAATCGTCAAAAATATTTTTTAATTCTAACCAGTAAGCTATTTCAGACCCTCCTCCAATAAAGGCAATGTTTGGCAATATGGCTTCTTGAAATAACGGGCGCAATATAACATTAGGACTAAATCTTTCTGGATGTGTATGGGCCAGTAAAATCATTTCCTCTTCACTCCAAGATAATCCTAGTTTTTCTACAACGTATGTATCTTGTATTTTTTCAATCCGTTCTCGTTTATTATCATCTAAATAAAATAAATTAATGGGCCGTCCTTCTGCCTGTATTTTATATTGTTTTGGAAAAGCCGTTATAGTTTTTTTAAGACATATTTTAGAAAATTGAGTTGTCAATTCTTTTTCTATAATAGGACTAAACGCTTGTTTTAATAGTACATTATCTGGCATGAGTACTACTAAACCGTACTGTTTAAATAATTCATGAACTAAATAGAACATGGAATCTTGTATAGTATCATGTTCCTTATATGCTTTTATAAAAAGTACTTCTAACTCTTGAATAAAAGGCTCATTTTTAAATATACTTGTTATTTCAGAAATTAATTTTTCGAGACCAATGGTTTTCATACGTCCTACAGCTCCCGTTTGCGCTGTTTTCCATTCATACCTTTTACCCCGTAAAAAAATATTGCCCAACTCTTCTATATCTCCATCCTCGCTACCCATGTAATAAATAGGAACAAAATGATATTGAGCAATTTTTTTAGATAGTACTTGAGCCAATTTAATAGCATGAGCAATTTTATAAATAAAGTACAAGCGTCCCGTAAAAATAGCAGGTTGATGAGCCGTACAAATACTAAACGTATTTGGCGATAATAGTTGTTGAATATTTTCAGTTACTAAACTATGTTGCTCCACTTTTTTATATTGCTTTTGCAGTGCCTGTACTAAAATTTTTCGTGGTGTTTTATATTTCTTTCTATGTTCTATGGAAGCTTCAATGCCTTCTATGTTAGGAGGATAAGCATAAAAATCTCTTAGAAAAGGTACTTGATCAATATAATCCAACACAATAGAGGAAAAAGAATGAGTGTTTTGATATGAAATATGCGTTAGAATATGTTGCATGAAATGTTTGTATTACAAACCTATTGTTATATAATGCAATTATAACACAACTTTGGTTAACATAAGCTACACACTTTAATATTTAGATCAATGTATTTATTATTACGATCTTTTGCTATTCTCAAAAACGGTATAAGTTGTTTAATTTGTGTTCACTGTACTTAATAATAAATGTTAACTATATGACCAGAAAAATTATTTATATTATTAACCCCATTGCTGGAACAAAAAAAAAGGATGTTATAGAAAAATATATACATCAACAAACAACAGCAAAAAATATTCCTTTTGAAATTATACATGCCAACTCCTCTGGCAATTATGAAACATTAATACAAAAAATTAACACAGAAAATATTACAGATGTTGTAGCTGTTGGTGGCGATGGAACCCTTAATCATATACTAGCTTCTTTAAAGCACCTACCTATTCAGTTTGGCATTTTACCTTGCGGCTCTGGCAATAGTTTGGCATTTGCTGCAAAAATTCCTAAAAAAATACCCCAAGCATTACAAGTTATTTTTGATGGCCATGCCAATCATATTGATGCGTTTTATATCAATAATCAATTTTCATGCGCTTTGTCTGGTTTAGGATTTGACGCTGTTGTAGCCAATAGCTTTGCCAATAAAAAAAGGCGCGGTTTGTTTACTTACATTCACCAATCTTTTTTACATTTTTTTAAAGCGGATGCGTACCATTTTGAAATTCAATTAAACGATTTTCATTTTAAAGTGAGGGCTTTTTTAATCAGTATTGCAAATAGTAACCAATTTGGAAACCAAGTTACTATTGCTCCACAGGCAAGTCTTAGCGATGGCCTTTTAGATATTGTAATAATACAAAAAATGAATAAGTTTTTTTTGCCATTTACTATTCTTAAGCAGTTAAGAGCTAAAAAGAAAATGACTATCTTAGCGGAGCAGTTACAGAAAAAAAATATTATTTATTTCCAAACGCCAACATTAAAAATTAGAAACATACAATTGGCCCCCTTACATATTGACGGGGAGCCCTGTAAAACGGAACAAGCATTCAACATTCTAATTATAAAAAATTGCTTCAAGCTAATACAACCCGCTACCTAATATCATGCAACTGTTCAAAACCTTATGTTATTTCATTTTTTGTACACTACTATTGTGCAATCAGGCATTTTCTCAAGATTCTGTTAATATAAAATCCAGTGTGGATTCGACTGTACAAATTTTTAATTTTAATACTGCTTCAACCATAATAAATACAGTAAACAAGCAACGTGTTACGTGGGTTGCAGGAGCACATATTGTTGGTTATGTAGGCTCATTGGCAGGCTTGTATACTATTTGGTATAAAAATTATCCCCAAACAAATTTCCATTTTATAAACGACAATAAAGAATGGATGCAAGTGGATAAAGTGGGGCATGCCTATAGTGCTTATATAGAAAGTCGTGCTGGTTTAGAGATGTGGAAATGGACAGGGATGTCCAAAAATAAAAGCATCTGGATGGGTGGGTTAACGGGCGCCGCATACCAAACAACTATTGAAATATTAGATGGCTTTAGTGCAGAGTGGGGGTGGAGTTGGGGCGATTTTGCAGCTAATACATTAGGAAGCGGTTTGCTGATAAGTCAAGAACTTGCATGGGGCGAGCAACGCATTTCTTATAAATTTTCCTTCCATAAAAAAAAATATACTGATGAACAGCTTAATGAACGTAGCAACCAACTGTATGGAAGAAGTTTGCCTGAAAGAATGTTTAAAGATTACAATGCCCAAACCTATTGGCTAAGTATTAACTTAAAATCTTTTTTTAAACAAAGCAAATTGCCTAATTGGTTAAACTTGGCTGTTGGTTACGGAGCGGAAAATCTATTTGGACCGTATGCTAATGCTTGGACAGATATAAATAAAAATCTTGTTATAAGAAATGATTGGAGTAGATATAGGCAATTTTATATAGCCCCAGATATTGATTTTACACGTATTAAAACAAAAAGCAAATTTTTAAAAGCTGTTTTTTTTGCTTTAAATGCGTTTAAATTTCCGTCCCCTTCTATAGAATTCTCTCAAGGAAAATTACGTTGGAACTGGATTCATTTTTAGCAATAAAATAAACAATAATTCGAGTAAATTATTATAGCTCAATTAGGTTTTGTTAGTGCATTTTTGTTCCCATTGCCAGGCCGTACGCATCATATCATCTAGGGAATACTCAATATTCCAATGTAATGTTCTACGGGCATAATCATTGTTGGCGTAAATGGCTACAATGTCTCCAGGCCTTCGAGCGCCTATACTATAATTTAAGGCTGTTCCACTTACTTTCTCAAAAGCTTTAATGGCTTCTAGCACTGTTACGCCATTTCCTGTACCTAAATTAAATATTTCGCACAAAGCATTTTTATCTCCTTTTTGTAAATACTGAATAGCTAATGTATGCGCATGTGCAATATCGCATACATGAATAAAATCTCTTAGACAAGATCCATCACGAGTAGAATAATCATTGCCGTATACTTGCATCGTAGGTAATTTTCCAATGGCTGTTTGGGTAATAGCAGGAATTAAATTAGCCGGTCTGCCAATGGGAATTTCTCCAATTAATCCACTTGGATGTGCTCCAACAGGATTGAAATAACGTAGTAAAATGGTTTTTGTATGATGTACCTTAGAAAAATCGGTTACTATTTGTTCTCCCATCTGTTTTGTGGCGCCATAGGGTGACTCAGCAGGTTTAAGTGGGCTTTGCTCTGTAACGGGCATTACATCTGGATTTCCGTACACTGTACAGGAGGAAGAGAAAACAAAATAGGGAATCTGAAATTCGGCTACACATTTCAAAATATGAATGAGCGATAATAAATTATTTTCATAATACAACAATGGTTGCTCAACAGATTCATTCACGGCTTTATAGGCTGCAAAATGAATGATGCCAACAATATCTGTATGGTTTTTAAAAATAGATTGAGTGGCGGCTAAATTTTTTAGATCAACAGTGTAATTTTTGATGTTTTTTCCTGTAATCTTTTGAGCACCATCAAGGAGCTTTGGTGTTGAGCGAGAATGATCATCTATAGAAATTACCTCAAAGCCATTTTCTATGAGATTGACAATAGTATGCGCACCTATATAACCACATCCCCCTGTTACTAAAATTTTTTTCATGTTATATTAATGGATATTGAACATGTAAAAATGAGCTGTTACGCAAATAACTTTATAATATAATAAATACCAATAGCCATTAATGCACTAACGGGAATAGTTAAAATCCAAGCCCATATTAAATTTATGGTAACACCCCAACGCACAGCAGATAAGCGTTTGGTGGCACCTACGCCAATTACAGCTCCGGTAATGGTATGGGTAGTGCTTACGGGAATGCCTAAAGCTTCTGTTAAAATAAGGGTACTGGCACCAGCTGTTTCAGCACATACACCCTCAAGTGGTGTAACTTTTGTAATTCGTGTTCCCATTGTTTTTACAATCTTCCATCCTCCACTCATAGTGCCTAATGCTATAGCTGCATAACAAGATAAAACTACCCACAAAGGTATTTCTCCTGCATTAGGTATAATACCTTCAGCTACTAAAGCAACCGAAATAATTCCCATTACTTTTTGTGCGTCATTACCACCATGCCCCAAACTAAATGCAGCAGAAGAGACTAATTGCAATTTTTTAAACCATCGTTCTGCTCTATACGGATTACTCTTTCGAAAAAGCCAAATAAAAATTAATGTGATAATAAAGGCTAATAACATACCAATAAGAGGTGATAAAAATATAAAAGCAATTGTTTTTAACAGTTTAGACATTACAATTACTTTAAAAGATCCTACTTTAGCAAAAGCCCCACCTATAAAGCCTCCTATAAGCGTATGCGATGAGCTGGATGGAATCCCAAACCACCAAGTAATTAAATTCCAAATAATAGCTGCCGATAAACCAGCCAATATTACATATAAATCAACAAATTCAGGGTATACTGTATTAGCAATAGCGCCTGCTACTCTATGTTCTGTAAATATAAAAAAAGCTCCAAAGTTAAATACCGCTGCCCACAATACTGCTTGAAAAGGGGTAAGCACTTTTGTAGAAACAATAGTTGCAATAGAGTTTGCAGAGTCATGAAAACCATTAATGTAATCAAACACTAATGCCAATGCAATAACCACAATTAATAGCGTCATAAGCTTCCGGTATTTTTAGTTGATTATGCGTATTTGATGATGATAGATTCAATTACATTACTAGCATCTTCACATTTATCTGTAGCTACCTCCAGTACCTGATAAATCTCCCTTTTTTTAATAAGCTCTTTAAAGTCTTGTTCATTTTGAAACAAAGCTTCAATGCTTAAATCAAATACATCATCTGCTTGATTTTCAATGTCATTTACACGAACAAGCGCATCTGTAATCTTACGCAAATTCTTCATATTTCGCAATTCATGTATGGCAATTTGTATTTGCCTAGCACCATACTCAATAAGTTGAGCCATTTTATAAATGCCTGTATCATTCGGATTAATACGGTAAATATTAATTTTTTTAGCAGCGGAGTAAATATAATCTGCAATATCATCCAATGCAATAGCCAAATAATGAATATCCTCTCTATCAAATGGGGTAATAAAATTTCTACCTAGCTCCGTAAAAATTTGATGCGTATGCCCGTCATTAACATGCTCCAATTC
>Ga0116193_1001882_pt1 | contig 16638 bp, 13 predicted proteins | sample AD_UKC115_MetaG_FD_89892 | JGI IMG/M metagenome (GOLD analysis project Ga0116193, IMG submission 89892) | Active sludge microbial communities of municipal wastewater-treating anaerobic digesters from Hong Kong - AD_UKC115_MetaG | ecosystem: Engineered > Bioreactor > Anaerobic > Digestate... | reverse complement strand
CGGAAATCTGCGGCCGCTGCATCGAAAATCTGCCGGACGGCCCGGGCGAGCAACGGCAATTCTTCTGATGGACGCACAGGTACCGTGGAAACGTAGCGCGCTGCCTTGGCTGGCGTTGTCGCTCACAATCATCGTGCTCGATCAGCTGGTCAAAGCCATCGTGCTTGAGCGTTTCGTGCCGTATGTGCCGCATACGGTGATTCCTGACCTGCTCAATTGGACGCTGGCGTTCAACACCGGTGCGGCTTTCAGCTTTTTGGATGTCGGTCCGGGGCCGCAGCGCTGGCTGTTCAGCGGGTTGGCGATCATCGTCAGCAGCGTGCTCGTGCGTTGGCTGGCGACGATTCCGCGCCGCGACTGGCGCAACGCATTGCCGCTGTCGCTGGTGATCGGCGGCGCACTTGGCAACCTGATCGATCGCCTGCGTTTCGGCCAGGTCACCGACTTCATCGATGTTTACCTGGGCGACGTGCATTTCCCCGCATTCAACATCGCTGATTCGGCGATCACGATTGGGGCCGTGTTGCTGATCGGATTCGGAATCTTCGCCGCGAAGAAGCGGTAGGTTTCCCTTCTCCCGGCGGGAGAAGGTGGCGCGAAGCGCCGGATGAGGGAAGAGCCCCACATCGTTGCCAATTCGTCGAGTATTGCAGCGTCTTTCCCTCATCCGCCCTTCGGGTACCTTCTCCCGTGGGGAAAGCGAGAAAATGCGATAATTTCTCCATGCAAATCCTTCTCGCCAACCCTCGCGGATTCTGCGCCGGCGTCGACCGCGCGATCGAGATCGTCGAGCGTGCGCTCGAAGCATTCGGCGCGCCGATCTACGTGCGCCACGAGGTTGTGCACAACAAATTCGTGGTCGACGGCTTGCGCGCGCGGGGGGCGGTTTTCGTCGACGAACTGGTCGAGGTGCCTGACGGGGCGACCGTAATTTTCAGCGCGCACGGGGTTTCGCAAAAAGTGCGCGCCGAGGCCGCGGCGCGCGATCTGCGCGTGTTCGATGCGACCTGTCCGCTGGTGACCAAAGTCCACATCGAAGTCGCGCGCTACGCCAAGTCCGGCTTCGACGTCGTCCTGATCGGCCACGCCGGCCACCCCGAAGTCGAAGGCACGCTCGGGCAGTGGGACAAGGCGGGTGCGAGTGGCGAAATTCATCTCGTCGAAACGCCGCAGGACGTGGCGAAACTCACGCCGAAAAATCCGGAGCAGATGGCGTACGTCACCCAGACGACGTTGTCGGTCGACGATACGCGCGTTGTCATCGAGGCGTTGCGCAGGCATTTTCCCGCCATTGCTGGCCCCCGGCACGACGACATCTGCTACGCCACGCAAAATCGCCAGGATGCCGTGCGCAAACTTGGCCAGCAGTGCGACGTCGTTCTTGTCGTGGGTTCGCCGAACAGCTCCAATTCCAACCGCTTGCGCGAACTCGCGCAGAAGCAGGGCGTGCCGGCCTATCTGATCGACGGTGCCGGCGACATCGATCGCGCCTGGCTCGACGGCAAATCGCGCGTCGGCGTGACGGCGGGCGCCTCGGCGCCGGAAAGCCTGGTTCAAGGCGTCGTCGCGCAGCTGCGCGAGTGGGGGGGCGTCGAGGCAATGGAACTGGCGGGCGACCCGGAAAACATGACCTTCGCCTTGCCGAAGGAATTGCGTATCCAACTCGTCGGTTGACGCCGCAAAGGCTACCCTGCGCATGCCGCTCGTCGGCTGTTTCCCGCCGTACAACCGCAAGCGATTGAGTCCCGTTTCAAAGCCTCGTTAGGCTCCCGTCGGCAATCGTTGCCGCATGGGGTTCGGATGAACATGACGTGTCGTCGCAACAGGCGTTCGTTTCGTGAGCGGGCGCGAGGCGCAGGATTCACCTTGGTCGAACTGCTGGTCGCGATCGGCATCGCGGCCATTCTGGTGAGCCTTGCGTTGCCGAGCTTCCGCCAGATCAGCATGAAGATGAAAGTGACCGCCAACACCAACACGCTGTTGGGGGCGATCATCATGGCGCGCGCCGAGGCGGTCAAACGCGGTGTGCCCGTGGCCGTCGTCGCCAATGCCGGCGCCAGTGCGACGGCGTGGGGCATCACCGGTTGGTATGTGCAGGCTGGCAACCCCGTGGCCGGGCCGCCTGCGAGCATCGCTTTCACAGGGGGCGCAACCTACCTGTTGCGCAACTATGCCGGGCTCGGTGCGGGTTACGGCGTGACATCCAACGTCACCGCGACGCCGTGTTCTGGCGCGTGTACGTCGGCCGGCCAGATCGTGTTCGATTCCACCGGCGCCTTGCTGGGGGCCAGCGGCGCGACCTTGAACGTCTGCCAGCCGGATCAAAACCCGGCACTGGAAAATCGCATCGTCATCCAGGCGACGGGCGAGGCGGGCTCGTTCGCCAATGCCACCGGCTCGCCGGCGCCGGCGTGCTGAGGAGAAAATGATGCGTCGGAAATTCACTACCGGATTCACCCTGCTCGAAGTGCTGATCGCGCTGCTGGTTTTCAGCTTCGGTCTGCTCGGCATGGCCAAGCTGCTGGTCATTTCGGCGCAGACCAATCGCGGCGCGTACTTGCGCACGCAAGCGAGCTTCCTCGCCCAATCCATGGCCGACCGCATGCGCGCCAATTCCAATTGGGCGCTGTGGAGCAATTTGTACAACTACCCGCCGGCCACGGCGGGCAGTCCCGGCAGTTGTCAGGGCAGTGGTGCGGCGTGCGGCTACGCGGCGATCGCCTCGCGCGATCTCGGCGTGTGGGCGGCGCAGCTCGCGCGTTTTCTGCCCGGCGGCACGGGGGCGATCAATTGCGTGGCGGGCGCCTCGGTGCCGACCTCCACGTACAACATGCTGCCGCCCTACAGCGGCCTGTGCACGATCACGATCACCTGGTCGGAATCCGCAGGCACGATTTACAACGCCACCACGGCAGCGGCGCAAACGCAAACCTTCGCTTGGGATTTCCAGCCATGAGGATCGGTCGTATTCGTCTCCGCCGCGCTTCTGCCGCGTGGCGCAGCGCAGGATTCAGTTTGATCGAAATCCTCGTGGCCATCACGCTCGGCTTGCTGGTCAGCGTCGGCCTTGCCACGTTGTTTCAGTCGACCAGCGCCAGCAGCAAGGTCGAAACCGCGTTCCAGCACCTGCAGGAAAACGGGCGCTATGCGATCACCCGCCTCAATACCGATGTGCGCATGACCGGCGCGCCGTATTGCAGCAATTCCTCCGGGCCGGCAACGGTGACGACCAATGGCGCGACCGATTTGCCGATCGCAACGTCGATCTATGCGCCGAGCCTGACCTTGCCGGATGTGCCGAGCGGCTTGGCCGCGATGGCGGCTGCGCCGACGGGTTGGCCGACGGGCGCCGGTGCGTTGCCGTATCCGCTCAGCCCGAGCGTCAATCTCCAGGGGTACGAATGCGATCTGGGTGGCACGAGTTGCGCGTCGCCCGCGCCCAGTTTTCTGCCGGCGCAAGGCATCACGGCGGGCCTACGCGTGCCGGGTACCGATGCGCTGACCATCCGCTATCTGCAAGGCACCGGTTGGCCGCTGACCGCCTCGTCCGTGCCGGTGGCCGGTACCTGCGCGATCACGGCCACGCGCAGCGACCCGGATCCTGCATTCAACTTCGCCGCCGGCAACAACGTGTTCATCGGCATTTGCAACAATCCGCTGGTGGCGGCGGCACCCGCAGGTGTCGCGATCAGCGGCAACACGGCGACCGCCACGTTGACGGGCCTCACCGCCAACAGCGCCGGCTGTGCCGGTTGGCCGGTCAACGTCACGCGCGTCTACAACTACTCGACGGATTTCGTCGCCGCCACCTATTACCTGCAATACAACACCGATCCGAACACGCCGGGACGCGTGGTGCCGGGTCTGGTCCGCCGCGTCAACGGCGTGGACAGCGTGATCGCCAGCGGCGTGGAGAAACTGGATTTTCTCTACGGGGTCGCCGATGCGAACGGCAACGTCGCCTACATGACTGCGGACAAGGTGAATACCCGCAACGGTGGCGCCATCGCCTGCCCGGCGCCGTCGGTGCAGTTCACCAATGGCGGCGTCACCCTGCCGGATCAAACCGGCTGTCTGTGGCGGGCGGTGAAGTCGATCGAAGTACACATGCTCGTCGACACCGTCAACAACGTCTATCCGATCGGCAGCGACGACAAGATGTATTGCTACAGCATCGATCCGACGACCAGCCTGGCCACGGTCGATTGCACCGACAAAACCAAATTCACCGCGCCACCCGCGACCGACGCCGGTGGCTTGCCGTCGAGCATGATGCGGCGCGAGTTCGTTTCGCTGATCGGCGTGCGCCGCGCGGCACTTTGAAACCCGGAGCGTAATCATGAATCCTCGTTCCCTTCGCTTTCCCACTCGTCGCGCGCAGCGTGGCGCAGTGCTGTTCGTGGCGCTGATTTTTCTCGTGCTGCTCACCTTGCTCGGCCTCACCGCCTCGGGCAGCTCCATGCTGCAGGAGCGCATGACCGGCGGCATGCGCAACGGCGAGATGGCCTTGATGGGCGCCGAAAGCGGGCAGCGTGGCGCGGAATTCAATCTGTGGATCGCCGCGCAAACCTCGGCGGCGAACAGTTCGCTGTCGTTGTATTGCACCTACAACGGCGACGGCGGTTGTTTTCTGCCCGACGCGACGAACCAATACGCAGCAAGCATCGGCACGTTCGCCACGACGACGACCTGGCCCAGCGCGCCAGCCCCAACGGGGGTTACCACCTACGCAACGACGCTGACCGGCCTCACGGGCGCGAGCCAATCGGCCTCGCTCGCCGCGCAGCCGCAATCCATCGTCAAGCTGGTCGGGCCGGACCTGCCGCCCGGCAGCATCGGCCATGCCGGCGGCTCGTTGCTGCAACAGGATGGCGGCCCGAACAATTCGACCAAGTACATCTACGACATCGTCGCGCGCAGCCCGGGCGGTTCGGCCAACACGATGCGCGCGGTCGAATCCACCTTCGCCAGCGTCAAGGCGAGTTACTGAGGAATCCGCCATGCGCTCACGTCTGCATTCCCGCTTGCACGGTTTGGTTTTGACGGCGACCGTCGTTGTCGCAGCCGGCATCGCATCGCCCACGCGGGCCGGCACGGTCGATCTCGGCGCCGCACCGCCGAACCTGACCACCTCGGTGGCGCCGAACATCGCCATCACGTTTGACGATTCCGGCTCGATGCAGTGGGATTTTCTCAGCGATCGACCGCCGTTTACGGTCGATAAGTATGGCAATCGTGTCTACAACTACGGCTGGTCGAATATCGATGCCGATACCGGCGACAACGTGACGGGCGGGCCGTGGTATTGCGCGGGCGTGATCGATCCGCGTTCGTCGGCGAGCGGCATTCTCACGCATGTGATGAACGGCGTGTATTACAACCCGAGCATCGTCTACAACCCGCCGTTGCGGGCCGATGGTTCGTCGTTTCCGAATGCGGATGCCACGCTCAAAAGCGTGTGGAACGACGGTGTGAGCTGGAATCGGCCGCTCGGTGCGGACACGAGTTTCGGTACGACGAATTTCAACAACACGGGGAGCGGAAGAAGCACGCAATACTGGGAGTGTCCCTTCGACAACGGCAACTACGTGAACGGCGATGGCAACGGAAATACCCTGGGTTATTACGTTCCCACGCCGGGCAATTCCAACACGTTCAATGCGAACGGGGGGACCAGCCCCGTGTCCGGGTTGGGCGGTGGCCCTTACTACTACTACTACAGTGGGCCGACGCCTGCCGTGGATCAATACGGCAACCCGACCGCCTCCGGCGTGGCGGCGCTGTACAAGGCGAGCAACTGGAAAGCCGTGAAAGTCGGCGCATTGGGTATCGCGACCGACACCAAGCAAAACTGGGCCAACTGGTGGGCCTACTATCGCACGCATAATCAGGCCGCGCGCACCGCGTTGTCGCGCGTGTTCGGCGATCCGAGTCTGGCGACCACGCAGTCCGATGGGTCGTATGGCAATACCTTGCGCGTTGCCTGGCAGAATTTCTACAACGGGCTGTGGAACATCACCGATCAATTTCTGCTGCAGAGCAGTACCATCATCACCGCGTTGATCGACCAGCCGGGCTGTGTTGCCGGCAATGTTTCCCTGGGGTCGCAATCGCTCATCAGCGGCACGCAGAAGACGCCGCCAAAGTGCTATCGCACCGATTTCTACAACTGGATTTTCCAGGTGCCGACGCAAAGCAGTACGCCGACGCGCGGCGCGATGGTGCGTGCGGGTCAATTTTTCCAGCGCGGCAATGGCAATACCGGCGCGACCGGCGACCTGCACGATCCGTACTGGCAACCGCCGCAATCCGGTACCGGCAGTGGCAACGAGTTGTATTGCCGGCAGAACTACCATCTATTGCTCACCGACGGTTTGTGGAACGCCGATGGCACCTTGCCCGCCATCTCGGCCTTGGTTCGCCCCGGGGGGACAACCCTGCCCGACGGCGTAGCGTTTCCGACGACGTCGTCGGGATTGGGCAGTATCTATGCGCCGCAGGATGACAACAACGGTGGCAACGGTACGGCGGTCTCGCTGTCGGATATCGCATTCAATTATTGGGCGACCAATCTGCGCCCGGATCTGTACAAACCCACGAACAATCCACCACAGATCGTTCCGCCGTATTTGCCGGATCAGACGACCACGGTGTTCGGCACCACCGGCACCGTGTCGTCCAACGCGACGGCGACCCAGATCAATCCGGAAATTTATTTCAATCCGAACAACGACCCGGCCACCTGGCCGCATGTGGATCAATTCCTGGTCGGCATGGGCGTGGCCGGTAATCTCAATTTTTCGAGCAATACCGATTGCACCGACACGACCACCCCGGCGTTGCAGGACGCCTGTGCTCTGCGCAAAAGAATGAAAAATTCGCAGGGCCTCTTCGGTTGGCCGACGCCGGACAGCGGCGCAGCGAACGGCAACGGCTCGCCCGCCAACATCGACGACACCTGGCACGCCGCACTGGCGGGGCGAGGCGGCTTTTTCAGCGCCGCCAATCCGCAAACGCTGATTACCTCGCTGACCTCGTTTCTGGCCAATATCACCGCGCGCTCCGGCTCGGCCGTGGCCTTGACCACGACCAACCCCGTGGCGACGGCCAGCACGGCCAGCTTCGTGGGCGGCTACAACGCCGATTGGTCCGGCAACCTGGCCGAGTACGGCATCAGCCCGGCGACCGGGCAAACCTTGCAGCCGCCCGTGCTTGATGCCGCCTGCGTGTTGACCGGATCGACCAGCACGAACCCCTGCCCCTCGACGGGCCAGACCAACATCACCCAAGCCCCCGCCTACGACACACGGGCCGTCTACACCTACGGTACGTTGGCGACGCCGACGCAAGCGTTCACCACAACGGGCTTCAGCAGCTTGAGTGCGTGGGATCAATGCAAACTCAACAACGGCACCTGGAATGCCGGTACGTCCGCCTGCACGGGCGCCGACGCCAACGGCACCAAGCGCGTCGCCTATTTGCGCGGCGACCGCACTTACGAAGCGGCGGGTTCGACGCCGCAGTTCCGTTCGCGCAAGTCGCTGCTCGGCGCCATCGTCGATTCACAACCCTTGTACGTGGGCTCGCCGACCGGTGGATTCACCGACAGTTGGCCCGCGGGTTCGCCGGAGGCGGCGGGAACGGCGCAGACCTATTCCGCCTTCGTGAAAGCCATGAACGGGCGCGCAACCACCCTCTACGCCGCCGCCAACGACGGCATGCTGCATGCCTTCAGCGTGGGCAAGGTGGCGATCAGTGCAAGCAACGCGGTGAGCTTGAGCTCGACCGGTGGCGTGGAACAGTGGGCCTACGTGCCGCAGACGGTGATCCAGAACGGCATGGCGACCGCTTACGTCAATTCCTCGGGCGGGCTCATTCCGACCGTCGACGGCGGCATGACTGAACAGGACGTATTTTTCACCAGCGACCAGAAATGGCACACCATTCTCGTCGGCGCGCTGCGTCTGGGCGGGCGCGGCATCTACGCCTTGGACGTGACCAATCCCGCCGCACCGACCGTGCTCTGGGAGTTCAGCAACACCTCCTCGGGTGGTGCCGATCTGGGCTATACCTTCGCCACGCCGAACATTGCGCGCATCAGCTATAACACGGGCACCTGGGTCGTGTTGTTGTCCAGCGGTTACATGCCGACCGGTTCGTCGAATACCGATCCGGCTACCAGCACCGAATCGCTGTTCGTGCTCGACGCGCGAACCGGCACGCTCATCAAGGAACTCAAAACCAGTGCGATCGATTCCAAAGCCTATGGCCTCGCCACGCCAGGCGTGTGGTCGTATGGCACGGCCAGCCAGGTCGACAACATCGCCGCGGCCGGCGATCTGATGGGCAACCTCTGGCGTTTCGATCTGACCGATGCCAACCCGGGCAACTGGAAGATCGACAAGATGTTCCAGACGCCGAACGTGCCCGCGACGACGCCGGCCCAGCAGCCGATCACGGTGCAGCCCAACGTGTTTTCCGATGTGGTCGGCAACGGCGGCAACCCGATCTGGATTTTCGGCACCGGCAAGTATCTTGCGCCCGCCGACAACACCTCCACGAGCGCGCCGACCCAAGCGTATTACGGCATCCGCGATTACGGCACGGGGTCGAGCAAGTACCCGATTTCGGTGGCCAGTCTGGTGACGCAAACCTTGAGCGAAGGGGGCGGCATTCGCGCCTTGACCCAGTGTCCGACGACCGGTTGCGGTGGGGCCGGCAGCTCGGTCGCGCCGGGGTGGACCTTCAACATGATCGATTCCGGCGAGCGCGATGTGGCGGTGGGCTCACCTTTGTACAGCAACGGCCAGGTCATTTTGAGTTCGCTGATTCCTTCCAACAACAATCCCTGCCAGCCCGGTTTGACCGGCGCCGTCATGCTGATCGATGTATCCACCGGCGGCGCACCGAGCGGGCCGGCGCCGACGACGGGCGGCGGCTACACGCCGCCCACGGGCAGCAAGATCGTCGGCGTGACCGGATTGCCGAACGCGCCGACTTCGGGCAGCGGCATTTCGCCCGTGATTCCTCTGGGCGGCGGACGCGTGCTGATTCCGGGCCTGCCGGGGTTCAGCATTTCGGACAGCTTCTGGCACCGCCGCTCGTGGCGTGAGTTGCTCAACGGCCAATGAGGCGAAGGCGTGCGGTCATGAAACGAGGACGGGCAATGCACAAGCACAGAAATTTCGGCTTCACCTTGATCGAGATGGTGATCGTGGTGGCGATCATCGCGATTCTGTCGATCGTGGCGTATCCGTCTTATGCCAAGCACACCTATCGCTCGCGACGCTCCGACGGCCAGAATTTTCTGATGCAGGTGGCCTCGGCGGAAGAGCGCTACTACACCAATTTCAACACCTACACCACGAACCTCACCGGCTCAGGCGCCACCGGCTTGGGCATGGCGGCGGCGACCTCGTCCGCCGGGTACTACACCGTCACCGTTGTCGCCGCAGGGGCGGGTATCGGCAGCGGTTTCAGTGCAACCGCAACGCCGCAGGGCTTGCAGGCGGGCGACAAGTGGTGCGCAACCCTGACCATCGACAGTGCCGGGAACAAAACCTCGACGTCGACAGCGGGCGATAGCAACGGCTCCTGCTGGTAGCAGAACGCCCATTCCTTCGCCGCCTTGGGCGGCAATTCCTTCGATTTCGACCGTTCGTCGGGCGATTGCCGCCGAGTGTCGCCTGAATTTGCGTTTGTCAGTAACGTTAACTATGTTTTCGATATCTTTCATAATTGCAAGATTACGGGGTCTCGGGGTAAAACATGCTGGCTTTCCATCGACGGGCGACGCAGGGGTGCGTTCGCGCCGAGCGTGGGTTCACGCTGCTTGAATTGATCGTCACCATCGCCATTGCGGCGATCCTGCTGGGCATCGCCTTGCCGAGCTTTCGTGGCCCACTCGACAACAATCGCGTCGCCGGAAAAGCCAGCGAGTTGGCCGGCGCCTTGTCCGTCGCGCGTGCGGAAGCCTTGTCGCGCGGGCGCACGGTTAGCGTCTGCGCCAGTGCGGATGGCACATCGTGCAGCGCATCGACCGCGTGGGGCGCAGGCTGGATCGTGTTCGTCGATGGCAGCGTCATCGGCAAGGTCGACGGTACCGACGTCGTGCTGCGCGTCTCGCCAGCCATCGATGCGAAGGACGCGCTGAACGCCTCCGTCAGTGCGGTGAGCTTCAGTGCACAAGGCATGGCCGGCGCCACCACGTTCACGTTGAAGCCGCAATCGTGCTCGGCGAACCAGCGTCGCGACATCGTTGTGGCGGCCACGGGCAAGGTGTCGTTGCGGCAGGTGGCGTGCTGACCATGAAAAGGACTATCGACATGAATCGACCGCGCCCTGCGGCGCCCGTGCATTCGGCGGGGTTCACCCTGCTCGAAGTGCTGATTTCCTTGCTCGTCTTCAGTTTCGGCTTGCTCGGCATGGCCGGATTGACGGCGCTGTCGGTCAAGACCAATCACTCGGCGTATCTGCGCACTCAGGCGAACTTCATTGCCGGGGCCATGGCGGATCGGATGCGCGGCAACATTGCCGGTGTGTGGGGCGGCAACTACACGGCCAGCTACCCGAGTGGCGCAACGAGCTTGCCTTGCAACACGATCGCTGGGTGCTCGCCGGCGCAGGTCGCGCAGCGCGATCAAGCAGCGTTCGATAGCCAACTGGCGCAGTTCCTGCCGAATGGCAGCGGGACCATCGCCTGCACGAAATCGCCCGGCGTGGCCACGACCTCGGGCGATTTGTTGCGCCGTCGCCCCTATCACGGCACCTGCGTGATGAATCTCGCCTGGAACGAGGCTCAGCTCGAAGCCGGCACCGAGTCCAAGGCGTACAAGTTGACGTGGGCGTTTCAGCCATGAACACGTCGAAATCGATGACAGCGAGCTTGAGTCATGCGGCAAATCGTTGCGGTAGCCGCGGCTTCAGCTTGATCGAAGTGATGATCGCCATGACGCTGGGCTTGTTGCTGGCGATCGGCATCATCAGCCTGTTCGGCAACGTCGGTCGGGTCAATCAGGCACAGAACGCCTTGGCGCGGCTGCAGGAGAATGGGCGTGCCGCCATGACGCGCATCGTCGACGACCTGCGTGCGGCGAACGGCCAGTACTGCACCAATTCCGGCGGTGCCGGCCAATTGGCCAGCGGCTCGGCACATTCGTATCAGGACACATTGCGAGCGCCAATGGTGTACGCCAAGACGCTCACCCTGCCGGACTGGGGTACGCCATTGCCGCCCACCGGCTGGAGCGCGAACACGCCATACCCACTCACGCCGCGCTATTTCCTGCAGGGATACGAATGCCCGGCGAACACCTGCACGCCGACGATCCCTGCCGCCGCATCGCTACCCGCGATCGGGACCAGCAACAATCAACGCGCGGCAGCCGCCGACGTGTTGACCGTGCGTGCGGTGCGGGCGCAGGGCTGGTCGATCACCAATCAAGTACGCAATGGCAATTATCTCGCCTCGCTCGATGTCGCCGTTCCTGCGTCCAATCCGCTCAATTTCGGCAATGGCGACCTGGCCTTGCTGGCGGATTGCTCGAGTTCGCGCATCGTGGCCGGAACGGTGTTGGCGGGAAGCGGCACGGCCACGTTCACGCCCGCGAACAATTTCGACGACACCAAAGTCGCTGCCCTCGATGCGACGGGCGATGCGCGCTTGTTCAACTTCACCCGGGATTTCCGCACCGTCACCTACTATCTCGCGATTCAGGACGACCCGGTGAAACCCGGTCGCAAGCTCAGTTCGCTGATACGGCGCGTCAACGGTGGGGCGGCCGGCATTGGCACGACGGATGCGATCGTCGATGGCGTCGAACGCCTGGATTTTCGCTATGGCGTCGAAGCCATGAGCGGCGCGACTTATTTCCTTGCCGCCGACGAAGTCAACAACAACACGCTCGGGCTGACATGCCCGCCCGCGCCGCCGGGGTTCGATCAGGCGGCCACGGTCGAGGCCGGTTGTCTGTGGCGTGCCGTCAAGAGCATCGAAGTGTTTCTTCTGCTCAATACCGTCGACGACTTGGGCGTCAGCGCTGAAGAAGAAAAATTTTTCTACAGCCTGTCCGGCACGACCGCGCAGACGCCGACAGCGACGCTGCCTTCGGGGTTGCCGAAGGGCAGCATGTTCCGGCGCGAATTTCGTGCGCTCGTGACCGTGCGCAATTACCTTCCCTGATCGAGGCGTATCGTCATGTTTGCACCTTCCCGTTTGCCGAATCCGATCGCCGCGTGGCGTGCGCGTGGCGCGGTGCTGTTCGTCTCGCTGGTGTTTCTGATCCTGCTCACGGTGATTGCGTTGGCGGCCATCGGCTCGTCGATCCAGCAGGAGCGCATGACCGGCGGCATGCGCAGCGCGCACTTGGCGCATGGCGGTGCGGAAAGCGCCTTGCGCGAAGGCGAGACGCGATTGTGGGATGCGAGCGAAGCCAACCTGCCGTTCAACGTTTGCGGCACGGCGGGCCTGTTCAACTGCTATTCGTTCAATCCGAAAAGCCCGATCGCGAAAGTTGAAGCGTTCCGCAATGCGACGAGTTGGGTTACGGATGGCGCGCAGACGTACGCCACCAAGGATTTGACCGCACTCGGCAGCGGCAGCGAAAGTGGCAATCTGAGCCGCAATCCGGTGTACCTGATCGAGGATGTCGGCATCGAGCGCCCGCCGGGCGCGGGCAGCTTCACCCAGATCGGCATCGACGCCGACGAGGGAGCCGGGGCCGGCAACGTCACCAAGCATTTGTATCGCATCACGGCGCGCAGCGTCGGCGGCAGCGATGCGGCGATGCGTGCGATCGAAAGCACGTTTGCGTCAAAGAGCAACTGAGGAAGGAGGCGTAACATGCCCATTCGATCATTCATTCGTCGCGGATTCGCGCGCATCGCCATCGCCGCATCGGTTACTGTTTTGGCGGGGATATCGCCTGCAGTAGCCGATCCGGTCGATTTGAGTCAGACGCCGGTCGTCAACAGCACCTCGGTCGCACCGAACGTCATGCTGACCTTCGACGATTCCGGTTCGATGGCATCGACCTCGCTGCCGGATGGCTTGTATGCCAACTACACGAACCAGTACTACTACTCGTCGACGACCAACAAAGTCTATTTCGATCCGAGCAAGGATTATCCACCGCCACCGAAGCCGGATGGCTCCCTGTTCCCGAATTCCAACTACGTATCGGCGTGGGGCGACGGTTTTTGTGCGAATTGGCCATCCTCTGCCAGCCCTTCTTGCAGCTCACCTCGTCAGGTCAATCTGAGCAACGCGTTTTGCTCGGGTTTCGTCGTTGACGACAACAGCGGTACGCCGCCGACGGCAAATCAGGCGGGCAACAAAAGCGCCGCCAATTGTCCGCCAACCAACGAGGGCTTCTGGTACGAATGCCCACTCGCGAACAGCAACACCGGTTGCGTGCGGAAAACCGTCGGTAGCGACACGGCACTGCGGCAAAAATTCGCCAACTGGTATTCGTACTACCGCACACGCAATTTGATGGCGCGCACCTCGGTGGCGATGGCCTTCGTCCAGGTCGGGGACAAAATCCGCATCGCCTGGCAGAATTTCAATCAGAACAAGTTGGGCGATTCGACCAAGATAGCCACGTTTACAGGGACGCAGCGCGCCAGCTTCTTCGACTGGCTGTACAAAATGCCGACGGCCAATTCGACGCCAACGATTGAATCCGTACAACGCGTCGGCAAGTTCTTCAGCAGCGGGTATTCGAACGGCAAGGGCACCGGCACGAACGGCGTCTACAATCCGTATTGGGAACCGATCGCAAGCATGGCAGGTGGCGGCATGGAACTGGCTTGCCGGCAGAACTACAGCATGGTCGTGACCGACGGCTATTGGACCAACACCGTCGCCGCGCCGTTGTCGACGCCCAACACGGGAACGAGCGGGGCGCTTCCACTCGACGATTCGGGTGCGTCGCCCGTGGCCACGCGCACCTACGATCCGAACAAGAGCTACGCCAACGTCTACAAACCAAAGCTCGACAGCTCGTTGGCGGCAACGGCGTTTTATTACTGGGCGACCGATTTGCGTCCGGATTTGAAAAACCGCGTGCCGCCTTATCTCGCCGATACGACTACCGGGGTGACCGATACGACCGTGCGTGCGTTGCCGTTGAATCCCTTCGACGATGACGAGGTCTACTTCAACCCGGCAAACGATCCGGCGATTTGGCAGCACCTGGTCCAGTACATGGTCGGTCTCGGCGTTTCCGGCACCTTGCCGTTCAGCGATGCGACCCTGCTCGGTTTGCGTACCGGTGCCAACGCGTGGCCGGCGATCGGCACGGCCGCAACCAAGGCCGACGACAGTTGGCACGCGGCTGTCAACAGCCGTGGCGACTACTTCAGTGCGCAAAATCCGCAAGAACTCGTCAAAGCGCTGTCGGACATCCTCAACTCCATTTCGTTGCGACGCAATTCGTCCTCGGCGATGAGCGTCAGCTCCAGCGTGATGACGGCCGGGTCCTTGGCGTACAGCACCGGCTACGACACGTCGAACTGGATGGGTAATGTCGTTGCAAAGAAGCCGCTCGCCAATGGCACGCTCGGTACCGCGCTATGGGATGCAGGGTGCATTCTGACCGGTGGAAATTGTGCGTCGACGGGCACTAACGCCGGCACGGGTCGTACCCCGGCCTCACGCCAGATTCTCACGTCGAGTTCGGCATCCGGCACCGGCGTACCCTTTGCATGGGGTTCCCTGTCGAATCAGCAGCAGGTGTGGCTGAACCAGAATCCCGCTTCCGGTACGGCGTGCGCAAGCCCGTCGGGAACGACCGGCGGTTGCGACGGTTCGGGCTCCAAGCGACTGGATTACATCCGCGGCGATCGAACCCAGGAGGCGGCGGGTTCCACGCCGCAGTTCCGTGCGCGCACCTCGTTGCTCGGCGCCGTCATCAACTCGTCGGCGATCTACCATTCGTTGCCGTCGTCGGGCTATCGCGACATTTTTCCCGCCAGTTCGCCGGAAGCCACCGCTGCCGCGGCGGGTAATACCTATGAGAAGTTCGCCTCCGACAACCGCAACAATCGTGCCGTGCTGTACGTCGGTGCGAACGACGGCATGCTGCACGCCTTCGATGCGAACAACGGCAACGAGTTATGGGCGTACGTGCCGTATGCGGTGTCGCAGAACCTCAACAAGCTGACGGCCTCGCCGTACAAATTCCAATCCTTCGTCGACAACTCGCCGGAAATTCAGGATGTCTTCACTGGCGGGCAGTGGCGCACGCTGCTGGTGGGAACCTTACGCATGGGCGGGCGTGGCGTCTATGCGCTCGACGTGACCGATCCGGATGCCGTCAACGAAAACACGGCAGGTACGCGCGTGAAGTGGGAGTTTTCGAATTACGTCGGCTCGAGCGCCAACAACCTCGGTTATACCTTCGGCCAGCCCAACATCGTGCGCCTGCGCAACGGCAAGTGGGTAGTGCTGGTGCCGGCCGGTTATTTTCAGGATCCGAGCACCGACAACACCGATCCGACCAGTTCGCTGCCTGCGGCGAGCCTGAAAGTCAGTTCGTTGTTCGTGCTCGATGCCGGCAACGGTTCGGTCATTGCGGAGCTCAAGACGCCCGCCAGCATCACGAGCTACGGGCTGTCGACCGCATCCGTCGGCAGCTATGGTCGCGATCAGATGGCGGATTTCGCGATCGCGGGCGATTTGGTCGGCAACCTGTGGCGCTTCGATCTGACCGACCTGAGCACGGTCGATCAAATCTTCTCCCCCGCAACCAATGGCGCGCAGCCGATCACGTCGATGCCTCAGATATTTCCGGACACGGCGACGCAGGGCGTGATCGTCGTGTTCGGCACGGGCAAGTATCTCGGCGCCAAGGATCGCGATATCGCCTCGATGCCCACACAGACGTATTACGGCATTCGCGAATTCGGCAAAAAAGCGTCGAACTACCCGGCCAAAGTTGCCGATCTGGTCAAGCAGACGTTGACGATCGATGCGGCGACCAACAATCGCAGCCTCACGGGCAACCCGGTGCCGGTCGCCAACAAGGGATGGTACTTCAATCTCGACAAGGTTCCGGGCGAGCGCAATGTGCTGCGCGCCGGGCGATTGATCAACTCGAATCGCGCGGTGCTGACGTCGCTGATTCCGGCCGGCAACGATCCTTGTGACCCGTCCATCAAGGGCGGGGTGATGATCGTCGATGCGGCCAGCGGTGGGCCGCCGGCGGGCCCGCCGCCGGTTGGTGGTGGATCGCCTTTGCCGGGAGGCTCGACGCAAGTGGTGGGCACGCAGGTCAACTCGCCGCCGACCACGGGTGCGCCGTCGATGATGACGGTGGCAGGCGGAGGGTCTGTGATCGTGCCGGGAATTGGCAACCTCGTCATCAGCGATGCGTACTGGCGCCGCCGCGCATGGCGCACGACGACCGATGCATTGTGATCGAACGACAGCACCCGCACCGGTTCGCGCGCTGTCATTTTGGCGAGGAATTGCGATGAAGCACACACGGAGCAACGGATTCACCTTGATCGAGATGATGATCGTCGTGGCGATCATCGCGATTCTGGCGACGATCGCCTATCCGAGTTACGTCAAGCAAATCCAGCGCACGCGGCGTGCGGATGGTCGCGAGCTGCTGATGCGGGTGTCTGCGGGCG
>Ga0116193_1001878_pt1 | contig 16644 bp, 19 predicted proteins | sample AD_UKC115_MetaG_FD_89892 | JGI IMG/M metagenome (GOLD analysis project Ga0116193, IMG submission 89892) | Active sludge microbial communities of municipal wastewater-treating anaerobic digesters from Hong Kong - AD_UKC115_MetaG | ecosystem: Engineered > Bioreactor > Anaerobic > Digestate... | reverse complement strand
CCGGGCGGGATGGCCTGCAGCCCTAACCCATGAGCTGGCACTGGATATCGCCGCAATAGATCCGCTCATCCGGCCTTACCCCCATCTCTCGCCTTGGACGGAAAAAGATATTTTATGGGGCGGTTATAACTATCAAGTTCGCACCGTGCCCGGGCATAGCGAGGGACACCTGGTATTTCTGAGCGAAGAAAGTGGGCTATTGTTTCCCGGGGACAACGTGGTCGGTCATACCATCCTGCATATGACCGACTGGCCTCATGATGAGATGTCCAGCCCGCTCTCCCAATATCTAGGCGCGCTGGATGAGCTGCTTAAATATCGCTTGAATAATTGTCTGCCCGGGCATGGCAAAGCCTTTACCAATCTGGAGGAGCGGGTACGGTCCATTAAATCTCATCATAATAAGCGCAAGCTGCTGGTTTATGAAGGACTTAAAAACCAACCGAGCACTGCCTGGGAGATTGCCCGGGGGGTTTTCAAGGACAATCGCTATATTCACATCAAGCGCCTTTTCCTGGCCGAAACCCTGGCCTATCTCCAGGTACTCGAAGAGGAGGGACTGGCTGTTTCCGCCCTTACGGGCAGCCGGTGTCTTTTTATGAAAAAAGACCGGTAATTACCGATCCACGCGGGCGATAAATTCTGCTGCGGTAACTCCGCACACCTCAACCAGCTTGGTGCGGGAGGATTGTCCTTTCAACAGGGAGATGTCTTTCTTGGCAACCCCCAAAACCTCTGCCAGAAAAGCTATCAAGGCCCGGTTCGCTTCCCCTTCCAAGGGCGGTGCGGTTAGTTTTACTTTAAGTGCTCCTTGTTGTTCCCCCACGATTTCGTTGCGGGAGGAGCGGGGCTGCACCCGCACTTGAAAACGAATTCCGTCTGCTAGTGGCGTTACCTCTATCACAGTGATAATTCCTTATCATCGATTTCCTCCAGGCTCTCCAACATCTCTTTGAGATCCTTGCCATAGAAGAAGTCGGCCAGCTCATCCACTCGCTTCTGGCTCTTTTCCAGCAGTTCGAGCTGGCCATGGATCTGCCCCTTTACTTCTGTGGTCAATACGGAAACACGTTTTATGACTTCCTGGTAAACCGCCAGGACTTCAGCGATCTTGGCTTTGGATTCCCGCAGAATAATGGCCGCTTCCCGACGGGCGTTTACTTTTACTTCCTCGGCGGTTTGCTGGGCTAGAATCAGGCTGTTGTTCATGGTTTCTTCCATACGGCGATACTTCTGCAGTTCGTATTCCAGACGCTGAATGGTCTCCCTCAGGGTTGCATTGTCGCTGTACAGGTCTTCGTAGTCCTGGGCCAGCTGCTGCAGAAAATTGTTTACCTCCACTGTGCTGTATCCGCGAACTGAGCGACTGAATTGCTGGTTTCGAATCTCCATAGCGGTAATCAATAGAGGTCACCCTTTCTCTTTATATTCATCCAAGGCGGCGTGCCCGAAATGTCAACTTTCCTGCAGGGGACTCCAGGTAAGACCTTCGGGGAACAGTCCCAATAGCCGTTTCCAGTCCTGCGGGAGAGCTTCCGGGGTAAATTGCAGGTTTTTCAAGGTACAAAGATAGATGGCTGCTACCTCGCCCAGCACTCTGTCATTATAGAATCTTCCGTCAATTCGAAAGTATCCAGCCCCGCTGGCTGCCAGGGACGGCAGCAGGGCAAAAAGAGAACGTTCCCGCGGATAAAAAATATGACTGCGGCAATCGTAGTCAGTTTTTACCGGGTAGTGCTGACCCAGTGCATCTTCCAGGGATAGATCGCCATCCATACAGGGCGCAGAACAACTATCGAATTCCTCCTGCCGGGTGGTTCTGAAAATGCACATATCACTTATCATGGCACATAGTGGCCCCTGAACCATTATTTCCACTTCCAGCTCTCCAGAAGCCAGTAATGCGTCCAGGTCCTCCCGGCACAGTTCCAGGGACGGAGAAATACGGCTTGCCCCGGCTTCCCGCAAATAAGCGACCGCTTTGCTATTGCTGGTATTTAGTCCCCAACCCGCCCATACGGGCAACCCGGCTTCCTGCACCAGTTGCAGGCTTCCGTAATCGTTTACCTCTACCGCCTGGATATCTTTATCTTGCAAGTGGTGGATCAAATGGCGAATATCCCTGAGTTGGCTTTCGGTTACTATACGCGGGGTTTCCACCACTAATTGCTTCCCGCTCTCCCGGGCGATCAGCAAGGCTTCATCCAGGGTGGTCAGGTCCCACCCGGTACGGTCGGTCCGGTATTTTCCCCACGGTAAAACCAGGGTGTCTACCGCTGTGGGCAGCATATTCTTCAGGCCAGGCAGATTCCCAACCGTGACCGTCAACTGGTAATCGCCAGGCGGCAGAGCAGGATTGGTTTCTGACCAGCTGTTGGTATTCAACGCTGGCAAGATCCGCGGAGCGGTAGGGAAGAACGGCTCTCTTTCACCGCCAGGATCGGCTGCGTCCGCCTCCGGCCTGCCCAGCAGGTTACCGCTGGTAAAATCCCTGACTCTTCTGTTGTTCAATACAGCCTGTTCACGGGACTGATCTTCCGGGTTGGACACCCCGGATAGAACCCGGTCCAGAGCACTACGATAGATACCCACCAGTTCCTGAAGATATTCGGCCGAACGCATACGGCCTTCGATTTTAAAAGAAAAGACCCCGGCCTCAACCAGATCCTGCAGATAAGGAAGAAGGCACAAGTCGTTATAGGCAAGCAAATAGCCGTGGAATTCATGCTCAAGTCCCCTGGTCTGGTAAGGCCAACGACAGGGCTTTACACAGCGGCCGCGGTTGCCGCTCTCGCCGGCAATAAAGCTGCTCATATAACATTGTCCGGCATGGGATACACATAAATCCCCATGAGCAAAGAATTCTATAGCCAGTGCAGTTTGCTCATGAATGGCGCGAATCTCACTCAGGGTAAGGTTCTTGGAGAGAATAACCCGGGTGACTGCCGTTTCCGCAAAAAAGTCCACCGCTTTGGAATTGGCCAGCCCCATTTGCACGCTGGTGTGCAGGGGAAGGGTCAGCCCCAGTTCCCGGTGCAGCCTGGCAACGGCCAGGTCCTGAATGATGAGTGCGTCCACCCCGATTTCCTGCAGGAAGACAAGATAGCGGGAAAGTTCGCCCAGTTCCCGGTCAAAGTAAAGGTTGTTTACCGTTACATACAGCTTTTTACCAAGTTGATGCAGGTCGCGGACGGCCTGGGCCAGCTCCCGATCGGAAAAATTAAAGTCATACCGGAGGGCACGCATATTAAAGCGCTTTCCTCCCAGATAGACAGCGTCTGCACCGGCTGCCGCTACTGCTTCCAAAACTTCTGGCTTTCCAGCCGGAGCCAGAAGCTCTATTTCTCCTCCCCGCATGTTCGTCTCCTTCTGTCGGAACTAAATATAGATAACCAATCCCTGAACCAACACTATTACAAAGAAAACCAGAATGGGCGAAAAATCAATCCCTGCAGCAGCAGGAAGCAATTTGCGAAAGGGCGCCATCACCGGTTCCGTGATATCGTAAATAAAGCGGATAATAGGATTGTACGGGTCGTGCCTGATAAAGGAAAGCAGACAACGAACGAATACAATCCACTTGTATATTTCCAGCGCCAGATAAAGGATATCACCCAGCCTATAGGTAGAAATCTTTTATTCTCCCCTTCCGTTCCCTATTTTTTACCCTGTTCCCCGGAACGCTCAAAGGCTTTTTCCACGGCGTCAAAGAAGGCCTGGCGCAAACCGTGATTTTCCAGCTCACGTATTCCGGCAATAGTAGTGCCTCCGGGAGATGTTACGTCATCCTTTAGTAAAGCCGGGTGCAAACCGGTTTCCTCCATCATGGCTACACTCCCAGCCATGGTTTTCAGCACCAGCTGACGGGCCAGGTTTTTATCCAGCCCAATGTTTATTCCCGCCTGGATCATAGCTTCAGCCACCAGGTATATGTACCCAGGGCCGCTCCCAGATAGAGCCGTGACAGCATCCATCAAGCTCTCATCCACTATAACCGCTGACCCCAGACAGGCAAATATGTTCTGTGCCAGTACCAGGTTTTCATCTCCGGCATTTTTACCCCCACAGAGGGCGGAAATACCTTGACCGATCAGGGCAGGGGTATTAGGCATAATCCGAATCACTGCGGGCCGGGAAATCAGCATTTCCTCCAGGGACACGGTTTTAATACCTGCCGCGATGGAAAGAAGCAGCTTGTCATCTGTCCAGGCCGGCCTGGTTTCCGCCATAACCGCAGGTATTTGCGAAGGCTTGACGGCCAGGATTATTACCTGACTCCGGGATACGACTTCCGGTGCCGTCACTGCTTGGGCGGAAAATTCCCGGGTAAACAACTCGGTGCGCTCCCTATCTGGATCGCAGATAAGCAACCTGCTGTATTCCCACTGGTTGCGGACCAGTCCGGAAACAATGGCATAAGCCATCTTTCCGCAGCCGATTACCCCCAGAGCAACAGACACTACCTCTCACCCCCGGGGGAACTGCTCCAACCGGGACGCCGCACCATGGCACGGTGGTCTTTGGCAATTTCCACGTTACTGGGTGCAAATACAAAAATGGTCTTCCCCAACTGCTGACAGCTTCCTTCCAGTGCATAAGTGGTACCACTTACGAAATCAATAATGCGGCGGGCAGCATCCGGTGGGGTATTCTCAAAGTTGATAATAACCTGCTTTCTGGCTTTAAGGTGGTCGGCAAGTACCTGGACTTCCTCGTAACTATCCGGTTCACAGACTACAACTTTCATGGTTTTATTGCTATGAATGGTAACTACATTGGGTGTGCTGCGGCTCTGCTCCTCTGTGTTGCCGGGCAGGGGCAGCATTTCCTCTCGCACCACTTCTTCTCCTTCTATTCCCAGCCAGGCCCATACTTTTCCCATTAAGCCCACAGGATCCCCTCCTTAATTGGATTGTTTATTTAAAGTCCGGGAAGTACAACCATTTCATTCATTACTGCTCCAGATTGAAGATTGCACTTCCAACACGGACAATATTGGCCCCTTCCTCTATGGCCACCTCATAGTCCTGGGACATGCCCATGGACAGATAGCGAAAATCTACATTGGTAAAGCTGCGCTGACCCAGTCGTTCCTGCAAATGATATAGTTCGCGAAAAACCGGCCTGGCCTCTTCCTGGTTGTCGGCCAAAGGAGCCATCGTCATGAATCCCATAATACGCAACGCCGACAGCTGGCCACAACTATCCAGGAATTCGGGCAGTTCTTCTGGAGAAAACCCGGTTTTTTGTTCTTCACCGGCAATGTTCACCTGTACCAGAGCCGGAACCGCCACTCCCAAAGCCTGACCCCGCTTGTCGAGAGCTTCGGCCAGGTTCCACCGATCCAGCGAATGAACCAGAACCACTTTGCCTACTATTTCTTTCACCTTATTGGTCTGCAAACGGCCAATCATATGCCAGCGGGCCTCAGGCAGAGCGGAAATACGCTCCCGTAACTGCTGCACCCGGTTTTCCCCAAAGTCGGTCAACCCCAGGGCCAGGGCCTCTCCGACTGTCGCGATATCCGCTGTCTTGCTGACCGCTACCAGTGTAATCGCCGCCGGGTCTCTGCCGCTTTTTTGCGCGGCCCGGGCAATTCGGGCCCGAACTTCCCCAATGGCGGTTGCCAACTGTTGCAAATCTCTCACCTTCCCGACACGACTGTAATCAAATATGGTTTTCAAGTAATATTATAGCCGGGAAGAAAGGATTGTCATAGCAATAAACCCTATATTTCTAGTTTTCCTTACCAAGGCTGGCGGAAAACGCCCGTCTTTCAGGGTTATACCATTAGGAAGCTCACCGTAAAAGTAGAACCCTGCCCTACTTTACTTTTAACCTGCACCTGTCCGCCATGCGATTCCACGATGTGCTTGACTATAGCCAGACCCAGACCAGTTCCCCCCTGGTTACGGGAGCGGGCCTTGTCCACCCGGTAGAAACGTTCAAACACGCGGGGTATACTCTCCCGGGGAATCCCCATGCCGGTATCACTGATGGTGGTGATTACCCGGCTGTCTTTTTGCTTGCAATGTATCACGACTTTGCCTTCGGGAGGCGTGTATTTTATAGCATTGTCCAGCAGGTTGATAAGTACCTGACCCAGCAAATCCTCGTCTGCCATTATCAGGGGAAGATTGGGCGGGTAAACAAATTCGACGTGCAAAGACTTGTCACTGATCTGCGGACCCATTATGTTCATAACACTGCGGATGGAACGCACCAGGCAAACCGGCTCCGGACGAAGGATGCGTTCCTTGGATTCAATGGAGGACAGGGTTAAAAGGTCTTCGATGAGGCGGCTCAAGCGGTCAGTTTCGGTATCGATTATACTGAGAAAACGCCGACATACGCCGCTGTTCTCCATAGCGCCATCCAGCAAGGTTTCCACAAAACCTTTAATTGAAGTTAACGGGGTTCTTAGCTCATGGGATACATTTCCCACAAATTCTGAACGCATCTGATCAAAGTTGCGCACATCGGTCACGTCCCGCAATACTGCAACGGCTCCTTCAATATTATCCCGATGATCTTTAATGGCGGTTACGTGCACTCGGTAGATTTGGGTTCCGGGATTAATCACCGTTTCGGTAAACACTTCCACACCACGGTTGAGAACCTCTTCAATCATGGTGTTGATTTCCACGCTGTTATTTACAGTGCCAAGAAATTGATTGTTAAGGCCTCCTTCGGCAACCATAAAAAGGTTTTCCGCCGCCCGGTTGGCCAGGACAATACGCTGCTGCGCATCCAGAACCAGAACGGCGTCATTCATGCTGGTCAAAACGGCCTGCATAAGGGTGCTGTCTTGTGTGATTATTGCCATATCTTACACCTCGGTTGTTTTGTTTTAGTCTTTTGACAGGACGGAAACAGAAACCTGTCGCAACCAATATGGGAGCGGGCTTTTTCCATCCTCAGGATACTTCATCAACAAATCGGTAACCGACTCCGCGCACAGTTTCTATATAAGTAGGAAAATTGGAATCGTCGTTCAACTTTTGACGCAGGTGCCGTATATGTACATCCACCGTGCGGGTATCCCCGGAAAATTCATATCCCCAGACTTTTTCCAGGAGCACTTCGCGGGTGAAAACCTTACCCTGGTGAGAAACCATTAATGCCAGCAGTTCGAACTCCTTGGGGGTAAGCTCCAACTTTTCTTCACCGATAAATGCCTCATATTTATCTGGTACAACAATAAGATCTTTAACCACATAGATTTTCTTACCAACGGCCTTTTCCGCCTGCAAGATTTTAAGAGCCCGCAAACGGGCCTTAACCCGCGCTACCATTTCTCTAGGGCTAAAAGGTTTTTTGATGTAGTCATCCGCCCCCATTTCCAGGCCCAAAACCGTATCAAACTCATCTCCTTTGGCGGTAAGCATAATTATCGGAATAGAATTGTATTCCAGGTCTTGTTTCAGGGTTCGGCACACTTCCAGTCCATCCATGCGGGGCAGCATGATATCCAGGAGAATTAGATCCGGCAAGTCACTTTTGACCATTTCCAGCGCACTGATGCCGTCATAGGCCACAATGACCCGATAGCCTTCCTTCTCCAGGTTAAATTTTACCAGTTCTACGATATAGGTCTCATCATCAACAACCAGTATTTTTGAGCTGGTCACCCAGCTTCACCTCTCAATTCCTAATGGAAATAATGGCACTCATCCTCCCGGTCATTCCTTGCTCCCGGCGATAGGAGTAAAACATTTCATTATGACAGGAGGTACACAGCGGGCAACAGGAAATATTCCCGGCGGACACACCGGCCGCAGCCAGTATTATGCGATTGGTTGTCGGCAAATCCCAATACCATTTACCTTCTCGCTTATCAATGATATCATCGGAATTCGGCCATACTTTCTTCACCTTTTCAGCCAGGCTTTTATCTACCTGGAAACAGCATGGACCGATGCCGGGACCAATAAACACTTCCACCTCACCGGGGGGGCAGGCAAACTCCTCTTCCATACGCTTAAGGGTCTCTACCGCAATTTTCCCCATGGTTCCTTTCCACCCACTATGAGCCAGTCCCACCACCTGCCGGCCGGGGTGAAAAAAGTACAGGGGCAAACAATCCGCATAATAACTGGCCAATACCAGCCCCGGGCTGGCTGTAACCATCGCATCGAATCCCTTAAGAACTGTGGCATAGTCACGAGCACCCAGACCGGCATGGCTGTTTTCCACCACCACGACTTTGGTCCCATGAACCTGTTCACAGCTTACCATATCTTCAACTTGATAGGCGAAAAGATTAAGCCAGCGACGGCGGTTTTCTAAAACGTCCGGCAACTTGTCCCCTACATGCAGGCCAAGATTCAGGCTGGCGAAGGGAGCCTGGCTAACCCCGCCCTGTCGGGAGGAAAAGGCCGCAGTGACGCCCAATTCGCTCCATCGGGGCATAATAATAAAAGGAATATGGTGTTGGGTCTGCCATTGCCACTGGTCCATTTGTTATCAGGCTTCCTTTACTTTAAAATATATTATAGACGGGAGGTGTAGCCAGTGTATTGTCCTAGCTGTAATCAATCGATTCCCAGGAATGTTGCCGAGTGCCCCAACTGCCGTACTCCTCTTTACGGAAAAGAGTGGGTAACCGTGGTCAGGGTATATCCCCCGGGTGAATTGGTAGTGGAAGGCTATTTAAATTCATTTGGCATCCCGGTTCGTCTCGTCCGTCATGATATAGCTCAATTCCCTATGAGCATCGGTCCTATGGCAGAGGTGGAGATAACCGTTCCGGCTCCGCTGGCAGAAGAGGCGCGTCGCCTGCTTTCCGAAGCAAAATACCAGGAAGATGGGCCGGATTAATTGTCGATCAGCCAGCCAGTAATTACCTAATCGAACAATGGAGGGAAGTCAGGTGCTCACCGTTAGTGAACTTGCCGCCCGTTATCATATCAGTAATCGCCAGGTTCAGGAACTGGTCCTCCATGGATACTTGCCGGTAGCCCGGGTGGAAAGACGTGGCCTGAGGGGAATCTGTTATCTCTTTTCGGAAAATGCGGTGGAAAACCTGGATATCCCCTCTCTGCTGGCGGATATTCGGGATCATAAAACACACCACAGCTGGCCCCGGTCAGCCAATCCTTCTGCAGATTTCCGTAACCTGGTACGGGTCATGCAGCATTATGAACGTTTTCTGGAAGAAGTCGCCCACTATCCAGAAGCAGAGGCTCTGGAAATTTGCTTCTATCTTTTTCACCTCAACCACTATGCCAAAAGTTATCCTGAGCGCAGTGATGAATTATATTCTCTGAAAAACCAAGTATTAAAAAAACTGTACCAGGAACACCGTTCGCTTCTTTCGGTCACTTATCTAATCGGTCCGGACCGAACCCAGGTCTGGCTGTGCGAGGATTGCAAGGACGCATCGCGCAGCGCCGGGATGTCTTTTAAAGAGTATATTCAGGGGGAATATTACTGTTCCAAGTGCCTGGAGCAAATGGTGGAGAAGGAGTATTATTCCCTGGTGGAATTCAAAGTGGCAGCTGCCGGATACCGATTCACTTTCCACTTGCCGCGTTCCTCCGCCCGTAAGTGGATGAGCGACATGGAGCAACTTCCCCAGGAGGCCAGGAAAACGGGCCGCTATGATGACCGTATGTATCTCTTTGGCCGGCCAATCAGTCGTATCGAAGCCCGGGCCTTTCCCCTGCCCATGGTGGTGGAAAAACTAACGGCATATACGGAAGATAAATAAATACGTTAGAGAATCTTCTCCCTAGGTGCCTTTTTTGAGTTGTTCGATGGTCTTTATAAAACTGTTTAGATCGGTAAACTGTCGGTACACGGAGGCAAAGCGGACATAGGCTACTTCGTCCAGGCTCTGCAGCCTGTCCATTACCTTTTCACCAATAACCCGGCTGCTCACTTCCCGTACGAAACTATCCCGCAGCTCTTTTTCAATGGAGGCAACCATATTATCGATCTCCTCCATAGGTACAGGTCTTTTTTCACAGGCACGGGTAATTCCGCTAAGCAGTTTATCCCGATTAAATTGTTCCCGGTAGCCGGCTTTCTTGACTACCAGCAAAGGCCGTTCCTCCACCCGTTCATAGGTGGTAAAGCGGCGTTTGCAGGCATTGCATTCCCTCCGGCGCCGGATGGTTGTCCCGTCCTCGCTGGCCCGGGAATCAACTACACGGCTTTCCGGTTCCTGGCAATATGGGCAACGCATTGATTAACACTCCTGACCGATTGCTATTCCTTATTCATTATGCGGCAATAAGCGCTCATAATTCAACTTAAGGAGTGATACCGGAATCCTTTTCCCCCCTGGTTCTAATACTGCTCGTCCTCCAACAGCAGTTCGCGGCGATACTCTTCCATTTCTTTGATTACCGGAACCTCTACCAGAATAACGTCACGACCAATGCGAACAATCTTGTTCCAGGGTACGGTTACCTCCTCCCGGCGAGAGAATATGGAAAATCCTTTGGTCCGCCCGGGTAGTACCAGCGCCACTACTTTGCCGTTGTCAAGGTCCAGGTCGATATCAATAATGTTCCCCAGTTTCTTCCCATCCAGAACGTTGATAACGTCTCGGGCACGCAGGTCGGATATCTTGATCACAGCTCCTCACCCCCCTAAAAAAGTGTCTACTTTTCTAATATATGTGGACACACCGGCAAAGTTGACAAAGGAGCGGAAAGACCCTTGGCCCGTTTTTTATAAAAGCCTAAATATAATTTTGCGAATTACGATAATATCTTTAACTGATTAGAGACAGCGGGCTGGACTCGCAGAGAGGCCCGCAACGGTATGGAACGATAGAAGTACCGTTATATTTTACAACCGGGGAGGAAATCCATTATGATGAGGTCTCTCTACACGGCGAGTACTGGTATGTTTGCCCAGCAACTTAACATCGACACCCTGGCCCACAATATGTCCAACGTAAATACGGTGGGATACAAGAAACAACGGGTGGAGTTCCAGGACCTCCTTTACCAGGTAATCCGCCGGCCAGCCACTGGTGAAGAATTCAACGAGCCGGTTGGCATCTCAGTGGGACTGGGGGTTAAACCTGCCGCCATCAATACTCTTTTCTCTCAGGGAAGTCCACAGCAAACTGACAATCCACTGGATGTAGCCATTCAGGGTACGGCTCTTTTCCGCGTTCAAGCACCGGGGTTTGAGGATTATCTCTATACCCGGGATGGCGCTATCAAGATAGACGCTGAGGGGAATCTGGTCACTGCCGATGGCAATCTCTATGTCGGGGTGGACCCAATCCCGGAAGATGCCTATGATGTAACCGTGGCTAAAGATGGAACCGTCACCTATAAAGTGCCGGGAACGGATGAACCGGAGGAAGCAGGACGACTGGAACTGGTGAAGTTTATGAACCCGGCAGGTCTGGCCCGGCTGGGGGGCAATCTGTATCAATCTACTCCCAATGCCGGTGAGCCCATCGATTGGGACCCTGAAGAGGATAATACCGTTGCTCTCATTCCCGGCTATTTGGAAATGGCCAACGTTCAGATAGTTGAAGAGATGGTGGGCTTGATTACTGCCCAGCGGGCCTACGAAATTAATTCCAAGGTAATCCAGTCGGCGGATGAGATGCTGCAAACCGCCAGCAATCTGCGCCGCTAGCAGAATAGGGTTTAAAGGAATATTCGCCCGCTGAAAGGGGAATAGTACCAATGAAGGTAAATAACGTGACCCCCCTCCTGTTTCGGGGAGGAATGGAAAAGCAGTCCATAGAGGAGAAAAAAAGCGGTGATTTTGGTCGGCATCTGGAGCAGGCGCTCCAGGACGGGGATAACAAGAAACTCCATACTGCCTGCCAGGAACTGGAGAGTGTCTTTATCAGCAAGGTTCTTGAATCCATGCGGGCTACCATTCCCCGCAGTGATTTTATGGGCAGAAGCCTGGCGATCGATACTTTCGAGTCCATGCTGTACGACGAATATGCCCGCTCTATGAGCCAGACTGGTTCACTGGGGATTGCTGATATGGTGTATCGGCAGATGGTGAGCAAGCTGTAAATCCCTCGAAGTTGCCCATAAACATCCAGGAGAAATACTTCCTGCTATACCTTCCAGGTATAGCGCTTCTTTTATGCCGGAAGTTTTACCGGAGGGGTAATGTAGTTTTGCAGGATATATTTACATCGGTAATGAATAATCTGGGGAGCCTCGCCCGTGCAGACACGGCGGTAGGAAACCCGATGACCATTAACGGGCTGACCATTATTCCTCTTTTTTCCATCTCTCTGGGGATGGGAAACGGCACCTTTTCCACCGGCAAGACCATATCAGCAGGCAGCGGCGGTGGCCTCGGAGCCAGTATTACTCCGATGGCTCTGGTAGTTCTAAAAGATGAGGATGTACAAGTATATCGGCTGGGCTCAGGAATGATGGAAAGCCTGAGTGCTCAGTTGCCGGAAATCATTGCTAAAGCTCACCCCGAACCACACTAACGGTTTCCCGGCTTCGCCTGTCCATTAGCGGAACTGGCATTGCGGCCCTTTTCAGAGTGCTCGTTCTGACCCGGTTGGCCCTGGTCTTTTGCTACACCTTGACCGCTGGTTTTGTTATCCTTATTGTCAGTTTTATTTGCTTTCCCTTCGTCTTTTTCGGTCGGTTTTTGGGCTTCTCCCTTCTCACCTGCCTTATCTTTGCCTGCTGACTGAGATTGACTGCTGCGGTTGTCACTGGCTGCCGATGGCAGGTTAGGCTTTTTATCCTCAGCCGGCTTGGACAGACACTCCTCCCCCGCAGGCATCGAAATCGGCTCTTCGGAAAGCGGCCTAATGCCAGGAAACATTTCCTGACTGGCCTTATTTTTCCCCGGGGGTACGATTTTGCCATCGTTCCCCTTTCCCTGCCCCATACTGCCGCGTGGTTTTCCCAATCCCGGGGCAGAATTTTTCTTGCCAGGTTTAATATTTCCCCGGTTCCCGTTGGGATCAGATACCTTTGCTTGCATTTCTCCCCGCGGATGAGAATTAGTTATCACCAGCCCTTTGGCCGAGTTGTCCTGTACTCGCAAGTCTTTTAACTGGCTTGATTTCTGTATCTCTTCCTGTAGCATGCCGGCGATTTTTCCCAGGATCGCCTGGCTGGCCGGGGAGTTATCCTTTCCTTTTACATCTATGGTAACCCGCGATGGAGCCTGCTCTGCCGCTACTTTTTCTTCCAGAACAACCACCAGCGCATCTTCTACCGTTTTTCCCCGCAGGTCAGTGGCAGCGGATAGTCCAGCGGCCTGATTGTTGACAGTGACCACCCGTTGCCAGCGATTTAATCCCAACTCAACATCGCCGACAGAAGCATAGACCTGTACCGTGAAAAAGTCTACCACTACTGCCGCGAAAAACAGAACCAAGAGTGCCGCAGCGGCCAGATGCCGGACCGTTATGGTCGTCTCCCGGTATACCTCTCCGGGTATAAGTTCACCGGGGTTTTTTACCTTTCGGTAATGACCACCGGGAAAAAGGACTATCGCCCAATCTTGATGCGTTTCCAAAACCAGTCCGTTTTTCCTGGCCATTTTAATGTCCTCCTCCTGCCGGATCAATGAAGTCTGCCAGCACAGACAATTTATAGACAGAAATAATTGCATGCGCAACAATATATTTTCGGTAGCGATCCACCAGCTTCCGGTTGGCACCGCAGCGCTCAATTAGCATTTTCTGTGGCAAAACCTTTTTTTCTACCAGAACCCGGGACATCTCCTGGTCAGCTGCCAGGAGTCCGGCTATCCGATTGGCTTCCTCCCTGGTTTTCTTTGCCCGAGGGCAGCCAGCCAAAAGATCATTGAAGCTAATCCCGTATTCCTGCAAGTATTGCTTAAAGCGCTCAATTTCCTGCTGCCGGGCCAGACCTTCGATGATCTGCCCCACATCATCCTGATTAGACGCCCGTTTAGCCAATTCATCCAGGTTGGTTGCACTTAACTTATGCCGTTTTTCCCGGCGCTGAAAGTCGATAAGCCGCGTCCGAATGACCCGGGCGAGAAACTCCAGAAAACTTCCCCGTTCCGGTTGGTATCGCTCCAGTGCCTCCAGTAGCGCCAGGCGGGCTATACTGGCTTCTTCATCCGAAGAATTGATGTACCTTCCACAAGTCACGCCACACACCCGCAGGCAGAATGGCATGATTTCATTATAGAGGTTGTTGAAGGGTTCCATGTCCGCATGGCGAGATTTTTCCCAGGCTTCGATGGCTTTTCTCTCCAGCTTTGCCCTGGGGGTTTCTGACATGGTTTTCCTCCTGTAAACATAGGTTCTAAACTCCACCGTGGCCAAAGGTGGGTTTGTTTGATCGCAGGGTGATTTTTCCATGTTTTGTCAACGGTTCCTGCATATTTCATCATTCCAACCGGGTTTTCGCAGATAAATCACACTCTTATACTGACACGCCCTGACCGGGTTTCTTCTTTAACTGGACCCTGTTTCTGTAGCTTCCGCTTTTTGCGGGGTTTTACGTGGTTTGGTTTTTTCCCCGATGAAAAGTCTTGGCGTGAAAATGGCTGTACTGTCTTTATCACCAATACTATCACATCCAATACCGTATTTTTGTTGGCTGGATAAATTCCCAAGATACTGTTACCCGGAGCATACCTGCTTCCAAATTGGTCATTATCCAATTGTTTTGCTATTAAGGTCGGTCAGGGACACATTTGAAGTTGTTGTCGTGCTGGCGATCACCTCACCAATATATCTCCGGCCTTATTACTGAATACGAAGCGGATCTGCCGAAATCTGGGGTGATCCCGCTTAAAACCTTTATTTCTCCTTCCTCCCCCGAGCAGCCCGAATAAAACGTCAATAATTGCGACAAATTCGGGCCTGATGTCATTAAAAATCGGCGATAAAAAATGCCTCATAAGCAGGATTTATCAAACATTTAGCGAAACATACCAGTAAGTTGGGGGGAGGGGGAATTGTTGCCCTCGGCAGGGTGAAGGCTGTCGTCGGCAGCATCCCGCAATTATTTTCCCGTGTATTTGAGAGATAAAAAACCATACCCGTGGGGTGGGGTTATGTTCCTATCCTCTGTCTGATTGTGCCTGGCAGAGGTTTTGTGTACATGACCCGCCATTAAATACCATGGACAGCTGCAGAGGTTAATAATTGGGGAAGGAGGGAAAGGAATGGATTACAAGGACATTATTGCCAGCTACGCCAACAAACAGGGGGGCATTATTGAGGCCTTTCATGCCGTCAACCATGCGTTGGGCTATGTCCCAATAGAAGCGGTAGCGGAAGCGGCCCAGGTATTCAATGTTCCTGTCAGCGAAGCTTACGGGGTGGTCACCTTCTATTCGATGTTTACGGTAGCTCCCCGGGGCAAAAATGTAATCCGCATTTGTGAAAGTGCTCCCTGTCATGTGGCTGGGGCAGCCGAAGTTGTAACGGCACTGGAGCGTGAACTGAGCATCAAAATGGGCGAAAACACTGCCGACGGTAAATTTGCCCTGGAGTTCACCGAGTGCGTTGGCCAGTGTCAGGCTACTCCGGTTATCACTATTAACGGGAAACCATATTCGGATGTGAGCCCGGCCAAGATTCCGTCTATCCTGGCAGAATACAAATAATATATTGACCGTCAGGATGACAAATAGAGAGGGGGAAAAATAATGGCCGAGGAAATGCGCATCGTACTGCGGAATTATGGTAAAATTGACCCGCTCAAAATTGAAGATTACCTGGCCCAGGGCGGTTACCAGTCCCTGGAGAAGGCCCGCAGTATGGACAGGGAAGCGCTTATCGATGAAGTCAAGAAATCCAACCTGAGGGGCCGGGGAGGCGCAGGTTTTAATTGTGGTCAAAAGTGGTCCTTTGCCTATCGGGCTCAGGCCGATGAAAAATATGTGGTGTGTAACGCGGATGAAGGTGAGCCAGGCACTTATAAGGACCGTTTAATAATGGAAAACGATCCTCATACATTGCTGGAAGGAATGGCCATCTGCGGATACGCCATTGGTGCCCGCAAAGGCTATATCTATTGCCGCGGTGAATATCCTTTCCTGGTGAGTACACTTAACACTGCTATTCAGCAGGCCAAAGACCAGGGGGTTTTTGGTGACTTTGATGTGGAAGTAAGAAGCGGCGCCGGTGCCTATGTATGCGGCGAAGAAACAGCTCTCATTGAATCTATTGAAGGTAAGCGGGGGGAACCCCGTTTCAAACCACCCTATCCACCTGCCGAAGGTCTATGGCAGAAACCAACCATCGTGAATAACGTGGAAACCTTCGCCAATATTCCGGTTATCCTGGATAAGGGGGCGGCATGGTATGCTGCCATTGGTGTCCCCTCTTATCCCGGTACCAAGGTCTTTACTTTGACTGGCGATGTGAACAACAAAACCTTCTTCGAGGTGCCCACCAACACCACCATCCGGGAAGTGGTATTCCAATTTGGCGGCGGCATTGCAGGCGGCAAAAAGTTTAAGGCCGTCCAAATCGGCGGGACATCGGGGGCCTTTATACCCGAATCCCTTTTGGATACCCCGGTAGCTTTTGACAATATGTCGGCGATTGGCGCTACCCTTGGATCGGGTGCAGTTTTTGTTATGGACGAGACTCGTGATATAGTGGACGTTACCACTCGCATTGCCAAATTCTTTGAGCATGAATCCTGTGGCAAATGTGCCCCCTGTCGTGAGGGAACCGCCCGT
>Ga0116193_1001877_pt1 | contig 16644 bp, 14 predicted proteins | sample AD_UKC115_MetaG_FD_89892 | JGI IMG/M metagenome (GOLD analysis project Ga0116193, IMG submission 89892) | Active sludge microbial communities of municipal wastewater-treating anaerobic digesters from Hong Kong - AD_UKC115_MetaG | ecosystem: Engineered > Bioreactor > Anaerobic > Digestate... | reverse complement strand
TGTCCTTGAATACCATATTTGCGCATGGCTGCTTTTACTCCAATAAATCCACTTTCAACTTCCCGGACCACTGAAAGTTTAAAACTCATCGAATAATCTCGCTGTGTTCGCTTGTAATACAAGTTTTTGTAATCTTCTTCCATAGTGTTACTCTTTTTTGTGTAACGCTATTTCAGGACGTGACATTTGCGACAATAAAAAAAGCTGTTCCCGGAAAAGGAACAGCTTTTTTGTTCAGAAACGGTTGAACGATTAATAGAATTTGGCTCTTTTGTCAACAATTTCCACCGCTTTCTGGTGGGCATCGTAAGCCTGGAATCCGGCGCGGTAGCCGATACTTTGGGCCAGCCGGTTCTTTTCGCCGGTCAGGTCGGTGTCGGTTCCTTCGGTTACCGACGAAACTTTAACCAGGAATACAGCATTGTTGCCTTTTACCGGAGCCGGGACCACATTGGGTTCAATGGATGCAACGGTGCCGATCACAGCGGGTTCAACGCCTACACCGGGAATCGAGAAGGAGTTGAAGTTGACATTTGAGGCACTCTGTACCGTTGTGCCGAGCGTCTGTGCAATGTCGAACAGGTCGGTTTTTCCAGCGGCGGCAGTTTTGATCTTTTCAGCCAGTAATTCGCCTTTTTTCTCTTTCCGGACGGCCAGTTCCACGCGGTCGCGGACAGCGGTAAACGGAGCGATTCCTTCCTGGGTAGCTTCAACCAGGGTGCCCACTACAAAGTTGTCGCCGAATTCGAAGATGGGCGAACCATCGGTGCTTTTCAGGATATTTCCTTTTTCAGCTTCAAAAGCAGCGCGAACCAGCGGACGCGGGTTGTCGAGACCGGCAATTTCACGGTCGTTTTCACGCAGGGTTGCTACCTTTTTGGTGAGTTTCTGTTCTTCCACTGCAGCGTCAAATTTGGCTTTGTCGGTATTTTCGCTCACAAATTTGCTGGCAATGGCGTAGGTATTCTGGTAGGTTTGCGTGCTGGGTACCACGTTGCGCACCAGGTATGCAATCTGGTACTGTTTGGTTTCAACCCCCCGGCGGGTGGTTTGAATGATGTGGATCCCAAACTGCGAATTGGCAATGGTTACCTGTCCGGTTTTATTATTGAAAGCAGCTTCTTCAAAAGGTTTTACCATCATGCCGCGGCCAAACCATCCGAGATCGCCACCGTTCATGGCCGAACCGGTGTCGGAGGAATACTGGCGGGCCAGGGCGGCAAAATCCCCTCCTTTTTCGATGACAGTTTTTAAACTGTCGGCCAGCGACTGGGCCAGCACCGCTTCGGCAGCCGAGTTAACGCGCAGCAGGATGTGACGCGCTTCCACCGAGTCGGGGACCATTTCTACTGCATGCAGCTTAGCCAGCTTATACGCATTGTTTTCGAAATAGGGACCAAACACGCTGTTTACTGCCGCGCCTTCCTCCGTAATCCAGGTGGCAATGTTGGCAGGCAGTTCCGATATTTTGTGCCAAACGTCTTCGAACCGCACATCGGAGTTGGAGTTGACAAACTGAACGTTGTCGGTGGTATTGGTAAAGTCGGCCTGGATATCGTTGATCCACTTCTGGGCATCGTTGAAGTCGGAAGTAGAAGGCGTTACCGTGAAGGTAACATATTCAATCCGGCGGGTTTTTTCCTCTTTGTACTCTTTTTCATGTTTGGCGTAGTAGGCTTTCAGTTCGGCCTCCGAAACCACCACCTGGCTGTCGGCCACGCTGCTGTGGTTCAGGGCGATGTAGTCGAAAGCGATCTGCTTGTTTTTATCTTTCAGGCTTTGCTCGGCTTCGGCTGAAGTGACATAGAGCCCCTGGCGGATCAGGTTGTTGTATTTGCTCTGAACTCTTTCAGACTGGATCTGCTTTTCGAGATAGAGCCAGTAGCTTTTCTGCTCGGGCGAAACGCCGGTTTCCAGGTTTTTCAGGAAATTGACAACAGCCGAACGATCGAACTCGCCGGTATTGGGATTGGTGAAAATTTGCTGGACAATGGGATGAATATTGGTTCCCTGGAGCATGTCGAAAAGTTCTTCGGAACTGACGGCCAGCCCAAGTTCATCGTAAACGTCGCCCATAATTTTTTCGCGAACCATGGTTTGCCAGGTTTGTTCACGCACCTGCACCCAGGCGTTTTCATCCAGCTGGTTTTGCCCGGTATTCGATTTGTAGATTTCTCCCAGTTCATCTACCCGACGCTGGAAATCGGGGTATTGAATCGATTCCCCGTTGATTTTTCCCAACTCAAGTTGTCTTTTTCTGAAAAGTGAGCTACCGGATTGAAGCATGTCGCCCAAGATAAAAGCGACTAAAGCAAGACCAATAATGATGGCCACTAATATACCAGCTTGGTTTCTGATCTTTTGTAATGTTGCCATTGAATGATGTTTATTTTAAGCAAATTCTACTTTCAAAATTTAGGCTACGAAGATAATAATTTTCAATATTATACCTGAACAATCGGTTTTTTTTTGCCCATTCTGCCGATCATTCCGGAAAGCGCGCAAATCGTGGCATTTTTGCGGGAAGGGAACCTGTTTTTTCCGTGGTTAATCTTCTGAAACGGTCAGGTGCACCAGTTCGATTTTAGTGCGGCTGGCTTTCAGGATTTTGAAGCTGAACCGCCCGATTTTGATGACAGAATTGGCTTTGGGGATGCTTTCGTGGTGGAAAAGGATGAAGCCGGCCAGGGTTTCAAACTCTTCCGACTCGGGCAGCCCCAACTGGTATTTTTCATTCAGCAGGTCGATCTCAAATCGTCCCGAGAAGATGTATTCGTGGTCGTTCAGTTTCTTTTCAACGTAGTCGCTGGTGTCGTGTTCATCCTCAATTTCTCCGAAAATCTCTTCGAGGATATCTTCGCTGGTCACCAGCCCCGAGGTTCCGCCAAACTCGTCAACCACCAGGGCAATGCTGCGGTGCTCGCGGATGAAGCGGCTCAGCAGTTTGTTGGCGGCCATGGTTTCGGGAACGATCAGCACATTTTTCAGAAAGGGTTTGATGCTGGTGGGTTTTTTAAAAATGGCCGATGAGTGGACATACCCGACGATGTTGTCGACATTGTCTTCGTAAAACAGGATGCGGGAGTAGCCGGTTTCAATAAATTTTTGGCGGAGCTGTTCCACGCTGGAATGGATGTCGAGCATGGAAATTTCGTTGCGGGGCACCATTATTTCGCGCAGTTTGACCTTCGAAAAATCGAGGGCATTCCGGAAAAGCTGCACCTCTTTTACCACTTCGTTGTCGGGGGTGGTGGCTGCCTGGTCGGTTTCACCGATAAAATGGTCCAGGTCGATGCGGCTGAAGACCAGGTTTTCGGCCTCGGGCATCTCCTTCCCGGGAAGAAAACGGCGAAGCAGAAAGCCGGAAAGCAGGAGCGAAAACCGTGTTAACGGGTAGAACAGAATATAAAAAACGGCAAACGGAAACGCGAGAAGGGTGAGCAGCAAATTGGGGAAAAACCGGAAAAGTGTTTTGGATGGCAGTTCGGTTACCAGCAGGATTACCACGGTAGCCAGGATCACCAGCAGCAGCGCGGCCAGGGCCGCTGAGCCGGTGGCGCGCAAAAGCAGAGGCAGCAGCAGAACGGCCAATGCGAGGGTGTAGATTACCAGTGACAGGGTATTTCCCAGCAGGGTGGTGGCAATAAACTGACGGGGCGTGTGGAGTACGAGCCGGAGCATTTTGGCTGGCAGCGGATGGGATTGCAGATCGAGCTTGAGCCGCAATTTGTCGGCCGACAGAAAGGCGGTCTCCATTCCCGTAAAGAAGATGGCCAGCAACAAAACGATCAATATGGCAATTCCCCAGCTCATCTTGCGCTATTTTCCAATATCGACCGGTTGTCGCTCCGGATTTACCCTCTCCAGTGAATCGGGGGTCACTCTTTCGCCGGGGTGCATGGTAAGGTAAATTTCTCCGCGGGGTTCCCTGATCTTCCAGTTTTCGAGCGTTTGGCTCGATTCAAACCCAACGCCGGAGATGATCTGGTCGGGACGGATGATCCGGACAAATTCGTCGGAGTAGATTTTTTCAGCCCGTTCATCCCAGATCAACAGTTCGGTTTTCAGGGTGTCGCCTTTGGCGTTGACGGCAACCACATTGTTTTTGGCTTCCCACTTGCGCTCTTTCAGAAATTGTTTGGCGTAACGGGCGGTAATGCTGGAGATGATCTGCTGGTTGGCGTCGTATTTTACCAGCAGCAGGCCTTTGGGAAACTCGACAAACGGCTGTCCGTCGGCTTCAAACCGTTTCAGCTCGGGCGCTTTGAGGTAAAAACGGACGATTCCCGAATCGGTAAAGGTCGTCTCGAAATTTTCGGCTTCAATTACCGGCAGGTTTTCGGGCGAGCTGAATGCTTTGATTTTTTCGATATCATTCTCGCAGGCCGAAAAAAGTATTGCAGCCCCGCCAAGCAGAGCTGCAATTATCTTGTTTTTTCTCAAAAATATTTTTTTATCAGAACCGTACTTTGGTAGTTTCATTAATCCATCCTTCTACTTTATACGTGTCACCTTCCTTGATGCTGTTGAAGAACGCTGTTTCCTTATTGGGGAAATGGGGACGGCAGTCGTTGGCTTTTTTGGTGGCATCAACCAAACAGTCACTACCAGCATTTTTAGCTTTGAGGTAATAGTCGGCCGCAACCCAGAACACGGTGGCTTTTTCGAAGTCGTCACTGCTGAAAGTCCGGTAGGAGCTGAAGTAAATGTCTCCCATCAGAATCAGTGTGCGACAGTTGTTCGGGTTGATGGCCAGCGCCTTGCGGGCATAGTTGCGGGCCTCAGGATAATTGTTGTCCTTTCCAAGGAGCAGGTAGGCATATTCGTAATAGTAGTTTTCAAGCAGCGACTGGTCGGTTTCGTGCTCCATCGCCTGTTTGTAGTACTCTTTTGCCTTGGCTACGTTTTCCTGCTTCAGGTACATGCGGGCTACGTTGTAAGCGGCTTCAGCCGAGGGTTCCAGCTGGTACATCTTTTCAGAGGCCTTGAAGAACAGCGGGTTGTCGTCGCAGTTGGCTTTTGCCAGCCTGCGGAGCATGGCCTTCAGGAAATCCAGATCGTTTTGTTTTTCATCAAACTGCTGGGTGTAGATATTGATCAGCGACTCGCAGTCGGCAGCGCCCGAAGTTCCAAAGATATTTTCAACACCAGCGCGGGCATCGGCAAGATCTTCCTCGTTGGGTCTGTTTTTTTCAATCTCGTTAAGGACAGCCGTGCAGAGGTCGTAGTTTTTCACAACGGTTTCCTTCGGGAGTTCGCCCATCTGGAACAGCGCCCTGGTGGTTTGCATCAACAGGACCACTGCTGCAATTTCACTCTCTTTTCCCTGTTCTTTCAGTGAAGTTTCGAGCCATTCGTATCCTTTTTTGTAGATCTCTTTGAGTTGGTCCTGGGTCAGGCTTTCATCCGGCGGAAGGTTGTATTTCAGCCAGGTTGTTCCTTTGCGGCCAAGTACGAATCCTTTCTGGTCAAAGTATTTGATCCGGCGGTCGTAAACGCTCATCAGCGTATCGAGGTATTTACTTTTTTCGGCCCGGTCTTTGGCTTTTTCGAGGAAACTTTCATACATGTTTGCCCCGTGGATGTAAATGTTGGACGTCGACTTCGGATATTTGTTGTAAATAACTTTCCAGTGGGGCAGCGCTGCTTTGTAGTCGCCCTGTTTGTAGAACTGGTCATAAATCGAAAAGTTGTTCATGAATTCTACATCGTTTGAGCTGGTCAGCTCGTTGAGCGATTTCAGGTTTACTCCGGCTTCTTCGGCTTCACCGGCAACCGGCAGGGTTCCGTCGAAGCTGAAGTCGATCACGTCACTGGTGTTGCCTTCAATATCAAGCTTTCTGGAATCATCGATAAAGGTGAAACGCAGGTATTTTGATTTTGGGTCGGCTTTGATTTCATATTTGCCGTCAAATCCGGTGAGTTTGGTTTCGGACGATCTGTGTGCCTCAACAGTTACACCGGCGGCAGGTTTACCTTCACGGTAAACGGTTCCCTTGATAATTCGCTGTGCATTGGAGCTTATTACCGTTGCAACAGCAATCAAGGCGAACAGCATGGATTTACGGATTAAAGTTTTCATTGTCAGCTATTTTTTTCTTTAATTAATCAAATTGCCTTTTAATAAACCATAGATCGTACAAATTTACGCTCAAATTGAATTTGGCATAATTCTCACGGATCAAGTTGTTTTTTGTGCTTCCCCGTTTCCCAATTTCTGCAGAGAGATTGACGGTTGAGTTAGAACGATAAACTGGTAGTCCAACCCCAAAACTTATGCCAACATCTTTAATCTGTTGATTGTTAATCGTGAGATAAGAACCTTCATATCGCATACCTGCACGGTAAGCCACTTTTTTCCAGTAGCTTTTAATGGAGTATTTTTCCGGGATCCATTCGGCGCCGGCCGAAAATAGTTCGCGGTTGGTAAGCAGCGGATTGGTGTCGCCAAAGAAGCGGGCTTTGGCCCATCCCTGGTAACAGTAGTCGGCATTAACCTCCAGGACATTCTTTTTGACATAGGACAAACCCACTCCCACATTGAACGGCAGCTGGATAATATCTTTCACTTCATTGACATAGCTGATGGTGTCCACATCGGTGTAGGCAGTTGAGCTGCCGGAGGATATGGAGAGCCGTTTCAGGGTCATGTCGGAGTTGAAAGCGGTAAACTTGGGTTTGTTTTCAATGGTTACACCCAGTGTGAGCGATTGCTGTTTTTTCATCGGCAGGGTAGCTTGCAGGCCAATATTGTAGCCGAAGTCGCGCATCCGGATCTCTTCAGTCTTCTGAATAATATAGAGGTCGCCGTAATCGGGGAAATGAACGTAGGCATTGCGCGAAAGATTTCCGAAGAAATAGTAGAAGTTGTACCCGATTGAGAAATTTTTAAAAGGTTTCACGGCCAGTCCCCAGTAAGCCCTCGAAAGTGACCCTTCGCCATAATATTGGTACTGGACAGCTCCGGTGTTGTCAATATCTTCATTTACCAGCAGGTCGTAACCCACATCGGAGTAGGGGGTAAGTCCCAAACTGGTTCCCATCCAGCGGGTGACCGGGAAACTCAGGGCGAAATAGCGGAAGTTTACATCGTCGGTGTCAAATTTTCCGATGTCGTTTTTATAAGAGGAAAACTTTCCACTCAGTCCGAATTCAAATAAAAACGCCAGTGAATCGCCCGAGGTGTAAGAGGCCGGATTGGCAACGTTGATCTGCTGCGCATTCCGGCTGCCGATAATTGCCCCTCCCATGGCGGTTGAACGGCCAAAGTTGTAAGGCTGCAAATCGCCCAGTCCAAAACGGGAAAACGGAGAGGTGGTATTATTATTAAATTGTGCAAACAATAAAGCGGGTAATAATACAAATCCGGCTATAAGTAAGGCACTATGAATTTTTCGCATTATATTCCAATATCCTGTTTAATCCTGTTCCTACTAAATTAGAATCTACAAAGAAAGAATTTTTTAGTTTCCTTTCAAAAAAAATGGTATCACCACCGGTGAAAATGATTTGTAAATTTTCATAAAAATCATTAAAAAGGCGGATGGTATTTTCCACTTCAAAAAGGATCCCGTTTTGAACCCCGGCACGGATGGCGGTTTCGGTTGAAGTTCCCAGCCGGTCAAAATCGTCGGAGGCTTTGATGAGCGGCAATTTTCCGGTAAAGGAGTGCAGGGCTTTGAAGCGCATCTCCAGTCCCGGCGAGATATTTCCCCCGGCATACTCGCCGGCAGCCGTTACGATGTCGTAGGTAATGGCCGTTCCGGCGTCGATTACCAGCAGGTTGGTGTTGGGGAAAAGAAAATTGGCGCCTACCGCTGCGGCAAGCCGGTCTTTTCCCAACGTTGCTCTGGACTGGTAACGGTTGACAATCGGCAGGGGAGTGTTTTCGTCCAGTTCCAGAAAATAGCGAAAACAGCTCCGAAAGGTCTCTTTCAGCGGTTCGGAATAATCTTTTACCGCGGAGATGATGGCTCGATTCAGCGAAGGGTGTTCGGCGCCAAGCAGTTTAACCTGTTCGGGAGTGAGTTGTTCCACTGCCACGGTCCACATCAATCCTGCCGGGTTAAACAGGTAGATTTTGGTCCGTGAGTTTCCGATGTCAACCACTAAGTTCATCTTATTCTGCTATGCGTTGGCTGATGTCGAGCGCCTGCACCGAATGGGTCAGTGCTCCGATCGAAATGTAATCGACCCCGGTGGCAGCCACTTCCCGCAGCCGTTCGAGGGTCATGTTGCCCGAAGCTTCGGTTTTGGCTTTTCCGCCAACCAGTTTTACCGCTTCCTGCATGGTGGTGTTGTCCATGTTGTCGAGCATGATAATGTCGGCGCCGGCTTCCAGCGCCTGTTTGACCTCCTCCAGGCAGGTGGTCTCCACTTCTACCTGTATGGAGGGGCTGATCCGGGCGCGGATGGCTTCCACTGCTTTTTGAATTCCGCCCGCTACGGCAATGTGGTTGTCTTTTATCATGACCATGTCGTAGAGACCGGTGCGGTGATTGGTTGCCCCGCCGGTGCGCACGGCATACTTGTCCAGCAGGCGGAACCCCGGCAGCGTTTTGCGGGTGTCGAGGATCTGGCAATTGCTGTTTTTTATTTCGGTGGCATACCGGTTCGAGGTGGTTGCAATACCCGACAACCGTTGTAAAAAGTTGAGAGCGGTCCGTTCGCCGGTGAGCAGCGCCCGGTAGGTAGCCGAAAATTCAACAATCAGGTCTCCTTTTTTTACCACGCTCCCATCCTCAACTTTGGGAGTCCAGGTGAGTTGTGGGTCGAGACGGTGAAAAACCATCCTGGCAATCTCCAGCCCGGCCACTACGCCGTCGGCTTTGGCCACCATGCAGGCGTTACGGCGCGTTCCGGCCGGGATCAGGTTCTCCGTGGTCAAATCTCCCGGACCAACATCTTCGGCAAGTGCCAGGTCGATCAGCTTTTCAGCTGCTTCCAGTTCTTGTTTATTCAGTTTCATGTCTTGCTTTTTTGTTTTTATGCGTTTACCGGTTCAAATGTCGGTTCATGATCTTTTTGCTGGATAATATGGACCCGGAATTGAGGGTTCTCTACCGGGAAATCTTCGCGGATATGACCGCCGCGGCTCTCTTCCCGAATCAGCGCCGAGTGGGCGATGAGCCGGCAGATGTCGACGGTGTTTTTAATTTTCTGCAGATTGTATTCGTGAGCAGTGTCGCCAAATTGGGCAGCAATCTCATTAAACCGCCGAACCGATTCCTGAATGCCGCTCCGGTTCCGGACAATGCCCAGTTTTCCCGAAAGAAGTTCGGCCATTTCGTTTTTGTATTGCAGGTAGAGCTGTTCGTTTTCAGCAGAAACAGTAACCGTTTCCAGTTCAGGCAGGGGGCCGGCGGGAGAGGTTAACCGGGCGGCCTGTTCGCTGGCGCGTTTGCCAAAAACCAGGCATTCGAGCAGCGAATTGCTTGCCAGCCGGTTGGCGCCCATCACTCCGGTTGAGGCGGCTTCGCCGCACACAAAAAGTCCGCGGATGTTGGTTTCGGCATTCAGGCCGGTGCGGATGCCGCCTACCATGTAGTGGGCGGCCGGCGCTACCGGTACCAGGTCGCAGGTCAGGTCGATGCCGTACTCTTTCAGCCGGAAGTAGATGTTGTGAAACCGTTCGGCGATATGGGTCGGGTCGAGGTGGCGCAGCGACAGGTAGACAAAGTCGTTCCCGGACTGCTGCATTTGTTTGAAAATCGAGTAGGCTACCACGTCGCGGGGGGCCAGTTCGGCCAGCGGGTGCAGCTGTGGCATAAAACGTTCGCCGGCGGGGGTGAGCAGCCAGGCACCTTCGCCGCGCACCGCCTCGCTGATGAGGAAAGCCTCTTCGCCGGGCAGGCTGAGCGCCGAAGGGTGAAACTGCACAAACTCCATATCGGCCAGTTTGGCCCCGATCTGGTAGGCCATGGCAATACCGTCGCCGGTAGCCGTGTGTGGATTGGTCGAACGGCTGAAGATGCGCGAAAGTCCGCCGGTTGCCAGGATGACGGCTTTTGACCGGAAGACGATATTTTCTCCGGAGACAAAGTCGATAGCCTGGACGCCGAGAATAGAACCCTGGTTTTCGATGAGCCTCACGGCTGCGGTATATTCAAAGGCGGTGATATTTTTTTGCTCGCGGACCTTTTGCAGCATAAAACAGGTGAGCATCTTTCCGGTGGCGTCGCCGCCAGCGTGCAGAATGCGGCGTTTGTGGTGGCCGCCTTCCAGTCCCGGCACTATTTTCCCTTCCACGCGGTCGAAAGGCATTCCCATGTCAATGAGTTCGAGCACCCGTTCGCGCCCTTCCGTGACCAGCACTTCCACCGCATCGCGGTCGCACAGGCCCCGCCCGGCCTCCAGGGTGTCGGCCAGGTGCAGTTGGGGCGAGTCATCTTCGCCGATGGCCGCAGCAATTCCGCCCTGCGCATAATATGAATTGCTGGTGTCGAGTTCCGATTTGGTGACGACCGCAACCGTTCCGAATTGCGCAGCGTGGTAGGCGGCGGTTAGCCCGGCCAGTCCGCTGCCAATTATAATGGTGTCAAATTCCAGAAGTTGCATCAGTAGTAAGTAATTCGACCGCCAAAGGTAATATTTCTTTAAAGGAATAGGACGATATTTTAGTGGCAGCCATGTTGCATATTGATGAAATCAGTCTGGTGATTGCGGAAGATAATCGGGACGAACCGGCGAGAACAGTTCAATCAGATGGGCCTCTTCTTTCACCACCACTTCGTGCAGAACATCCTGCGGAATGCACCAGCTGTCGCCGGGAGCTGTTTCGTACCATTCTTCGCCGATATGGAACTGCAGTTTCCCCGAAATCAGGTAGCCGGTTTGTTCGTAAGGATGGCTGTGCAACGGCAGCCGGCGCCCTTTTTCGAGGTGGAATTCGCACAACAGGGTTTTTTCTTCCCAAACCAGCGGGCGCATTTGTACCCCTTCCAGCAGTGGTTTGAATGCAGACGAGTCTTTTTTCCGAAACATATTTAATCCGGTTAATGGTGATCCTCGTTTTTTACAGAAGAGGAGATTCCCAGCGCTGGCAACACCCCGGCCAGGGAGCTGACCGACAGAAAGCGGTTGCGGGGTACCTGGTCGGGATGGACCTCTTCGTGAAACCAAGTGATGTGGTATGGCACGTGGATGGCGTATCCTCCCAGGTTTACCACTGGCAGCACATCCGACTTCAATGAGTTGCCGATCATCAGAAATCTGCTGGCCGGAATATCGAGGTGGCTGAGCAGTTTCCGGTAGTTTTCCTCCTTTTTGTGGCTCATGATTTCGATGTGATGGAAAAAGCGGGCTATCCCGGAGTTTGACAGCTTGCGCTCCTGGTCGAGCAGGTCGCCTTTGGTGGCAACAATCAGCCGGAAGTGCGGCGAGAGCGCCGTCAGCACTTCAATGACGCCGGGCAGCAGGTCGTTTTTGCGGTTGATCTGCGCTTTCCCCAATTCGATGATCTGGGCTATTTCGGCAGCAGTCACCTTGCCGGCCGAAACGCTGACGGCCGTTTCCATCATCGAAAGCATAAACGCTTTGGTTCCGTAGCCGTAAAGTTCCAGGTTGCCGATTTCGATTTCCAGCAGGCGTCGCATGGTGTTCTCTTCGGAACTGTATTTTTTGAGCAGCCGGCAAAACTGCTCTTCCGATTCGCGGTAGTAGGGTTCGTTGATCCACAGCGTGTCATCGGCATCAAACCCGATCACTTTGATTTTTTCAGGATGAATCGACATGTCGTTTTTTTAAAGAGAGGTAATTTCTTCCCACACTTTCCGATTCACCGGGATACCCTGGGCCTGGTTTTCCCGGCGGGTTTCCACCACCCGCTGACCGGGATACCGGACCGGGAATCCGTTGCCGGCAGGTTCCGAGTGGAGAAAGTCGTCAATGATTCCGGCAATGGTTTGCTGAATAGCGGGGAAGTTGTGCAGTTTTTGTAAACGGATTGCAATAAAAACCTGCGAGACACCAACTTCGTCGGGGTGTTTGCTGACTTCGGAGGTGGATTTTCCGCCCGAAAGAATGGCCGCCAGAATATCGAGCAGCAGCGAAAGTCCGGAGCCTTTCCAGTAACCGACCGGCAGGGGCCTGCGCGAGGCAAGGATTTCCGACGGGCTGTCGGTGAGCTGGCCGTTGCGGTCGAATCCACCCGCCACCGACAATTTTTTGCCTTCCAGCACACTGTTTTCCATGGTTCCGAAGGAGAATTGCGAGAGGGCCATGTCCAGCACAATGGCTTCTTCGCCAAACGGAACAGCAAAAACCAGCGGGTTGTTGCCGGTTTTTTTGTTTTTGCCGCCCCAGGCCGGCATGTTGGCTTCGGTGTTGGTCCATCCGAGGAAGACAAAACCCTGGCGGGCAGCCTGCCATCCGTAAGTCCCGCCGCGCATCCAGTGGTTGGTGTGGGCCAGCGTAACCATGCCGATGCCGTTGGCTTCGGCCAGCTGCATGGCCCGTTCGGTGGCAAATGTTGCATTCAGCGGGCCGGGGCCCAGGTTGCCGTTCCACTGTTCGGCCGCTCCGGCAGCATTCACCAGCGAAGGCGCAGCATTCACGTCGATATACCCTTCGCGGATGTAGCGGACAAAGCGCGGAAACCGGTTGACGCCGTGCGAATAAACCCCTTCGAGACTGTTTTGGGCAAAAACCGCTGCACATTTTACCGCCTTTTCGGAGGTGAAACCGTGTTTTAGCAGAATTTGTGCAAGGGTTTCCTGCAGGGTTTCCAGCGGAATGTAAATTTTATTCATAACTGACTTTTTAAGCGGGAGCGGATGGCTGGTCCTTGGTTTTCCTCTGCGGGCCGGTTGCAACGGGCCTGCAGGCCCTCGCACTTTCGGGCAGCTGCCGAGGAAAAATGGGTTTACCGATTTCATCCGGTTGATTAAACCGGGCGCTAAAATAGGAATAAACCACGGGCTGTTTTTCTGAAAATTTTAAAAAGGCGGTTATTGCGGCAGCGGTTCGTGCTGACCCAGGGCTGCCCTCACTTCGTTCAGCATGCGGGGAAGTTTGATAAACGGATCGCCGGCGCCGAGGGTCTCCAGCGGAAGATAGCCCCGGTATCCCGACTCTTTGATGAGGCTGATCAGCCGGGGGTAGTCGGTTTTTTGCTCCTGCCCGTTGAAATAGACCTGCTCTTTGATTTGCCAGGTTACGGCCAGATGAATGGTCCGCCGGATTTCGTCGTACGGATCGGCCGAGCGGTAACTGCCAATGTCGAGGTTGAGCCCCAGCCAGTCGGAGTTGACCAGCTGGAAGAGGTTGAGCACATCGTCGGCAGTTTTCAGAAAGTCGTTGTGGTTTTGAATGGCAACCACCACCCCGTGGGTCTGGCCAAATTCGACACATTCACGGAGATCGGCGGCCATCCATTCGAACACCTGGTCGCGGGTGAATCCCGGATGGCTGGTTACGCCGGCAAAAACACGCAGGGTGGGAGCTCCCAGTTTTTCCGACGCGATTATCCACCGTTTGATGTGTTCGATGTCGGCTTTCTGTTTTTCGGGGTCGGTGAGGGTGAAGTCGTTGCGCACGCCGCTCCCGCTGATGTCGATTCCCAGCAGGAATGCCTTCCGTTTGAAACGGTAAAGGTATTCGTCGGCAGGAACGTCGGGGTAGGTCGGAAAATAGTAGCCGGTCGGGTCGATGGCGTCGATATTGTTGGCTGCGCAGAAGTCGAGCAGGTCAAACAGGTCGATTTGCCCGGCCCGCAGCGGCGTGTTAAACGAGTAGCAGTTGAGGCTCAGTTTGAGCCGGTGTTGAAATTTCGGATCGACGGCCGGGATTGCCGGGGTTGCCGCTGCCAGCGGAAGCAGCGCGCCGGCCAGCAGCGGCGACAGGCCAATGGTTTGCAGCAACCGGCGACGGGAATAACTTGTTGGCATGGTAAGCGGATTGGTTAATTCCCGGCAAGATATAAAAAAGCAGGGGGCTTTTTTGAAAGAAAATCTGGTTTTGTTCAGCTGGCAAGCTGTTTTTCGGGAAGACGGTCAGCTTTTGATTTCGAGCAGGAATCCGCTGCCGTGAATATTTTTGATTTCGATGGAGGGATCGTCGGCAAAATATTTTCGCAGGCGCGACACAAAAACATCCATGCTGCGGGCCGTGAAATAGCCGTCGTCGCCCCAGATGTGGTTGAGTGCGGTTTCGCGCGGCAGCAGGTCGTTTTGCCGTTCGCAGAGCATCCGCAGCAGTTCGGCTTCCTTGGGCGACAGCTTTTGGATTTGGCCTTCGCGTGAAATTTGGCGCAGTGTAACGTCGAAATGGTAACTGCCCAGCTCGAACAGTTTTTTTTCGGTGGCCGAATTTCCGTTTCCGCGTTTCAGCACCGCTTTGATTTTGCAGAGCAGCACTTCGGTATCGAAAGGTTTGGTGATGTAGTCGTCGGCTCCCAGGTTGTACCCTTTCAGGATATCCTCCTTCATGGTTTTGGCGGTGAGAAAAATAAGGGGGATTTTGTCGTTCATTTTACGGATTTGCGCACCAATGGTGAAACCGTCGACGTGGGGAAGCATCACATCGAGGATACAGAGTTCGAAGGCGCCGTTGCGGAAGCGGTCGACGGCATGTTTGCCATCCTCGATCCAGGTCACGGAATAGTCGTTGAGTTCGAGATACGATTTGAGTACCGCCCCGAAACTGAGGTCGTCTTCTACCAGAAAAAGCTGCGGTTTTTTTTCCATACTGCTGTTTGATTTTTTTGGCTGATTTGATTTCAGAACGTAAAGGGCAGCAACAGCTCAAATGTGCTCCCTTTTCCCGGTTCGCTGTGAACAGAAATGGTGCCGCCGTTGGCTTCCACCACGGCTTTGACGTAGCTTAATCCGAGGCCGAAACCTTTTACGTTGTGCACATTTCCGCTGGACTGGCGGTAGAAGCGTTCGAAAATTTTGCCCTGTACCTGGCGGGTCATGCCAATCCCTTTGTCGGCAACCGAGAGGACGATGCCTGAGGTTGTGTTTCGGGTGGAGAGGGTGATCTCGGGCGCCTGGGGCGAATATTTGCAGGCGTTGTCGAGCAGGTTGTAGATGGCGTTGGTCAGGTGGGTCCGATCGGCTTTAAGGATCGGGTTGGTTGCGTCGAGATGCGTCGAGATGCTCCCTCCTTTTTTTTCCACCTGAATTTCAATTCCCTCCACTCCTTCGCTGATTAAGTCGTGCAGGTTTACCGTTTCCCATCTGAATTCGAACTCCTTTTTGTCCAGCCGGGCAATGGTGAGGATATCTTCCACCTGGCGGTTCATGCGGTTGTTCTCTTTTTTGATCATGCCGGCGAAGTAGCGCAGTTTGGCAGGGTCGGCCAGCACCTTTTCATTAAAAATGGAATCGGCCGCCACGGAGATGGTTGCAATCGGGGTTTTAAATTCGTGGGTCATGTTGTTGATGAAATCGGATTTCATCTCCGAGATCTTTTTCTGTTTCAGAATAAAAAAGATGCTGGCGGCAAACGTGAGCAGGATGATTATGGAAAAGAGCGACGAGGCAACCAGCAGCCAGCTGAGGGAGGTGTAGATAAACCGTTCGCGCGAGGGGAAAAAGAGCGCCAGCTTGAAGTTTTTCCGGAAGATACTGCTGGGGTAAAGTTCGGTTTTGAAGGGGGTAGCCAGCAGGGCAGCGGTATCGGCCTGTGCCGGGGCCATCACCACCAGCGAATCGTTGAGTACGCCGTATTCAAAGGCTATGGGAATGTTGCGGTTGAGCAGCTCCTCGCGGAGAATATCTTCGAGCAGCTGAGGGTCAATTTCGGGTTCGTTCCAGGCCGAAATTTCGGTTACCACACGGCTGGCAACGTTTTTCAGCCGCGAGGCTTTCAGGTGCACCCGGTTGCTGAAATCGGGGCGGATCAGGTTGAAGGTGTCGATGGAAGTTACCAGGGAGTCGATTTTTTCCAGGCCGGCTGTCACAACAGAATCGAGATGGTGCAGGGTGTCGGTTTGCACAACGATCACCTCCCGGTTGACGGGCGAATTTTTTGCACTGACTTTTTCCCGGGAAATTTTGCCGGTTGCGGTGCTGAAATGGTAAACATAGGCGTTTCCGGAGTCGGCTTTCATCCGGAGTTCAACCTGGGTTTTCGTGTCGTTTTTCTGATTCTGGCGGATGATCGTAACGGGGCGGGGAGGAGCCGGCGGCTGGCGCCGGTGCAGGCGGGGCGACGGCAGAGCCGGACGGTGGCGCTGGGGTGGCGCCGAGTCGGATAAAACCATCTTGTTGAAAATCATCACATCGTGGATGTCTTCGAGCCGGTTGACGGTTTGAGAGAGCGCCTCGGAAGCCCCTCGCCCAAACAGTTCGTTTTTTACCCGAAAAGCATTGTTCATCCACACCAACTGCACCGCAATGATCCCCACAATGGAGATGCCCATCAGCACAAGTAAACCGGTGATAATTTTTTTGTTCATGCTTCAAAGATAGGTTTTTGCCCTCCGCTTTTTTAGACTTTAACGTTTCCTTAACCAATTTTAACCGGTCTTTAACCAGCTGGCACACAGTTGCTCCTCTATCTTTGTGTCCAAAGTAATTTTTAAAAATTTGTGTATGAAAAAGTTTGTTTGGTTAGCCGTAATGCCGCTGCTGGCTTTTTTTGTTCTTACCGCCATGACTCCCGACGATCCGCCGGCGACGCAAAAGAAAACCCATCTGA
>Ga0116193_1001876_pt1 | contig 16652 bp, 15 predicted proteins | sample AD_UKC115_MetaG_FD_89892 | JGI IMG/M metagenome (GOLD analysis project Ga0116193, IMG submission 89892) | Active sludge microbial communities of municipal wastewater-treating anaerobic digesters from Hong Kong - AD_UKC115_MetaG | ecosystem: Engineered > Bioreactor > Anaerobic > Digestate... | reverse complement strand
GGTCATTGGTATTTTTCTTACAGGGTTATTTATAAGGAATGTTGTACGAGACGATATCGGTCATGGAGTTACAAAAATCCTTTTCGCCATATCCAGAAGGCAGGCGCGTATAAAGTCCCACAATATGTGGTCTTCTGTTATTTCCAGTGCTATAACAATTGGATTCGGTGGTTCTGTAGGAGCTGAGGCTCCAATGGTATTGACCGGTTCTGCCATTGGCTCTAATTTAGGCAAGACGTTTAAAATGGAGCACAAGACACTGATGCTGTTGGTGGGTTGTGGTGCAGCGGGTGCCATTGCAGGTATCTTCAAAGCACCTATAGCAGGTTTGGTGTTTACGCTTGAAGTCTTGATGATAGATTTGACAATGGCTTCATTGCTTCCTTTACTCGTATCATGTGTTACAGCTGCAACGGTCTCTTACATTGCTACCGGTACGGAAGCCATGTTCCAATTCCATTTGGATAATCCGTTTGTCATGCAGAGAATACCTTATGCTATCATGATGGGAATTTGCTGCGGTTTTGTTTCCTTATATTTTACAAGAGCGATGGATAAGTGCGAGGACTTGTTCCGCAAATACAATAACCCTTACGTTAAATTGTTGATTGGCGGTATCATGTTGAGTGTATTGATCTTTCTTTTTCCGCCACTTTACGGTGAGGGTTATGATACAATCAGCTTGTTGCTAAAGGGACAGAATATTACAGATTGGGATTCCGTTATGAACAATTCATTGTTCTATGGATATGGAAATTTATTATTAGTGTACCTTGTCCTGATATTGATATTTAAAGTTTTTGCTTCAAGTGCTACTAATGGAGGTGGCGGCTGCGGCGGAATTTTTGCACCAAGTCTTTTTATGGGTTGTATTACAGGCTTTATTTTTGCCAGATTTTGCAATCAGTATAATTTAGGTGCCTATATTCCTGAGAAGAATTTTGCTTTGTTGGGAATGGCAGGATTGATGAGTGGTGTCATGCATGCTCCTTTGACAGGAATTTTCCTGATAGCAGAATTGACTGGAGGTTATGATTTGTTTTTGCCGCTTATGATTGTGTCAGTGAGTGCTTATTTGACGATTATTGTGTTTGAGCCACATAGCATTTATTCAATGCGATTGGCAAAAAAGGGTGAACTGATTACTCATCACAAAGATAAGGCAATCCTGACTTTAATGTCCTTGGATAATATCGTGGAAAAAGATTTTCAGGAAGTTTCTCCCGATATGGATTTAGGCCAACTGGTGAGAATTATCAGTAAGGCTAAGCGAAACTTATTTCCTGTAGTTGATGGCGAAGGCAAACTTATGGGAATTGTAATATTGGACGACATTCGCAATATCATGTTCCGTCAGGAGTTATATCACCGTTTCCAGGTAAGCAGTTTGATGACTTCTCCACCTGTCCGGTTAAGCGTACGTGATTCCATGGACATTGTAATGCAGAAATTTGATGATACTAAGGCATGGAATCTTCCGGTTATTGATGACGATGGCAAGTATGTCGGATTCGTTTCTAAGTCGAAAATATTTACTGTATACAGAAAAGTCCTGGTCGATTTTTCAACTGAATAAATGAAAGTATGATGGAAAAGAAAGATATAAGAATCGTATTTATGGGAACACCTGACTTTGCCGTCGAAAGTTTACGATGCTTGGTTGAAGGCGGTTATAACGTAGTAGGTGTAATTACAATGCCTGATAAACCGATGGGAAGGCATGGCAGTGTTCTGCAGTCAAGTCCGGTGAAAAAATATGCCTTGGAGAAAGGACTTAAGATTCTACAGCCGGAAAAGCTGAAAGAGGAAGGTTTTATAAGAGAACTGCAGTCTTTGAAGGCCGATTTGCAAATCGTCGTGGCTTTTAGAATGTTACCCGAAATAGTTTGGAAGATGCCTCCTATGGGGACATTTAATCTACATGCTTCACTTTTACCGCAATATCGTGGTGCAGCTCCGATAAATTGGGCAATAATCAATGGAGATAAAGAAACGGGTATTACTACTTTTTTCCTTAAACAAGATATTGATACTGGTGAAATAATCGATCAGGTGAAGATACCTATTGAAGAAAAGGATAATGTTGAAACAGTACATGACAAACTGATGATTTTAGGAGGAAAGTTAGTAATTAAAACTGTTGATGCCTTGTTGGAGGGAAGTATCAAGACGATTCCTCAGGAACAGTTAGTTTGCAATGGAGAATTGCGCCCGGCACCCAAAATATTTAAGGAAACATGCAAAATAGATTGGAATCAACCCACAGAAATTTTATATAACTTTATCAGAGGACTTTCTCCTTATCCGGCTGCCTGGACAGAAATATGTCTTCATCAGGAAGAATGGACAGATATGAAGATTTATGAAGTGGAAAAAGATTTTTCTCAAGACTTGAAACAGCCCGGGCAAATTATCGAGTTAGGAAAAAAGAACATGCTTATTGCTACGAGGGATGGTTTCTTGAGTATAAAAGAATTGCAGCTGGCAGGTAAAAAGAGACTTAAAATTACAGATTTTCTGAATGGATTTAAATCAATAGCTGATTTTTATTGCAGATAGAGAAAAATAGAGTATATTTGTTCAATATTCAAACAATGAATTTGAGAATGAAAGAGATATTGATAGCACCCTCCTTATTGTCGGCAAATTTTAATAATTTGCAGGCTGATATCGACATGTTGAATGCCAGTGAAGCTGATTGGCTGCATCTGGATGTGATGGATGGCGTTTTTGTTCCTAATTTATCCTTTGGCTTTCCGGTTATCCATTCAGTGGCAAAAATCAATACAAAGCCTATGGATGTTCATATGATGGTTGAGAATCCTGATAAATTCATTTCTCAAGTACGTGATACGGGTGCGATGATGATGAATGTACATTATGAAGCCTGCATTCATTTGCATCGAACGATTCAACAGATAAAAGAAACGGGTATGAAAGCAGCTGTAACTTTGAATCCGTCAACACCTGTCATAATGCTGGAGGACATTATCGGTGATGTAGATATGGTGCTGCTGATGAGTGTTAATCCCGGATTCGGAGGTCAAAAGTTTATTGAACATTCAGTGGAAAAAGTGAAGGCACTTAAATATATGATTCAAAAGAACAATCTTCATACATTGATTGAAGTTGATGGAGGAGTTAACCTAGAAACAGGGAAGAGGCTGGTTGATGCAGGAGCTAACGTCTTGGTTGCCGGCAATGCTGTCTTTAAGTCCGAAGATCCTACTTTATTCATCCATCAATTAAAATCGCTCTGAAATATTTCTCTATATTTTTTACTTTTCCTTTAATATTAGGAATAATATTAGGAAGAATACTGTGCGTAAATCTTGAAATCAACATTGATTTGATTTTGAAAAGCGTAGGCATATTCTTTATTATTTCTTTTTTATTGTTTGCCTTTCTTTTATTAAAGAGAAAGAATAATATCGCAGGTTACGCGTTCCAGACTTTTTTTTTATTTGCGGGAATGACAGTAACCGCCCTAACCATTGAAAGAAGTATATATAACTGGCCACATACCAGCAGGCTATATACGGGATTGATAATGGATACGCCTAAAGTCAAAAAACAATCTTATGCTTGTGTGGTAGAAGTCAAAGCTTTGTCGACAAGTTATGTTGATAGATTCGTTCATAAAAAAGTAATTATATATATAGCGAAGGAAGCCAGAAGTAGAAAGTTAAGTGCGGGTGATTATATAAAGTTTATGGCAACCCTTAGACCAATATCTCATACAGTAACCGTCGATGGGTTTGATTATGCCGATTACATGCTTTTGCAAGGAATTTCGGCTTCAGCTTTTGTCCAATCGGATTTGTGGAGATTGGAAAGTAGAGGTCACCTTCCTTTTGGGTATAAACAAGTACAGTCAGTAAAACAATGGGTACTTTCCCTCTATGAATATTGGTTTAAAGATCATAATGAACTTTCAGTTTTGAAAGCACTTACTTTAGGCGTAAAAGATGATTTGACTTATGAACAGAAAACATTGTTTTCTGATGTAGGTGCAAGTCATTTATTGGCGCTATCGGGATTGCATTTAGGAATTTTATGTGGTTTGCTTAATTTTATGCTGTTTTTCCTATGGAGCTATCCTTGTCAGAAGATTAAAAATATCATTATACTTGTCATAGTTTGGCTGTTTGCCTTTATGATAGGCTTTCCAACTTCTATAGTTAGAGCTGCCGTGATGTTGACTGCTTTTTTTATTGTTAAAATGATAGACAGAGAGCATTCCACAATCAACGCAATGTCTTGGGCGGCATTTTTCATTTTATTGTTCAGTCCTCTTTCTCTTTATGATGTAGGTTTTCAACTTTCTTTCTGTGCTGTTGCAGGAATACTTGTCATAGTTCCGGTACTCAATGATTTATGGACACCTAAAAATAAGTTTATCAGGTATTTTTATGGAATTATCACAGTTTCCACTGCCGCTCAAATAGGCGTATTTCCATTAGTCCTGTATCATTTTTCTACATTCCCGGTTTATTTCCTTATTACCAATTTGCTGGCAATTCCATTGGTCGCTTTAATTTTATGGCTAGCAGTTGCTTTATTAGTCGTGACGCCTGTAACTCAAGTTCAAGGTATAATAGCTGTTATGCTTTCGCGAACAATCAAGATTATGAATTCGTATTTTACGGAAATAGCCAAATGGCCACATTCTATTATTGAATATAAAGTGACGATCATAGAATCTATTGGATTGGCTCTACTTGTGGTATCACTCGTGATGCTTCTCAAGAACAGGAAGTTGAAATGGGCTTATATAAGTGTGATTTTGTTTTCTTTGTTTTCTGTTGGTCGCGCTTATTCTTTCTCAGTATATTCTTCTTCACCATCCATACAATTTGGAATTGTTGAGAAAAAGGAAAGTTACATTAGATTTATTCAATCGAGAAATCATTGTGAATTGTATTGTATCAATCATCCGAAAGTTAGTCTGTGTTTACCAAATAAGGAAGGCATCATTCGATTTCAAAAGAAAACTATCTGTGTGCTGTCAGATAAACGTTGGAGAAAATACAGGAGCAGAAATCCTTTAAGGGTGGATTATTTGTATATTTCATCAGGTTACAGAGGGCATTTGGAAGAAATAGGGAAGTTGTTTGTTCCTAAAATTGTTATTTTGGATTCTTCACTTAGTCAATCTAAAGAATTAATGTTGAAAAAGAAATGTGAGATCTTAAAAATACAATTAATCTCTCTTTCAGAAAAAGGAACTTGTCAATTTCCTGTTTAAATCAAAAAAAATGGCTAATTTTGCACATTAATTTGTGGAATATGATAAAAGATGTATTGGAACAGTCCAAGGTAGATTTATTCAAGTCTTGGTGTGAAGAGGTAAATAATATTGTTATTGTAACCCATGTGTCTCCGGATGGTGATGCAATAGGTGCGTCTTTGGGTCTGGCCCAGTTCCTTACGCAACAAGGAAAGTCTGTACAAATAATTGTACCTAATTCTTTTCCTGATTTTTTACGATGGCTAGAAGGTGCCAATCAAATACTTCTTTACGATAAGAATAAAGAAAAAGCGGATTCGTATATAGAAAAAGCAGAACTTATATGCTGCTTGGATTTCAATGTGTTGAAAAGAATAGATGAGATGGAAGAATCAGTTGGAAAGGCTTCAGCGCGAAAGGTAATGCTTGATCATCATATGCATCCCGGCGATTTTTGTGATTTGACGTTGTCTTATCCAGAATTGACTTCTACATCAGAGGGTGTATTCAGACTCATTTATCGACTAAATGGTTCAGACGGAATTACAAAAAGTGGGGCAGAGGCGATTTATACAGGTATGATGACTGATACGGGAGGATTTACCTATAATTCTAATGTTCCCGATCTATATTTTATTATCATTCAACTATTGACGAAGGGAATAAATAAAGATCAAATATATAGAAATGTATATAATACATATTCTGAAGATCGTTTGAGAATGGAGGGTTTTGTCCTTTATGAAAAGATGCAGGTCTTTCCGGAATTTAATGCATCCTTAATAACGCTTACAAATAAGGAATTGGAAAAGTTCAAGTATATAAAAGGAGATACAGAGGGTTTCGTAAATCTTCCATTATCTATAAATGGCGTTTGTTTTTCAACTTTTTTGAGAGAGGATACGCAAAAAAAGATGATAAAGGTTTCTTTACGCTCGGTAGGCAGTTTCCCTTGCAATGAGGTAGCTAAGGAATTTTTTAATGGAGGAGGTCATCCGAATGCATCCGGTGGCGAGGTGTATGGGACTATGGATGATGCTATTGAACTGTATAAAAGAGCTTTGATAAAGTTTCAAAATCTTTTAGTTAACAAAAAATAGTTATAGAATTATAATTGAAAGAAAACATAACTTTAATTTGTCACGTATTTATTACTTTTGCAGACAGTTATAATATTGAACATGAAAAAAACAAATTTTATATTACTTATGATCTTGGCTTTGTCCTGGATGCTTCAGTCTTGTAATAATACTAAAAGTTATGCAGACATGAAGAAGGATGAACAAGCCGGTATCAGCAAATTTATCACTGATAATAATATCAAAGTCATTTCTTTTGAGGATTTTGCATCGAAAGACAGCACAACGGATGTAAGTAAAAATGAATATGTATTATTCAAGGAGACTGGAGTCTATATGCAGATAGTTCGTAAAGGAGTGGGGCTAAAGCTGGGAAACGGTGACAGAGCCGAAGTCTTGGCCAGATACTTAGAAGTGAATTTGAATGAAGATGATACCATTTCTTCTAATATATACGGTTCCTATGTAACAAATCCCGACAGATTTACTGTCGTAAATTCGAATGGAACACTCACTGCTTCTTTTGATACCAGCGCTTTGATGTATAATACATATGGCAGCCAGTCTGTTCCAAGCGGATGGTTGGTAGCGTTGCCATATATCAGATTGGGCAGGTGGAGTAGTGAAGACGGTGTGGCTAAGGTAAAACTGATTGTTCCCCATGATCAGGGCCAGTCAACAGCTTCACAGTCTGTATATGCATGTTATTATGAGTTAACTTATGAGTTAGGAAAATGACCTTAATAAAATCTATTTCTGGAATTAGAGGAACAATCGGCGGACAGGTCGGAGACGGTTTGAATCCTCTGGACATCGTGAAGTTTACTTCAGCGTATGCCACATTTATTAGAAAAACGACCTCAGTTAAAACCAATAAAATAGTAGTCGGGAGGGATGCTCGCATCTCAGGCGAAATGGTGAAAAACGTAGTTTGCGGTACGTTGATGGGTATGGGCTTTGATGTTGTAAACATAGGCTTGGCCTCCACTCCAACAACAGAATTGGCGGTGACTATTGAAAAAGCCTGTGGAGGAATAATTCTTACTGCTAGCCATAATCCTAAACAATGGAATGCATTGAAACTTCTGAATGAGAAAGGTGAATTTTTGAATGCCTTTGAAGGAAATGAAGTCCTTAGAATTGCGAAAGCGGAAGAATTTCAATATGCAGAGGTTGATCATATTGGTAAATATAGTGAGGACCTTACAATGAATGAGAAACATATTGAAAGAGTTCTAGCATTGGATTTAGTTGATGTTGAGGCTATTAAGAAAGCAGATTTCACAGTTGCGATAGATTGTGTAAATTCAGTTGGAGGCATTATTCTTCCGGAATTGCTAACTTGTTTGGGCGTTTCGAAAATAGAAAAGCTATATTGTGAGCCGACAGGTAATTTTCAGCATAATCCCGAACCTTTGGAAAAAAACCTGGGTGATATAATGGGCTTGATGAAAAAGGGCAATGCTGATGTTGCTTTCGTTGTAGATCCTGATGTTGACCGCTTGGCAATGATTTGTGAAACGGGAGAAATGTATGGAGAAGAATATACGCTAGTTTCAGTTGCCGATTATGTATTGAAGCATACTCCCGGAAATACAGTCTCAAATTTGAGCTCTACGCGTGCTTTGCGTGATGTCACACGTAAATACGGACAACAATATGCGGCAGCAGCTGTTGGTGAAGTCAACGTTGTTACCAAAATGAAAGAAACACATGCTGTGATTGGTGGAGAAGGAAATGGTGGGGTTATATATCCTGCTTGTCATTACGGACGTGATGCATTGGTTGGCATTGCCTTATTCTTGAGTCATTTGGCACATGAAGGTAAGAAAGTCAGCGAGCTTCGTGCTACTTATCCATCTTATAGTATAGCAAAGAACCGCATTGATCTCACACCGGATACTGATGTAGATGCCATTCTAGCTAAAGTGAAAGAACTCTATAAGAATGAGGAAATCAATGATATTGATGGCGTCAAAATTGATTTCGTTGATAAATGGGTTCATTTGCGTAAAAGTAACACTGAACCAATAATCCGCGTATATTCCGAGGCCAAATCTATGGATGAAGCGGATAAGTTAGGTAAAGAGATTATGAATGTCGTTTATGACATGACAAAATAAAATCAGTTAGTCATCCACCCAGAGCAAGTCACTCATTATTCCATCGGAGATGAAGATACCCTTTCGGGTTAATTTCATTATGCCGTCTTTTATTTCCAGAGTGCCTTGCTCTATGTGGTTTCTTGCCATTTTGAGGCAATAATCGTAGAATTTCCTCCCAAATATTTCCATAAGTTTGTCAAGGTTCATACCCCATGAAGTTCTCAATCGGGTAATGATGTAATCGTTATAGCGCATAGCTTCGTTTAATGTCTCCAATTCAAATATAGGAGTCCTTTCTTTAATTCCTTTCATGTATTTATTCAGCGATGCTACATTCCATTGACGTGTTTTACCGTTGTAAGAATGGGCAGAAGGTCCACAACCCAAATATTTTTCTCCAGTCCAGTAACTGGAATTATGCTTTGAGTATTTTCCTGGTTGGCAAAAGTTGGAAATTTCATAATGTTCGTAACCTGCCGCATTCATCTTATCAATCAAATAGTTGAACATGCGAAGACTCAAGCTTTCATCGGCCTCTTCAATTGCATGTTTCTCTCGCAGATTCCACAGCTCAGTTCCTTCTTCATAAATTAGACTATAAGCCGAAAGATGTTCAGGTTTCAGTGCAATAGCCTTTTCTACATCTTCTTTCCAATCGGTCAGCGATTCTCCGGGCAAACCATATATCAAGTCAATGCTGATATTATCAAAGCCGGCATTGCGACAATCTTCATAGGCTTTTATAGCTTGTCTGGCCGTGTGGCGTCGATTTATAATTTTTAAAATTCTCTCTTGAAAAGTCTGTATACCAATACTGATACGGTTGAACGGCAGATTACGAAGACTGGAAATATATTCAAGCGTGAGATCATCAGGATTAGCTTCTATTGTTATTTCCGCTTCTGATACGACAATGAATTCGCTATATATTATTTTGAATAAAGTATTTAATTTATCAAAAGATATCTGGGTCGGTGTACCACCTCCTAAATATATGGTTTTTATTTTTTCTCCTTGAATGTAATCTTTTCTGATTTTCAGTTCTTCACCTAGTGCATCCATGTATATTTCTTTCATTGCAGACTGGGTCGTTGAATAAAAATCACAGTATATGCAACGCTTTTTACAAAAAGGAATGTGTATATATATTCCAGCCATGATGGATTTTGCTTTGTTTTGTTCTTTTGCAAATTTACAAAGATTTTGATAAACTGTTTATTTAAGACAGTATCGATTATTTGAATATGCTCAAAAACATAGTTTAGTAACACGAGTAAATAATTGCTTTTCTAACTAAAATTATCTAATTTGCGTCCCGTTTTAAGTTTATTATTTAATCATATATAACTATGAAAGTATATCAAACAAATGAAATCAAAAACATTGCACTTTTAGGCAATGATGGAGCGGGAAAAACCACACTCACAGAGTCTTTGCTCTTTGAGGGTGGTATCATAAAACGTCGTGGTAGAATTACTGCCAAAAACACGGTAAGTGATTATTTCCCAGTTGAACAGGAGTACGGCTATTCTGTCTTTTCAACAGTTTTTCATGTTGAGTGGAATGGAAAGAAATTGAATATAATTGATTGCCCGGGAAGTGACGACTTTGTGGGTGCAGCCATCACAGCTTTAAATGTGACTGATACAGCTATTTTGCTTTTAAACGGTCAGTATGGTGTAGAAGTAGGAACACAAAACCATTTCAGATACACGGAAAAATTGGGTAAACCGGTTATATTCCTTGTGAATCAATTGGACAACGAAAAATGTGATTTTGATCATCTTGTTGAACAGTTAAGAAGTATCTATGGCAGTAAGGTCGTTCAGATTCAGTATCCATTGGAAACGGGCCCGAATTTCAATTCATTGATTGATGTTCTTTTGATGAAGAAATATTCTTGGAAACCGGAAGGTGGAGAACCTACCATTGAGGAAATTCCTGCTGATCAGATGGAGAAAGCAATGGAATTACATAAAACTTTAGTGGAGGCTGCTGCTGAAAATGACGAATCTTTGATGGAAAAATTCTTTGAGAGTGAGTCTTTGAGCGAAGATGAAATGCGGGAAGGCATCCGTAAGGGTTTAGCTGCACGGAGTATGTTCCCTGTTTTCTGTGTTTGTGCAGGTAAGGATATGGGAGTTCGTCGTTTGATGGAGTTCTTGGGAAATGTAGTTCCTTTTGTAAACGAAATGCCTCCTTTGCATAATACTCGTGGAGAAGTCGTAGTTCCTGATGCTAATGGCCCTGCGTCTCTCTATTTCTTTAAAACTGCTGTTGAACCTCATATTGGTGAGGTGCAGTATTTTAAGGTGATGAGCGGGAAGGTACACGAAGGAGACGATTTGACAAATGCAGATCGTGGTTCCAAAGAAAGAATCGCCCAGCTTTATGCTTGTGCAGGTGCTACCAGAATCAAGGTGGACGAGTTCGTAGCCGGTGATATAGGTTGTACTGTGAAATTGAAAGATGTTCACACAGGCAATACATTGAACGGTAAGGATTGTGATAATCGCTTTAATTTCATTAAGTATCCCAATTCTAAATTTTCTCGTGCTATCAAGGCTGTCAATGAACCCGAAACTGAAAAGATGATGGCCATTCTTAATAGAATGCGTGAAGAGGATCCTACTTGGGAAATTGAACAATCTAAAGAACTTCGTCAGACAATTGTTCGTGGTCAAGGTGAATTCCATTTACGTACTTTGAAATGGCGTTTGGAGAATAATGAGAAAATGTTGATTAAGTTCGAAGAACCAAGAATCCCATATCGTGAAACAATTACCAAAGCGGCACGTGCTGATTATCGTCATAAGAAACAATCGGGTGGTGCCGGACAGTTCGGTGAAGTTCATTTGATAGTAGAACCTTATTATGAGGGCATGCCGGCTCCGGATATTTATAAATTCAACGGGCAGGAATACAAGATTGTAACAAGGGGTACAGATGTATTCAATCTCGAATGGGGAGGCAAATTGGTCTTTATAAATAGTATCGTGGGAGGTGCCATCGATGCACGTTTCATTCCTGCTATTGAAAAAGGTATTATGCAGAGAATGGAGCAAGGGCCGTTAACGGGTTCATATGCAAGAGATGTTCGTGTAATTATTTACGACGGTAAAATGCACCCGGTTGATTCTAATGAAGTCTCATTTATGTTGGCAGGTAGAAATGCTTTTAGTGAAGCATTCAAGAATGCAGGACCAAAAATCCTGGAGCCAATCTATGATGTGGAAGTATTCGTTCCTTCAGATAGGATGGGCGATGTAATGAGTGATCTTCAAGGCCGTCGTGCCATGATTATGGGAATGAGTAGTGAAAATGGATATGAAAAGCTTGCTGCTAAAGTTCCATTGAAGGAGATGTCTTCCTATTCGACTTCTTTGAGCTCCCTGACAGGTGGCCGCGCCTCTTTCACTATGAAGTTTGCAAGTTATGAATTGGTTCCTTCTGATGTACAGGATAAACTGATGAAAGAATTTGAAGCAACTCAGAAAGAAGATTGACATTGTTAAATATTTAATTAAAAAAGCTGTCTTAAACTATATATTTAAGGCAGCTTTTTTGCTTTATTATAATTATATAGTTAATAAAATATCAAGTATAAATATTATTACAGTTAAAATTAAAAAAAATAGGAGAAATATTACGTAATTAATTAGGATTTTACTTTTAACGTTGTTAATTTTGTTCGCATGAAAAAAACAACAATTTGGATATTGGGTGTGATTATGGGATTCTCATTCCTTAGTTTGCTATATCTTCAAGTAAGTTATATTGAAGAGATGGTAAAGATGAGAAAGGAGCAATTTGATGAATCCGTAAAACGTAGCTTATACCAGGCGGCGCGCAATCTCGAATTGAATGAAACATTGAGATATTTGGAAAAAGATGTTGCAGAAACCGAACGTGCCTCTTTATTAGCTCAAAGTACTTCACAGCAGGAATATAGCGATGTAGTTCATCAGACACACAAGTATTCTGTTATGTCCAGAGACGGAAGTGTTTATTCTTCGTTTGAGTTGAAAACAATAACCAAACGCCCTTCCGACTTACCTAAAGCGATGATTTCCAAGAATCCGAGCAAGAGTTCTATACCAGAAGCTTCTCGTTCCTTGCAGGAAATTATAAAGAGCCGATATGTATATCAACGTGCACTTCTGGATGAAGTCGTTTATAATATTTTGTATACGGCAAGTGAAAAGCCCTTGGAAGATCGAGTGAACTTTAAGTTACTGGATCAGGATATTAAATCCGAATTGCTGAACAACGGAATTGATTTACCTTATCATTTTACAGTTTCGACAAATGACGGTCGCGAAGTTTACCGTTGTCCTGATTATGAAGAGAAAGGGGAGGAATATGCATTTCCTCAAATCTTGTTCAGAAACGATCCACCGGCAAAGATGGGCTTGCTGAAAGTTCATTTTCCAACCATGGATAATTATATTTTCAGTTCTGTGAGATTCATGATACCATCGCTCATTTTTACTTTTGTGCTTTTGGTAACATTCATATTTACAATCTTCGTTATTTTCCGTCAGAAAAAACTGACCGAGATTAAGAATGACTTTATCAATAATATGACGCATGAATTCAAGACTCCGATTTCCACTATTTCTTTGGCCGCACAAATGCTGAAGGATCCGGCTGTGGCCAAATCACCTCAGATGTTCCAACATATATCGGGAGTCATTAATGATGAAACGAAACGCTTGAGGTTCCAGGTAGAGAAAGTTCTTCAGATGTCAATGTTTGAAAGACAAAAAACCACTTTGAAAATGAAGGAAATTGATGCTAATGCATTGATTGAAGGTGTTATCAATACATTTACATTGAAAGTTGAAAAGTATAATGGAAAGATTACTTCTTTGCTGAAAGCGGAGAACTCAATTATATTGGCTGACGAAATGCATTTTACAAACGTTATCTTTAATTTAATGGATAATGCAGTGAAATACAAGAGGCCTGAAGAAGATTTGCTGCTTGATGTCAGGACTTGGAATGAACAAGGAAAACTTTATGTTTCCATCCAAGATAATGGTATCGGTATCAAAAAGGAAAATTTGAAAAAGATATTCGAGAAATTCTATCGTGTGCATACAGGAAATTTGCATGACGTGAAGGGTTTCGGACTTGGTTTGGCCTATGTGAAGAAAATCATCATGGACCATAAGGGTTCAATAAGAGCTGAGAGTGAGCTCGGTAAAGGAACCAAATTTATTATTGTATTACCATTACTAAATAAATAAACAATTATGGAAGACAAATTGCGTATTTTGCTTTGCGAAGATGATGAGAATCTTGGCATGCTTTTGAGAGAATATTTGGCTGCAAAAGGATATTCAGCCGAGTTATGTCCTGATGGTGAAGTCGGTTACAAGACTTTCCTGAAAAACAAGTTTGACTTGTGCGTTCTCGATGTGATGATGCCTAAAAAGGATGGATTCACTTTGGCTCAAGAAATACGTGCTGCTAATGCCGAGATTCCTATTATTTTCTTGACTGCCAAAACATTGAAAGAAGATATTCTGGAAGGATTTAAAATTGGTGCCGATGATTATATCACCAAACCGTTCAGCATGGAAGAGTTGACATTGCGTATTGAGGCTATTTTACGCCGCGTCCGTGGAAAGAAAAACCGCGAAAGTAATGTCTATAAAATTGGTCGTTTTATGTTCGATACTCAGAAACAGATCCTGTCAATTGATGGCAAACAGACTAAATTGACAACTAAGGAATCTGAACTGTTAGGTTTGCTTTGCGCTCATGCAAATGAAATTCTTCAGCGTGATTTTGCCCTGAAAACCATTTGGATTGACGACAATTACTTCAATGCCCGTAGCATGGATGTTTACATCACTAAGCTTCGTAAACATTTGAAAGAAGATGAGTCGATCGAAATCATCAATATTCATGGAAAAGGCTATAAATTAATAACTCCTGAAGCTGAATAAATCCAGTCATCATTCATGAGATAAAGGTTTTTCATCATTTCAGATGAAATAATCCACTTCAGAAGTTTTTTTATAAAAAGCATTCTAACCATTCTAACTTTCCGATTTATCATGCTATTAATCAGAAAGATAGAAGTTAGAATGCTTTGTTTTTACATTCTAACTTTTCCTGACCATTCCAACTACATTCCAACTTTTTATGAAGATACTGCTTAACCGAATTATTTTCAAAGCATTATCTGATCGAAAAGTAATTCGGTGCATAGCAGATAATCATCTGCTTACTAGCAGACAATCGTCTGCTATGCACCGAATGAATGTATGGCTATGACCAAACATTTTGAGAGTACTTACATATTTATGTTTACCCAAGGTTGAATCGGAAAACCTGTTTCTTCCTGAGCTTGTTTCATTCCCATAAAAGCCGAAAAATATTTGATTTTAGAGTATATAGGGATCAAGTGCCTTATGAGAATATTTTGTATGATTTTTGAACGAATGCTACCAGGGTGAAATTAATCATTGCAACACTTGAAATGGTATCTGCAAAAATTTTAGGGTGATGCTTAGGGTGGTGAGGGTCAGGAATAGAATCTTTTCAAAATAAAAGCAGCTAAATCAAGATCTCTCTTGTTTTAGCTGCTTTTACTTTATTATTTGCTCCAATAAATAGTTAATCGGTAATTTTTTTGTTTAGGACAATATGTGCAATTAATCCAACCAAAATCAGAATTAATGATCCAAACAGAATTGTATTGTTGTTAGTATCACCGATGAAGGCGCAAACAATTAAAATTATGGAACCTAATACAATCAAAATCAGGCCCAAGTTCTTTAGTAGATTCTTCATATGTTTTTATAATTTATTTATTTGTTTCCTTAATAGCTTACAAATTAAAGCATAATTCTTTAATGTACGAAATAAATCGGGCAAAAAAGTAAAATTTTGCTTTTTTTTAATTTTTTGTATTCGAGAATATTTTTCTGAGTACTTCCTGACTTACTTTTAGTTCTTCAATGGATAAGCCTTTTAAGGCTTCTTTCAGAGTTTTCATAGTGACATAGCGAGACTTCTCTTCCAAATCCCTTCCATGCTTTGTCAAATGAATGAGATTGATTCTTCTATCTTTTTTGTCCGAAATTCGTACAACTAAATTCAATCTCTCCATATTGTCAATCAGACGTGTCATGCTAGGTTTGTCTTTAGAAGTAGCATTACATAGTTCCTGTTGCGTTACGCCATCTTTTTCCCAAAGATAAAGTAAAACCGTCCATTGTTCGGGTGATACCTCGATGCTATTTTTACGAAAATTTCTGTAAAGCATTCGATTAATTGCAGCTGAAACTTTTCCATTGAGTATGGCGAAAATTAGCTGAATGTCAAAATTAAACTGTTCCATTGTATAATGATTGTATAAACAACTTTGCAAATATAATATTCTTCTTTTAATTCTCCGCGAATTGTGATTAAAAATAAATAAAATCTAAGAAAATAAGAAATAAACTTTGCTGATAAGTCAAAATTGATTATCTTTGCAGTCGCTTTTTAGAATTTATTAATTTTTTAATCAAAAACAAAGTATGAATCAGTACGAAACCGTTTTCATTTTAACTCCCGTTTTGTCTGACGCCCAGATGAAGGAAGCGGTAGAAAAATTCAAAGGTATTCTCACTGCCGAAGGTGCTGAGATTATCAATGAAGAGAATTGGGGCCTAAAAAAGTTGGCTTATCCGATTCAAAAGAAGTCAACCGGTTTTTACCAGTTGCTCGAATTTATGGCTGACCCTAAAGTCATTGCCAAGTTAGAACTAAACTTCTGTCGTGATGAGCGTGTCCTCCGTTTCTTGACAACAAGAATGGAAAAATATGCAGCAGAATATGCTGCTAAGAGAAGAAGTGTTAAATCAGCAAATAAGGAGAATTAATTATGGCACAGCAACAATCAGAAATCAGATACTTGACTCCTCCTTCAGTGGATGTCAAGAAGAGAAAATATTGCCGTTTCAAAAAAAGTGGTATTAAGTATATTGACTATAAGGATCCTGAATTTTTGAAGAAATTTTTGAATGAACAGGGAAAAATCCTTCCTCGTCGTCTCACCGGTACTTCTTTGAAGTTCCAGCGCAGAATAGCACAAGCTGTAAAAAAAGCACGTCATTTGGCTTTGCTTCCATACGTAACTGATATGATGAAATAAATAGAGGAGGAAAAGATATGGAAATAATATTGAAAGAAGATGTACAAGGCTTGGGTTATAAAAATGATATTGTAACTGTAAAG
>Ga0116193_1001868_pt1 | contig 16674 bp, 16 predicted proteins | sample AD_UKC115_MetaG_FD_89892 | JGI IMG/M metagenome (GOLD analysis project Ga0116193, IMG submission 89892) | Active sludge microbial communities of municipal wastewater-treating anaerobic digesters from Hong Kong - AD_UKC115_MetaG | ecosystem: Engineered > Bioreactor > Anaerobic > Digestate... | reverse complement strand
GAAGCCGATTTGGAAGTGATGACAACTGACAATGGGATTGAAGCGAAAGAAATGGCTATCGCGAATTTACCGGATGTGATTGTATCAGAAGTTATTCTTCATCGACTGGATGGATTCAGTCTGAGGGAAGAGCTTTTGAACAATTCAACAACAAAAGACATCAAAACGGTTTTCCTCTCTTTCAAGAAAGATGAGACCAGTGTGAAGCGCGCAATACAAATGGGTGTGACCCATTATCTCAGCAAACCGTTTCTTCTGGCAGAGTTGCTTGGAATTGTCGAATCCTTAGTTCAGGATGGGAAAAAATGGAATTGAATATCCTGATCCTGATCATCATCGTTTTATTTTATATCTTGTTTCTGCTGATTGCCAGGATATTATTAAATAAATTTTCAACTTTAAATGAAATTTTCATCAGAAACAATCGAAGGTTGTCAAGAATTCTATCGATTGTCAATCATTCTTATGAAATTAATTTGGAATCGATAAAAGCACTAAAAGATTTAAAACAGAATTTGATTTTATCTTCAGAAGAAGATACCGAGCGCAAGAAAAAAATCTATCAAATTGAAAAACAGGAAATCCGAAAGCTGCATAGTAAAAATGTCGTGAGACGGAAAGAAGCTGCAGCAAATCTTGGGATTATCGGCGATTCTGATGCCAGAGTAGGACTCGAACAGGCGTTATTAAAAGAAAAGGATTATTCTGTAAAAGTATATCTGGTTAATGCTCTAACCGAAATTCGTCAAAAAGACTCACTGCCATTCTTAATCCAGGATTTATTGGACAGTACGAAATGGTATCGGACAAAATTGATCTCCAATATTTTAGAGTTTGGTTATCAGTTTAATGATTTCTTTATCGAGATGAAGGATACAAGACGTTTGGAATGGATAGAATTGATGATCCATTACGCTGGTATTGTATATACGGATGAAACGAAGAAATACTTGTTTGATTTTGTAGATCGCTTTAATTCGATACAAGAAGAAGTTCGATTATTTTTACAGAATAATAAGCAATCGCACAGAAAATACAAAATTGAATACGTTGAAGACGATATGAAAATTCTGCTGGAAAAAGCATGCAGATTACTTTCGGATACGTATTCTTCTGAATTCGGCAAAGAACCTTATGCGAGTCATATCAACCGGACGATACGCTTGAATGCTTATTGGGCGATTTCGAAGAATCCAAGTGTTGAAAACCTGCAATTTTTGTTGTCCCATATCTCTGATGATCTGGTTGAAAACCAGATCATCACGATGTTGTCCAAAATGCTCGAATCAAATCCTCGTCTGATTTACATTGTGGAAGATGCCTTTGAAGCAGAGAACGAAAAGGCAGTCCGAAGTCGAATTGCAAATGTTCTATCCAACCAGATCGAATACTATGTATTACAACTTCTGACAAAAAAGTATTCAAGAGCAAAAGCAATTCTCGGACAAATTATCCAGAACAATCAAGTTAATGAATTGATCGGTTTTATCAATTTAAATAAAAATCTTGACCTGGAAAACAGTCTTGCAGAGCTGGTCAAAGAAAATGTCGATCCGGATAGCGAGACAGGAAATGAATTAAGAATTTATTTAAAGAAGACTTTTCTATCCAAATGTGGATTCATTCCGATTGAACCGGAGCAATCCGTAAAGATTGAAAAAAAAGATCCTAACTTGATTAAAGCTGTTGCAGTTACAATATTTATTTCGTTTTTATTAATTCCGATAATCTTTTTAATTCGGCATCGGAATGAGCTTGGATCTGTCAGTTGGATTAATCTCCTTACTGATTATGTTATCGAATTTAATAAAGGTTTGATATATTATTCTCTTGTTTATTCACTTTTCAATCTATTATTGATTTTCTTTTCAATCCAAAATGTTAAGACCCAGGCACGGTTGTGGAATTACAAAAACAATTCTATGCTGTTCCGGAAGAAGATGATTCCTTCGATTTCAATTATCGCTCCGGCTTTTAATGAATCAAAATCAATTGTATCCAGTGTGAAATCATTATTGAATTTAAAGTATCCTGATTATGAATTAATTGTAGTGAATGATGGCAGCAAAGATGAAACGCTTAACAATCTAATTGAAGCGTTCCAACTTGTGCGAACTAATTACCGTTATAAAACCAGTCTGGTGACCGCTCCGATTCGAGGGATTTACCGTAATGATTCTTTACCGAATCTGATCGTAATCGACAAAAGCAACAGCGGGAAAGCCGATTCTTTAAACGCCGGGATCAATGTGTCCAGAAATGAATATTTTTGCTGCATCGATTCCGATTCATTATTGGAGTCTGATTCTCTTTTAAAATTATCTTCACTGACTTTGGATGAAAGCCGTGAAACACCGGCGCTTGGCGGGAATATCCTGCCGATTAATAGCTGTAAAGTAAACAATGGTCAAATCTATGAAATCCATGCGCCAAAAAATGTAATTGCCAGATTTCAAGCGGTCGAGTATATCCGCGCTTTCATGATTGGTCGGCTTGGATGGCAGCAAATCAACAGCATGATGATCATATCCGGCGCTTTCGGATTATTTCGCAAAGATCGGATTATCGGTATCGGCGGTTATCTGACATCGAAGGGCCAATATCAGAAAGACACCGTCGGTGAAGATATGGAACTGGTGGTACGCATTGGACGGATGCTGCGGGAAATGAAACAAAAATTTGTCATCCTTTATGCATACAACGCAAATTGTTGGACAGAAGTACCGGAGGATTTAAAGAGTTTGAAAAACCAGCGCTATCGATGGCAGCGTGGGCTGGTAGATATTTTGTATTTCCATCGGAAAATTCTATTTAATAAAACATATGGACAGATCGGGCTTATTGCCATGCCCTATTATTTGATTTTCGAGATGGTAGGTCCGCAATTTGAAATACAAGGGTATTTCTTAGTTATCGTCAGTATCTTGTTGGGAATTTTGAATGCGGAATTTGCTTTGTTGTTATTCATTTCTGTAATTCTGTTGGGCATGATCAATTCAATCATATCTTTGTTGATTATTGAACGTGAGGAATCTTATTTTTCCATTCGAGATTTAATAAGACTGATCTGGATTGCTTTGATCGAAAATTTTGGTCCTCGGCAATGGATCAGTCTATGGCGAGTCTTGGGACAGATAAAAATGATTTTTCGATCTGGCGGCTGGGGCAGCATTCAGCGGAAGGGAATTTGATCGATGCGCCGGTATAAATTCTTCTATTACGTGACGTATTTAATTGTATGGATTGTTACAGGAGCGATTCTGTTTTTTATCGGTTATCCGATTTGGAATTTTTATCACAAGGAGTCCAGTCCAGTAAGGATTGCTGACTCGGGTAATTTGCAGGAGAAGTCAGCTTTTCAATGGATAAAACGCTTTCAAAAAATTGATCCGGATATTGAAAATCCGGATCAATCAGAAATCATCATTTTCAACGATCGCGATGATTTCAATTCAGCGAGAATTCAAAATTTGTTTGGAAAGATCGGGATTATTAATGCACTTTATTATCAAATTTCCGATTCGGACGATAACCTTGAAAGAATTAATTACCTGACCAATATCAATTATTCTGGTTATTACGGCTCCGTATTCCAAAAACTGAATGACCGAAAATCAATCCCTGAGAAACTCATCGCTCTCTACGAGAAAAATACAGGCTTGCCCTGGAACTTTTATGGAGAAGGGATCATTATTACCAATAATCAGCAAGTTCTGGTACTTCAAAAAGGCACTGATTACCAGGGATCAATCTTGCTGAAAATGAATGATTTGAAGATTAATTTCTATGGAATTTTTGAAATCACCAGTTCAAAAGAAACTTCAAGAGGCACTTTTTCTATAGATCTATTGCCCAATGGTTATAAAATGTTTTCTGAAGCTGGAATACCATCCGAATTTCCGGCGTCCTATGAAATCAGGCGTAATGCTTATGAGATTTATTACTTTGCAGGAAATTTCAGTTCCTTTCAAATTAAAGTACCTTTCCAGTATGATCTGATTACAAAATTGATGCAGCACAAGATATTTTATTCAAAATATCAAAATGAAGAGGTTTTTTGGCGTTGGTATTATCCTTTCATCGACCAAATCATTTCTTCAACTGGCGCAAAAATAAAATCCGATGAAAAACTGATTCCACGATATCCGATGGAGAAAAACCATGTTTTTTCTGCTGCTGGTCAGGAAATTTATATCACCAGTAAAACGACGAAATCCAAATTTTTCATAAAAGGCGTGAATATCGGTCCGGCATTGCCAGGTAAATTCTTTACAGAATTTCCTGAGGAAAAAAACGTCTACCTAAAATGGTTCCAGCAAATCTCTGATTTAAACTTGAATACAATCCGCGTTTACACGCTGCTTCCGCCTGCATTTTATCAGGCGTTATATCAATTTAATTGGAATAATCCAATGCCGCTATTTCTGCTGCAGGAAATTTGGCCGGAAGAACATCCTGTGAATTCAGATTATCTGAATCAGGAATACAATAGAACCTACCATCAGGAAATTGAATACACTGTCGGAGCGATTCATGGAAATATTCAAATTCCTGAGCGCCAGTTTCGCTCATATGGTTTCTATACGTATGACGTTTCTCCCTATTTGATCGGATATCTTGTAGGACGAGAAATGGAACCGAATGAGGTCATTGAAACTGACCGCTTGAATGCCGGTTATCAGTTCCAGGGAAATTATTTTTATACTCGCGCGGAAGCCACTCCGACCGAAGCATGGCTGGCTGCTTCATGCGATTACGCTGCAATGCTGGAAGACACACTTTATCAAAATTATCCTTTGCTGGCGATTGTGAGCTGGCCGACATTGGATCCGATGAGCCATGATACAGAATGGAATGAAGCCGGTGATAAAATGCTGCAAAACAATGACAAGGCAGTTGTCGATATCAATCACATCGGTGTTCATGAAGAGAACGTTGCCGGATTTTTTGGAGCCTATCATATTTATCCGAATTACCCGGACTTCATGAATAATGAACCTGCTTATGCAAATTACACGGATGCTCAAGGATCTTTTCGATATGGAGGGTATTTACAAGAGTTTATGCAGCAGCATACCAGCTACCCTGCGGTTGTGGCAGAATATGGAATTTCAACCAGTTCTGCTACCGCTCATTTTAATCCGGATGGTTACCATCATGGCGGATTAACGGAAAAAGAACAAGCCGATGGCATCATTCGTATGACCGAAGCTATTGTGAATGAAGGATATTCGGGAGCGATCATCTTTGAATGGATGGATGAGTGGGCTAAGAAAACCTGGACGACAGAATTTTATATGATTCCTTATGACCGGCATGTCCTGTGGCATAATGTGTTGGATCCGGAGCAAAATTATGGTCTCTTAAGTTTTGATGCAGCAGAATCTGTAATGGAGACGATCTATAGCGGAAGAACAGACCAAAATGCAGAACAAATTGTTCGGATGGGACAGAATGAAGCGTACCTGGAAATTGAGTTGGAAGGTTTTTCGAAGAATGATTCTGATGAAATCGCTTCCATTGCAATTAATACCTTTCCGAAGGAGAGACCTGTTTGGCAATACCTCCTCAAGCTTAGTGGAAATCCGGAATTGTTTGTGAATCCTGGTTATCAATGGCTGAATGGAAATTATTTGGCATCCCCGCATCCATTTTCGGAATACAAGCAGATGATTCAATTAACCAATAGTCAGAATATCTCAAAACAGGGCAAAATAACCTCTGAAAAGACACAAAACTTGAGCTCATTAAAAACCGGTCCTTTTATTAACAATGAAAATCAAATTTTTATCGATGAAAAAAGGATTCGGATTCGTATTCCGTATGGGCTGTTGGGAATATCCGATCCGTCTTCCAGACAGATTTTACTGGATGGAAAGCGCTTCATTCCTACATCGAGTGACCAAATCGCTACACAGGAAGTTGATGCTATCACCCTGCGGATTATGAGGCCGAATAAACCGGACATCATCACTGAATATCCGTTGAAAAACTGGGAAATTCCGAAATATACCGAACGGCTTAAAGAAAGCTTTCAACCTTTGTCGGAATACTTTGGAACTTTGTAAAGTAACTTTTGGAGTACAGTAATTCGAGATATAGACTTGCTATTTGAATCAATCGGGAAAAACATATTGTTATGACGGTTTTGCGCTTCGCCCAAAACCGTCATAACAATTAAGAATCCTACCTATATATCGAATCGCTGGCAGACCGGCTTTCTCGGATAGGTTTTTTTCTTCTTTTATTGTGCTAATTGCACTTTTCAAATGCCGGAAGATGGTTGTTCAACGAAGCATTCTTCAGATAATTGAAAACGCGGATGATATCGGAATGCTCTATCGAAGGAAGCAATTCGTCATATAATGCGGCATCCGCTAATTCGGCATCCACCCCAGCCTGGCAGGCATCTTCCAGATTATCAAAAACCGGTTCGGATGATAACCCCGGATTTTCTGGAACGGCCAAGTTATATTTTTCAGCCTGTCTGATTAATGCATCGATATGTTTCAGCTCGGATTGCATGATGTTTTGGAACGGTTTTCCATCAAAATAATTTTCCGTAATATATTGGTAGAGATTATACGCGCCATATTCTTCTAAAATCGCTTTCTGAAGAATATCTGACTCTTTTTCTGAAAGCGGTTCTTGCGTGGAAGCTGTGTTTCTGCTGCGAAAGTCATTCTGGCTTTGAGAAATATTTTGCGCGTTTCTTTGTTCCAATGCTGAAGCTGCGACGGGCAGGGAGGGGACAAGCAGTATCAGACCGAGGAGCGCAAACCATATGTTTTTCTTTATATTTTTTAATAGAGTAATGTTTTTCATCTTATTTTCCTTATACAATTTATTCTTTTTTCAATTTATATATGAATCATATCGATTCTTTGTGAAAAGCTATTGAAGAATTTGTGAAAAATTTGTGAATTATCAATTTGCCACGTCACTGGCCACTATCAGCATCACCTGACATAGCAGTTTTGTACCCTGTTATAAAGTTTGTAGCCGGGGGATGTGATTCCTCATGTAGCATGAGATTGCTTCGTCCCTACGGGACTCGCAATGACAATCTGTCATTGCGAGGAGGGCATAAGCCCGACAAAGCAATCTTAAGCTTTTTTGAGAAAAAACGACCTGCTATACAGGGTGAGAAAAGAAGATTTAGCCAAAAAGAAGAGCCTCCAATGCTTACTTGGATACAGGTAATAATCATATAACATATAAACAGCGAAAGAAAACATTAAAGAAAATTGCTCTAGCGAAAACAGAGGAAGAGCACGGTTGTCGGCTCATTAAGGCGCCATTAGGCGTAGTATGTGGTTTTTTTACTAATCCACATAAAAAAGTTATTGACATATGTCAAAAACAATGTATAATAAAAAATAATAAATGACATATGTCAATAACTGAAAGGAGGTAAAAATGCCGAACAGAGATGGAACTGGACCGATGGGCAGTGGACCTAAAACCGGAAGGGGCTTGGGCATATGTTCCGCAGCGCGAGCGCTGAAATTTGGCGCGGGAGCTGCCTTAGGATTAGGCCTTGGTTACAGGTATGGATTTGGATCGCGGTTTTTTAGAAATCGAAGCACACAACAACCGGTTTCCAAAGCGGAGAAAGAAGTTCTTGAGGAACAAAAAACCATTCTTCAGTCCCGCCTGGCTGAAATCAATGACCAATTGGAAAAAATGTAAAAGGATGGAACATTTCCGGAGGACGCTCCGGATTATCTAATCTTTGGATAAAGAGGGTGAATGATATGCCAAGACCGATGAAATGGAGAACCGTTTGCTGTTTGCCTCGGAGCACTCGGTTTGGGCCTTTGGATGCTTCATATGATTCAGAAAATTTTGTTACGATGACAGTCGATGAGTATGAGACAATTCGATTAATCGATTTAGAGGGAATGACTCAAGAAGAATGTGCGGAACAGATGAATATTGCTCGAACGACCGTTCAGGGAATCTATACCGAAGCACGGAAGAAAATTGCTGAGTCATTGGTAAACGGCAAGGTTCTTTTTATCAATGGCGGTGAATACCGTCTTTGTGAAGGATTTGGAAAACATTGCGAAGGTGGTGGATGCCGCCGGCGCTGGTGTGCCAGGAACGCAAATGAAGATAACGATTTCGTGACAAATATGTAGTAATGAAAAAAAGGAGAAAAATGATCATAGCAATTCCAGTTGATAAGAATGAAGAAAATACAACCGTCTGCATGTCTTTTGGACGGGCACCATATTTTATGTTTGTTGATTCCGAATCAGGTCGATTTGAATTTGCAGAAAATGATGCAGCAGAAAGTCAAGGCGGTGCAGGAATTAAAGCGGCGCAATTCATTGTCGATCATAAAGCGAATGTATTACTGACTCCGCGATGTGGTGAAAACGCAGCCGAAGTCATTCAAGCGGCAGGTATCACAGTGTATCGAACAAACGGAAATTCAGTAAAGGAAAACATAGCTGACCTGAAAGATCATAAACTGACGCTGTTGGAAGAATTTCACGCCGGATTTCATGGCCATCGGAGTAATTCTTGATGAAAATTGCTGTACTCAGTGGCAAAGGGGGCACCGGTAAAACACTGGTTGCAGTAAATATTGCGGCAGTTGCCGAAAATGCGGTTTATGTAGATTGTGATGTCGAAGAGCCGAACGGCTATTTATTTTTTACTCCGGAATTATTTGATCGAAAAGAAGTCTCAGTCTTGATTCCCGTAATTGATCGAAGTATTTGCACTCTTTGCCGGAAATGTATCGATTTTTGTAATTTTAATGCGCTCGCTTGCATTGCAAATCGAATGATTCTGTTTGAAGAAGTGTGCCATTCGTGCGGGGGGTGCCGAATTGTTTGTCCCGTAAGTGCGATTACCGAAAAAGAAAAAGTGATCGGCCATATCGAAAGTGGAGTTTCAAAAAACGTAATTGTTAAGACTGGGATTTTGAATGTCGGTGAAACATCAGGAATTCCAATTATTCGAGAACTCCTGAATGAAAATGAGAATGACCAGAGAATATCAGTGATCGATTGCCCTCCCGGCAGTGCTTGCGCTGTGATGGAAAGTATCCGTGATGCTGATTATTGTATTTTAGTTGCTGAGCCGACAATTTTTGGGATTCATAATCTCAATTTGGTTTATGAATTAGTGGAACAATTCCATAAACCACATGGCGTTATATTGAATAAATGCTTAGAAGGTGAAAACCTGGCAGAACAGTTTTGTGCTGAAAATCAAATCAGAATTCTTGGACGAATTCCATTCCATCAGGAGATTGGGATGATGAGCTCAAAAGGGCTGATATTAGTTCGAGAAAATGAAACACATCGCAAATTCTTTGTCAATCTATTAAATAAAGTGATTGAGGTTATTCAGAATGAAACAATTACTTGTCCTTAGCGGAAAAGGCGGTACGGGAAAAACTACTGTCGCAAGCGCTTTGATTAAGTTAATGAAGGCAAGTGTTTTTGCGGACTGTGATGTGGATGCGCCCAACTTGCATTTAGTGATGCAGATGAACAGCCAACCACAACGGTCAGATTATATCGGGCTGCCCAAAGCTTTTATTCATGAAGATCGATGTATTCAATGTGGTGCGTGTACAGAAAATTGCAGATTCCATGCGATTCGTTTTGATTCAGTTTTTAAAGTGTTACCTTACGCGTGTGAAGGTTGCGGTGTCTGCAAGGCAGTTTGTCCTGTTGATGCCATAACCTTGGAATATATTTCGGATGGTGAACTTCTTTTGTATCAGGATTTTGACAGGATATTTTCTACCGCACAGTTAAAAATGGGAAGCGGAACAACCGGTTTGCTGGTTTCAAAGGTTAAAAAACAAATGATTCAATTTGCTGCAAATGATTCAGTAGCAATTATTGATGGCTCTCCTGGAATTGGATGTCCGGTTATCGCATCCATCAGTGGAGTTGATTTCGTCTTAATTGTCGCAGAACCATCCATATCCGGTATCAGTGATATGAAACGCATTGTTAAAACCGCAGAAAAATTTCAGACGAAGTTGATGATTTGTATTAACAGATATGATTCAAGTATTGAGAAAACAGAAGAAATCGAAAATTACTGTATGGAAAACAAACTCCCATATGCCGGACGAATACCCTATGATGAACAAGCTGTGAAATTGATCAATCAGGGAAAAACAATTGTGGACGTTGATTGTAATTCCGGAAGGGCGCTGCGAAAAATATTTGTCAAAGTAATGGCTTTTCTAAACGAAAATAACAGGATTGAGAAATATGAAAATTAGGACTTTATCAGAAAACACATCGATTTCCGAGAGTATCGGACATGAGCACGGATTGAGTCTGTATATTGAAACCGAAAAACATAAACTTCTGTTTGATACAGGTGGCAGTGATTTATTTGCACAAAACGCGCAAAAAATGGGAGCCGAATTAGAAGAAATCGATACCGTAGTTATCTCTCATGGTCATTATGATCATGGCGGAGGATTAAGAGCCTTTTTAGAATTAAATAAGAAAGCTGAAATTTTCCTCCAGGAAAAGGCATTCGATGAGCATTTTGCAAACAGTACAAACGGTGTTAAGAAATATATCGGATTAGAAATGAATTTGCTCCCAAATGAACGCTTCCATTTTGTCAATGATGAGCTTCAGATTGACGAGGAATTGTATCTGTATTCTCAAGTCAAGGGCGATAAGTTTATTCCTTCCGGTAATCAGGATTTATTCATGATAAAAAATCAGGAGCTTATGTCAGATGATTTTTCGCATGAACAGAATTTAGTCATTAATGAGGCTGGAAAACACGTTTTATTTGCCGGTTGTGCTCATAGAGGCATTGTCAACATTCTGGAACATCTTATTTACAAAAATAATATCGAACCGGATGTCGTGATTGGTGGATTTCATCTTTACAACCGTGCTTCGGATCAAAGTGAAAATTTGGAACTTGTTGAAAATATCGCAGAAGCCTTATTGGCGCATAAAGCAAAATTTTATACTTGTCATTGTACTGGAATAAGCTCGTATCGTGTATTAAAGTCGAGAATGAATGATCGATTGGATTATTTATCTGCTGGAAGTGAAATTCAAATCTGAATGAAAAGGAGAAGAAATGAATGAGTGAAAATTGCAATCAAGCGTGTCAGAGCTGTAGTGAGAATTGTACTGAAAGAAAAGAAGAACAAACGGATTTTTCTGCAGCATTGAACGTGATGAGCAGTGTGGGAAAAGTTGTAGGAGTGGTGAGCGGAAAAGGTGGCGTTGGCAAATCCCTTGTAACTTCCTTATTGGCAGTGGCGATGAATCGAAAAGGTTATCGTTCTGCGATTCTTGATGCGGATATGACAGGGCCATCGATTCCGAAAGCTTTTGGCATCAATGGAAAAGCTGCGGGAAATGAATGGGGATTATTGCCTTCAAAAAGTAAAACCGGCATTGAAGTCATGTCGATCAATCTGCTGCTTGAAAATGAAACGGATCCTGTCGTGTGGCGTGGACCGATTGTTGGGAATACAGTCAAACAGTTTTGGACCGAGGTAATTTGGAGTGATGTGGATTACATGTTTATTGATATGCCGCCAGGTACCGGCGATGTTCCCTTGACTGTATTTCAATCGATACCTGTTGATGGAATCATTGTCGTCACATCCCCTCAGGAACTGGTTTCCATGGTTGTGACAAAAGCAGTGAAGATGGCTGAAATGATGAATATCCCAATTCTCGGATTGGTTGAAAATATGTCATTTTTCAAATGTCCCGATAATGGAAAAGAATATCAACTGTTTGGTGAAAGCCACATAGAACAGATCGCAGAGAAACATCATTTGCATACCCTTGCCAAAATTCCGATTGATCCGAAACTGGCAGCGGCTTGTGACAATGGCACAATTGAAGATTATCAGGAAAATTGGATGAATCCTGTCGTATCAATACTTGAAAAAATGGAGAAAAAGAATGGTAAAAATCGCAGTAGCAAGTGAAAATGACAAAGTAACCGAACACTTCGGACATTGTTTAAATTTTAATATATTTGAGGCTGAGAATGGCCAAATTATAAAAAGTGAATCGATTCCCAATCCGGGTCATAAACCGGGATTTCTGCCAAATTTTTTGCATGATCTGGGAGTAAATGTCATCATCTCTGGCGGTATGGGCGAAGGAGCAATTAATATTTTTAATGCACATCAGATTGAAGTGATTGTGGGAGCGACTGGAATGGCTAAAGACGCCGCTGCAGCATACATCGCCGGCACATTAAAGTCAACAGGGTCCATTTGCCATGAACATCAGCACCAAGGCAGTTGCGGTGGATAATAATTTCAGATATGATGATATTAAGAATCTATTGTTGAATTAAGTAATTCCGAAGATTACTTCCTTGGTGAATGGTCGAATCGGTGTAAGTGATTTTCTGGATTTTCTTTTCAGGATCCACAGCTTTTCGTGTTTGAAAAATTTTATAAATTTCCGAATTCAAGAATGGAGGAAAAACATGGATGATATGCATGAATTGTCCGTTGAATCATTAAGTGCCCTTTGTTCAAATCTTGCAAAAGCCTGTTCGAAACAACTGCGAACAGAAGAAGCTTCTTTATTTGATCAACTGGCCAGTTATTACAAGAGCAAGAGCAAGCTTCCTGAAGGAAAACAATTTACGGATTACAGCGCACTTGTCTTAAAAGAATTAAACAAGGATTATGCAGAAATCTCGCAACAAGCTGCAGCTGATGGCGATCGCGGCTCTCTTAGAGCTTTAACCTGGGGTGAAAAGGTTTCAAAAATTCTGCGGTCTTTATTAGATCGATATGAAAAACAAAAAGATTCAATGTTGGAAAACACGAATGTTTATGTGTGTGAAATTTGTGGATTTATTTATATAGGAAATCTGCCGCCAGAAATTTGTCCGATCTGTAAAGTGCCTGGTTTCAAGATGCTAAAAATCCAGAAGGAGAGTGTGTGATGCATGCAGCAAGAAATATTCGATTATGCACAAAAGATTGTGTTTGTCTTTTTGTATGCCCGACGGGTGCAACTGATACAGAAAACGGGCAGATCGATTTTGAAAAGTGTCTGGATGGATGCCGCTTATGCGTGGATGCATGTCCTTCGCATGCTATTTATCTTGTCAATGATAATTATGCTCCTCCACAGGTAAAAGGCCAGAAAATCAAGGCAATGATGCTTGAAATGGCAGAAAACAAAACGGAACAGGAGAAAATTGCATCTGGAATTGCACGAGATGCGAAAAGTCCGATTGCCCGTCAATTGGCAATAGCGTTAGCGGTTTCAAGCAGAATCAGCGCTGAAGACTGTCTGAGGGAAGCCGGCTACATGCTTCCTCAAGGGGATGAAGTAAAGAAATTACTGCGCGCATTGCTTAATTCTCAACAGCAAGATTTGCCGAAAGAAACGATTCAGCGCTTGCTGGATCTGCTTTAATTATAATAATCTAACAAAGGAGAACACGAAAATGAACAATCAAAAAACACATGAAAATCTGATGGCTGCATTCGCGGGTGAATCACAAGCAAATCGGAAATACCTGGCTTATGCAAAAAAAGCAGAAAGCGAAGGAAAGACCAATGCAGCGAAATTATTCAGAGTGGCTGCGGATGCTGAAACACTGCATGCACACAAAGAGCTGGAACTGGCGGGAAAAATCACTACCACTCAGGAGAACCTGCAGGATGCCATCAAGGGCGAAACGCATGAATATAAGAGCATGTATCCGGAGTTTCTTGAGACTGCGAATCTTGAGGAAAATAAGGCTGCAGCCCGAATCTTCACTTTTGCCATGAAAGCAGAAGAAGTTCATGCAAAGCTCTATACGGAAGCTCTCGAAAATATCGATGATACAGAAGAGGTCTTCTACTATCTGTGCCCGGTATGTGGCAACATCGAAAAGGGTCGCCCGGATAAGTGCTTTATTTGTGGTGTATCCGGCGACAAATTTATCAAGTATTAATCGAGTTTACAAGTGGTGATCGGTTGTCTGAAAGAATCGTATTATTGTTTTGTTTTGTCTTATTTAGACAAAGTTGCATGATCTTTGATTTCGAAACCGATACTTCAATAATTTTTTCTTTGTAACCGGTTAGAAATCAGAGATGATTCATTTCTGTCGAACTTTCCGATCACTCTTGATTAATAAAACTGAAGGATTATCTTTTCGGCGTTCCACAAAAAAGAATTGCCTGTTTTCTGTGAAATGACATGACTGAAATCATGTCATTTTATTTTTTTAAAGCTATAAATTTTGTCTGACGGGATTGTTCTCAAAAGATTGTTGCTGGTATGGATCTCCTGAATCCGATGTGTTCCTGTAACGACATACTGATCAATGAAAGCTTATTCTTTTTAAACGATCTTTTTCAACTTCAGCAAATCGATAATAGGGATAATGATTAGTTTTTTATGTTGGTCTTGGGATTCTTGCAAAACTCGCACGGATATGAGTTACCTCAATTTTTATTGGCAATTCTATACTTCGAATTTCTGATCCAACTTCAATAATAGCGATGCTGTAACAGCGATGATGGCTGACAAGCTGCCCATCAGAAGAAAAACGCCGGATACTTCTATGTTAAGTATTAACAAAGCACAGATTATTGAACTGAGTATCCCCGCCAGCTGCGAAAAAAGACTGGACACAGAAAGCAAGGAAGCACGGGTTTCATTGGATGCAAGGCTGTTTAACAGCGTCTGTTCCGGAACATTGGCAATTCCAAGGATTGTCTGGGCTAGCACATAACCAAGCATAAATCCGATTGCAGTGTTTTGGATCGCAATCATGCAGAGTGCAAATCCCAAAAGCACAACGAAAAGAAAGTAATAGCGCCATCGACGAACCTGGTCTGACATCTTTATACGTCCAGTAAGAAAGCTGCCGAGCATGTTTCCACCATATCCACAAGCACAGAGGACGCCCAATAAATAATGCTGCTTGGGTGAAATCAATGTAGTAAACTGTGGCTGCCAATACGTCTCCAATGCAAATAAAGTAATGCTGCTTCCGAAGATACAGAGCATGATGATTCGCAATTGTCTTTTCCTTTTTAAAAGTGTCATCATCATATGGGTCTGAGATATCAACGTCTTTTGCTTTTCTCTTGAAGTTGTAAATTCTTTTAGAAACAGTGTGCTGAGAAAAATGACTGCCAGCAAAACAATCAATCGAAGGATAACGTGCAGAAAATAGCCGCTGACGTTCGGTAAAAAACCGCCGATCAGTGATCCGATAGCAATCCCGGCACACTGCGACACAAGATTTGCGCTGGTCACTGCGGAGAGCGCTGCGTCCCCATTACGATGAATACAATCTTCGATGATCAGACTGTCCAGACTTCCGGAGAGGAATGCCCTTCCAAGCCCAAAGAATACTATGCCGATAATCAACAGCGGAATATTATGGGTAAAATACATCATGAATAAACTGGCTGCCACAAAAGCGCAGGACAAATAAAATGCAGTTTTTCTTCCTTTCATATCGGCGTATAATCCACTTGGGACTTCAGAAATCATCACAGTAACTGAGTAAAAACCAACCACGATTGCCAGACTCTGCAAATTGCAGCCATGAGAAAGAAGAAACAAACTCAAGACAGGAATAAACAGCCCAACTCCAAAGTAATTTAGAAAAATAATGATCTTCTGTATACCGGTCATTGTTTTTCCTTGATGCGATAGTACGTCAGCGCATATTCCCAGGGTTCCGTATCTTTAGAGGGCGTATTTACCTCCTCAAGATAATTAACAATGATGTTCTGCAATTCCTCTGCTTGTTCGGATGTGAGGTGTACTATGCCTGTCCTTACATCACCGAAGCACTTTTCCGTATCCTGTCTGAAAATGGTTGATATCGTATCATTCAGTACGTCTGCCACAAGGCTTCGTAACAATGCCACCCGCTCATTTATAAGTGTGTCTTCTTTATCTCCAAGAATGCGTACAGTAACTCTTTTTGGAGCATAATATTTCGCGGTGATACCACGAACATTCGCAGTATGATCCAAATAGACAAGTCCAATCGATTCCAGCTTTTTCAAGTGATACTGGATTGATGAAGCAGAAATGCCAAGTTCCCGCGATAAATCCTTTGGTGTCCTTGGTATCTTTGACTTTTCGAGAATACGCAAAAGTTTTTGCCTCTGCGGATTTATATAAATATCCAATTGAGCCTTAGTCTGTAAATTGACAATTTCCATCTATTCCGATCCTCCCCGGTAATTAGAAATTTGGAAAGGCCTTCTGAGAAAATAGAGGAAACTTGTTGTTGTGTTGTTTTTGCGCTCTGCGCAAAAACAACACAACAACAAGTAATTTTCCCATATTTCGAATCGCTGGATCCCCTCTGCATTATCGTTACAATTATTGTATCATTATAAATATTGTAACGTCAAGAACTGATTAGTCTTTATCGATACCAAATATGTCTCAAGGTGATTGAGCAGGATAAAAAAAGCGATGCATGGATTTAAGCCCATGTACCGCTTTTTTGTCACATTTCGGATAGTTGTTGGCCTAGATACGAAGTATCAATTATTTCCCGCTTTTTAATGATTTGACACACGAAATATCTAATCAATCCTTGCGTAGGCCTAAGTAAAACGATCAGATGAATAAATTGACGTTTGATTCTTCGGCATCGCCCAGGTAAGATCCGACTCCACCCAGAGTGACGCCTTCTATCAATTCT
>Ga0116193_1001862_pt1 | contig 16714 bp, 14 predicted proteins | sample AD_UKC115_MetaG_FD_89892 | JGI IMG/M metagenome (GOLD analysis project Ga0116193, IMG submission 89892) | Active sludge microbial communities of municipal wastewater-treating anaerobic digesters from Hong Kong - AD_UKC115_MetaG | ecosystem: Engineered > Bioreactor > Anaerobic > Digestate... | reverse complement strand
TTCGGTAGGGTGGGGTGGTTTGTTGTGTCATTGGATCACAATCAGCGTTTTTTTCGAGGAATGAGTTCAGAATCAAGAATTTCAGGTGTTGCTACGAAAAAACCATTCTTCCTTGCTTGCATAGGACGTACTGGGTAATCTTTGCCCCTGAATCGGACCCTTTTTCCTTTCAGTATCTTGAAAAACTGGTTACTTCTCACGGTTGTGTAAATATAAAAAAAACCAAAAATACATGAATCAGGGGGATGTGAACATTCTTTAAGAAGTCGAAGGGATTCTTCACCTCCATGAGAGAATTGCTGAATTATCTCATCATGGCTTTTTGAAGAACCTTTACATAATTCAATAAGAAGAATAAATTCCAGCTCCCCTTTGATGAAAACAATGTGATCACAGACCTTATATCCATCAATTTCGGTCAGAAAAGTTCCTTTTTCATTTCGTAATTTTTCTGATTTAATTATGAGAACATCCTCAATCTGTTCAAATCTAATCCCGGTTCCCTTTTCAGAACATCTCTTCCTTTTAGTCTCTTCCTCCAAAAAACCATCTTCAGACTTATCTTTAAGACAATCAAGAGGCAACTTCCGAATCCTGGAACCCATATTTATTCTGCCTCTAATTCCTGTTCAATCTGAATTGTCTCATTGTATAGTATTTCAGAGACACGGACAAATTCTTCTGAAGGAATTCCTATCAGTGGATCAATGGGTAATTCCCTGGCATGATAAAGGTCGTCTTTTTCGGATTTTTCCATGACATACACGCCGATCTCATCATCATGAATGTAGAGATCACTATCTGAAACAAGACCTTTACGGTCATCCGGGGATAATAATCCCGTTTTAAGATAATTAGCAAGTTGTTCAACCAGATAATCACTATGAGTAGTAAGAACAACCGTTACTTTCTCCCGAATCATCTTTGTAATCAATTGTGCCATCAGTAACTGATTTGCAGGGTGTAGGTGGGCTTCTGGCTCTTCGATGATGATCAGATCACCAGGTTGCATACGATATTTAATGTAGAGAAGAATGGGTGCCAGTTCCTGAACTCCTGAAGATAGAAGATGAAACGGAATAGGATTTTTTTCAGAGTAATATTGGTACTCAAACTCATTATCCGATAATTTATTTATTTCAAATCTTCCTCCGATTAAATGCCCTATAAGTTCATCATACTGATCATTTGAGATGTCTTTCGTTGCTAATACCTTCTCAAGTAATGCAAAAAAGTCAGAGAAGACTGAACTCATCTTTGGAGAGGGTTTTGCACTGGCACGAGATGAACTTAACAATTGCATTGCGACAAAAGGTTTCATCTCCATGAGAGATGCTCTTCCTGCCGGGAAATACACACCATCAAAAGAATTGTAAAAATAATAATCCTGTAGTATTCCTGCTGCAATGCAATAGGTCATATCACGAGCAATTTTTAAAAGCCCATCATTATCTCTTATTAGAGAATATGGATGAACAAAATGAAAATTGTGATAACTTATGTCTATTTTATCATCGTTTTTTTGATACGTAATTTTATACTGTATTAGCTTGAGAATATCTGGTTTAATGTGTAAATGAAGCCCTTCCTTATCTAATGTCGTGGAAAGAGTTTCTCCTCGAATTTTAAATAGGAATTCACCCTCATTGCGTTGTTTTGAAATTAATTCATTTAATTGAGTGTTAAAAACATCGATTAGTGCATTTGTAAAGAGTTTTTCTGTAATATTAGAAAAAAGAGAATCAGATATTTCTGATAGAATTGAATCAGGAAGAATTAAGTCTGATTTTATATCCCATTCCTGAATTAATTTAAATAATTCCTGGGGTATTGGGAGTTCATCTTTAAGATAATTATTTTGAAAATATTGAAAAGAACCTGTTGAATAATAAAGGTCATTCTGAAGGGAGTACATTGCATAAATTATTTTTGCTATATAGGATTTTCCTGAACGATTTGAACCAATAATAATTGTACAGGGTTTTATTGTAATGTCACCCGATTCAATTGGACCGATGTTTTTCAGGCCTATTGAAAACTTATGAGGGTGTGCAGTTGATTCATTGGTAAGTATTGTCCTTGGTGGCTCTGATGAGGAATACCGTTGTGATATTGATAATGTTTTTTTCTTTTTTTGTCTCTCTGTCATGAGATCCCTATATTGCCTTCTTTTTCATTTGTTTGAATAAACATTTATTGGTTATACGTTTCAAAATAGATATGGTGAAATATTTTCTGATCATTTATTTAAAGCATCCACCAACGTCATATTGGGATATGGAGTACAATTTAAGGTAAGTCTACTATAATTCGAGTAATTCCTGCACATTCTCATATATTGGATTTGAAGATCCTATGCATTCAAACGATTAGGACCTCCAGAGAAGAATAAATTCTTCTAGTCCCCTTGAAAAAATTTCCATATCTGATCCTATTCGACTAGTCTCTACTCTACCGACCGTTCTGGCTATTCTGCCTTCATCAGTCTTAATCTCTAAACTGATGGAATGGAGAATCTCCTTTGCAATATCTCGTTCCTTTCCTGTACTTTTTTCATATAACTGAATAAAGTCAGATACAATCTTCCGAAAATCATGACTTGAGCAACCGAAATGTTCTGCGTATTCACTCGAGTACTGATTTAAGGTTGTAATAATATAGCGTTCAGGTGAATACTCACCAGGAAGGACTAAAATCATTAAGGAGCATCGTTCAGTTTTTGCAGTCTTCTCAAGTTGATCTTTATAGTCTCTAGAATCTCCATCTAGGACAAAGATAAATTGATCCAATCTGTTAAATTTAGCCAACGCACGGATATAATGATTAAATTCATCCTTACCTGTATCACGTCCAACCTGAATTATTGACTGTCGAAGATCCAATTTCGGAGAAAGAATTTCGACAACCCCTCTCACCAATTCTTCACTTATATCATCCTCACAAACAACAGATAATAAGTCCAAATATTGGTGGTACAATGCCCTTTGAACAAAGTCGCGATACGGTGGGGTAACGGTCACCCCATTATCAGACCTTTCTAAGAAAATGCGCCCCTCAGATGGCACAGACTCTAAAATAAATGGACTATGTGATGTAACAATAATCTGGAGATCCTGCCGAAGAGCAAGACGCTGTAATTCTAGCATAAGCACTTGTTGTGTATATGGGTGTAATCCTGCCTCGATTTCATCAATTAATATGAGGGCATCGTGAAGAGTTGATATATCCCTAGAAAGGCGAAGAATAGCTCTTTCACCGGCTGACATATGAAATTCTGAGTAACTTGGATGATCAGCATCATCCCGCTCAGCAAATAACAAATCTTTGGCTTTATGGGATAATAAATAAAGACGGGCATAATGATGAGGCAGGATTTGATGAGCGAGAGTAATCAGTTGGGGAGGAATTTCATCACAGTTAATTTGTTCTTGTCCCATTTTTTGAAGGCTAATAATTTCTGCAGGACTACTGAGTTGTGAAAGATTGCGAAGATAAACTATTCTTTCCGGCTGATTAACGCCCTTCCTCCCAAAATAACTTTTATTCCATTTATCCGCGTTTCTCTTCCATAACATCTCTGATGGAACCTTATTAGAATAATATAGATATGAAATTTGATTATTTCCACCAGAATCATGAGGAATATCTGGATTTTTTGTCTTAAAATCAGGAAATAATTTTGCAGGAGTAAATGATCGTCCCAATTTATTTATATACAGGCATCCTAATGCATGAAGAACTGTTGTTTTCCCACATGCATTTGGTCCAGCGAGTACACTAACTGGATATGGAAAGCGAATTGAAACATCCACAATGCCACGAATATTTTGAATACGTACTTGTTCTAATCGATTATTTACATGCGGACGTTTTTGGGTTAATTGCTCCCAAATTCGTTCAAATTCATCTTTTAACATAATCCAACATCAATTTACTATGAATGATCACTCTTCCATTAATATTAGGTATATTTGTTAGAATTACCTATATAATCATAGGTTTTCATTGAATTAATTCACTGATATCATAGTTCACACTTGTCGCAGCAAAATCCGGCTCTTTTTTAAACGGATGCTGAACATACCTAACCGTTGTCTGCTCCCCATCAACCTCAACCAAGGCTAAATAGAAATCATCCGGTTTATTCAAAGCGGTCAGAATCTCATTCCTGGTTACGGTAACGGTTGTTGCCCCTTTCACCCTGCCTTTTACCTCAATGAACCGGAGATTCCCAGTCCCCGGAATTACCGATTCAATATCATATCCGATCTTTTCAGCACTCACATCCCGGGGAATAAACCCAAGTCCTTTTTCATACTCCATTACTGCTTTCATCGCAAGGAGTTCAACCCGTTTGGTATCACAGCCAAACAGATTAGGAGTATGAGTTTTCCCCTCAAATTTCCAGAGTAGTCCAATCGGAATAATCATCGCTCCCCCAGTCATAACAGGAGGAGATGGGGTAAGGGTCCGTTCCTCATTCAGTTCATCCTCACGACGATGGAGACGGGCAGACAGTTCATCGGCTCTAGCCCTGGCTTTTGCTGAATTAATCTTAGCATTGACCCGGCCGGCCTGTTCCTGTTCCTTCAATTGCTCAGCACGGTAATCCCAGTAAGTGATCTCCCGAGTGAGGCGGTTATGAACCTCCTGAAGCGTTTTATCAATCAATGGTTCCCGCTGCCGTTTTACTTCTGCCAGATGTTCCGGAACCAGATGTTGAATAGCATAATCACTCGCCGTTTCTTCAAGACTCCGGGCAATCCATTCAGGAACTCCAATACTTTCAATAACCGGCAACTCATCCTCTTTTGGTGATCGGTAATCCAGATATGGAGCATATCCGGCAGAATGAATCGTTTGGTCTTCAGAGATCTCAACAAACTGCATCCTTCGGGAAATAATCCGTCTGGTTCCGGTCCGGGTAATACTGGCATCAGAGATACTGTGTTCAAGGATAACCAATGCACGGATTTTTTCTGATGTATCCAGTTCATCAATGAAGATAGCGCCTTGTTTCAGGAGATCCTGATATCGTTCACTGATAAGATCAATGACCGATTCAAGAAGCGGATGACCAGGACAGATAAACTCTGCAAGTGGTTTTCCCTGAGCTCTGATGAGTTTCTTATTAAAAGTTACCCGTTCGTATGATTTCAGAATAGACTCACGAGTCCCGATGATCCGGTCCCGGTTTCGGATGACTACCGGGACATGTGGGATCTCATACCGGTCACTCTCCCGCTCATGAATAGAACCACCCAGGGAACGGAATGCAGTCAGGAAAAATGAGCCGATATAGTGGGGCTGTAATTTCCGTGCCTCTGCCCGTTCCATATCTTGCCGTATCTTCTGAACCATGCTGACATCCATGGCATTGGAGACAAGAGCTCGTTCCTCGATCAGTTTCTTGAGGTGATCATGGTCAAGAGCTGCTTCGACGACCTTGTTCAGTTTTGCACGAATCTCTGGCTGGTCACCATATCGAATAGCCTCGATCAACAGATCACGAAGCGGTTGATCATTAAAAGTCAGACTCCCCAGCACATCAAAGACCTGACCTCCCAGAGCTTCCCGTTCAATATTCAATTTTTCGAGCAGTCGCTTCCACACTTCACCCTCCCTGGTCTCTGCCGCTACAAGGTTCCAGAGATGACAGACCTCAGTCTGCCCAATACGGTGAATCCTGCCAAACCGCTGTTCAAGCCGGTTCGGATTCCAGGGGAGATCATAATTGACCATCAGATGAGCACGTTGAAGGTTGATACCTTCCCCGGCAGCGTCCGTAGCAATAAGGATGAGGACTTCTTTATCCTGGGTAAATGCCTGTTCAGCATTCTTTCTCTGTTCCCTCCCCAAACCTCCATGAATAACAACAACTGCTTCTTCCCTTCCGATAAGTGCCCGGATCTTTTCAGTCAGATAATTCAGCGTATCCCGATGTTCAGTAAAAATGATCAATTTTCTCCGGGAACCATGAACATCGAACATCTCCTGATCACCCTGCAATATTGCGGAGAGTTCTTCCCATTTTTTATCAGAACCGGATTGTTTGACCCGGAGTGCCAGTTCTTCGAGAGTTTGAAGAGTTTCTATCTCAATCTTCAGTTCCTCAATCGTCCGGGCTGCAGATGCACGGTCTACCAACTGCTCTTCTATCTGTTCAAGTTCTTCGTCAGGGGCATCTTCAAGTTCATCGATATCATCCCGACTCATTTCAGGGATTGATCGACTGATATCCGGGCGATCGGCACCACGCTGGAGAAGTCTTTCCTCCCGGAGACGGTCCTGGAGTCGTTCACGCCTTCTCCGAAGAGATTGATAGATAGCTTCAGGGGAAGATGCCAGACGACGTTGAAGGATAGTAAGGGCAAATCCAATTGTCCCTCTTCGTCCCTCGTTTTCTATGCTATCAGCACGGTTGAATTCCTCCCTGACATACTCAGTAACACGACGGTATAGCTCAGCCTCGATGGTTGAAAGGGTGTAATTTGCGGTATATGCCCGACGTTCAGGAAAGAGAGGAGTCCCATCAAATTTGAGGAGTTGTTCTTTCAGCAGTCTCCTCATGAGATCAGAGGGATCTGAAAGGTGGACGCCATCCCTGAACTTCCCTTCAAACCTATCACCGTCAAGGAGTCGAAGAAAGAGCTGAAAGTCTTCTTCTTTCCCATTGTGAGGAGTTGCCGTCATGAGCAGAAAATGCCGGGTAACTCCGGAGAGTAGTTCCCCAAGCCGGTATCGTTTTGTAAACCTGGCCTCTCCCCCGAAAAAGCTGGCACTCATTTTATGGGCTTCATCACAGATGACCAGATCCCAATCTGTAACCCGTAATTTTTCCTGAACATCCTCATTTCGGGAGAGTTTGTCAAGGCGACAGATGGCAAGAGGGTTTTCTAAAAACCAGTTACCGGTTCTGGCTGCCTCATAATTGTCATTTTTCATGATCTCAAACGGGATGCTGAACTTTCTATCCATCTCATCCTGCCACTGCTCGACAAGATTTCCTGGACAAACGATCAGGCATCGTTGAAGATCACCTCTGGCAATTAATTCCTTGATGAGAAGACCGGCCATGATGGTCTTTCCAGCACCTGGATCATCTGCCAGTAAAAACCTGAGTGGTTGTCGGGTGATCATCTCCTCATATACGGCGGTAATCTGGTGAGGAAGGGGTTCGACGAGGGAGGTATGAATAGCAAGGAGGGGATCAAAGAGATGAGCAAGATGTATTCTCCTGGCTTCTGCAGCCATCCGGAATAGATCCGAGTCTCCCAGAAAACTCCAGGGTCTCCCTTCAGTCTCAATTTCAAACTCTGATTCATTATCCCGATATAAGAGACGGTTATCTGCCCGGCCTGAAGAATCTTCATAGGTGAGTTTAAGTGAGTCCTTCCCATACCATTTCACACTGGTTACCGTAACCAGTGATGAGGGGAGGATGCCTCTGACTATTGCACCTGGCTCTAGATCTTCAAGTTTCCCCATTACATACAGTTTGGTCTATAATGGATAATAAGTTTCGAAATTGAGCGTTTCGAGAATTACATTAAAATTGGTTAAAAAAGATCCAGTCCCGGTAAATCCCAACTGTTTTAAGAAACCAAATCCGGCCATCTTTTCGTTATTATTTGATTATATCTCTCTCACTGATTCAGAAAATCCACGAATTCTTCTCTTTCCATCCGGGCTTGCTTCATAATTGACAAAAGGGTTCCAATCGGAATAGGATCACGTTTTGGAATTATTATGAGGATTTTTGTCCCGTTAGACTCCTTGTACAGGGCGAGATGACTCCCCTTACCTTGATATAGTGCTTCTTGAAAACCAATTTTTTTAAACTTTTTTATTAAGGTATTTGATGAAACCTGTGGTAACTTCACGCTGCTTCAACCTCTATCACCGAGGTAAATTTTTCTGATGAGGTTATTGAAGGGAGAGCATCTGTTAAGATTCCGAGAAACTCAGCATTTTTTAGCCAGAGATCAATCGCTTCACGGAGGTTATCAAGAGCTTCCTTTGGGGTGTCACCACAGGATGCAACTTCGATTTCCACACATTTTGAAACGTAGACTCCCTCCTCTTCCCAAATTAGGGTTGTAAATTGATATCTTTTCATCTGGCAGTCCTCAATTGTTCTCTCTCATATATTCTCTTTCCTGATTTTAAACTTGTCAGGGGAGAAAATTGAATATATTATCTGGCTTATTAGTTCAGAATTTCTCAAAAAAAATTATAAAAATTAACTTGATACTGGTTCTCCCTGCCCCTCTTTCTTATCAGGTTCAGGCCCGGTTACAGAAACAATCGTTGCTGATGTCGTCGGCGGAAGATACGTCTGCTCAATGGATAAACAATCTTTCGGACAGTAACTCACACAGCACCCACAGATAACACACTGAAACTGGTTTAACCTCCAGGTCCGGTCAGGTTTGCTGACTTCAATGGCATCAGCAGGACAATGCATCTTACACAGACCACAGAAGATACAATCATCAATATTGATAACAAGGTGACCACGGGTTACCGGCGTCATCTTTGCCGGCTGGTATGGATATCTGATGGTTGCAGGTCCTTTGACAAGGTTTTTGAGGACGGTCAGGGCCATAACTCCAACTTTCATGAGAATCACCGCTCCATACAGCCGATACAGGGATCAATTGTCAGCACGATAACCGGAACATCGGCTAGTTCACATCCGGCCAGCATATGGACAAGAGCAGGAACATTGGCAAGCGTTGGGGTTCTGACCCGGTGACGGAGCAGGTTTTTCTTCCCGTTCGCTTTCACATAGTGGATAACTTCCCCCCGTGGCTGCTCTGCCCGTGCATAATATTCACCGGACGGGTTGCCTTTGACTGGTGCCAGGATATCTCCGGCAGGTATCCGGTCAATAGCGTTCTCTATGAGATCCAGCGATGTGAAGAGTTCCTCTGCTCTCACCAGACAACGGGCATGACAGTCAGCCTCATTTCTGACAACCGGTTTGAAATCAAGTTCATCATAGGCACCATACCCGGTTGATCTCACATCTACGGCATGCCCGCTGCCCCTGATAACCGGACCAACTGCCCCAAGATCCCATGCCTTATCCTTCGGGAGTATACCAATTCCTTTGGTCCTCGTCTGAACCGTTAGATCTTCATCAAAGATACGGGTCAGTTCTGTAAAGTCATCCCGTAAACCTGGGATTTCACCCTCAATCCGCTTCAGCTCTGCTGCATCCATATCCCTGCTGACACCACCGACACGGTTCACTCCCTGGATGACCCGACCTCCGGTTGTCCGCTCCAACACATCAAGAATCTTCTCCCTGACTTTCCAGCAGTTCATGAAGAGGTTTTCATACCCCATGCTGTCTGCAAAACATCCAAGCCAGAGGAGATGACTGTGCATACGGGAGTATTCTGACCATATTGCCCGAAGAAACTCAGCACGTCTGGGAATTTCAATCCCCATAATCTGTTCTACTCCCTGACAATAGGTAGCTCCATGGATGAAACTACAGATACCGCAAATGCGTTCGGATATAAAGACATAGTCCTTGTAATCACGCTTTTCCACAAGTTTTTCAAGACCACGGTGGACATACCCGATGGAGGGAATTGCCTCAACGACCCGCTCATCCTCCAGGACGAGGTCAAGATGAATGGGCTCAGGAAGGACCGGGTGCTGAGGTCCGAACGGGACGATAATCTGTTTACTCATGCTGGCCCTCCGGTTTCTTTTTCACAACCGAAATCTGTGGCGATCCAAAGGGGTGGGGAATACTGGTCCTGATAAAGGTACCTTTGTAATCGATTGCTATCCCGCTGAAAGGAATTCCAAAGAGATCTGCAATTTCATTCTCGTACACGAATGCAGCAAGATAAATCCTTGAGATACTGGGGATTGGTTTTTCAGTGGAAGCAGGGATCCGAAGGTGAATCAGTGTCAGATCCTTGTCAAAACTATAGGTCACTTCAAAAGCATCCCCTTCCGATGCACAACTGATCTGGACCAGGCGGTATCCGTCATCATGAAATGAATGAATCTGATGAATGAGTTCCTCCACTGCGATGGTCTTGATTGTCTGTTGTGGCTGCTTCATGCAACTCCCTCCGCTCCTGCTTTCATCGCACTCCGTTTTTGTTCAAGTATCCCCAGAGCCTGCACGATACCATCAATGATTGACTCAGGCCGTGCTGCACACCCGGGGACATAGACATCAACCGGGATGACTGTTGCAACACCCCCTGAAATATTGTAGCATTCTCTGAATACTCCCCCGGAGCATGCACAGATTCCAACCGCAACAACAACCTTCGGATGAGGCATCTGCTCATAGATGTTCAGCACAACTTCTTTGTTTATCTCATTGACACCACCGGTTATGACGAATATATCAGCATGTTTTGGGTTTCCAGTGTTGAGAATCCCAAAACGCTCTACATCATAGAGTGGAGTCAGACAGGCCAGTACCTCAATATCACAGCCATTACAGCTTGAGGCATCATAATGAATTATCCAGGGTGATTTCTGTAGGTATGACATGATTCTCACATAATTGAAAGGGCAAAGATATTTCCGGCTCCGGCAACAAGGGTGACAAACCAGGCACTGGTCATGGCATCCTGCCAGCGGACTCTTGATGTGCAGTTATCGACCAGAATCTCAAGGATCATGATGATTGCTATTGCAGCCACACACAGGATCAGATTATCCCCAAAGAATAACCAGATAAACCCGAGCATCACGACAAGTTCATAGATATGGGCAAGTTCGACCATTGCAAGGGTCCAGCCTGAAAACTCGGTCGTACTTCCCTTTACGAGTTCCTGGTGTGCATGATGTGAGGTTGCCAGATCAAAGGGTGATTTCCTCAGTTTAAACGTTAATATATAGATAAATCCGAGAAATACACCCGGCAGAAGCAGTATGGGAAGACCAGGATGGTTTGCCATATCACCAATCAGGAATGAACCATTCACCTGGTAAAGTCCGATGGCTGCGATGATGATCATCGGTTCGACAGCCATCAGCTGGATAAGTTCTCGCTCAGCTCCGATATGAGCATAGGGCGAGTACGATACATAGGCACCAAGCACCAGGAAGACATGGCCAAGGGTAAAGGCGAATATGACCAGTAAGATGTCCCCTCCGGCAAAGAAGAGTGCCCCGGTGAATATGATGAATATGAGATAGCAGAAGATGAAAAAGCTCTGTGCTCCCCATACTGCGACCTGTTTCTTCTGGAATAATTTGCGGATATCATACCAGGGCTGGAGAACCGGCGGTCCGACTCTCCCCTGCATCCGTGCAGTCAATATCCGGTCCAGCCCGGTGATGAGTATGCCGACAACCGGTGCAAGAATGATAAACAATGCTGCTGCAATGAACGGATCCATGGAATTCACAGGCCACCTCCGATAATAAGAATATTGAGAAGCAGGACTATCAGGAAGATACCCATCCCCACACTGATTCGGGAGAGACGTTCTTCACCAAATATCCGCTCAAGATAGTAATTTGAGAGTGCTATTTCCCGGTTTATCCCACAACTACCCATGAATGCAGTGCTCCGTCCCTCCGGAATACCGCACAGGTACCGGGGAACCCGGCGTGCTGAATGCGTGAACCGGGCGAGAGAAAACGGCATAATGAGCACTAAAAAGAGCATCATGAACATGATCTCGATATTGCTCAGTGAGATGAGATCCGTGACCGACTGATACATGGTTAGGAGCCAGGGTTCAATCAGGTACCATGAGATGATAGGAAACCCGAAACAGACTCCTATGGTAAGTGCTGAGAGAATATAGAGAATGTTCTTTTCAGATCTTGGGATATGGGATTCGTCTTTTGTCTGTGGTTCTCCGACGGCGATGAGTTTCCCCATCCATTTTGCCCAGAAAAAGGCAGTAATCCCGCTCCCATACGCGATGATGATAACCAGGAGGATGCCATATGGAGGAACTGATTCCACAAAGGCATGGAGGGATGCCCATTTCGAGATGAGCATTCCAAACGGTGCCAGAAACATGCCGGCAATTCCTATCAGGATCATCATGGTAATCCGGGGCATCTTTGTGACAAGACCGTTCATGTCTTCAATATCTCTGCTATGAATCTGGTGCTCCACCGTTCCAACCGAGAGGAAGAGCAGGGATTTTGCAATAGCATGGAAGACGATCAGAAGGATTGCAGCCCAGAGTGCCTCTGCAGTTCCGACACCACAACATGCAACAATCAGTCCCAGATTTGCAATAGTTGAATACGCAAGGACCTTTTTTGCATTGCTCTGTGAAATGGCAATGGCGGATGCAGCAAGGAACGTGATTCCCCCGATAAGGGCAATAAGGATCCCTACAATCTGTCCTTCAAAGACCGGGGCGAACCGTGCAATAATATAGACCCCTGCTTTTACCATGGTACTTGAGTGAAGAAGGGCTGAAACCGGGGTTGGTGCAACCATTGCTCCGACAAGCCATGATGAAAAGGGGAATTGTGCAGATTTTGCAAGTCCTGCAATGGCTATGAGTCCTGCGGGAATAAGGGCAATACCGGGTCCTGCAGTTACCAGTTCATGAAGTCCGATATATTGTGATCCCTGGCCTAGGAAAATTACCAGGAACGCAACCGGAATACATGCTCCTCCGACCAGATTGAAGAGCAGAGCCCTGAAAGCATTCTTTACCGCTTCATCCGTCTCCGGATATCTGATAAGCAGGAATGAACAGAGTGTGGTTATTTCCCAGAAGAAAAACAGCCAGAGAAGGTTATTTGAGAAGACCACTCCGAACATTGCCGAAAGGAAGAGGAACATGATTCCGAAGAACCTGGGCCTCTTATCCGGACGGTCCGGATGCTCTGCATGATATTCTCGCATGTATCCAAGAGCATATACACAGATAAGGCCTCCAATGACTCCGATAATGGCAGCCATGATTCCTGAAAGTTCATCTGAAAATAATTCAGGAATATGGGCATGGTCTGCGAGTGCCAGATATTCGACGGCACACAGGAGAATAAGCTGGAGGGTGGTGATGCTGGTTACCAGATACTGCCGTGCTTTCAGACTGACAAAGATGATATACCCGCTTATGAGGATATCACCAATAAATATGAGTATTCCAATCATATCGACCGGAACAGAGTGGTATACTGCCTGGGTGGTGATACTGTCTGCAAGGGTAATGAGAGAAGCAATCCCAACCAGGACTGCTCCACTTATAACTGCCGCTCTTCTGAAATTCTCGCCCTGAATGAGTGTCAAAAGGCCAGCCATCAGAAGAGGAAAGAGTATCAGGAAGATGAGCAGTTCCATGTATGTATCGTTTGAGAGCATGGATATTTATCATTATTTATCATGACAGTTGGTAGGAATCAAGATGAATACAAAGGTAATTTATGTGTTTTTATTTTAATTCGAAACGAAAGAAGAGACCATTCGTGAATTGTCGATGTTTTTATTCCCCGTTATGCGTAAAAGGCCCCATCTTACAAAATGTTCTGCTCTAGAGAATTTGTGTCGAGAAAATTTAGCTAAATTGCTGTTATTTCAGGAAAATAAATTTTATTTGATACGCTCAATAATTACATATGCACGCAGAAAAAATTATGGTTAATTCTTGATTCAATTACGATGATCTACGATTATGTTGTTTTTATAGAGGGGTGCTATTCTGGTCTGATGCCGGAGTGTAATTCTATAGGGGTATGTTCCAAAAAGTGGATAGCGTGGCTCTATTTGAATGTCGATCATTTTCAATTATGGTATGAATAACATACATGGAAATTCACCCGTTCCATCGAATCCTCGCTGGTTCCCGTGGGGGGATGGCATAGTGCCGTAAAGCCGGATACCCGATGAGAAGAACCGTTTGAGGGATGGTGCCTTCGGGAAGATCCATTACAGACCTGACTTCCGGAGACCATTCTGCTGCCCGTTTTATTATCCCGGCCCAGCAGGTTCCAAGACCATATGCCATCGCCGTCAGGTCAAGGTAACTGGTTGCAATTATGGCATCGGTTGGTGCTGTAGGGTCACTGGCTCCTGAGTATGTCATGAGAAGATGGGGAGCCCCATGTGAGATAAGGTCCCTTCCTTTCTCCCACTCCCTGGTAATATAGGGAAATGATGAACCAATAACAAACTCATGAAGTCTTTGTTCTTCTATCATCCGGTTCATCCATGAGATGATTGCTGATCCAACAGATCTCACAATGCTGGTATCATAGATGACCTGCCAGTGGACGGTCTGAAGGTTCATTGCTGATGGAGCATACCTGACGATATCAAACAGATTTTCAAAAACCTCTCGGGGAATGACTTTTTTCAGGTACTGTCTGGTTGACCTGCGGGAGGTAACAAGGGTTTTGATCTGGTCTGGAGTAACCGGCTTTTCAGACAGCACGGGAACAATTTGTCTTTCTCCAAAACCGGACAATTGTATTGCAGATGAAGGACAGAATACAATACAATGACCGCACCGGCTGCAGGGAGGAGCATGCGGATTCAGACCCGGAGATCCGGATTCATTGCTTATTATAATGGAAAACATACAGACTTTACCGCATATTCCACAGGCTGTACAGGCTTCTCTGTTAATAAGTACCGGAGGCTGATACATACTCGTTCCTTGTCCTGGTGTGTCTGATCACTCTCACGAACTGGTAGAATGATGAAGAATGGCTATAATCAGAGGGTATTCCCCTTACATCTGATCTCTCTGATCTCATCCGGGTTCCTGAAAGGTATTGAAATGATTCTCATATTCAAAAGAGATCAAAAGATGACCTCACAGAAAAAACCACTTTTCATGGGATTTTTAGGGTATCTTTATTATGGTTGATGAGACATATTGGATGATATCAGTAGATAAAAATATTGCAACGGGCATGTATGATCTCTCTCCTCTGTGTTGGTGACGGGAAAGGACCCTTGAGCAGGTATATACAAATCCTGAGTCAAAGCCCAAATATATCCTTGGATTTTTCTCTGACTTTTCATGAGGCCCTTGCAAAGTTAAAATCCGCATCATATGATGGGGTTCTCGCGGCATATCATCTTCCAGAGATGAATGGTATTGATCTCCTCCATCATGTCAGGGAATTATTCGGAGATCTACCTTTCATCCTCTACACAGGAGCAGAAAAAGAGGATATTGCGAACGATGCCCTCTCGTATGGGGCAGATCTCTGTCTGACGGATTATATTGATATCCGGTTTGAACGAACACGGCTTATCCATGTTATCAATCGCATTATAGAAGGCAGAGAGATAAAACAGGCTTTACAGAAAAGTATTGCCCAGCTGTACCATGCTGAGTATATTGCCGGGCTGGGTCACTGGACATATGATCCAGATTCAGGAATGATATTAGCATCACTTGGTGCCCAGGTGATAATCGGCTGCAATACTGAAAAGATTACCATTGATGACCTCCTCAATGTGCTTCTCATAAAAGACAGGTCCCGTTTTAGTGCATCCCTTCAGGATTTTATTCTTCGAAAACGAACCTTAAATGAAGAATGTAAAATACGAAGACCGACAGATAATGCCCTTATAGACGTCCATTTTATCGCAGAATATGATCCTGCATCTCATACCGTTTTTGGAATAATCCAGGATATTACCGGAAGGAAAAAGATAGAGCGTGCACTTCGTCTGAGTGAATCCAAGTTCAGGATGCTTGTTGAAAATATTAACGATGTCATCTTTTCTGTAAATCCGAAAGGCCAGATCGCCTATTTTAGTCCTGCAGGTGAGCGGTTATTTGGATACCGCTCTGCTGATCTTGCTGGAAGGTTCTTTCTGGATATGGTGTATGAAGAGGATCGCCCGGCTATTCAGAAGAGGTTTGAGGAAATGGAAAAGGGAGTATTGAAACCATTGGAATGGCGACTTATAAAAAAGGACGGATCGTTATCCTGGGTCAGAACCTCAACACGACCGGTTACAGATACCGGTGGGAACCTGAAATATTTTGGTGTTATTACTGATATTACCAGAGAGAAAGAAGCATATGCTGCATTGATTGAGAGCGAGGAAAAATACCGGTCACTGGTGAGTTATTCACTTGAAGGAATTGTAATTCTTAATTTTGAAGGGAAGCTCTTATTTGCAAACATGGCTGCACTCCACCTTGTAGGGGTTTCGGACCAGGCCCTTCTTTCAGGTGTAAATGTTATGGATTTCATCGCCCCGGAATCGCGGGATCAGGTTCTTCAGGATCTGTCACGGGTCCGGGAAGGAATCGATCCATTCATTGCAGAGTATCAGATCTGTACCATTCATGGAGAGAAGATATGGGTTGAATGTGTCGGGAAACTGATCCGGTATGAGGGTCAGGATGCGGATCTTCTTTCAATTCGTGATGTATCTGATCGGAAAGCTGCAGAAGAGGAGCTAAAGGCAAGTGAAGAGCGGTTCAGATCGTTCGTTGAATATGCGTATGATATTGTCTACTCACTTACCCCCGATGGAGTATTTACGTACATCTCACCAAACTGGGCTGATGTGCTGGGCCATAATACACAGGAGATTATCGGGAGTTCATATACAAATATTGTTCACCCTGACGATATTGGGGCGACAAGCCAGTTCTTGGAGACAATAATCAGTACCGGGCAAAAGATGGGAGGGGTTGAATACCGGGTCAGACATAAGGATGGTTCATGGAAATGGCATGTATCAAGCGTAACTCTGGTTAGAAATCCTGACGGGACTCCG
>Ga0116193_1001860_pt1 | contig 16722 bp, 17 predicted proteins | sample AD_UKC115_MetaG_FD_89892 | JGI IMG/M metagenome (GOLD analysis project Ga0116193, IMG submission 89892) | Active sludge microbial communities of municipal wastewater-treating anaerobic digesters from Hong Kong - AD_UKC115_MetaG | ecosystem: Engineered > Bioreactor > Anaerobic > Digestate... | reverse complement strand
ATCATTCGGTATAAGTCAAAAACAAATACGACTTAATCCGAATTCTTTTTCGCGTATAGCCGAAAGACTTTTCGGATTATACCAAAACATGAATGGATACCAATAAACCGAAAAAATTACGTATAGGCTGTGTGTAACCATACGTAAGCCTATCCTATATGTCATATCGGATAGGCTTACCAAAAGTATAAGAAGAATTTAAAATATACAAGCTTTTTATTTCACAAAAAATTCACGAATGACAGATATTCATGGATTGGACTTCCTTTTTACTTAATCATTGGTATTCGGAAGATCCTTCAACTTCTCACTCAGATTTTTGCTCAGGTTCTTCATCTTTTCGTTGAAGGGTTTCCAGTCGAAGTCATCGTATGTCTGAAAGGAATTCTTCCATTGATCCATGGAAACTCCGTTGATGATGTATGAGCTGTCGTCATCATCGTCATCTTTGTCTTTATTGGCTGCATCATAGTTGATGATGGATATGTAGAGATAGGGTTTGGAATTTGCACTATAGATATTCAGTGTATAGATACTTTTCTTCTTTCCCTCTTCAAAAATGAGAGTCATGCTGTTTTTTCCGGATAGTCTTCCGTTTCTGATAACACTGATGGCCTGTTCGCTATCTTTGTTGAATGCGTTTTGGAATTTCTTGATGTCATCATTCTTCGTATAGAAACTGATGCTTTTTACTTCCTTATATGTCTTCTTGGTTGTTCGATTCCTCTTGATGACTGTATTTTCGCTAATGTTTCCCTCTTTTTCCATTTCGCTTACCAGTCGGTCAATGTTATTCTGGGCTACAACTCTGCCGGCACTGCAACTTCCCAATATGAATAGGGACAGGCTGGCTATGAATAAATGTTTTGCTTTCATAATGGTGTTTATTTAATCGTTTAATATTTCACTGATGATTTTTCTTGATTTCTCGTCCGGAGCATTCCTGAGAATTTCTTGTTCTATCTCTTTCTCCGGATTCGTAATCTGTTTGTTTGCCATTTGTTCGGTCTGTGCTTCGTGCGCGTCGGCCTCCTTCAAGGTCTGTTGCAAGATGGGCATGATGGTGTGCAGGTCGGTGATCTTTTCACCGTTGCGGATGATATAACTTCCTTCGTAGCAGCTGTAATCCGGCATCTTCTGATACAAGGTGAACAGTTTCACACCAATTCCGCAAGCGATGACCAAGACTGCCGCTATGCCTATCTTCAGCCAGGTGAAAGTCATCTTTCTGGCTTTGTGGGACTGCTTTCCCTTGGGCAGAGGGTCTTTCATTCCTCCCTGGTACCAGCCGAACATAGCTTGATATTTTATCAAGTCACGAGGTACGTCGCCGGTGGAAAAGAATTCATAAAGCGCTTGTTCTTCAGCGTTGGACGTTTCTCCACGAAGAAATTTTCCAACCCAGTCTTTTGCATTTTGTTTGTTTACTGTCATTTTTTATTTTTCTTGTAAAAATAGTTCCATAATCTTTTTTCTGGCACGTGAAAGATTCGTTCTCACTGTGACCTCCTCACAGCCGGTCATTCTGGCTATCTCGCTGGTCTCCAATCCGTCGATGTGCTTCATCCGTAGTGTGGCTTGCTGCACATCGGGCAACTGGTCTATGATGCCCATCAGTCTTTTATAATCATCCTTTTCAATCAAGGCTGCTTCGGGAGAGACGGACTCGTCGGCCTTTTCCACATCGTCGAGGCTTGTGAGGGGATTTGTCAGCCTCAGTCTGTTTACACACAAGTGTTTGGTAATGACCAATGCCAATGCTTCTACGGAATGATACTCCTCCAGATGGAGGCGCATGCTCCAGAGTTTGAGCAGGACTTCCTGTGTCACATCTTCCGCGTCATCGGCATTTTGCAGGTATCTCAGTGCCTGTCTTCGAAGATGGCTGCGGATTCTTTGGGCTTCGATTTCGAATTCTTTTCGTTCCATTTCAATATGATGACACATGAGTGTCGGATTTCGTTGCATGCAAAGATAAACTTTTTCTTATTTTCTTGGTTTATTTTGTATTGTAACATAATTGTAATATTTTTGTAACATCGGTATAATGCCAGTAGCATACTTTTGTGTCAACAAAATAAAAAGATTGTATGGAAATAGTTTATTTGGGCATTGTTATTTTCCTGTTTGTCTTGGCCGTATTCGATTTGACGGTCGGCGTGAGCAATGACGCCGTCAACTTTCTGAACTCGGCCATAGGTGCAAAGGCGGCATCATTCAAAACCATAATGATTGTTGCGGCTATAGGTATTTTCTTCGGTGCAACCTTGGGCGATGGCATGATGGATATTGCCCGTCACGGAATCATGAGGCCGGAGAATTTTTATTTCAACGAGGTGATGTATATCTTTGTGGCGGTCATGGTGACGGACATCGTGCTGCTGGATATATTCAATTCTTTGGGATTGCCTACATCCACCACCGTTTCTATGGTGTTCGACCTCTTGGGAGGAACCTTTGCCATTGCCATCATGAAGATTGCCAAGGATTCCACAGGAACCTTGAGCTTCTATGACTTGCTGAACACGGAGAAAGCGCTGACGGTCATTTTGGGAATTTTCCTTTCTGTGGCTATCGCATTCTTCTTCGGATTGCTGGTTCAGTATATTGCCCGAGTGATCTTTACCTTTAATTATACGAAAAAACTGAAATACAGTATTGCTCTCTTTGGAGGCATTGCCGCTACTTCCATCGTTTATTTCATGCTCATCAAGGGTGTGAAGGATTTTTCATTCATGACTACAGCTAATAAAGCGTGGGTTGACGGAAATACGGGAATGATTGTTCTCTCGTGTTTTGTCTTCTTCACTGTGCTTGCTCAGATATGTCATTGGTGCAAAGTCAATGTGTTCTGCCTCATTGTGCTTCTGGGAACTTTTGCCTTGGCCATGGCTTTTGCAGGGAATGACCTGGTGAACTTCATCGGAGTCCCGCTGGCAGGATTTTCTTCTTTTCAGGATTACACGGCCAATGGCGGCGGAAATGCTACAGGGTATTTGATGTCTGCGCTGAATTCATCGGCAAAGACTCCGGTCTATTTTCTTACAGCTGCAGGAATCATCATGGTGATTTCTTTGGTTACTTCCAAGAAGGCTTACAATGTGGTGAAGACTTCTGTGGATTTGGCCAGACAGGATGCAGGTAACGAGATGTTCGGTTCTTCGAGAATGGCGCGTACGCTGGTGCGTTCCACCACTTCGGCAGTGTCGGCGGTATTGGAAGTCATACCCGACAAAACCAAGAAATGGTTCAACAGCCGCTTCAATCAAGATGATGTCATCTTGGCCAACGGGGCGGCCTTCGATATGATTCGTGCTTCCGTGAATCTGGTTCTTTCGGGTTTGCTCATTGCCGTGGGTACTTCTTTGAAATTGCCTCTTTCCACTACTTATGTCACTTTCATGGTGGCTATGGGTTCGTCTCTTGCCGATAGGGCTTGGGGACGTGAAAGTGCTGTGTTCCGCGTAACGGGTGTCCTTTCTGTCATCGGCGGCTGGTTCATCACAGCAGGAGCTGCTTTCGTGTTGTGTTTTCTGGTTACACTGATCATGTATTTCGGGGGGAATATTGCAGTCTTTGTCATGGCCTCTCTGGCGATTGCCATATTAATAAGGAGTAATATCCAATATAAAAAGAAAATGGCATCGGAGAAAAACGATACGTTGTTTGCCGATATGCTCGCTACAAATGATGAAAAGGAAGCCTGGAAACTGCTTATGCAACATGTGCAGACCAATCAGGCAGAGTTTATGGATTTTGCTTCACAGAATTACGGGTATGTTACCGACGGGTTCATCAATGAAGACTTGAAGATGTTGCGTCGGGCAGAGAATAATCTGAATGAGGAGAAGCAAATGCTGAAGAAGATACGCAGGAAGGAAACGATAGGCATGCAAAAGATTGACAAGGGGATTGCCATAGAAAAAAATACATGGTTCCACTTGCTTCACAACAGTAGCGAGCAGATGAATTATTGTCTTCGCCGCATGTGTGAACCTTGCGAAGAACATATCGACAACAGCTTCAAACCGCTGCCCAAGGAATGTATCAAGGAATTCATTCCGATGCGCGACATGATGATGTTCCTGATGGCACGTACCAAAGGCATCGTGGAGGAAAGTAAGTTCGATCAGGTAGAGGATATCCGTATGGAATGTGACCGTCTGAAGGATATGCTGAGCAAGATAAGGCGTTTGCAGATTGATCGTATGCAGGACGAGAAGAATAATCTGGCTGTAAGCTATGTCTATTTGAACGTATTGCAGGAAACTCAGGAAATGGCAAGTTCTTTGCGACATTTTCTTCGCGGAGTGAATAAATTCTGTGAAGAGTCTTGACGATAAAGTAGGTTTTTTAGTAATTTTGTAAATGTAAAAAATATCAGTATGAATCAAGAACGCATTTTGGTAGTGGACGATGAGGAGGATTTGTGTGAGATTTTGAAGTTCAATCTTGAGAATGAAGGTTACATTGTGGATACGGCTCACTCGGCTGAAGAAGCACTGAAACTGGAACTGACCGGTTATGACTTGCTGCTTCTGGATGTGATGATGGGCGAGATAAGCGGATTCCGCATGGCAAGCATGCTGAAAAAGAATCCTGAAACAGCCTCTATCCCCATTATATTCATCACTGCCAAAGATACGGAAAATGACACCGTAACAGGTTTCAATATCGGAGCTGATGACTATATATCCAAACCTTTCTCCTTGCGTGAGGTGATACTTCGGGTGAAGGCCGTGTTGAGACGTCTGGCAAAACCTTCGGAAGAAGAGGAAGACAGAATGAATTATGAGAAGCTCGTGGTCGACATGGAGAAAAAGAAGGTATTTGTGGATGCAACGGAAATTCAACTTACCAAGAAGGAATTTGAAATTCTGCATCTGCTGCTTCAAAACAAGGGACATGTGTTCACAAGGGAGGAAATTCTGGATAAGGTGTGGAGTGACGAAGTATATGTGCTGGACAGAACCGTGGATGTGAACATTACACGCCTTCGCAAGAAAATAGGGAAGTACGGGAAATGTATTGTCACCCGGCAAGGGTTCGGATATTGTTTTGAGAATCTATAAAAAAAGTATATATGAAGCTGGTCAAGATTTCTTTTGGCAACAAACTGTTTGTTTCCGTCCTGTTGATGTTCATCGTCATAGGAGGTTGTTTTACCATCTATCAGAACCATCGGGAAAAAGCTTATAAAATAGAGCTGCTGGACACTCGCCTGCAGGATTTTAACAGGCAGATGAACGAGGCAGTCAGTGAAGATTCCATTTTTAATGACAGCGTGTTCACACATTATGTGATGACACATGCCATTCCTCATATCCGTGTGACTATCATTAAGTCTAACGGACAGGTTATTTATGATAATAAGGAGGCTGACGTGTCTCTGATGAAGAATCATAAAAACAGGGCTGAGATACAGCAGGCTCTGAAGACGGGTAGCGGATATGATATCTACAGGGCTTCGGAAACTTTGGGTGGCAACAGATATTTTTATTCAGCTACTTTTTTCAAGAATCAGGATTACATCATTCGAAGTGCTTTACCCTATGATGTGAATCTTATAAAGTCTCTGAGTGCGGACATTCACTATGTGTGGTTCAGTCTGGCGGTGAGCATCATTATCATTCTCATGCTGTTCCGCTTCACCAAGAGGTTGGGAAAGAATATTTCCAATCTTCAGGAATTTGCGGAAAGGATAGAAAACAACGAACCGTTCAATGAACTGCGTGGAAAGTTTTCGGACGATGAACTAGGAGATATCTCCCAGCACATTGTCGGTCTGTATGAACGCTTGAATTCGAGTGAACTTGACAAAGTGAGGTTGAAAAGACAGCTTACGCAGAACATTGCCCATGAACTGAAGACTCCTGTGAGCAGCATACAAGGATATTTGGAGACCATCGTGAACAACAAAGACATGCCTGAGCAGACCAAACAGGATTTTCTTGAACGCTGCTATGCGCAAAGCAACCGTCTGAGCAATCTGTTACGGGATATTTCAGTCTTGACACGGATGGATGAAGCTCCGGAACTGATTCAGAAGGAGGATGTAGACATCAATGTCATAGTGGGAGCAATCCAGAAGGAGGTGGAGCCTCAGCTGAAGGAGAAGAAGATGGAATTCCTGCTTATGCTGATTGACGGTATTCATGTGAAGGGAAATCCGTCATTGCTTTATTCCGTTTTCCGGAATCTGACTGATAATGCTATCGCTTATGCAGGAGAAAATACCTGCGTTACTGTGAAATGCATGAAAGAAGATGAACACTTCTATTACTTCTCATTCTCGGACAACGGTGTGGGAGTAGGCAAGGAGCATTTGCCTTTCTTGTTCGAACGATTCTACAGAATCGACAAGGGACGAAGCCGCAAGTTGGGAGGCACAGGTCTGGGACTGGCAGTGGTGAAGAATGCTGTGAATATTCATGGAGGTACCATTGTGGCAAAGATAGCACAGACCGGAGGTTTGGAATTCGATTTTACCTTGGCAAAGAACAAAGAATAGAATTGTTGTCGTATTTTCGCTATTTCATGATTTTTTATATATATTTACACGTAAATATATATTTTACCGTGCAAAATGGAAGAATTTAAACTTATTACCGAACAAATAAGTTCAGCAATATGGGGCTGGCCAATGATTATACTTCTGCTGGGTACCCATATATTCCTGACTATTCGTCTTCGTTTTCCACAGCGCAAGCTTTGGACGGCTATCAAACTTTCAGTTCACAAGGACAAGGATTCGGCGGGTGACGTAAGTCAGTTTGGTGCTTTGGCCACTTCCTTGGCAGCAACAATCGGGACGGGTAACATTATCGGCGTGGCTACGGCTGTTGCTATGGGAGGTCCGGGTGCGGTGCTATGGTGTTGGCTTACGGGAGTCTTGGGTATTTCTACCAAATATACGGAAGGTCTGCTGGCTATCAAATACAGGAAACAGACTGCTGACGGGAAGATGCTTGGCGGTCCTATGTTTGCTTTGGAAAAAGGGCTGAAGATGAAATGGCTTGCCGTCTTATTTTGCATTTTTACCGCGGTGGCGGCTTTCGGAATAGGCAATACGGTACAGGCTAATTCAATTTCGCTTTTACTGAACGAATCCTATGGAATTTCTTCTTATGTCTCCGGTTTAATCATGACAGTTCTGGTGGCTTTGGTCATTCTTTTCGGAGTGAAGGGTATCGCCAAGGTGTGTACCATGCTTGTTCCTTTCATGGCATTGTTCTATATATTGGGATGCATTGCCATTCTTTGTTTTAATTCTGCTTATGTGGGCAAGGCGATTGTCTTGATAGTTGAGTCGGCCTTTACGCCTCAGGCCGCCGGAGGTGGTTTTCTGGGAAGTACTGTCATGCTTGCGGCTCGTTATGGAATAGCGCGAGGATTGTTTTCGAATGAATCAGGATTAGGTTCGGCTCCTATTGTAGCTGCTGCTGCACGAAGCAAGAATCCGGTTAGACAAGCTTTGGTATCTTCTACCGGAACATTCTGGGATACGGTGGTTATCTGCGCACTTACGGGACTGGTATTGGTGAGTAGTATTATTGCTTATCCGGATATTGACTATACGCAAGGTGGCGCCTTGACGAAAGCCGCCTTTTCCAAGATTCCTTATATCGGTACCCTCATACTAGCTGTGGGCATTGTGACTTTTGCCTTTTCCACCATTCTGGGATGGTCTTATTACGGAGAAAGGGCTGTGGAATATCTTGCCGGAAAACGATGGATCAAGCTCTATCGGGTTTTGTGGATTATCGGGGTCTTTGTGGGATCTGTGATGAATCTTGCTATCGTGTGGAATATTGCCGATTGCATGAATGCACTTATGGCTTTGCCAAACTTGATTTCGCTTCTTCTATTGTCCGGCGTCGCCGTGAGAGAGACACGCAAATATCTTTGGAGTGGACATCTGGATGATGTGGCTCAGGATGAATGATTTAGAGAAAGAATAACGAAACTCCTATGACGCTGACTATTGCTCCGATAACTTCTTTGACGGTTATTTTCTGATGGAAGATGAGAGCGGAAGGAAGCAGAATGAATACGGGCGTAAGCGCCATGATGGTTTGGGCTATTCCTGTTTCAGTATATTGAATAGCCATAAGTGAAAAGGATACTCCGATGAAGGGCCCGAAGAGTGTTGCTCCAAGTGCTGCTTTCATGCCTTTGCCATCCTTGATGACGACCGGAAGGGTATGGAATTTCTTTTGCAAGCCCATTATGCACAGAAAACAAAGAGTACCTGTAATTGCTCGGATGAATGTGGAGGCAAAGGGCAGAATGCTCAATACAGAAGAGGCGTTTGCAGGGACGCTTTGCTCGTAGGCATCTATACCCATTTTGCTGAGAACCAGACCAATTCCTTGTCCCATAGCTGCACCGATACCTAGCAGTACGCCTTTGACAGGAAGCTTCAGATTGAGCTTGTGCTTTTCTTCATCTCCTCCTTTGTTGAGAACGGACATGCCAATGCCGGTTATTGTTACGAGTATTCCGATGATTACCAACAGCGAAAGGTGTTCTCCTAGCAGGATATAGCCCGACAGAGCAGCAAATACAGATGCCAAAGTCATGAACAGCTGTCCGAAGCGGGAACCTATGATGACATATGAATTGAACAGACACCAGTCTCCGAATACATAGCCGACAAAGCCGGATAGGGAAAGCCAAAGCCATGCTTTAGGATTGCAGAAAAGCGGATAAGGAGATCCCGTTACGCAGAGCATTGTGATGCTGAGCAGAACCAAAGACAGGAACATGCGGATTACATTGAGTTGAAGGGCGCCTAATCGCTTACTTGCAACTTCTGCAAAGAGCGCGGTAGCTGTCCATGAAAGAGTAACGGCAAACGAGATAATTTCTCCTAAGTATTGCATATAGAGACAAAGATGCCTCCCGACTAAAATCATCAGGAGGCTGTCTTTTTATAAAGGGGTTTTGTTATAAATTCTTGATTTCATCCAAATTTTTCTCAATGGCTTCATCCGTCAGATCATAATTCTGGAGATTGCCTTGCAGATATTGGTCGTAGGCTGTCATATCGATAAGACCGTGGCCTGACAGGTTGAACAGAATGACTTTCTCTTCTCCGGTCGCTTTGCATTTGTTTGCTTCGCGAATAGTTGCTGCAATGGCGTGGCAGGATTCCGGTGCGGGAATAATGCCTTCGGCTTTTGCAAACAAAGTACCTGCCTGGAAACTTTCCAACTGCTGGATGTCCATACCACGCATCATGTGGTCCTTTAGCAGTTGTGACACGATGGTGCCGGCTCCGTGATACCGGAGTCCTCCGGCATGGATATTGGCCGGCATGAAATTGTGTCCCAATGTAAACATGGGCAACAGAGGTGTGTAGCCGGATTCATCTCCGAAGTCATATTGGAACTTGCCTCTGGTCAGTTTCGGACAAGAAGCCGGTTCTGCGGCGATGAACTCTGTCTTTTTACCTTCCAGGATATTGTGACGCATGAATGGGAAAGAAATTCCGCCGAAATTGGAACCACCTCCGAAGCAGGCAATCACCATATCGGGATATTCTCCAGCCATAGCCATCTGTTTTTCTGCTTCCAGTCCGATGACAGTTTGATGAAGAGTGACGTGGCTTAGTACGGAACCTAAAGTGTATTTGCAGTTAGGTGTATTCATGGCCAATTCTATGGCTTCGGAAATTGCTGTGCCTAAAGATCCCTGACAATTGGGATTTGCGGTAAGTATATCTTTTCCGGCGCGAGTGGACATGGACGGGGAGGCAGTAACCTGGGCTCCGAAAGTCTGCATGATGCTGCGGCGGTATGGTTTTTGTTCATAACTGATTTTTACCTGATAGACAGCACATTCCAATCCAAAGACCTTGGCTGCATAAGAAAGAGCTGCACCCCATTGACCGGCGCCTGTTTCAGTCGTTATATTGGTGACACCCTCCTGTTTGCAATAGTATGCCTGAGCTAAAGCTGAGTTCAGCTTGTGGGAACCAACCGGGCTTACACTTTCATTTTTGAAATAGATATGTGCCGGTGTACCCAGTGCTTTCTCCAAACCGTAAGCACGGACGAGAGGTGTGCTGCGATAATATTTGTACATTTCACGGACTTCTTCGGGAATGTCTATCCACTGGTGTTCTTGGTCAAGCTCCTGTTTACTGCATTCTTTTGCGAAAATTGGGAAGAGGTCTTCCGGTTTTAAAGGCTGTCTGGTAGCCGGATTCAGCAAAGGCATCGGCTTGTTTATCATATCGGCCTGAATATTATACCATTGGGTTGGTATTTCACTCTCAGGGAGAATGAATCTTTTGATTTTGTTGCTCATAATAACATACTGATTATTTAAAACTTTCCAAAAGTAACTAATTATTGTCATTTACTGTCTTTTTGTCGAATTGATTTAATGTTTTTTTACGCTTGGAAAAATGTCGTATTTATTTGTTTATCTCACTGCTTTTTTATTTCTTTGTCGTCTCAAAGAAGATACGTATGAAAAGATATTTATTTATTTTGGCTCTATTTACATTGTTCATTTCCGGTTGCGGACAAAAGAAAGATTCTGTAAAGGATGATATTTCGACTGTAGAAATGCAAAAAGATAAGAGCGGCCTTAACAGAATGCAGCCTTATAAAGTGGATTCGTGTGCGATGGTAAACGGAAAGCGGTTTGATTACGTGATAGAACGCGTACCTTGTGATTCTATGGCCAAAGTGAAAAGTGAAGTGGGAGATACGTATGTGGATAATCATATAACCCTGACAGTCTCATCGGGTGGTGGAACCGTTTTTCATCGGGTTTTTACAAAAGCGTCTTTTTCTGCCTTTGTCGATTCAAAAGTAGCGAAATCTTCTATTCTGGAGGGAATCGTATTCGATCGTGTGGAAGGAGGAAACCTTATATTTGCAGGTAGTGTGGGCGATCCTGAAACTGATATGTACACACCATTTGTCCTGACTATTACTTCCGGCGGTTCTCTTTCAATCAAAGAAGATACCGTGATGGACGGGTACGACGAGACTGAAGAAGAAGCGTCGGAAGCAAAAAAGCCTTAGGGCTTCACTACACGTATACGTGCATCGACCGCCCAGATTTCTTTTTCTGTAGCCAGAAGCGGATTAATGTCCATTTCCTTTATTTCTGTGGCAAAACGCAGAAGGGTAGACAGCCGTACGATGATTTCGGCAAATTTCTCCTGATTGATTCCTTTGCCTCCTCGGGTTCCCTGAATGATTTTATAGGCTCTCAGAGAATGAATCATACTGTAGGCTTCTGCGTATGACAGGGGAGCCAGACCGGAAGATACATCTTTCAGCACTTCCACGAAAATACCTCCTAGTCCGCAAAGTACCACATGGCCGAACTTGTCTTCGTATTTCCCGCCTACATAGAGTTCTGTTCCCTTCAGCATGGGTTGTACCATGATGGCTTTCACATCGGGCAGTTTCATCATGCGATGAATTTCCAGAGAAAGATGTTCCGTGCTTTGTATGTTGAGGCTGACGCCGCCGATATCGCTTTTGTGTACAGGCCCTACTACTTTGGCTACTACAGGAAATCCTACTTTCTGAGCAAAAGCTGTTAATTCCTGTTCGTCGGAAGAAACCAGTTCTTTGGCAAGAGGCAATCCTGCTGCACTTAGTAATTCATGCACTTGCTCGGGGCTAATGTAGAAATCACAAGAATCAGGCAGGGTATCGATGATTCTTCTGATACGGGGAACATCCACTCCAAATAGTTCAATCTCGTTCTGGGCGGGTTGGGGTGCATTCAGTATGCGTGCCAAAGCCGTTCCTAAGGTTACCTCGTCATTGAAGCTAACGTGCCCTTTGGAAAGAAAGTCGGCAACCTCTTCTCCTGCCGTATGTACGGAAGGAAGTATCGGAATGATAGGCTTTTTGCATGTCTGCATCTTTTGATGAAGAACTTCGTACGTGTCGAACATGGTCACCAGTCCCGGTGTACCGAAAATCACAATAATGGCATCGATGCCTTTAAAATGTTTTTCACAGTAGTCCAAACACAATGACAGATGTTGGGGTGTTCCGGTTGCCAAAATATCAATAGGATTTCCTACGCTGGCTCCGGGAAACAACTGTGCTTTTAGTTCGGCAGCCTTGTCACCTTCCAGCTTGGGGACATTCAGTCCGCCTTTACTCAATGCGTCCGTCAGCATCACTGCTGGTCCGCCTGCATGAGTGATGATGGCAATGTTCTTTCCTCTCAATGGGGGAAGAGTGAAGACGCAACCCACTGTCGTAAGTTCTTCTCTGCTGAAACAGCGTATGATACCTGCTTTGCGGAACAAGGCTTCTACAGCTGCGTCACTGCTGGCAATGGCTCCCGTGTGGGAACTGGCTGCTCTGCTGCCACTTTCACTGCTACCGCTTTTGATGGCTGCGATGTGGCAACCTTTTTTGATGAGAGATGAAGCGTGGAAAAGAAGTCTGTCCGGATCTTTGATACTTTCTATATAAAGTAATTTGATACGAGAACCTCCTCCAAATGATTTTTGTCCGGAGATGGAATCTTTCTCATCAAAATGTTCATCCATATATTGCAGAACGTCTTCCACGCCAATCTGCTTGGCATTGCCTACACTCCACACCGAATTGAAACGCAATCCTTTGCTGATGGCCGATTCCAGAATGAATACGGCAGTGGCGCCTGAGCTTGAAATCAAGTCGGCCCCGTCTTCATGAAGTTGCGGAATGGGTTGTGTAAAAACGCTGTGGTGCCATCGATTGAGCAACCCAATGCAATTGGGCCCTATCAACGAAGCCCCGTATTTGTTTACCGAGTTCAAAATCTGTTGTTCCAAAACAGCTCCTTCATGTGTCTCTTCTCCGAAACCGGCACTGAGTATGATAAAGGCTTTTGTTCCTTTGTCTCTGGCCAGTTCTTCTACACTTTGCGGGCATGCTGAAGCCGGAATGGCCAGTATGGCAAGGTCTGTAGCCGGCAAGGAGGCAATATCATGATGGGCTTTGATTCCTTGAATTTCATTCTCTTTAGGATTGACGGCCCTTAATTCTCCGGCATACTTTCCAGACAATAAATTGCGAATGATAGCGCCGCCCGGCTTATGTACATTATTGGATGCTCCGATAACGACAATGCTTTTTGGATAAAGCAGTTCTTGATTTATCATAGATGTTCTGAATATTTATGTCACAAATATAAGCATTAATGCGATAGGATGCAATAGGAAGAAAATAAAAAATACAAGTCACATATAAATGTCCTTGTCAGTTAATGGAATATTTGACCCGCATTTCTATTTTTATACTAAAATAAAGCCGGGTTTTATTAGGTTGTGTATATAAACATAGGTGTACATTCCCTTTTGATAGGGTATGTTCCAACATCGTACAGGGATATATTATCGGGATGCGTTATCTGATGCCTATTATCAAATGTGTCTGCAGGCTGAGTCTCCATTCAGGATGGTTCTTGATACATTCAATAGTTTCCTTCACATTCTTATTTGAACACGGTTGTAAAAATTTGTTGGGCGTGTCGTAGGTTTCATATTGCAAGAGTGATTGTCCTTCATAGACTACCTTTAGTTCATTGATGTGTTTCAGAACCACTGATTTTTCAGATTTGGGCGAACAGGTTATCCAATCGATTCCTCCGGGCAATTCGTTAGTCCCGTTTGTTTCGATGGTTATATATTTGCCGTTATCATGCAGCATTTTCAGTAGGTGACTGTCAATCCATAGAGAGGGTTCGCCTCCAGTGAGCACGACCATTCGTGCAGGGTATTTCTTCACTTCGTCAATGATTTCTTCATCGGTCATCATCACACCTGTTTCATGCTGAGTATCACAAAAGTCGCAATGCAGGTTGCATCCGGAGAATCTGATGAATATAGCGGGTGTACCGGTATGATATCCTTCTCCCTGGAGACTATAGAAAATCTCATTAATCTTTTTCATAGACAGCGGTATTGTTGGTGGATTCGTTTACTTCCACACGATAGCAGTGTTCTATATGTTCGCAAATCCACCGTGCAATATTCTCGGCAGAAGGATTGAACGGAAGTATGTCGTTTAGGTTCCTATGATCCAACGTCCCTTTTATCATTTGCTTGATTTTTGTAAAATCGACCACCATACCGTTCTCATTCAGTTCTTTGGACTTGCAGTATATGGTGATAATCCAGTTATGACCATGCAAGCATTCACACTTGCTTTCGTAAGACAGTTTCAGGCTGTGGGCAGCCGAAATCTCCAATTGTTTTTTGATGTAATACATTTCACTTGTTTTTATAGAGGTTGCAAGCACTCTGAGTTTGTTTAATCGGCCCAAAGGTAATCAAAAATCCAAATATATTAAATTATTAGAATAAAATTTCCCCATATGACGGTTATATATGATAGAAGAAGAAAAGATGTAAGAACAGAAAAAAATAAATTGATGAGCTTATGTAACAAAAGTGAGAATAAAAAAATAATACAATGTTTATTTTGCGACAAAACGTAATATTCCTATCTTTGGACGTCCTTAAATAATGATAGTGATATAAACATGGATGAAGAATCTTTTTATTTAAATGCAATTGCACGTGGAGATGAAGAAGCTTTTACAAAAGTCTTTTTGCTTTATTTCTCAAAAGTGAAAAGATTTATTTCAAGCCTTTTACAGAATGATTTTGCTGCCGAAGATTTATCCCAAAACATCTTTATCCGGTTGTGGCAGAATCGGGAGAAACTGACAGAAATAAATAATTTGAATGCCTATTTATTTAAATCTGCCAGAAATGAGGTCTTTCAATATATCAGGCATGAATTGGTTATTCGTGAATATCAAGAAACACATTATGAAAGAATGCTGAAAGATGAAAACAGCATTTGTTTTGCCCCTGAAGATAATTTTGAAGCTGAGGAACTGAGTTTACTGATAAAACTGGCTGTAGATAGAATGCCGGAACAACGTAAGAAAATCTATAAGATGAGTAGGGAAGAAGGCAGAAGTAATGATGATATTTCCAAAGAATTGAACATTAACAAGAGGACTGTGGAAAACCATCTGACACAGGCTCTGGCAGATATTCGTGAAGTCGTTAGGCATTTTTCTTTGATCTTTTTTCTTTTTTGACTGTGTGTGATGAATCGTTCGAGCATCTTCTATATAAAAAGACGATTGTATGAACGAGTCAAAAGCCCATAAAATACTGAGAGAATTCCTTTCTCGCCCTCATTCTGATTCTGTAAAGAATGCATTTTGGCATTGGTTGGTATCGGGAAACAGGGAGGAAGAGAAAGATTGTGCTTTAAATGGATTGTGGGATGAAACAGAGAAAGGCATGAGCCTTGATTCAGTTCGTTCACTCAATCAGGTCATAAATAGATTGAAGAGACAGACGGTTCGTAACGTTTGGTGGAAGAATATGTCACGAATTGCAGCCATGATAGCAATTCCTGTTTTAATGGTAATGGCATTCTCTTATTTCTATTATCATTCAGATCAAAATCAGATGATTGAATGCATGGTACCGACCGGTCAAAGAAAGATAATATCTCTTCCCGACGGTACAAAAGTGATGGTCAATTCAGAGACTTTTCTGATTTATCCAAAGACGTTTAAGGGCAAGACACGCACGGTCTATCTTTCGGGAGAAGCCAATTTCGATGTCCATAAAGATCCGAAACATCCATTTATCGTTCAGGCGGGGCAATTTTCAGTACAGGCTCTCGGAACAAAATTTAATGTTCAGTCCTATCGCGATATTGGTAAGATGGTGGCAACCCTTGAGAGAGGATGTATCCAAATAACAAATTTACTTGACTCTTCTCAGGTTTTTGTGTTAAAGCCCAACGAACAATTATCATACAATTATATGACCAGAGATTTTTCCAGAAAGAAGTTGGATGCAGACATAGCCTCTTGCTGGACACGGGGAGAACTTAATTTCGTAGATTGTCCGATGCGTGAAATGCTTGTCGCTATTGGGCGCTTCTATAAGGTGAGAATCAATACAAGTCCGAAAATTTCGATTTCTGATCTATATACCATTAAATTTAAGAAAGGCGAGAGCTTTAGAAATGTCATTCAGTTGCTGGAGTTGACCTCCGGTAATATCAAAGCTGACTTTGTGAAGGATGATGAAGTGAATCTTTCTCTTCTCAGGCTCAATGCCAGGAAAGGAGGTGAAAAATAGACCGGACAAACTACCATTTGACCGGCCCATAGAAATAAGTACGTGAAAATAACTTGATTGTGATCTTAAATTATAGTACTCATTTAATTGCAAAATTATGAATTTTATTTATCTCAAAAAACTATCAAGGGATATAATATTGCGAAAATTTTATTTATTTATCATTGTGTCCCTTTTACCACTAAGTGCAATATTTGGTCAAAATACAACGGTAACTTTGACGGAAAATCAAATTCCGCTTATTAAGGCCTTTGAATCCATCGAAAAGCAAACTCAGTTGAGTATTGCCTATAATAGAACAAAACTTGATGTCAATCAGAAAGTCAATACTAATTTTAAAAATGCATCTGTCAATACGGTGATGCAGAAGCTATTGCAGGGAACCGGTTTCGGATTTCGCAGAGAAGGTTCATATATTATTATTACTACTTCCGTTACTGACAATAAGGTTCATGGTTCGTCCACAGTGAAAGGAAAAATTGTGGATAGTAACGGCGAGCCCATCATTGGTGCCAGTGTTGTTGAGAAAGGTACAACAAATGGAACGATAACAGACATTGACGGAAACT
>Ga0116193_1001859_pt1 | contig 16722 bp, 12 predicted proteins | sample AD_UKC115_MetaG_FD_89892 | JGI IMG/M metagenome (GOLD analysis project Ga0116193, IMG submission 89892) | Active sludge microbial communities of municipal wastewater-treating anaerobic digesters from Hong Kong - AD_UKC115_MetaG | ecosystem: Engineered > Bioreactor > Anaerobic > Digestate... | reverse complement strand
CCTGCAGGAAAGGTTTTTGCCAATAATAAAAACGGATTACTGTTTTCTTTAACTTTTGCAACAACCTCACTTACTAAATGAATTACATGACTATAATAATGCACTTGTTTATAATAATTTACTCTCACTTCATCACAAATTCTACTTAAATCATTTCTTGCTAAATCAACTAACATTACATGCTCTGCATTTTCTTTTGCATCTTCCAATAAACGTTTCGTTTCTTGTTTATCAATCTCATCATTACCTGTACGTTTATACGTTCCAGCAATTGGATGCACTATTGCATTATTATTTTTTATAATTAATTGACTTTCGGGAGATGAACCCATTAACTTGTAATCTCCATAATCAAAAAAGAACAAATAAGGTGATGGATTAATACTTCGTAATGCTCTATACACATTAAATTCATCTCCCGTAAAATTTTGCTGAAACCTACGGCTGATAACAATTTGAAACACATCTCCCCTATAACAACTTTGTATTCCTTTCTTAACCATTTGCATATATGCTTCATCATTCATGTTGCTTGTTTCTTCACCTTTAATTGTAAACGGAAACGAAGGAACATTTTTACTTTTAATTAAACTTTCAACTTTTAAAACATCGCTTTCTAAACCATTAATTGTATTCTCACACAAAAACAATTCATCTTTAAAATGATTGATAATAATTACATATTGATATAATCTATAACGCATTAATGGAATAGTTGTAGCTTGTGTATTATGCGTTGTAAGTTTAACTGTATCAAAAAATTGAACTGCATCATAAGTTGTATAACCAAATAAACCTTGAGCTTGTTGTGCAGTTTTCTCTTCGCATGGCATAGTTTGAAAACGATTCATAAAATTCCACAACAACTGCGGCACTTCATTAACATTTTTTATTTCTATTTTTTCCGGATTATCATTAGGCAATTTAAATTCAATACTTTGCGTATTTGTAATTTCAATACCTGCAATAGCATTAATACAAATAAAACTGAAACTGTTTTCTGCTGCGTGGTTATCGGTGCTTTCCAACAAAATAGTATCTCTATATTTATCACGTAAACGCAAGTAAATACCAACAGGCGTAAACATATCTGCCAGCATTTTTTTTGTTTTAGTTTCTATTATTATTTTTTTCATTTATATAAATTTATTTTTGTTATAAACTTTAAACCTTTATTCAACTTTGTTGCGTCGCACACTTGTACGCTTTGTTGTTTAATTATCAAGGCTTCAACAAGCTTAGCCTGACAAAAACAAAAACCCCGATAAAACTTATCGGGGTTTAATATATAAACAATAGTATTGGCAATGCCTTTACAATCCCCGATTGAGGTTTGTATGCCACCACCAAATAATATTTGTTATTTTTTTCATTACAGTACAAATATAAAGGAGCAAATTATTTATTGCCAAATATTTTTTACAACATTCCTTTTGTACTTGGCAAATAATTACTTAGCGGATCTCGTTTTACAGCCATTTTAATTGCCTTAGCAAAAGCCTTAAATATGGCTTCAATTTTATGATGTTCATTATCTCCTTTACATTCAATATTCAAATTGCATTTGGCTGCATCACTAAACGATTTAAAGAAGTGAAAAAACATTTCGGTTGGCATATCTCCTACTTTTTCTCTTTTAAATTCTGCGTTCCATACTAACCAATTTCTTCCACCAAAATCTATTAATACTTTAGCTTCAGCTTCATCCATTGGCAATGCAAAACCATAACGTTCCATTCTTCGTTTATCTATTAAAGCTTTTGCAAATGCTTCGCCTAAAGCAATGCCTGTATCTTCAATAGTATGATGTTCATCAATATGCAAATCTCCTTTTGTTTCTATACTTAAATCTATTTTACCATGCCTTGCAATTTGTTCTAACATGTGATTAAAGAAGCCCAAACCCGTATGAATATTGGCTTTACCGCTTCCATCTATATTCAATTCAATTTTTATTTTTGTTTCGTTGGTGTTACGTTCATGTTTTACCTTTCGCAAATTCAATTTTAAAAAAGTATAAACATCATTCCAGTTATCAGCTTCAAAAGCAATTATATTTTTATAATTTTCTTCTTGTTCTTTTGTTAATTGATGTAAAGATTTTAAATAGATTGCTTTGCATCCTAAGTTTTTTGCTAATTCAATATCGCTCCATCTATCTCCAATTACAAATGAATTTTCAATATCAAAATTTTTATTATTTATTAAATGATTTAACAAAGCAGTGCCAGGTTTGCGTGTAGGCTTATTTTCTTTTGCAAAAGTTCTATCAACATGAATTTCATTAAACACAAAGCTTTCGTTTTCTAAAATTCTAAGCATTAAATTCTGATACGGATGATAAGTTTCTTCAGGATAAGATGCAGTACCTAAGCCATCTTGATTAGTTATTAATATTTTATAATAGTCAAACTCAGTTGCAATTTTTGATAAAGTTGTAATAGCATTTTTTACAAAAGAAGTTTTTTCTAAACTATCAATCTGAAAATCTGTTGGTGGTTCATTTAGTATTACGCCGTCTCTATCTATAAATAAAATTGGTTTCATATTTAAATATTTAGGAGCTATGAAAAAAAAGATAAACTATTTTTTGTAGCCCTAATTTCAAACTTTTATTTTCTTTGTTCTTTCTTCTTTATTCTATTTTTTATTTCTTACAGCTTGTACTTCTGCAACAGTTACTGCACCTGCATTGTTGCCAAAACTATTACGCACGTAAGTTAATACATCTGCTATTTGCTGATTAGTCAAATCGTTATGCGGAGCCATATTATTACTATACTCTTCATCATCAATAGCAATACGGTCAGTCATTCCTTTCAGCACAATTTGTATCATTTTATTTTTATCATTAATATATTCTTCAACAGTTAATGGTGGGTTTAATTTAGGAACACCACCGCCATCTGCCTGATGGCAACTTAAACAATATTTTGTATAAACTATTTTGCCTCGCATTACAGATTGTTGTATTGAATTGGGTTGTTGTGCCAATACAAAAAAAAATGTTGTAATGATAAGTAGGGTTACAATAAATATTTTTTTCACAGTAATAATATATTAATTATTTATTGTATGTTATTTTATAAATGGTTCCTTTAGTATCATCACTCACATATAATGAACCATCAGCACCTTGTGCTAAACCACATGGGCGGTGGGCTGCATCTCTACTTGAAGTAATAACAGTTTTGCCCGCAAAACCATTTGCAAAAACTTCCCATTTGCCTGTTGGCTTTCCATTTTTAAATGGAACAAAAACAACATAAAAACCTTCTTGTGGTTCTGGAGCTCTGTTCCAACTTCCATGAAAAGCAATGAATGCACCGTTTTTATATTTTTCAGGAAATTGATTGCCTGTATAAAACAACAAGCCATTGGGAGCTAAATGTGCAGGGAAAGCAATAGCGGGATTTATATAATTGGTAGTAGTTTTTTTCCCATCACCACCATATTCGGGTGCAATTATTTTTTTGTTTACAAAATTATCGTAATAAATATAAGGCCAGCCTGCATTATCGCCTTTACGAATTTCATACATACATTCTGCCGGTAACTCTGCACTTTGTTTGGTTGTAAACATTTCAGGAAAAATATCATGTAATTGATCTCTTCCGTGTTGCATTACAAATAAAGTATTGGTTTGCGTATTCCAATCTAAACCAACTACATTTCTTAATCCAGTAGCATAACGTGTTCCATCTTTATACGTTTGATTTTGTTTATCAACTTTAAACATCCAAATGCCACCTGCAGAATCTAAAATAGGGCAAGGCTTCATACCCATTGAGCCCGTTTGTCTATCTTTTTCTTGGCATGAATTTGAGTATGCACCAATATTTACATATATATTTCCATTATTATCTAAAGTTATTGATTTTGATTCATGCTCGCCTCTGTTTAATAATCCTATAATTATTTTTTCGGGATTGTTGGGATGAATAATTTGATTTTTTTCATTCAACTTATAACGAAATACTTCTTCATCGGATGAAGCATATAAATAGCCATTTTTTATGGCAATACCTGTGCCTGCATAGTTACCAATTGGTTGTATTGAATCTATTATACCATCTCCATTTGTATCAATTAAATGAAGTATTGCATTTTTATATTTACTTCTTTTATTAAAATTAAGTTTTACATAAACTTCTCCTTGAGGTGTAACTACAATATGCCTTGCAACACCTAAACCATCTGCAATTTTTATTGCAGAAAAATTTGAAGGAAGCGTTAGCCCTGCATTATCATCAGTTATATTTTTTTTTGTTGAATCGGTTTTTGGTAAGCCTGCCAAAACATTTATGCTAATAAGCAAGAGCGGTGCAAAAAAATATTTTTTCATTTTGAAGGAGGTTTAATGCGTAAAGTTATAAACTATTTATTTGTAAATAATCACTTAAAGCATCTATCAATAATGTGTTTTCACTTTCTGTTCCAATAGTAATACGCAAACAATCATCACACAATTTTACATTACTTCTATCTCTAACCACAATTCCTTTTGTTAATAAAAATTCATACACTTTTCTTGCATCTTTTATTTTAACCAATAAAAAATTAGCATCACTTTGATATACTTTTTCTATAATTGGAATTTGTTGAAACACCTTTATTAATGCCACTTTCATAGCAACCAATTCTCTAACCATATCATTCACCTGACCAATTTCTTCTAATGCTTTTATTGCAAACTCTTGTGTAGCCTGGTTAATATTATACGGAGGTTTTACTTTATTTAAAACTTCAATAATTTCTGTGGATGCAAATGCCATTCCTAAACGTAAAGCCGCTAAACCCCATGCTTTACTTAGTGTTTGCAGAATAACCAAATTAGGATAATCTTTTAAACTGCTAATAAAAGAATGTTGTTTTGAAAAATTTATATAGGCTTCATCAACAACAACTATCCCATTAAAATTATTTAATATAAATTCAATATCTTCTCTATTAATTGAGTTTCCGGTTGGATTATTAGGAGAACAAATCCAAATTATTTTAGTATTGGCATCAACTAAATTTTCTAAATGAATTAAGTTAAGTTGAAAATCATCTAACAACAATGCTTTTCTTACTTCAATATCATTAATATTTCCGCTTACTTCATACATACCATAAGTTGGTGGAAAAATAATTACATTATCTTTTTTGGGTTCACAAAAGCAACGATACAATAAATCAATGCACTCATCACTTCCATTTCCTAAAAAAATATTTTTAGTTGCAACATTTTTTACTGTACTTATTTTTTCTTTTAATTGAAGTTGATGAGGATCGGGATAACGATTATACCATTTAGTTAATGGAGAACCTAAACTATTTTCGTTTGCATCTAAAAATACTTTTGCTTCTCCACTATATTCATCTCGTGCAGATGAATAAGGAGTTAATTTTTTAATATTTTCTCGTACGAGTTTTTCTAATTGAAAGCTCATTTAACTCTTAATTTTTAATTAATAATTATTAATTCTCACACTCACTGCATTTTTATGTGCATGCAATCCTTCTGCTTCTGCCATTAGTTCAACAGTATTGGCAATTTGTTGTAAACCTTGCTGTGTAAGCTTTTGATAAGTTATTTTTTTTACAAAACTATCAACACTAACTCCGCTATATGCTTTTGCAAAACCATTGGTTGGCAATGTATGATTAGTTCCGCTTGCATAATCTCCTACACTTTCTGGCGAATAATTTCCTATAAAAACAGAGCCTGCATTTATAATTTCTTCGGCAACTGCATCTGCGTTTTCGCATGCAATAATTAAATGCTCGGCTGCACATTCATTAACTAAATCAATTGCTTCATTTATATTTTTTACAATAATTGCTTTACTGTTTTCTAAAGTTTTTATTGCAATATTTTTTCTTGGTAAATTTTTAAGTTGACTATTAATTTCATTATTTATTTCATCAACTAAATTTTTATTGGTGCTCACTAATAACACCTGACTATCTACACCATGTTCTGCCTGACTTAATAAATCGGCTGCTACAAATTTTGCATTGGCTGTTTCATCTGCCATTACACAAACTTCACTTGGACCTGCAGGCATATCAATTGCAATTCCATCTTGTTGAATTAATTGCTTAGCATAAGTTACATACTGATTTCCCGGTCCGAAAATTTTATAGACTGATGGAATAGTTTCTGTTCCGTAAGCCATTGCAGCAATAGCTTGCACACCACCTACTTTATAAATTTTTGTAATACCTACTAAGTTTGCTGCAAATAAAATTGCCGGATGAAGTGTGCCATTTTTATTGGGAGGAGAACATAAAATAATTTCTTTACAGTTAGCAATTTTTGCAGGAATACCCAACATTAAAATAGTTGAAAATAACGGAGCAGTTCCGCCGGGAATGTATAAACCAACTTTTTCTATACCAACACTTTTACGCCAACAACTAATACCAGTCATAGTTTCAACAACTTCAATATTTGTAATTTGTTTTTATGAAAAGTTGAAATATTATTTGCTGCTGTTTGAATGGCTTGCTTTAATTGCGTTGATAATAAAGTTTCTGCATCTACAATTTCTTTTTCAGTTACTAAAAAATTTTCTAACTCAACACCATCAAATTGTTGTGTGTATTTTTTTAAAGCTGCGTCGCCATTTTGCTTCACATCACTTAAAATATTTTTTACTTTTTCTGTTAAAAAAGAAATATTGTAAGTTGGACGTTGCAATAAAATTTGCCAATCTTTTTTATCAGGGTATAAATATGTTTTCATAATTAAATTATCATTTTTTCTATAGGTACTACTAAAATGCCTTCGGCACCCTGTGCTTTTAATTGTTCAATAATATCCCAAAATTCATTTTCGTTTAATACGCTGTGTACACTGCTCCAGCCTTCTGTTGCTAAAGGCAACACCGTTGGGCTTTTCATACCGGGTAAGAGTGCAATAATTTCTTTTAGTTTATTATTGGGAGCATTTAATAAAATGTATTTATTGTTTTTTGCTTTTTTTACAGATTGAATACGGAATAATAATTTGTTTAGCAATGGTTGTTTTGCAGCATCTAAATTTTTATTTTTTACCAATACTGCTTGTGATTGTAAAATGGTTTCTACTTCTTTTAAACCATTCATAAATAAAGTTGAACCGCTGCTAACCAAATCGCAAATAGCATTTGCCAAACCTATGCCCGGAGCTATTTCTACACTGCCACTAATTTCATGTATTTCGGCAGTTATATTATTTTCTTTTAAAAATTTCTCTACAATAACAGGATAAGAAGTTGCAATTTTTTTATTGTTTAAATAAGAAGCGTTGATATAATTTTCATTTCTTGAAATGCCAATACTTAAACGGCATTTTCCAAAACCTAATTTTTCAACTACTTCAATTTTTTTATTTTTTTCGTACACAACATTTTCTCCTACAAAACCAATATCGGCAACACCATCTTCAACATATTGCGGAATATCATCATCTCTCAAGAAAAAAATTTCTAAAGGAAAATTATCGGAATCGGTTTTTAAACGATCTTTCACATTATGTAAATCAATTCCACAATCTTTTAAAAGTTTTATAGAATCATCAGATAATCTTCCGCTTTTTTGAATAGCCAGTTTAAGTTTCATAATTTATTTTTTCTTATTGCAATAAAAAAAGACTCACTCTTTTTTGAGCAAGCCTTTAATATGTTTAAGTACATACATACACCAATAGCTTACCCAATGAGCAAGTAATGATGATGTGTATGAACTATTGTAATCATGTAGCAAAAATAATAGCATTAATATTAACTGCAAATTTTATTTGAGCCTTGAAAAAAGATTTTCCTCAATTAAAAAAAATATTTAAAAATATTTTAGAACCTTACCATTTTAGGGCATTTAATAGATTTATCTCCTCCTTTCCAAATTCCACTTTTAATAATTGAAATTTCGTAAGCCCCTTGTGTTGCATTATAAGTATTGAAAGAAGAAATAGTAGCATCGTAATTAAAGGTTAATTTATAATTACTTAATTCATAACCAATTACAGGAATAATTGCATCGTTATTACGATAGTATAAACCTAATATTAATTGGTTTGATCCATCTCCGCTTAAATTTCTATTTGCATTTAAACCAATAACGGTTTCAGTAGCAGTGCCCATTTTACTTACATAAATATTGGGGTTAATAATCCATACATTTTGAATTTTAATTTGAGCGTTTAAAAAGAAATTTAATCTTGGATTTAATTGAGTATTAGCAGTTGATGACGCTGCAAAAAAACTTTCGGAAGGTTGGTTTAAATGAAATGCACTTATGCCTGCATTTAGGTATAAATTATCTGAAATAAAAGCAGCATAATTTATACCAACTTGTAAATCTGTATAATAAACAGAAGTGTAAAAAAAGGGTTCATTGTTTGGTATAGTAATATCAAAAAATTGCCCGTTCCATTGATTATTAAAAGTTAGTTTTGAAACATCTACACGTTTATTAACTAAGCCAAAACCTGCTCCAATACTTAACAAACCGTTGTCATTAATAACCTGATGATAAGCTGCTGAAACAAAACCTCTTGTTGCAGTTAATGTTCCGCCACCTGCTTCATCTTTTAATAATGCACCGCCTAAACCTATCCATCCGTTTTCAAATTTGTTATAAAACAATTGCCCATCTGCCCAAACACTCATTGTTTTATAGGCATTGCCAAAATTAGCCCATTGGTTACGGTAATTGCCTCCTATTCTATAATCATAATCTGTTATAAAACCTGTATTGGCGGGGTTTACCAATAATGGTGCATTAAAGTATTGAGAGAAATGTAAATCTTGTGCATTTACATTCAAACAATTAAATACAAAAAATAAAATACTTATATGTTTTATAATTTGCTTCATTAACGTAGTAAAGTTATATTTCCTTTTTTTGTATATTTTGTTCCGTTACTTAATTCTATTTCTAATATATAGCTATATACATCTTGTGGTTGTAATGCACCTTTATAAGTTCCATCCCAACCACCGGCTTTAGTATTGCTTACAAATAGAAGTTCTCCCCATCTATTATAAATTTTCCAGTTCATTGTTAAAATTCCGTATCCGTTTACAAAAATTTTATCATTAATTCCATCTCCATTCGGTGTAAAAGCATTTGGTACATCAAACAACGGATTAACTAATGTTTGAACGGGGTTGCATATTACATCTGTACAACCCGAAGCATTTTTAGCCGTTAAACAAACAGTATATGTATTAGTTAAATTATAAATATGACTTACAGGAGTTAATGTAGAAGTTGTAATAACAGAATCTCCATCTCCAAAAGTGTATTTAAACCAATTAGCACCGGTTGATGTATTGGTAAAGTTTATGGGTGTATTAGCAATTGGTGGTTGTGGTGAAGCAGAAAAAGCTGCCGTTGGTTTATCTGCTACAGTAATAGTAAAACTTGTTACATCTGTTTGGTTGCAAGTTGATGGATCATTAGCTGTTAATGTAATAGTATAGATGCCTACTTGTGTATATAAATGTGTGGGGTTTGTTTGCGTAGAAGTTGTACCATCTCCAAAATTCCATAAAAAAGATAAACCACCAGAGCTTGTATTAGTAAAAGATGCATTGTAAGGGTTACAACCTAAAGCAGGAGTTTGAAAACTTGCTTTTACATTACTTGCAATACGCAAGGTATCAATCATGTAATCGGAATAATTACAGAAATTGGTATCTAATAAAGTTAATGTAATAAAATAAGTTCCTTCAGCAGGAAAAGTATGTGTAAATATTGTTTCATTTTTTAATAAATATTTTTTTGCAGAACCATCTCCAAAATCTATCACAAAACTTGAATCTTTAAATTGTTTTAAAGAAGAAACTAAATAAGAGTTATTGGTAAATTGATAAGTGAATGAAGTACAAGGTGGCAATTTTTGTTGTGCAAGAGAAAGTTTTACAGAATCGTTTCCTATTCTAATATTTAAGTGAGAAGTATCGGCTATGTTACAACTATTTGAATCTATAGAAACCAAACTAACTTTAAAAGTTCCTACCAAATTAAAAGTATGGCTGCTTGCTGCAATTGTGGTTGTTAGTTTTGGTGTTCCGTCTCCATAATCCCAAACATAGCTTTTTCCTTGTGCAATAGAATCTGAAAAATTTACAGTTAAAGGCAAACAACCCGAAGTATCTCTGGTAGAGCCCTGTACTTTAGATTTTATTGCAGATTCTATTCCCGCCAAATTAAAAGCAATTTTAATGGCAGCCATATTACATTCTCCTCCACTTGTGCCTAATGATTGGTTTGTTGGCGACCATACACCCGGTGTTGTTGGAAAAATTGCACCACCACCACAATTAGCACAAATTGCCTGATAAATAATTCCGTTTCTATCAAACCTACTGGTACCGCCATCTACATGGTCTGGATAATTACCACCGTTTTGCCCAAAAAAACTTCCGTATAATTGAGACTGTGCGTTTTTTGCTAATACAAAAAAATAAAAATCGCTTCCATCTGTTGTTTTTTGAATAGCATCTGCAGTTATACTCATTCCGTTTGTACTGCCTGCTTGATAACCTGTACCTGTATTGCCTAAACCGCCCCAACCTGAAACATAAGCTTGATCACATCTATCAATTAAAAATGCAGTGGGAGAAAGATTAGGATCGTTTGAATTAGTACCGAATATGGTAGAATAAACCCAATTAGATAAATCGGGTTGTAATTTGGCTATGAATTGTTTACCGCCTGCTTGACTAAACGGTGCATTTACAACAGGCCAATTACCGGTTGTAGTGCCCATAATATATGGATAATTAAACTTATCGAATTGAATGCCGTAAATTAAATCTATACCACTTGTTCCAAAATAAGCTGTTTGTATTAATTGCGATCCATCGTTACTAAAAATACTTACAAAGCCATCTACATTTCCTTGAGATGTTTGATACAAACTATTGCCTTTGTTTCCCGGAAAATCTGCACTGGCTGTTCCTCCGGCAATATAAACATTACCGTTACTTGGGTTTAATGAAAGAACAAAAGCAGCATCATCATCACTTCCTCCTAAAAAAGTAGCATATAATAAATTTGATAAATCTGAATTTAATTTAATGAATACAGCATCTTGAGCTCTACCACTTCCGTTTTTTGCTCCTATTGTTTTTTGAAATGCATTTGCAGTTGTAGGAAAGTCTGCCGATTGTGTGCATGAGGCTACATACACATTATTACCGGCATCTACAATTACTTCACTTCTTCCATCATCTCCATAATATCTTCTGGTTGTAATTGAATGAGATGGACCACTAACCGAAGTTTCTTTATCGGCAATATTTACACCATCATCTCCGCTTCCGCCAATTGCTACCGAGCCAATTAAAGCTGTTCCGTTTGCATTTAATTTTGTTACCACAATATCCCAACCTCCGCCACTTCCAATTCTTCCATTTGTTGTAGGATAATCTGACGAGGCACTTCTTCCTGCAATTGTTAAATTTCCTAAACCATCTACTACCATACTTTGTGGTTGGTCTCCTCCGGTTGCACCACCAATATAAGTTGCATAAATTCTGTTAGTGCCACTTGGGTTTAATTTCATTATCCCCATATCCATATTATAAATTCCTGAGCCTCCTTTAAAATTAGTTTGAAATGCTCCGTTACTTACAGGAAAATTACTTCCAAAAACAATTCCTCCTAAGTAAAAATTCCCGCTGTTATCGTAAGTAGCGGTGTAGCCCCAATTATCTGATTTGCTTCCACTAAAAGTTGAAAAAACAAATTGTGGATCTATCACTAAAATTCCATTATTGTTTACGTAGTTTTTAAATTTAAATTTTACAATATTGCCTTTAATTTCAAAATTGCAATTGGCATCTTGCTTTCCTTTATTATTTATTAAATAAGAAATGGGAGGTTTTTCTTTTACTTCACTAACACTGGTTTTAATTGTTAAAGCACCTTTGTTTAAAGTAATTGCATCGGCTCCATCAAAATACAATGCAATATTGTTAGGATCTCCGCCGGGGTTTACTATTAAATCGTATTTTAATGAACCGTTGTTGGTGTAATATCTTACATCAATATTCGGGTAAATATTTTTATAGGTAATTGCCTGATATATTTTACAATTAGTTGCCCATTTTGTTTTATCGTTTCCAATAAAATAATTGTTGTAAGATGTAGATGCTTTTTCGGGTACAGCAATAGGGTTGGGATTGGCGTTTAAAAATTTTACTTCATATACATGACCTTTTAAAGAAGTATTATTATTTGTTTTTGAGAGATTGGCTTGTTGTGTTGCAGAAAGAAATTTTGTTGAGTGTGAATTAATAAATGCAGTTGAATTGGTATCGTATAACAACATTCTGTAACCGCCATCGGGTTTTAAGGAAAAGGCTCCGGTTGTCATTTCACCTTTAAAACTAATATTCTTATCCCACTGCCCTTTGTTTTCAACAAACTCTAAATAAGATTGTGCAAACAAAGATGATGTTGGCAGTATGCATAAAAATAATCTTACAAAAAAACTAATTCCTTTCATTATGGGGTATTCAATTAAAACTTTAGTAAAAGATACAATAATTTTTTCAACTTTGTTTTTCAATTACGAAATTTTACTCCAATTTGTTTTTCCTTTTTGTTGTTGTAAAAAAAGTTTTAGTTGCAAATTTTTAGCCATATTTAAAGTTGCATCTTCTTGTAATAATTTTTCTGCTTCATGTTTTGCTAATTCAAGCAATGGCTTATCGTTTATAATACTTGCCAACTTAAAATTTAATGCACCGCTTTGTCTTGTTCCTTCAATATCTCCGGGCCCACGCAGTTCTAAATCTTTTTCTGCTATTTTAAAACCATCATTGGTAGCACACATTACAGAGATACGTTCTTTAGCATCAACACTTACTTTGCTTGATGTTAAAAGAATACAAAAACTTTTTTCGCTTCCTCGCCCTACTCTTCCGCGTAGTTGATGCAATTGCGATAATCCGAATTTTTCTGCACTTTCTATTACCATTACGCTTGCATTGGGCACATTAACGCCAACTTCAATAACAGTTGTGCTAACCATTATTTGTGTTTTGCCATTTATAAAACGTTGCATGTTGGTTTCTTTTTGTTCGGCAGGCATTTTACCATGTACCATACTTATTAAATATTGTGGTTCAGGAAAATAGCTTTTTACTTGCTCGTATCCTTGCATTAAATCTTCGTAATTTAATTTTTCGCTTTCTTCAATTAGCGGATAAATAATATATGCTTGCCTGCCTTTAGTAATTTCTGTTTTTATAAATTCCATTACTTTATGCCGTTGCATTTCGTTACGATGCACCGTTGTTATAGCTTGTCTTCCGGGAGGCAATTCATCCATCACACTATAATCTAAATCTCCGTAAGCAGTCATTGCTAATGTGCGTGGAATGGGCGTTGCCGTCATTACTAAAATATGTGGAGGAATATTTGCTTTTTTCCATAATGCTGCACGTTGTGCAACGCCAAACCGATGTTGTTCATCTACAATTACTAATCCTAAATTTTTAAATTGAACAACTTCTTCTATTACTGCATGTGTGCCTACTACAAAATGAATAGTATCGTTTAACAAGCCTTGCAAAATTTCTTTTCGTTCTTTAGTTTTTGTGCTTCCAGTTAATAAACGAATTTCAATATTCATTTCTTTAACTAAACTGCTTAGGCTCTGAAAGTGTTGCTGTGCAAGTATTTCGGTAGGTGCCATTAAACAACTTTGATAATTATTATCGGCAGCCAACAGCATACATAACAACGCAACAATTGTTTTTCCGCTACCAACATCGCCTTGTAACAACCGATTCATTTGATGCCCTTTTACTGTATCTGTTCTTATTTCTTTCAATACACGTTTTTGTGCATTGGTTAGTTGAAACGGTAAATGATTGTTATAAAATGAATTGAAAAATTCTCCAACTTTTTCAAACACAACACCTTTGCTGCTTGAGTGGCGTTGTAGTTTTATTAAATTTAACCGTACTTGTGCAATAAATAATTCTTCAAACTTTAAACGTTTTATTGCTGCTTCGTACTCATTATTATTAGATGGGAAATGAACAGTTTTATAAGCTGCGTAACGAGGCATTAGTTGCAAGTGTTTAAGAATTTCATCGGGTAAATTCTCATCAATATCTGTTGCTTGTAATTGAGATAATAATGCATAAGTTAATTTTGCTATTTGTCTTCCGCTTAAACCTTTTGCTTTTAACTTTTCTGTTGTAGGATAAATGGGTTCTAAAAATGCTTTACCTTCGCTTTTTTCATTTGTAAAAACTTCTATTTCAGGATGCACCATTTGTGGCTTTCCGTTAAAGAAACTTGTTTTGCCAAATAACAAATAAGTGTTTCCTTCTACCAAATATTTTTTTATCCAATTAATTCCTTGAAACCACACTAATTCTAATATTCCTGTTTTATCTTGAACGTAGGCTACCAAACGTTTTGCATGCTTTTCTCCTATCACTTCAACACTTGTTAATTTGCCTGCAACTTGTATATAATCTGTTTGAAAATTAATTTCGTTAATAAATGAAACTTTTGTTTTATCTACATGCCTATTAGGAAAGTGATTTAATAAATTGTTGAAAGTAAAAATGTTTAATTCTTTTTTCAACATATCTCCACGCAAAGGTCCAACACCTTTTAAGTATTCAATAGGAGAAGATAATATGTTGGAGTTATGAGTTATGAGTTATGAGTTATGAGTTACAAATATCGTTTGCAGAAGTTAAATAACTTTCAATTTATCATTTATAACTCATAACTGTTTCCCCTATCTTCGCCGCATGGCAAAAGAAGTTGTTTTAAGCGGAATAAGACCTACCGGTTTTTTGCATTTAGGAAATTATTTTGGTGCTATGCGAAACTATGTTCGCATGCAAGATGAATATAACTGTTATTTTTTTGTTGCCAATTGGCATTCGCTCACAACTCATCCTAATACAGCAGAATTACAATTAAGTGTTCATAGAGTTGTTGCAGAAAATATTGCCTGCGGTTTAAACCCCGAAAAAGTGGCTTTATATGTACAAAGTGATGTACCCGAAATTGCAGAATTGTATTTGTATTTGAATATGCTTGCGTATAAAGGCGAGTTGGAAAAAACTGCATCGTTTAAAGAAAAAGTTCGTTTAAATCCTGAAAATGTAAATGCAGGTTTATTAACTTATCCGGTATTAATGGCTTCAGATATTTTAATTCATCGTGCAGTAAAAGTGCCTGTGGGTAAAGATCAAGAACAACATTTAGAAATGGCAAGAAATTTTGCACAACGTTTTAATTACAGGTATGGCAACGTTTTTCCTGAACCTTATGCATTTAATTATGGTGGAGAATTAATTAAAATTTTAAGTCTTGATGGAAATGGTAAAATGAGCAAAAGCGAAAACCAAATGGCTACTTTGTATTTGGCAGATGATGATGATAGTATTAGGAAGAAAATAATGAAAGCCAAAACAGATGGAGGTCCTACAGAACCCAATTCTGATATGCCGGATTATATTAAAAATATTTTCACTTTAATGAAGCAGGTTAGTACCGCAGATACAGTAAAAAAGTTTGAAGATGATTTTAACAACAGCTCAACAGGTAATGTTATAATTAGATACGGCGATATGAAAAAACAATTGGCAGAAGATATGGTTACTTTTATAAAACCAATAAGAGAAAAAGCTGCCGATATTCAAAACAATAAAGAGCTTCTTTTTAAAATTATTACACAAGGTGCAGATAAAGCAAGAGCAAGTGCCACAAACACTTTGCAAGAAGTAAGAAAAGCAATGAGAATGATTTATTAACAAAACAAAAAATAAGTTACACCATACAAGTATTAAGTTCTGTTTTTTTATATCTTGTACCCTTGTAACCTGAATTTTGAAATTTTTTATAGCGATGGCAAAACCAAAAAAACCAAAACACGTAGCAATAGCGGGCAATATAGGTGCCGGAAAAACTACATTAACCGAAATGCTAAGCAAGCATTATAAATGGATTCCACAATTTGAAGATGTTGACCACAATCCGTATTTAATGGATTTTTATGAAGATATGCCTCGCTGGAGTTTTAACTTACAAATTTATTTTTTAAATAATCGCTTAAATCAATTACTCGATATTCAAAGAGGTACAGAAACAGTTATACAAGACAGAACCATTTATGAAGATGCCAACATATTTGCACCCAATTTGCATGATATGGGTTTAATGGGGAAAAGAGATTTTGAAAATTATTTCAGTTTTTTTCAAACATTAAAAACAATGGTGCAACCACCAGATTTATTAATTTATTTAAAAGCATCGGTACCTACATTGGTTGCACAAATTCAAAAACGCGGAAGAGAATATGAAGAAAATATTCGTTTAGATTATTTAAAAAAATTAAATGAATATTATAACAAATGGATTGATAGTTACAAAGAAGGTCCACTTTTAATAATAGATTGCGATAAAAATAAGTTTGGCGATAACGAAGAACACTTAGGGGAAATTATTAATAAAGTTGATGGTATGTTGTTTGGTTTGTTTTAATTATTATTTTACAAACAACTCATTGGGTTCATTAAGTATTGTTATTTTTTCACGCCAATTATCATACAAAAATCCATCGGTTTGCATAGCATCAAAATGTGCCAATAAATTATTGTAATAACCTGCTGTGTTTAAAATATATATTTTCTTTTCATGAATTTTTAAAGTATTCCAAGTTATCATTTCATATAATTCATCTAAGGTTCCGTTGCCGCCGGG
>Ga0116193_1001858_pt1 | contig 16724 bp, 16 predicted proteins | sample AD_UKC115_MetaG_FD_89892 | JGI IMG/M metagenome (GOLD analysis project Ga0116193, IMG submission 89892) | Active sludge microbial communities of municipal wastewater-treating anaerobic digesters from Hong Kong - AD_UKC115_MetaG | ecosystem: Engineered > Bioreactor > Anaerobic > Digestate... | reverse complement strand
GTGAAACGGAACGAGCCGTACCGGGTTGTGAGGATGGACGAAAGCCTCAATCGCGAATTGGCGGGGAGCCGGGACTTGAAAATATAAGCGGGATGTTCAGACCTTGTTCTTTGCTGTTTGCATGCAAACAGCAAAGAACAAGGTCTGACCCCCGCCCCTTCTGTTTTTAGCTTTCTTTCCTTGACAGGGTGATGAGCATGACGGAGACGACGATCACGACTGCAGCGACGAGCATGCGGGACGTAACCTGTTCTCCGCCGAGGATCCAGCCCAGGAAGACGGCAACGACGGGGTTGACGAAGGCATGGGTGGCGACGCGGGAGGCGGGTTCGAATTTCAGGAGCCAGACGAAGGCCGTGAAGGCGACGATGGACCCGAAGACGGAGAGGTACGCCAGGGCCAGCCAGGATTTCAGGGTGACCTCGCTGAGGAGGAACCGGGCTCCCTCTCCCAGGGCCAGTCCGCCCGCGGAAAGGAGGATCCCTCCGGCGAGCATCTGCATGCCCGTTCCGAACAGGGTGGAATCGGCGATGCGGGTTTTCCTGGAAAGCAGGGAACCGAAGACCCAGGCGAGGGTGCTGAAGAAGATCACGACCGTTCCGATCCGGTAGCCCGGAACCGCCTCGAAGCTGGCTCCTCCTTCCCCGAATGCCAGGTACAAGGTCCCGGCAAAGCCCAGGGCCAGCCCAGCCCATTCCTTGAACCGGGGGCGGGCCGACTTGAAGACCAGCCAGTCCAGCACGAAAAACCAGAGAGGTTCCACCGAGATGATCAGGGCGGCGATCCCCGACGGGACGACCTGTTCGGCCCACATGACCCCGCCGTATCCGAGGAAGATCATGATCCCCGCCAGCTTGGCGGCGTTTAGCCAGCCCGCGGTGGTGGGCCTTTCGGATCCCCTGTACAACGTCCAAACGAAGAGAACCGCTCCCGCAACGAGGAAGCGGAGGCCCCCGCTCAGGAAAGGGGGCATCGTTTCAACGGTGAAACGAATGCCCAGGTACGTCGATCCCCAGATGAAGTAGATCGCCCCGTAGGCCGCGAGGATCGCGAGCCGGGACGGGCTATCCTTCATGGTCGAACCGCTTGTCCCACTCGGCCAGCACCGCCGCGGTCGCGCTCAGCCCAAGCCGGTCGGCTCCCGCCTCGATCAGGGCGAGTGCCTGGTCCAGCGTCCGGATCCCACCCGAGGCTTTGACCCCCAGGGTTTTTCCCGCCAGGCGCCGCAACAGGCCCACGGATTCCACGGTCGCCCCGCTACCGGCAAACCCCGTGGACGTCTTCACGAAATCGGCCCCGGCCCTCCGGGCGGCTTCCACGCAATGGGCGATCTCGATGTCCGAGAGCTCCCCGGTTTCCAGGATCACCTTGACGGTTGCACCGCCGGCCGAATCCACCACCTCGCGGATTTCGGCCTCCATCTCGAGGAGCCTTCCCGATCGCAGCAGCGACCGGTTCAGCACCATGTCGATCTCGTCCGCTCCAAGGGCCCTGAGCCTTCGGGCCGCGTAGGCCTTCACGTCAATAGGACTGCAGCCGTGGGGGAAATCCAGGACGGAACCTACCAGGACGGGACTCCCCCGGAGGGCATGGGAGGCCGTTTCGACGAAGCAGGGCTGGACCATCACCAGCTTCACGCCATGGGCGGCGGCGAAGCGGCAGCCTTCCAGCACCTGGCTCTCCGTGGCGCCGGGGGAGAGGATGGAATGTTCCAGGGTCAGGGTGAACGTCGAGCGATCCATCGGGGAAGTCATCGGCTGGTTCCCTCCTCGGGGAAAACTTTTGTGTATTCGGGAACGAAGGAAACGGAGACCGCCTCGCCTTCAGCGAAGACTCTCCGGGCCATCGGGTTGTCGATCTGCACGAGGATTTCGCCTTCCGGCGTATCCACGTAGGACTCCACGGAGTGCCCAAGGTAGACGTTGGTCACCACGCGACCGTCCAGGAACCCTTTTCCCGGTTCTTCCAGCCGCAGCGATTCGGGCCGGCACATGATGGAACAGGGCTGGTGCACCGCGAGCCCGGGCGCGAACCTGGGGATCGATACGGACTTTCCCTTGAGCGATACCCGGCAGGCTGCCCCGGTTTCCTCCACGATCCCCTTGAAAAAGGTGACCTTTCCGATGAATCCCGCCACGAAGGTGTCCACCGGGTCCTGGTAGATCTCGTGGGGGGAGCCGATCTGCACGACCTCCCCGGCGTTCATCACGATGACCCGGTCCGAGAGGCTCATCGCTTCCGTTCGGTCGTGGGTCACGTACAAAGCGGTAATCCCCATGGATTTCTGGATCCTCCGGATTTCCACGCGCATCTGCTCCCTCAGGAGGGCGTCCAGGTTCGAAAGCGGTTCGTCCAGGAGAAGGACGGAAGGTTCCACGATAAGAGCCCGGGCGAGGGCGACGCGCTGCTGCTGCCCACCGGAGAGGCGGCCCGGCGGCCGGTTCCCCAGCTCCCCGAGTCCCACGAGCGCCAGGATTTCGTTCACCCGCCGGTTGATCTGGGCGGGATCCACCTTCCTAAGCCGAAGCCCGTAGGCCACGTTTTCGAAGACGCTCATGTGGGGGAACAGGCCGTAGCTCTGGAAGACCATCGCCTTGTCCCGCCGGTTGGGAGGCAGGAAGGTGATGTCCTCGTCCCCGATGAAGATCCTTCCGCTCGTGGGGACTTCGAAACCGGCCACCATCCTCAGGGTCGTGGTCTTCCCGCAGCCGGAAGGGCCCAGCAGCGTGACCAGTTCCCCGGGCTGGATCGTGAAATCGGCTTCCCGGACAGCCTGGACCTGCTTCCGGGAATGCGGGTCCACGAACGTCTTGGTGACCTTTTCGAGGCGGACTGAAACGGATTTCTTGCGCATGGCGGACACCCCCGTGTCGTTCTAGCCGACGGTCTTTTCCAGGTACACGTTTTTCCGGATCAGCAGGCGCATAAGCCCGAAGGTGGCGAAGACGATGACGATCAGCGTCAGGGCCAGAACGCTGGCCAGCCCGAAACGCAGGCTCTCCGAGAAGTTGTAGATCAGGACGGTGAGGTGGTACCAGCGGGCGGAGATCAGGAAGATGACCGCGCTGACGGCTGTCATCGACCGGACGAACGTGTAGGATAGCGACGAGATGAAGGCCGGCCTCACCAGCGGCAGCACGATCGTGCGGAACACCGTCGGCGTATCTGCCCCCAGGTCTGCGGCTGCCTCCTCGATGGAAGGATCGATCTGCTTGAGGGAGGCGATCCCGCCTTCCACCCCGACGGGGAGTTCGCGGATCGCGTAGTTGATCACGATGATGGCGGCCGTTCCAACCAACAGGAGCGGCGGCTTGTTGAACGCCAGGATGTAGCTGATTCCCACCAGGGTCCCCGGCAGGGCGAAGGGGGTCATGATGAGCATCTCGAGGATCCTCTTCCCGACGAAGGTCTTCCTGGCGATCAGCATGGCCGCGGCCATTGCCAAAAAGCCCGCGATGGGGGTCGCGGCGCCCGCCAGGAGGACCGTGTCCGACAGGGCGTCCCGGCCCCTCTGGAGGGCCTCCCGGAAGTTCGCCAGCGTGAAGGTGTAGTCGATCCCCCAGTTCTTGACGAAGCAGCCGGCCAGGATCGTCCCGTAGAGGCAGAAGAGAAACAGGGTGATCACCGACATGGCGGCGAGCAGGACGCGGCGAGTCCCGGGAGAGGCGAGTTCCGTCAGGCGTGCCGAGGGCTTGCCCGTGACGGTGACGACGGACTTGCGGCTCACCCAGAAGCGCTGGGCCAGGAACGCCGTCAGGGTGGGCAAGAGCAGCAGCAGGGAAAGTGCTGCCCCGTTGCCCAGTCGATTCATCCCCGTGACCTCCAGGTAGGATTCCACCGAGAGAACCCGGAAATCGCCCGAAAGCAGCAATGGGTTGGCGAAATCGGCCAGGGATGTGGTGAACACCAAAAGCCACGCGCTCAGGATGCCGGGGGTGGCCAGCGGCAGCGTGACCGTCCTGAACGTCTCCCAGCGGGTGGCGCTCAGGTCCAGGGCCGCGTCCTCCAGCGTCGAGTCGATGGCCTCGAGGATCCCCACCAGGGTCAAAAACGCGATGGGGAACATGCCCATGGTCTGGACGAGCGAAAGGCCCCAGAGCCCGTAGATGTTGAAGTTTTCCAGTCCCAAAAGCTGCTTGGTCACCAGGCCGTTGTTGCCGAACAGCAGGATGATGGAGAGGGTCAGGGAAAACGGGGGCGAAACCACCGGCAGGGTGGCCATGGCGCTGAAGAATTTCTTGAATGGAATGCTGGTGCGGGTCACCGTGAAGGCGAAAAGGAACCCCACGAGGGTGGAGAGCGTCGCCGTGACGAACCCGAGCTGGAGGCTTCCCTTCAGGGCCGAAACGTACTGCCGGTTGGTGAGGATCGTCTTCCAGATCTCCAGGGTGAAGCGCCCTTCCTGGACGAAGCTGAGCCGGGCCGCTTCGAAAAGGGGATAGGCCACGAACGTCCCGGTGATGGCGAACAGCCCCAGGATCGCGTAGGTCTGCACCGGGTCGCGGGAAAACTGTCCCGCCGCTAGGATCGTGAAGAAGACCGCCGCCGCCCCGATGGCCAGGATCGCCAGGAGCCTCGAATAGGCGTCCGTCGCGGAGGTGTCGAAAGCGAAAAGTCCCGTCCCGACGACTTCCCCCGTTTCCGGGTCCGTCGCGGGCACCACGAGCAGCGTTCTCTGGATCCCCCCGACAAGGATCCGCCCGGGAAACCGGGTGATTTCGTCGTAGGTCGCGTCCTCGAAGGCCTTGCGGAACTCGGGGGTGTCCTTTTTCGACTCGAAGAAGGCCGAAAGCTCGTCGTTCTTGGAGAAAACCGTCACCTCGGGGTCGATGCCGTGGATCCCCCGGGTATACAGCAGGAAGAAATGGCCGTTCCCCTGTTCGAGGCGCTCCACCCAGTTCCACACGGCTTCGTCGCCGGTAGGAACAGCTTCCAGGGCCGCCGAGGCGGTTTCGCGGACCTGGTTTTCGGCCAGGTCAAGGAAAGCCTTTCGGAGCGTCCGGTAGATCCAGAGGTCGGCGGCAAGGAACAGCAGGCAAACCACGGCGAACATCACGACTTTGCGCCTGGTGAACATGAGGGCACTCTCCCTGTCGGTCCGGCAAAGGAAAAGGGCCGGTGGGGTCAACTCCAGCCTTGAGTTTATCCCCTCCCCGGCCCTTTTTAAAACCCCTGTTCCAGCAGAATTTCTACTTCGGGGCGATTTCCCTGTTCCAGCGCTCCACCAGGCGGTTCTTGTTCGCCGCGTCCCACGCGTCGTCCTGGTGGACCAGGTTCATCTTCGAGAGGTCGAAGCCCGTCTCCACTTTCGGAGCTTCCGAGGAAAGCGGGATCACGTACCAGTTCGCCACGACGGCCATCCCCTTCTTCGAGAGGACCCAGTCGTAGAGCTTCTTGGCGTTCAGGGAACCGGGAGCCCCACGGATCAGGGACATGGAGGCCGTCTCGAAACCGGTCCCATCGGCCGGGATGGCGATCTCGATCGGGGCGCCGCCCTTCTTCAGCTTGATCAGGTCATGCAGGTACCCGATGGCGATGGGGATTTCCCCGATGGCGCAGCTTTTGCCCGGAGCCGAGCCCGATTTCGTGTACTGGTCGATGCTCTTGTCCAGCTGCTTCAGGAAGGCGAAGGCCTTGTCCTCGTTTCCTCCATGGATCCGGATGATGTTCGTCAGAACGTTGTAGGCCGTCCCTGAAGTTCCCGGGTTGGCCATTCGCACCTTCTTCGCGTATTCCGGTTTCACCAGGTCCGCCCACTTTTTCGGCATCTTCAGCTTCAGTTCCTTAGCCCGGTTCGTGTTCATGCCAAAGGCGATGGGGCCCACGTACAGCCCGATCCAGTAGCGGTCCTTGTCCCGGTAGCGATCCGGGATCGTGTTGGCGGAACGGGAGCTGTAAGGAGTGGTCAACCCCTTGTTCTTCGCCTCGATATGAAGCGTCCCGACACCTCCGACCCAGATTGCGGCCTGGGGGTTGTTCTTTTCGGCCTCGATCCGGGCCAGGGCTTCTCCCGTGGTCAGGCGAACCCACTCCACGCGGATCCCCGTGTCCTTTTCAAAAGCGTCGAAAAGTTCCTTCGCGTTCGGTTCTTCCAGGGTCGTGTAGGCCTTCACGGTCTCCGCGGCCGAGGCGCCCAGGGAGAACAGCGGAAGGGAGAGAAAAGCGACAAAAACCAGAAGCCACACCTTGCGCATCGCGAAACGACCTCCCGGATGGTTGATTTTTGAAGAACGATTGTCCATGGCGATTTCAGCTCGAGTATAACACTCCCACATTGTCCGGGGCACCCGGCGATGCTATACTTGTTCCAATGATTGTTCATGCCTTTAACAAGGCGCATCAATTCCCTTTTCGGATCCTTCTCTTCCTTCCTATGATTCGGAATTGAACGCGAGAGGAGGTTTTTGCATGGAAATCCTTGACAAGGAATCCGTAGAAAGGCTCTCTTCGGTCACCCAGGGTCCCTGCATCTCCCTCTACATGCCTACCGCCCGCACGTCCCCCGATGCCCGGCAAGGACAGATCCGCATGAAGAACCTGTCCCGGCAGGCCGCACAGGCCCTGGTTGAGCACGGGCTCACGCCGGCTGAGGCCGACGGCCTGGTTTCGGTGCTTGACCGGATCGTCCTGCAGATGCCTTTCTGGACGGAGGCCGCTGACGGGCTGGCCGTTTTCACCCGGCCGGGAGAATCCTTCAGCTTCCGCCTGCCGGTCAGCTTTCCGGAAAAAGTGGTGGTGGGAGAACGGTTTGTCCTGAAGCCGCTTTTGGGGCTTTTGTCCGGGGACGAGTCCTACCTTCTCCTGACCCTGAGCCAGAAGGGCGTGCGCCTCTACCGGGGCAGCCGCACCGGGCTTTCGGAGATCCACGTGGAAAACATGCCCGGCAGCCTTGACCAGGTGCTGAACTACGACGGATTCGAGCGGCGGGCTCAGGCCGGCACCCTGGGAGGTCACGGCACGGGCGACGAGCGGCCCAAGGAAGATATCGTCATCTACTTCAGGCGCATCGTCGACGTGCTGAACCCTGCAATGAAAGGAGCCCGCGAACCGCTCATCCTGGCGGGAGTGGAGTACCTCCACCCGCTTTACCGCTCGGTGAGCCGATACAACAACATCCTGCCGACGGGCATCACGGGGAACGTGGAAAAGCTCTCGCCGGAGCAGCTTCACGCCCAGGCCTGGCCGCTGGTGAAGCCGATCTTCGAAAAGCCGAAGAGCGAAGCCCTGGAACGGTACCTGAGGGATGCGGGAACCGGCCTGACCGCCCAGGATCCCGCGGAAATCTACTGGGCTGCCCGTTCGGGGAGGGTCGAAGCCGTCTTCCTGGCCGAGGGGGCCGAGGTATGGGCGAAAACGGACCCCGTCAACATGGCGATCGAGCCTTCGGAAGGCCCCGGGCCCGGCCGGGAGGATATCCTCGAAACGATTGCCGTGGAAACCTTCCTGAAGGACGGCAAGGTGTTCATCCTGCCTCAGGCCGAGATGCCCAACGGCGGCCCCGCAGCCGCGTTGTACCGGTACTGAAAAAAGCAGAGAGAAAGGGCTCTCCCTCGCGGGAGAGCCCTTGTTTTTTCCTTTCCTGCGGCCATCGGCTACCGGATGAAATTCGTCCGGATGATCTCTTCCCTCTCGGGGAGCGGAATGCCCTCTTTTTTCCCCGCTTCCTTGCACTTCAGGAACCAGGCCATGTTCCGGGCCAGGACTCGCATGATCTGCAGCCCTTCCAGGTCCTTTGCGACATCTTCCGGCTTCGTGCCGTGAACCATGTTCCAGTAGCGGGAAGAGATGATCGGCATCTGCGAGATGGTGAAATACTTATTGAGCTGGTCGATAGCGGCGGTGGTACCGGCACGCCTGGCGGACACGACGGCCGCGGCCGGTTTCAGGGTGAAGAGCCCTTCCTTCGAATTCGAGCCCGCGAAGAAGGCACGATCCATGAAGGAGACGATCGCCCCTCCCGCGGATGCGTAATGCACCGGCGAGCCGAAGACAAACCCGTCCGCGCCCGGGGCCAGTTCGAGGAAATCGTTGACCCTGTCCGTAAAGACGCAGCGCCCGGTTTGCACACAACCCCCGCAAGCCGTGCATCCGGCCAGCGGCTTGCTTCCCAGCTGGAAAATTACGGACTCGATCCCTTCTTCATTCAGCGTCTCCGCCACGGTCTGCAAGGCCGTGTAGGTACAGCCTTTCTCGTGGGGACTTCCGTTCACCAGGATAACCTTCATGTTTACCTCCCGTTCGAGGGACGTTTAATTCCTGCCACTCCCATTCTACGGGTTTGCCGCTCCCTGTACCAGCAGGGCTGAAGTCCTGGAGGGGCCCTCACTATGATCGTTTGCCGATTGACAAACCGGTTGGGCGGAGCTATCTTTCAAGGTAGACAAAACATATAAAAATATTATATTTGTCTACAAAAGGAGGGGAGTCCAATGTTGGGTGAAAGGTTAAGGCTATATCGCCTTGCGAAGGGGTTCAGCATGGACGACCTGGTCGAGGCCACGGGGGGAGCGATTTCCAAACAGGCGCTCTCCAAGTACGAAAATGGGAAAATGAAACCTTCCCCGTCAAAAATCGTCTTGCTCGCGAAGGCCCTGGGAGTGAAGGCCGCACGCTTCCTCGGGGAGCCGCAGGTCCACGTCGAGCTGGTTGCCTACCGCAAGAAGAGCCGCCTGAAAGAAAAGGAAAAGGACAGGATCAAGGGGCTCATGCAGCTGAGAATGGAGATCGCGATGAAGATCCAGGCCTTTCTTCGTGCCGAGGACGGACAAGGGCTTGGCTTTTCCCCGTACAGGTTTTCTTCCGTCGAAGAGGCCGAGGAAATTGCGGTGGAACTGAGGAACGCCTGGGGGCTGGGCATGGCGCCGATCCCGAACCTGCTGGATACCCTTGAACACAACCATATCAACGTCCTGCTCGCCGAGGGGGACGGCGACATGCGTTTCGATGGTCTCTCCGCCTGGGTGAAGGATGAAACGGGCCAAAACGTGGCAGCCGTTATTGCCGCCAGGAATGATGTCTCCTGGGCCAGGCAACGAATGAACCTTGCCCATGAACTGGGCCATCTTGTCCAGTCGCCGCAGGGAGAACTGGACGAAGAAAAGGTTGCATTCCGCTTCGCCGGGGCTTTCCTGGCCCCAAAGACTCTCGTCCTTTCGGATTTCGGGAAGAGGGAGCGGCCCATTCGCATGGAAGAGATGCTTCTGCTGAAAAAGCGTTACGGGCTCAGCGTCCAGGCTATTGTCCGGAGGTTGCACGACCTCGGTTTGGTCTCCTTTTCTGCCTATAGGTCTGCGAATATCGAACTGCGCCGGGCGGGCTTCAAAAAGAAGGAACCGTTTGACGACGAGATCCGGCCGGAAGCTCCCCTCGTTTCGGAGCTGCGTGCGATCCGTGCTTTGAAGGACGGGATCATTTCACAGGATGAGTACGACCTCTTTATCGGGGTGAAGGGCGCAGGGCTCGCCGTTCCCGGAACCGAACCCGGCAAACCGCCCAAAAGGGCTTTAAGACCGGAGGAAAGAGAGGAATTGAACCGTTTCTTCCGTTCGGAGGAATCGAAAGAATGGGAGGAAACGGACCTTGCCCTCTAGTTCCGGAGTCAATCCGAGGAGAGGCGAAATCTGGTTGGTGAGCCTGGACCCCACTATTTCGGTTCCAGCTGGTAGGTGACCCGGTGGCCGGTAATTTCGGCGTATTTCTCGACGGTTTTGAGCGAAGAGACCCTGCCGGATTCCATCCTCGCGATGGCAGATTGTGAAGTCCCCATCCTTTCCGCGAGGTCTTTCTGCGTCAGGCCTGCCGCCCTGCGGGCGAGGATCAGCATGCGGGCAAGCTGGTACTGCCCTGAAAGGGCTTCGTATTCCTTCTTGAAGTCCGGGTTCTTGAGAAGATCTTTCTTGATCTTGTTGAACTCGATGATCATCCCGGTACCCTCCTTGCCCTTTCCCTGGCGATGTCAATATCACTCTTGCGCAGCTTTTGTGTCTTCTTGTGGATCACTCTAAGGATGAAAACGCGCCTTCCGCTTCGGGTAACATATAGTCCTCGGGCGATTCCGCTTTTCGCCCTCGCCCGGAGCTCCCACAACTCCTCTTCAACGTGCTTTACGTACGGCATTCCTACGGCAGTCAGGCCCAAATCCTGGATCATCTCGATAACGTGCGTCAGACTGGCCTGAAGGTCGATGGGGATGGAGTTGAATTCCTGAAGCACGGTTTCGTCAGAGAAAACCACGATCCAGGATGGAATGGATTGATGCCCTTTATTGACCATGTCCGCCTCCGCTTCGCGGAATAATTATATCAAAAATGATATATTTTGCAATGGAATCCCGCTTGCTTCCTTCCTGGTTTCAGGACGGTCCCTTCACTTCTTTATCCCCTCGAACTTCCCGAGCAGCGCCCGCATCTCATCGGTCAGCAGCGCCACGGCCGGACCCGACGATGTCGCCGACAATCGCTCCAAGCATGGGGCATCCCTCCGTGATCCAGGATAATGACGTATAAACTAATCATACGGGCCGGGAGCGACAGGATAGGACGGCAAGGGGGAGGCTGGGGCTGCCATGAGCCTGGCAAGGGAAGTGCTCAAGTACGCGAAACATCCCGGCAGGATCCTCCCGCGTTTAACGAGCAAGGTGCTGGGGGCCCTCAGCTTCTTCCTCGCGAAGGCATGGGTCGGGCTCAGGGGGCGCGGCGCCCTGCGCAAAGGGCGGCGCATCTTCCTCTACGGGGCTTTCGGGGGAAGGCGATTCGACGACAACAGCGCCGCCTTTTTCGAGTACATGGTTGCCAACCACCCGGAGATCGATTCCTGCTGGGTCATCCGGAAAGACTGTTTCGACGGGAAGATCCCGGGCCGCCCCCTGCCGGACCGGGAAAGAGTCGCTTTCAAGGACACGTTCAGGGGAAACGTCCTGGCCCTGGTGGCCGACGTGTTCGTCTATTCTCACGGAAGGTACGACATCACCGACTACCCCAAGAGCGACACCCCTTGCGCCTTCAACGTCATGCTGGACCACGGCTTTACCGCCCTTAAGAAGACTTCGATGGTCCCCCTGCCGACGGGTCGAACCGTCGCGGCTGCGGCTCTGGACCTGGACCTGATCGCCGCGGGATCGGTGGGGGAAGCGAAAATCCACGAAAGGGAATGGGGCATTCCCCCGGAAAAGATCGCGGTCACGGGACTTGCCCGCTACGACCGGCTTTATTCCCTGGCGCAGGCCAGGACGGCCCCGCCCCGGAACATCCTGTACATGCCGACCTGGAGACAATGGAATTCGAGGAAGGTTTCCCTCTCCGGAACCGAATTCTTCCGCCAGGCCAGGGCTTTCCTCGCCGACGAGGCCCTCAACGAATGCCTCGCCCGGAACGGCCGGACCCTTCAGCTCTACGTCCACATGTGGATGAGGGAGTTCTTCGAGGACTTCAAAAAAGGTCTTTCCCTGGAAAACATCGAGATCCTCGACCAGGGGGTCGACCTCCAGGAAGTCCTTGTCGGCAGCTCCCTGCTGGTCACGGACTATTCCAGCGTCTGCTGGGATTTTCTCTTCCTGGACAGGCCCGTCCTCTTCTACCAGTTCGACCGAGAGGAATTCCTGGAGCATACGGGTTCCTACATCGACCTCAGGAAGGACCTTTTCGGTCCGGTCGCGGGAACAGCGGAAGAGGCCTCGGCCTGGGTGCGGAAATTCGTCGAGGAATGCTTTTCCGCGCTTCCCTTCCGGCCCCGGATGGAGGAGATGAAAAAATTCGCCTTTGCCCACCGGGACGGCAAAAACTGCGAGAGACTGGCCCGGGAGATCCTGTCACGCTTGCCCGCATAGGCCTAAAGTTTAATTTTTCCTCGACAAAGGGCTCCCCTCGGAATAAGATAAAGTGCTCTCACGAATTATCGCGGTAGATCGTCATCGGACCAGCCTTGAGTTCGAGGAATCCCATTCTGGAGGTGAAAGCATGAGAGGTCGGTTCAAGTTCCAGGACGACTGGATCTACAAGATGCCCGTGCATTTCGGCGGACACCCGTTTTACCCGGTCAGGGTCGTGTACGGGGATATGACCTGCCTGCGGGTCGGTTTCGAAACGGACCCGGAAAAGCTGCTGCCGCTCATCCCCGAGGATTTCGAACTCCTAAAGCCCAGGGTGAACGTGCAGTACGCGAACTGCCGCGAAGTGGACTGGATGGCGGGAGGGGATTACCGGCTGATCCAGGTGTCGGCCCCGGTCCGGTACATGGGAAATTCCGAGGGGCTCGTCGGGGAATACGCCCTCGTCGTCTGGGAGAACAAGACCTGCCCCATCATCGGCGGGCGGGAGGAGGACGGCGTCCCGAAGATCTTCGCGGACATCGCCATGGAGCGCCACAACGGGGACCACTGGTTCACGGCCGCGAGCTACGAGAGCGTCAACTTCCTCAAGCTGGACTTCCAGAAAAAGGGAGAGATGTCCGAGGAGGCCATCGCTGAAATCAACAAGAACCCGAAGGTCAACCTCTTCGGCTGGCGATACCTCCCGAACCTCGGGAAGGGCGGGGCGACCCTGAGCCACGCGACCCTTTACCCGCAGGAGTCGACGGTCAAGCAGGCCTGGACGGGGGAAGGCGCGGTCACCTGGACGAAGGTGGCCCCGGATGAGCACCCCCTGCAGTGGACCATCATCAACACCCTGGCCGACCTGCCGGTGCTCAAGGTCGCGGACGCGATGATGATGAAGACGGTGGCCCGGCTCAACGTCGGGGATTCGAGAATCCTGCCCTAGGGTGGAAAGGAAGCCGAAGATGAGCGGATATTTCGAGAACAAGGTGGCGGTGGTGACGGGAGCGGCTTCGGGAATCGGCCTCGGGATCACGGAGAAACTGCTTTCAAGCGGGGCCTTGGCCGTTTTCATGGGAGACTTGAAAGAGGAAAACCTCAAAAAGGAATCGGAGAGGCTCGCCCTTGCCTATCCCGGGAAGGTTTTCCCCCTGCAGACCGACGTGACGAAGCAGGAGCAGGTCGAGGCGCTGTTGAAGGCCGCGAAGGCCCATGCCGGCCATCTCGACTTCGTGTTCAACAACGCGGGGATGGGCATGACGCTGCCGACCGAGCAGATCACCTTCGACATCTGGCGGTTCCTGGTCGACCTGAACCTGCTGGGTGTCGTTTACGGGACCTATTCCGCGATCCCCATCATGAGGGAACAGGGGTTCGGGCACATCGTGAACACGGGATCCATCGCCGGGCTCATCCCGGTCCCCTACCAGGCCGTTTACGCGGCGACCAAGGCCGCAGTCATCTCCATGACCGAAAGCCTGCAGTACGAGCTCGAAACGGAAGGCCTGCAGTTCAGCGTCTTCTGCCCGGCCAACGTGCTCACCCCGATCTTCGGGACCATGACCCCGCCGCCGGATTCCGTCACGGTGCCGGACGCCATCGACTACCTCTTCGGGGAACTGGAGAAGAAGGCCGTCGTGATCTGCCTCCCGCAGAGCGCGAGGGATCTCGAGGCCCTGTACAGGGTCGACCGGCCGGAGTACGACAAGTTCATGCGCAACCTCGCGGCCGAGCGGAGGGAAAACTACCGGACGAAAGGCACGTACTGCTAGGAAAAACCTGTTTGCGTCAGGCCGAAGGTTCAGCGCCCGATGCCATCTTTTCGACGAGCCCCAGGAGGTGCAGCAGGTAAAGGAGCAGGCCCCCGTTTGCGGCCAGGATCACGCCGATGATCCGCCCCGGGATGAGGTTTGCGATGAGCATCGAGGCCCCGAACAGGATGGAGACCAGGTTCATCGTCACCTGGACCGCGGTGAGCCTCGCCAGGACCGGGGGGACCGGATCGCGCGGGCCCTCTCCCCGGGCCAGCATGGGTGCGACGGTCCTCTTCAGGCCCAGCACTCCGCCCGTGACGTTGAGCACGCCGATGAGGAGCGTCAGGTGGGGGACCAAAATCCCCGGGATGATGCAGGAGATCACGCCGAGCGCCGCGAAGGGAAAGCCCAGGAGGATCATCAGCCACGTCCGGCGGAACGGCCCGATGGGGGTGCTTCCCGAGGCCAGCATCTGGATCGCCAGGATCACCACCAGAAGCCCGAGCTGGGCGCTCCCCGAGAAGGGGATCAGCCCGAGGTTCACGGGGACCAGGAGCACCCCCAGGATCACCATGAAAACCCCCGTCAGGAGGATCATCGCCTTGTCGATCGGCAAGCCAGCCTCCCCGGCTGGAATTTTCGCCGCCTCGGGGTAAAGCCGGTAGACTTTCCGGAGTAGGAAACCGAGGGCCAGGATCGCCGCCCCGTAAACCAGGACCGTCACGGCCGTTATCCGCACGGAAAGCAGGCCGTGCTTCCAAACGAGCAGGCCGATACTCATCGACAGCAGGTAGACCGCCCCGCAGGCCGGGGCGAGCCCCCTCAATATCCCGCCGTGCTTCGCCCAGGCCGGGTATTTGTCCGGGGAAAGGAACATCTGGAGCAGCAGCGCCAGGCCTCCCAGGCCGAAACAGGCGGCCAGCGCCAGGCGGGGAACCGTGCCCAGGATGTCCGGGACGAAGCAGGTCACGATGCCGACGGCGGCGACGAGCACCCCCGCGGCCAGCAGGCCCCTTGAACGCCTCATGTCGCCGAACGGGGTCTTCCCCAGCGCCACCATCTGCAGGGCGAAGAAAAATAGGAGCAGCCCGTACAGCCCGTTCTCGTAATAGGGAATGGCCCCGGTAGACACCGGGAAGAGCAGGGTCCCGGCGACTCCCACCGTCATCCCGGCGAGGAAGAGGAGGATCACTTCCAGGTCCAGGTCCGCGTCCTTGAACATTCGTTTCCCCCCTGCTTCAGGATCCCGTGCAAATTTTCATCTAATTATATCCTTCCAGCCTCTCCGGGTGACCTTCTCAAACGGGCAGTCTGTCACTGTTCCACCGCTAGGTTTTGCCCACGAGGAAGCCGCGGCGGGAAGCACGGAAAGCGGGGGCCGCCTGCAGGGAGCCCAGTCCTGGATGGCGTGGCTGCTCATTCCCCTAGCGATCCCGCTCTTCTGGCGAAAACGGCAGTGAGAAGGCTGAGACTATGTTCCCCTGCAACTGTTGCTTCGCACTTAATGATGAAGGACCTCCCTGGAAGAGGAGGTCCTTTAGTGTTGTGTGGAGGTGGTTGAGACGGTCTAGCTAGAAACTCTTGAGAATTTCCAGTTCCTCGACGAGGCGAACTTTATTGGCCTTGATCCAGTTCACTCCGTAGGTTCTAATCCGCCTGCTTCAAGGTCACCATGTCTTGCTTGCCATCCCGCTTGTAGACCATCATGATTGAGGATCCTTCGGCAGTTTTGTTCGCCAGGTATGTTGATAGTGTGGAAACCTCGAATTCCTTTGTCGACGTGCCGTTCACCTCGACAATGACGTCGCCTTTAACCAGTTTTGCGTCGGCGGCAAGACTACCTGGCTCAATTCGATCGATGACGATGAGCCCTTCTTCATTCTTCTGTCCCAGGGAAATGCCCAGGACTTTTTCCCGTGAATTTCCCGAGCCCGGGAGTTGGTTGACCGCTTCGTTTGCGATTTGATCCACCGGGGTTCCATCGATCTTGTTCCGAATCTCCTTGATATAAGGAATGAGAGGGTCGATTGAGCGGGCTCGATGCATCATTCCCTGCAGGATCTCGGTTTCAGTGAGGGTGACTTTTATGTTGCCGTCTCGTTCGAGAAAGTTGAACTTGACGAGGCAGTGATGGGTGGCAATCCAGAATCCATCGCCGAAATCCTTGGTAAAGACGATTTTGTAATTGTCGGCCTCGTCGATGGTGAAATTCTTGCCGGTCATGACTTCGATCGCCACATCCTGGACCTGTTTTACCGTCGTTTCCCTGATCGTAGTGATGAACATTTTTGCAGCAAAAGCCGGGGCTGCAATTGAGAGCAACAAGACCACTGACAAGGAAACGAAGATTCCCTTTTTCATTGCGATCCCTCCTGTGAGCTTCGTTCTTTCCAAGAGTTAATAATCCTCCTAAAGGTGGGGTTTGTCTATCAGGTTTTGTCCTATAGACTCTGTGGGAAATAAAAGACTTTGGTATTGTCTCACAGTATAAGATGACCAACGGTTGACAGGTTTGCCCTGTTTTCACAAGGATTGGGTTCTAGAGCGGGAAGCGCGAAAGAGCGAAAATCCTTCCCGTTCCTGATCCAACGCCACCGTCCTTAGATGTCGTTTCCGAAGAATAACCTCTTCCTGTGAACAACCCCATAACGGGTTTATAATCGAACGTGCGCAAAGGCAGGAGGGGCGGCCATGGCCAGGGGATCCTCGCAACAAAGTGTCCTGGATTTCGGATCGCCAGCGGACGCTTGGGAGCGGAACGCCTCAAAACGTGCCCTGGACGAGCTTTTCTCCCTGACCTGCCAATATAGAAACAGCGCTGCCCACCATAGCCTTCTCAAGTTCGTGTCAAGCTTCCGGTTCTCTTCTCCCTTCAATACCATGCTGATCCACGTCCAGATGCAGGGTGCGCGGTTCGTCGCCCCTCCAACTCGCTGGATCGACAAGTATTTTGCTCCCCATAGCCAACAAGCCACGAATAAGACATCCTGGAAGGGTGTCCGAAAGGCTCCGTGATCGTGCTTTACGAAAAGGGCTGGCTCATCGGGGAGATGACCGTGTCCTCCTATGTCTACATCGACAAGCCGCCCCGGACAGAGGTCGAGAAGAACCTGTACCGGCTCGTGACCTACCCCGTGACGATCGACGAGGATCCGGTGGTG
>Ga0116193_1001856_pt1 | contig 16729 bp, 15 predicted proteins | sample AD_UKC115_MetaG_FD_89892 | JGI IMG/M metagenome (GOLD analysis project Ga0116193, IMG submission 89892) | Active sludge microbial communities of municipal wastewater-treating anaerobic digesters from Hong Kong - AD_UKC115_MetaG | ecosystem: Engineered > Bioreactor > Anaerobic > Digestate... | reverse complement strand
TCTGCTACTGTTTCTGCTACTTCAGTTGATTTATTAAATGCTGTTAGAAATAGAGCTGTAACAACACCAGCAGATCAATATTCTGTTGCAAGTTTCTTAAACAAAAATGCTTTAATTGCAGCTATATTAAAAGAAAGAAGAATAGAATTTTTGGCAGAAGGAAAAAGATGGGGCGATATTTCTCGTTTAGCATTAGACCCAGATTTTGCACCAATTACAGGTGGAGGAATTCCTGCAAAAGTGGGCACTGGAGGTGCAGTTGCATCTATGTTTAATTGTGCAGGCGGCGTTACTATTAACAAAACAGTCAATTCAATTCCTTATACCGACTATAGATTTATATGGCCTATAGCAATTGAAGAATGGCAACAAAACCCTAATTACGATCAAAACCCTAATTATTAGTTTAATTAGATTGTAATATCTTTCAGAAAAGCTGCATTTTAAAAGTGCAGCTTTTCTGTTTTTTAAAGCAAGTTTATATCTTTGTTCCTCCATGATTTTACATTATTATACTTACAATTTACCTTTTGAATATCCTTTTGAAATTTCAGGTAATAGAATAAAAACACATCAACCTACCTTAATTGTGGTTTTAGAATTAGGCAATTACTATGGTATTGGTGAAGCTCCAGCTATTTCTTATTATGGCGTTACTGTAGAAAAAATGGTTAACGTTATTGAAGAAAAAAAAGCTATGATTGAAAAATTTGCTTTTACAGAACCTGAGCGTTATTGGCATTATTTACACCATTTATTAGAAGATGCTCCTTTTTTAGTTGCTGCTCTTGATATAGCTGCTTGGGATTTATTTGGAAAAATGCAAAAAGAAAAACTCTATCAATCTTTACATACAGAATGGAGTGATAATTTACCCCAAACCAATTATACCATAGGTTTAGATTCTATAGAAAAAATGGTGGAGAAAATAAAAAATAAACCTTGGAATATTTATAAAATTAAATTAGGATTAAGTAATGATATTGAAATAGTTACAGAATTAAGAAAACACACCAATGCTATTTTTAGAGTTGATGCAAATGGTGGTTGGCAAACTGATGAAGCTTTGGAAAAAATAAATATTTTGCAACAATTAGGGGTAGAATTAATAGAGCAACCACTGGCAAAAGATAATTGGAAAGGCATGAAAATATTGTATGAAAATAGCCCCTTGCCTATTATAGCAGATGAAAGTTGTGTAAAAGAAGAAGATGTGAACATGTGCCATACTTATTTTCATGGTATAAATATTAAATTAACCAAGTGTAGTGGTATTTCTCCTGCTATACAAATGATAAAAAACTCCAAAAAATTAGGAATGAAAGTAATGATGGGTAGTATGAATGAAAGCAGTATTGGTACAGCAGCTATTGCACATTTTTTACCACAGTTAGATTATGTAGATATGGATGGACCTTTATTACTTTCTAAAGACCTTGCAACAGGATTAACTATTTCTTCGTCTAATGTAGAAATTAAAGGAAATTATGGTTTAGGAGTTACTCCTACTCTATTTTAAACACTTCCAATTATTGGAAAATTCTTCTTTTTATAGGAAAATTATCTACTGCTAATTGTATTTAAGTTATTGGTAATCAGCTAAATAATTCTTTGGCATTTTAATGGATTTATACTTTGCCACAACCAAATAATTATGTTAGCACAATCTACTTTTTTAAATAACACCATTTCTACAGAAGCTTTGCAAATACAAAATTGTATTGCAGGATGCAGAAAAAGCCAAAAGGAATTATACGATACCTATGCTGCTAAAATGTTTGTAGTATGTTTAAGATATACCAAAGAACAAATGGATGCAGAAGATGTATTGCAAGATGGCTTTATTAAAGTATTTAAAAATTTAGATAAATATAGAGGAGATGGTTCTTTTGAAGGCTGGCTAAGAAGAATATTTGTGAATACTGCCATTGAGCATATTCGTAAAAACAAAAATTATACCAACGATATTTCTGATAATATTGAAAATACGGTAAAAGATAAATATTCCAATGCGTTGGATAATTTGTTTGAAAAAGATATTTACAATATTACTTCTGGCTTAAGCGAAGGCTATAAAACAGTTTTCAATATGTATGCTATTGAAGGCTATTCTCACAAAGAAATTGCTGAACAATTAGGAATAACAGAAAGCACAAGCAAATCTCAATTTAGCCGTGCAAAAGCAATTTTGAGAAACCTTATTCAAAACATTGGTTCATCTGTAAGTGAAAAAAATATTAGTACCTCTGTTTGTTAATAGTTGATGAATAAATACAGTATAAGAGCACCTATCATTGGGTGCTTTTGTATTTTAAGATATAATTTCTTTTTTACCCCAACCCCATTTTAAAAAATCAGGAAAAGCTTTAGCCCAAGTTGCTATATTGTGTTTACCATCTTTAAGTAGTACATATTTTATATGTTCATTGGTATAGCCTTTTGCTTTTAGTTCTACAATTAAATCCAGAGCATCGTCTATACTATCAATTATTCCATTTTTATTTCTATCTTCTGTTTCATCTAAAGCACCACACTGTAGATAAAATTTTAGCCAAGGATAAAAACCTCCTGTTCTAATTTGCAAGTGCATTAATCTGTCTGTTTCGTCATTGTATCCATCTTCATAGCTTTTTTTTCTCCACCACAAGCTACCACTAAAAACGCCTACTTTAGTAAATTCATTTGCATGATTCCAAACAATATCCAATGCACTCAAAGCTCCTAAAGAAAAACCTGCAAAAGACTTTTCCTTAAACGAGGGTATTTGATATGTTTTACGAATAAAAGGAATCAATTCATCAAAAATAAATTTATTGTAAAGCCCTGCTTTATCACCTAAATTTTTATAATCTGCACTATAAGCAGTTCCATATTCTCTCTTTCTTTCTTTACCACAATGAATACCTATACAAAACAAAGGCTCAATCAATTTTTGAGTAATTAAATCATCTAAAATTTCATCAAAAGGCATTTTAAGCAAATCTTGACCATCATTAATTAATAATAAACTTAATTGCTCTGGCTTATCTACTTTATTAGGCAAATAAGCATCAATAATTACCTCTCTTTCTAAATATATTGATTGAATAGTTTGTGTTTCTATGAAAACAGAATTTAATACAGTAGTTTGAGTTGCATTAGACATATATTTTCAAAAATAAGGGAAAGGAATAAAGGGTAAAAAAGATTTTATAAAGGGGTAAATAGGAGTTTTAGAATTTGTATAGAAGTGTATGGAACAACTTGAAATATAAAGAATAGGTAATTATTGAAAAGTATTGTACCTAACACCGACTCAAGTGAAAAAATAAAAAAAATATTTTACTGAAAAAAGCATTCTTATTTCAACTTTTACTACATTTAAACCATCAGTTTAATTTTATTAAATAACTAAACCAAATACATACATTATGAGAAAAATTGGAATTTTACATGGAAAAGAAAGAACTTTTCCTGAAGCATTTGTAGAAAGAGTAAACAGCAAAAACATTGATGGCATTATTGCAGAGCCTGTTCGTATTGATAAAGTAATGCAAGGTGAAGCATCTGGTTATGCTGTTATTATTGATAGAATAAGTCAAGATGTTCCTTTTTACAGAGCCTATTTAAAAAATGCTGCACTATGTGGTACTGCTGTTATCAACAATCCTTTTTGGTGGAGTGCAGATGAAAAATTTTTCAATAATTGTTTGGCAACTAAAATTGATGTTCCTGTTCCTAAAACAGTTATTCTACCATCAAGAGAATTGCCAGATGATACATCTGACGAATCATTTAGCAACTTGGCATATCCATTGGATTGGGAAGGAATTTTTAAATACACAGGATTTCCAGCTTACATGAAACCCTTTGCTGGTGGTGGTTGGAAGAGTGTTTATAAATTAACAAGCATTGAAGATTTTTTTGAAAAACATGCAGAAACTGAACAACTGGTAATGATGCTTCAGGAAGAAATTATTTTTGAAGAATACTATCGTTGTTATTGCATTGGGGGAAAGTATGTAAGAATTATGCCTTACGAACCACGCAATCCTCATCATTTACGTTATGTAGCCAACTTTACGCCTACTCCTGAAAGATTAAAACAAATGGAAGATATTGTTTTAAGAATAAACCATTATTTAGGTTACGATTTTAATACAGTAGAATTGGCTGTACGCAATGGAGTACCTTATGCTATTGATTTTTGTAACCCTGCACCAGATGCAGATAAAAACAGTGTTGGTGAAGAAAATTTTGCTTGGGTGGTAGAAACTGCTGCAAATTTTGCTATTGAAAAAGCTCTTGCTTTTGAACCAGGAAAAGATAATTTAACTTGGGGAAAATATATTCAAAACAGTGCTGCTAAAAGAACACTTTATTAAATCGTATCAACTAAAAATAACCTTTATAAACAAATGGCAAACATTAATTACAGGCACTTTACATTAGGTGTAGAAGAAGAGTACATGGTTATTGATCCTGTAACACGAGAACTAAAAAGTCATGACCAAAAAATTGTACAAGAAGGACAAAAACTCATTAAAGACAAAGTAAAAGCAGAAATGCACCAAGCTGTTGTAGAAGTTGGTACAGATATTTGTGCAGATGTTGATGAAGCTTTTAAAGATGTTGCAACATTACGAAACACCATTAGCCAAATTGCAGGAGATTTAGGTTTATGGATTGGGGCAAGTGGCACACATCCTTTTAGCCATTGGGAAAGTCAATTAATTACTGAGCATGTTCGTTACAACGAAATTGTAAATGAATTGCAAGAAGCGGCAAGAAGTAATTTAATTTTTGGTTTGCATGTACACGTTGGTATGGAAGATAGAAAAATGGCTATACATATTGCTAATAGTGCCAGATATTTTTTACCACACGTTTATGCGTTAAGTACCAACTCTCCTTTTTGGGAAGGAAGAAAAACAGGCTACAAGTCTTTTAGAACTAAGGTTTTTGATAAATTTCCTCGTACCGGAATTCCTGATTATTTTGATAGCATTGAAGCTTATGATAATTATGTAAACCTGCTTATAAAAACACATTGTATTGATAACGCAAAAAAAATTTGGTGGGATTTAAGAGTGCATCCTTTCTTTAATACGGTTGAATTTAGAATTTGCGATGTACCCTTAACAGTTACTGAAACCATTGCTATTGCTGCATTATTTCAAGCTATATGTGCCAAACTGTACAAACTGCGTTCTCAAAATTTAAACTTCATGCTGTACCAAAGAGCTTTACTGAATGAAAATAAATGGCGTGCAAGCCGTTATGGTATTGATGGAAAATTAATAGATTATGGCAAAGAAGCAGAAGTAAATACAAGAATGTTGATTTACGAATTGTTGGATTTTGTAGATGATGTGGTAGATGAATTAGGCAGCAGAACTTTTATAAGTTATATTTCAAAAATGATAGAGCAAGGTACAGGTGCTGATAGACAATTAGCAGTGTATGATAAAACAAAAGATTTAGTTGCTGTTACCGATTACATTCATGACCAATTTTTAGTAACTAATTTTTAAAAAATAATTTTTACAGAAAAAAAATAATGCAGGAAAACTATTTTGATTTAGTAGAATGTCCAAGAGATGCTATGCAAGGCTGGCATCAATTTATTTCAACAGAAAATAAAATTCGTTACATTAATTCTTTACTTCAAGTTGGATTTCATACCATAGATTTTGGCAGTTTTGTTTCGCCAAAAGCTATACCACAAATGGCAGATACAAAAGAGGTAATTAAAGGATTACAGCTACATTCAAATAGTTCTAAATTATTGGCAATTATTGCAAATACTCGTGGTGCAGAAGAGGCTGTTGTATATGATGAAATTTCGTACTTGGGTTTCCCTTTTTCCATTTCACCTACCTTTCAACAACGCAACACCAATAGCACTATTGAAGAAAGTATATTAAGGGTTGAAACAATTCAGGAGTTGTGTATTAAAAATAAAAAAGATTTAGTTGTGTATTTAAGTATGGGATTTGGAAATCCTTATGGCGATGTTTACAACGAAGAAATTTTATTGTATTGGGCAAATGAAATGGTAAAAAGAGATATTAAAATAATTTCATTGGCAGATACAGTAGGTATTGCAACTCCTGAACAAATAAGTTTTGCATTAAAAACATTAATTCCTCAATACCCTGAAACACTTATTGGCGTTCACTTACACTCCTCTCCTGCTAATTTCAAACAAAAGTTAACTGCTGCTGTTGAGGCTGGTTGCAAACGCTACGATGGTGCATTAAAAGGCATTGGTGGTTGCCCTATGGCTCAAGATGATTTGGTAGGTAATATGAATACAGAATTAATGATTGATTTTTTTGAAGAAAAAAAATTACTCAAAGCTATTCATAAAAATGCCTTGCAAGAAAGTTTAATAATTGCACAGGAAATTTTTCAGTAATTTATTTTGCTAAGCATTTGTTGTACAAATCCATAAACTGATGAGCAATTACACTGTTATCATATTTTAATTTTGCTTGTTCAGCAATCGTTGGTCTGCTATAATTGTTGTAGTTGCTCATTATATTGTTCATAGCTTCTGTTAAAGCATTTATATCATTGGAGTTTACTAATAAACCATTGCTTTCATTTATTGCATCTGCAATACCACCAACATTAGATGAAGCTACTGGTAAACCACAACACAAAGCTTCTACCAAAACACAAGGAAAATTTTCATGTTTACTAAACAGCACAAAAGCATGAGCATTTTGCATATAGCTTGAAACGTTTGCATGTGGCACTTCTCCTGTAAAACTTATGTGTTCTTCAAGTTGTAATTCTTTTACCAATGGTTGATGCAAATGTTTATGATGCCCTACTAAAATTAAATTGCAGTTTTGTTTTTTTTCTTTTATGAGTTTATCAAAAGCAAGTATTAAGCCTGTAATATTTTTTTGCTCACTCAATGTTGATACATGCAACCAAGTGAAAGTTTTTTCTTGTTGTAGCGGTTGGTAAAAAAAATAATTTGTATCTGCAATATTGTGAATGGTGTAAATATTTTTTATGCCTAATAAATACTCCATTTTTCTTGCAATAACTGACGATACATTGCTTACAGAAAAAGCATTTTTACAAACTTTTTTTGTATTTGATTTAAAAAACCAACTTCTATTTTTAAAGGTATCAGGAGCTTCATCATCATAATAAGATGCTTGCTCCGATACAATATAAGGTATGTTGTATTGGCGTTTTATTTTCAAAGAAACCCATCCAGCTTTCATAGGTACATGCACATGAATTAAATCTGGTTTCCCATGTGTAGTAAAATAATTTTTTACAAACTGCATTGCTTTTTTACTGTAACATAAGTTGTACCTTATTTTATCAATAAAACCTATCCCCCATTTTTTAAAGTTGAAATAACAAATGTATTCTGTAAGATTATTTTCTTTATGTTCTTCAATAGCATTATGTGTTTGTGCATCTTTGCCTAACTGTACAATATGCAACACTTCCACAGGCATTAAAGCTGCCAAAGCTTTTGCATGACGCTGAATAAAATCGCCATTTACAGGCTCATATTTATTAGGATACCAACTTGCCAGCCAAAGTATTTTCATGAGGTTGCTGTTTTATGAAATAACATATTTTTTACCCACTTCCAATCGTTTGTATTGAATGAAAACAATAACTTCAAGGGCATTGGATTGTCTTTAAAGAAATGATATAAAGAGTATAATAAATTTACTGTATAAGCAATAGAACTTACTGCTGCTGCACCATTAATTCCATATAAAGGGATAAAAATAATGTTGCCAATAATTACAACAATTAAAGCATAAACACCACCTACAACATTTATTTTTACTTTTCCTACTCCTCCAAAATAAGCAGACAATAAACATAAAACTGATAAAGAAAAAATACCTGGCAATAACAATAAAACAGGCATAGCCATATTATTAAAACTTGCTCCAAATACAGCCGGGAAAAGCCATTTGCCAATTATGCTAACAATAATAATTACCAAGAGTAACACTTGAAAAAATACTCTAAAAAAAACTATTATAGCTTGTGTAATATTTTCTCTTAACTCTCCACTTGCAGTTTGAGGAAAAATAACACTTGCAAAAATTTGAGGAATAATCAACATCATTTGCCCCAATTTTGAAGCTTGAATATAATTACCTAAATCAGCAGGTGTACAGCTTTCGGTATTGTATTTTACAAACCAATAATCAATACGATATACAAAGAAAAAAATTACATTACTTGTAAGTGCTATTAAAGAATAATTCAACAACAATTTAAAAGAAGATTTATTGGGCAGTGCAATAAATTTAAAAGATTTATTTAAGTAAATAAATGCAATAGCTAATAAAATACCTTGTAATAAAATACTAAAAAAATAACTGTTTACAACTACGTTATACGATTTTGTAGTTTTACTATCAATCACTATCAGTATAATTAAAACAATATTTACAATGCTTAATAAAATATTGGGTGCTGCATAATTTTTTTGTGCATAAAACAATACCATAAAAAAATTAATGAGTAAAATACCAGCAATATAAGTTGCAGCATAAAAAACATAATTATCAATATAATCGGTACGAATGCTTTTGATATTTTTAAAATAAATTGAAACACCAATAGCAGAAACAATGCTGATTAAAAATGTCCATATTAATGAAAACCATGCAAGCTTATGATGACTAATAATATTACCAGCAGCATAAAACGTGTAACCGCTTTCCATGCTAAGGCTTGCTACCAATAAAATAAATGAGAAGAAATTGGTGAGATAGTAAACCCAACCTGTACCATCTGCTTGTAAGCTTCTACTCACAACAATATTAACTAATAATAAAGTAACAAAGTACAAACCACGCCAAACCAAACTTTGTTGCAACAGTTTTTCAAATGTCATGTTGTAAAAGAGGTTGTAATTAATTGCGGCTAATGTACAATAGTTTATTTTATATTTTTTTTGTTTTAGTATTCTTTAAAAAAATGGCTGAAAAATTTTATTCAAAAATATTATGCTTGTATTTTCTGTTTTTACTTATCTTTCAATCTTAAACACTAAATAAAAACTAACAACTAACATTATTTTTATGGGAAGATTTCAAGGTTTAATAGGCGTAATACTAATACTTGGCATAGCATTTTTATTTTCAAACAATAGAAAAAGAATTAATTATCGCTTAGTAATTAGTGGTATTTTATTACAAATTGTAATTGCTTTATTAATTTTTAAAGTTCCACCTGTTACAAGATTTTTTCAAATGCTTGGGCATGGAATGGAAAAAATTGAACGCTTTGCAAGAGAAGGTGCTTCGTTTGTTTTTGGTGGATTAATGACACAACAATACGATGGCACTGCTGCAAATTATGTAAAAGGTGGATTTGTTTTTGCCTTCAATGTTACTTCAACCATTATATTAGTTTGTGTGTTAGTGGCTATATTGTATCATGCAGGTGTAATGCAAAGAATTGTTGCCATTATTGCTAAAGCAATGAATTTTATAATGAGAGTGAGTGGTGCAGAGGCTTTGAGTAATGTGGCGAGTGCTTTTGTTGGTCAAATTGAAGCACAAGTTATGATAAGACCTTATTTACCTACCATGACCAAAAGTGAATTATTAGCAAGTATGAGTGGAAGCCTTGCTTGTATTGCAGGAAGCATTTTAATTGTGTATGCCAATATGGGAGCTGCTGCTGGTATGGATTTAGCTCCTAAATTAATTACTGCAAGTTTAATGGCTGCTCCTGGTGCATTGGTAATTTCTAAAATTGTTTTTCCTGAAACTGAAGAAAGCCAAACAATGGGTAATGTAAAATTAGAAGTGAAAAGTAATTACACTAATTTAATAGATGCTATATCTCATGGTGCAAGTGATGGGTTTAAAATTTCTATGAATGTAATAGCCATGTTAATTGGTTTTATTGCTTTAATTGCTTGTGTGGATTGGATTTTATTAAAAGGTGGTCATTTATTTAGTGCTAATTTAGATTTAAGCCTTAACTATATTTTTGGTAAAATATTTTATCCAATGGCTTGGTCAATGGGTGTCCCAACAGAAGATATACAAAATGCTGCAACACTATTAGGACAAAAATTAACTATCAACGAATTTGTTGCATTTTCAAATCTTACAGGAAAAACTGTTCCTGTAGTTACCGAAAAAGGATTATTGATTGTAAGTGTTGCAATATGTGGTTTTGCAAATTTCAGTAGCGTAGGAATGCAAATTGGTGGTATTGGAGAAATTGCTCCAAGCCGAAGAATTGATTTAGCAAAATTAGGCTTGAAAGCCTTGCTATGTGGCACTTTGGCTTCTTATTTATCTGCTACTTTAGTGGGTATTTTAATGTAGAAGTGTAATACTTTATAAGAATTATGGTACTCAATTATTTTTTTCATCATGCCTGTAACCAGGTCCTCCAAAGATGTATAATAACCTTTGTTTAAAAGTAATGTTGGGCTGTGTAACATCTTTATAAATTTGATTCCATTCGTGAAAAATAATATTGATAGCATTTGGCTTTTCTACATTAGTGGTTAAACCATATCTAATTGGTTCGTATTCTTTATCACTTAATTCTTTTTGAAAAGTGCCAAACATTTTATCCCAAATAATTAAAAACATGCCCATATTTTTATCAATGTATTTATCGTTGCTTGCATGATGTACACGATGATGAGAAGGCGTTACTAAAAAGTATTCAAGCCAGCCTAAACTTTTTATTAATTTTGTATGAACGAAGATGCCCCAAATTTGAGTAGCAGCATAAATAAACACAATATCTAATGGGGTAAAGCCTAAAAAAGGCAATGGTAAAAAATATATAAACCTATACAAAGGTTGAAAAACAGATGAGCGAAAACCTACTGTAAAATTCATGTTTAATGAGGAATGATGCGTAACATGTGCAGCCCAAAAGAAACGAATTTTATGATCAAACCTGTGCAACCAATAATATAAAAAATCTTCTGCCAATAATAAAGCAATCCAATATAATATTGGGTTATTCCAGCTTTCAATAATTCTATGATTGTAACAAAACTGAAAAATAATTCCTACATATATTGCTCTAAACAAGAAATCAATCGTTGCATTTAAGAGCATAAGATACAAGTTGGTAAAAGTATCTTTAAGCGTATATAATTTCTGATGTGTATAATTTGAAATTAAAATTTCTCCTACAATCAATATTACATAATAAGGTGTAGAGAAAAACAGCAGCATTTGTTCCTTAATTATTTCCATACTTTTACAAAGAAACAATTTTTTCTTTAATACTTAATAGCTATAACAATAATTTACATTTGCTCAATGGAAATTAATATATCGGATAACTGGCAAAAAAAAAGTAAAGAAAATACAAAAAAGTATAAACATTTTTTGCAAAGGGCAGATAAGAACAAAGTATTAAAACAATTACCCGCATTGCATGAAGAGGCTTTTGAAAAAATAGATTGCTTACAATGTGCAGCGTGTTGTAAAAATTATTCGCCTCGTTTTAAAACAACAGATATTAAAAGAATAAGCAAACATTTAAAGCTAAAAGAAAGTGTTTTTATTGATACTTATTTAACCTTAGATAGCGATGGTGATTATGTTGTACAAACTTTGCCTTGCCCCTTTTTAGGTAAAGATAATTTTTGTACTATTTACGAAAACAGACCAAGCGATTGCAAAAGATTTCCTTATACAGATGAAGATGTTTTGTTGAAGCGAACACAAATTACTTTGAAAAATGCAAGTTTTTGCCCTGCTGTATATTATGTTTTAGAAAAACTAACTGAGCAATAAAATTATTTAACTACACCAAATTTCCTGCACACAAAATCCACCAACTGAAATTATTAGAAGCATGTGCTGGTAGTGTTTCTAAAGGTTTTTGAAGAACATTTTTTTTCAAAATTCCTTCGCTAATTAATTTTTGCTTGGCTTGCTGCATCAATGGTTCTATGCTTTTATGTTGTAACCATTGTTGTTGAGGTGGTTCAAAGCCAATTTTATCTTTTCGCCAAACAATTTCTTTGGGCAAAGTTTCTTTCATGGCATTTCTTAATACATACTTTGAAAAACCATTTCTGATTTTAAAATGTGAGGGTAAAGAAAAAATAAACTCTACCAACTCATGGTTCAAAAAAGGCAATCGTATTTCTCTACCATGAGCCATTGCATTTCTATCTGCAAAACGCAATAAATCCTCTAAACCATTGGTGAAAGTATTGTAATAAAGTATATCATTCAATGTACGAATAACAGGCTTTTCAAGCGAATTTTTATTTATGGAATGATGTATAAAATCTGGTTCTAAAAAAGAATTATTTTGTATTTGATTGTATAAAGATTTTGAAATTTGTTTGGCAGCTTTAACTGGCATTACAGCAGCAGCAATATTTTTAAAACCCCATTCTACTTGAATATTGTGTTGTGCAGCAGCAATTTTTTCTTTATTGAATACATTAAATTTTCCTTTGCTAAACAATTCCTGCCAATACCAATGATAATATTTTGTATAACCTGCTAAAATTTCATCAGCACCTTGTCCATCTAATAAAACCTTTACTCCATGCTCTTTAGCTAATTCATACACTTTGTATTGCACATAAATACTACTGCTTTGAAATGGCTCTTCCTGATGATACAATAATTTTTCAAAATCATGAGCAAATTCTTCCGCAGTAGGCGTTACCGTTGTGTTTTTAATTTTAAATTTATCTGTAACAAGCGTAATATATTTTGATTCATCTTTCTCGAAATTGGGAAATACAGCCGAAAAACTTTGTAAGTTTTGTAAACTATTTTCAGGTAAAAACTGTGCAATAGTTGCTAAAATGGAAGAACTATCCAAGCCACCACTCAAGCTTGTAGCAATAGCAACATCACTTCTTAATCTTCTTGCAACAGATTGGTTAAAAAGATGAACAAATTTTTCAGTAACCTCCTTTTCAGTAATTTTTTCTGAAAGGGATGTTATGGTAGGATTCCAATATTGATAAACATTTATTTTTTTACTTTGTACAACGTACGAAATAGCATGAGCTGCAGGAAGTTTTTTTATGTTGTTGTAAAATGTTTCACTTGCATTTGTTGGGTTATTTAATAACCCTGCAATTAAATAATTTAAAAACAGAGTATGATTTATTTCTTTATCAATACCAACTTCCCATAATGCTTTCATTTCGCTTGCAAATAAAAACTGATCATTGCTATTGCAGTAATACAAAGGCTTTTCGCCAAATCTATCTCTTGCAATAAATAATTTATTTTGCTCATTATCCCAAATTGCAAAAGCAAACATTCCGTCTAAGAGGTTTAAAAAATTTTCATTATAACAATCGTATAATGCTAACAAAACTTCAGTATCACTTTGTGTTTTAAAAGTATAGCCCTTAGTTTTTAGTTCTTCTCTTAGTTCAATATAATTATAAATTTCTCCATTGTAAACTATTGTGTATTTTATTTCATTTGATTTATTGAATAAAGGAAAGTGCATAGGCTGAGCAGCATTTTCACTTAAATCAATTATAGATAATCTTTTATGTGCAAAGCCAATAGTTTTAGTATCATTCACCCAAAAGCCTTCAGCATCATTTCCACGATGTTGCAATACAGCAGCCATTTGCTGTAATTTATCTTGCGTTACAAAATTGATATGTGAGGAAACAATGCCTGCAATGGCACACATGAAATTTAAAATTTAGTTACAAGGTTACGAATTTTTAATAAGAAGTTTTTTCAAAAAAAATCTTTACAATACCAAGCCTTTTAAAAACAAGTAAGAAACTTCGAAATAAATTATTAAACCTGTTACATCTACTAATGTTGCAACAAAAGGAGCTGAAGAAACAGCAGGATCGGCTCCTAACCTTTTTAAAATTAAAGGTAGCATACTACCTGTTAATGTACCCCATAAAACAACACCAATTAAACTACACCAAACCACCACTCCTACCAATAAAAAATGTTCACCATACACATCAGGAAAAATATGATGCCAAACAATAATTCTTAAAAATCCAATTATACCTAAAACTGTACCTAATAAAAATCCACTAATAATTTCTCTACGCATTACTTTCCACCAATGCGATAATTTTATTTCTCCTACTGCTAATGCTTGTATAATTAATGTAGATGCTTGTGAACCACTATTACCACCACTGCTAATAATTAAAGGAATAAAGGTGGCTAAAAAAACAGCTTTTGCAATTTCAGATTCAAAGTGTATCATTACAGATGCTGTTAGCAATTCCCCAAGAAATAAAACCACTAACCAAACAATTCTTTTTCTAAATAATTTTAAAAGTGGAATATCTAAATATGGTTCATTCAAAGCCTCTGTACCACCCATTTTTTGCATGTCTTCACTAAACTCTTCATTGGCTACCCACAACATATCATCAATGGTAACAATACCCAATAATTTATTACTATCATCAATTACTGGCAATGCCACTCTGTTATTCATTTTAAAAACCTGGCTGGCATGTTCTTGGTCATCATAAATGTGTAATGCCACAACTCTCCCATCAATTAATTCACCCACTTTTTTTTCTGGCGAAGCCAAAATAATATCTCTAATTCTTATGTCATCAATCAATTCTCCTTGTTCATTAATTATATAAATTACATCAATAGTTTCACTGTTTTTAGCAAATTTTCTTATGGTTTGCAATACCTCCTCAACTGTATTTTGTGCATAAACATATACATAATCTGGAGTCATTAATCTACCAACACTATCTTCAGGATAACCTAATAACGATAAAGTAATTTTTCTTTCTTCTGCATCTAATAATTTTATCAAATCTCTGATAACAGTTTTGGGTAATTCTTCTAAAAAATCTGTTCTATCATCTGCTGGTAATTCATTTAATAATTCTGCTGTTTTATTGTCTGGTAATTGTTTTATAATTTGCTTTTGTGTTGTTAAGTCTAAAATTTTAAAAACTTTAGCAGCACGATGAATAGCCATATTAGCAATAATGGTTGCTTCATCATCAGGGTTTTTATTAATTAAATCTGCAACATCACTGATGTTTTGATTATCCAAAAAATCTTTGATTACTATTTTATCATGTGTTGCAATAGCCTCTAAAAACTGCTCTTGTAAATTAATTTCTTCTAATTCTAAACTCATGGGTGCAATTTACAATGTTGTACTATTTTTTAGCATTACTTTCGTTGTAATTTATTTAAAAAATGATTTTACCTGTTTTGTTTATCTCAGATAGTGGTAAAAAAGGAAAAGGTGTTTTTACTGCACAAAATATTCCAGCTCATACTACCATAGAAATTTCTCCTGTAATTGTTTTAACCATAAAAGAAAGAGCAATAATTGAGCAAACCAAATTGTATAATTATATTTTTGAATGGGGTAATAATAATACAAAAGGTGCATTAGCTATGGGTTATATTTCTATGTACAACCATAGCTATCTTGCAAACTGCAAGTATGAAATGGATTTTGAAAATGAAACCATGCAAATTATTACTGTTAGAAATATTAAAGCTGGTGAAGAATTATTTATTAATTACAATGCAGTTTATAACAATACAAATGAAGTATGGTTTGATGTGGTATAGCTTTAAATTTATCACTCTTTTTAAATCTTTAACATTGTTCAAATATTTATCAGTAATTTTTAACCCTTAGATTTGCTGCATGAAAATTTCAAATGAAACCAAAGTTGGTATATTGGCTGTTGTTGCTATTGTGTTGCTGGTAATGGGTATTAATTTTTTAAAAGGAAAAAGTATTTTCAAATCTGGCAATTTTATTTATGCCGATTTTACTAATGCTCAAGGAATTTTAGTTTCTAATCCTGTTTTAGCCAATGGTTTTCGTATTGGTAGTGTATATGAAATAATGGAAAATGATAATAATTTGCAAAGTATAAAAGTGGCTATTAAACTGAAAAAAAATTATAACATTCCAGACGATTCTTATGCCATTATTGATGCAAGTTTATTGGGTACAAATACTGTAAAAATTGTATTAGGCAACAGTAAAACTTTTTTACCTGTTGGAGCAAGTATAAAAACGCAGGAAAATGTTGGTATTATGGCTCAAGTAAGCAATAGCATTAATCCTGCTGTTGAACAAATTAAAACAACTTTCAACACTTTAGATTCTACTTTAAGACATATCAATTCTGTATTTGATGCCTCTACAAAAAACAATTTACAAAGCACCATAGCCAATATTAATAAACTTACAGCTTCATTAATTGTTAGTGCTGCATCTATCGAAAAAATGTTAGCAGAGCAAAGTGGTAGCATTGCTAAATCAATGGATAACTTAAATAGTTTTTCAGAAAATTTAGCAGCCAACAATAGTAAAATAACGAACACTTTATCAAATGTAGAAACAGCAACCAACAAAATAGCAAACTCCAATATTGATGGTGCTATCAATGAGCTAAAAACAGCCATTGATAAAATGAATAACGTATTAACAAAAGTAGATAGCAAAGAAGGCAGCTTGGGCTTGCTATTAAATGATAAAACTTTATACAATAATTTAACGAATACCGTACGCAGTGCAAATATTTTAATTGATGATTTAAAAACACATCCTAAGCGTTATGTAAATATTTCTGTATTTGGTAAAAAAGATAAAAGCACACCGCTTACAGCACCTTTGAACGAAACCAAGCAATAAATGTGAAAAAAATTTTCTACTTATTTATTACTGTTATAACTTTTTATAGTGTTAATGCTCAAACTAAATTAACACAACAGAAAGACACTTTAGA